>Ga0255453_1010_pt1 | contig 30131 bp, 26 predicted proteins | sample ANMaggQLBNCT01G4_FD_182628 | JGI IMG/M metagenome (GOLD analysis project Ga0255453, IMG submission 182628) | Sediment cell enrichment communities from methane seep in Santa Monica Basin, California, United Staets - ANME aggregate JGI... | ecosystem: Environmental > Aquatic > Marine > Cold seeps >...
CCGAAGAGAGGGAGAAAACCACTTCTTTTGACACAGTTTCACACAAATATGTGAATTCGTAATTAATGGTGGTAGTACTCACGAGTAGATAAACCGCCAGAAATAATGGCTATACTTCAATATTATTTGCTAATAGCTTCAAAAAAAGTTTCAATAAAGTGTATTGCGACTAAGGAACCGCTATAAACATTCATTTGAGTATGAAGGCTCTATATTTGCTTTGGGTTTGGCTTCGAGCCAATGAATACCTTTTTATAGCAATAAAGTCCTATAGAATCATATAGAAGAAGTACCCTAATAGGGCTACCATTTCTGGTATATGAAAACGAAAGGGTTTTATATACCTTTGCAGTTAATGTATATATGTAGAATGAAACAAGCAGAAATGAAGAATTTAGGAGGTGAGACGAGAAAAGGATGAATACAAATAAGATAGCTTTGTTGGCTATAGCGGTAGTAGCAATCGGGATTTTTGCACTGCCGAGTACGGTCTCGCTGTTCTCTGGGCAGCACTCGTGGTATGACTTGGGCGGATCTGAGAGTGATGTTCCCTGTATGAAGTGTCACGGAGATATAGACGATGAGATGAGAGATCCTCTCAACGGCGTGCATAGAAGTCTTGCATCACCGACCTGTGACTGCCACAGGGTGAATGCTACTGCGACACGATTAGGGACAGGCGTTGCAAGCAGTTCAAATTCAACTGGTCCCCTCCCAGGTACTACATCTCACGCTGCAGAAACCATAGCATGTATGGTCTGCCATGAATCTAATACATGGTACCCGTTCGCAGGAGGATTCAATCAGACAAAGGTTTACGAAGGTACAGACGTACCGGATGATGAAAAGTATCATTACAACCACACCGATGGCAGTGGAGGAGAGATGGCAGCACATAACGACTTCATAAGAGAGGCGATAAAAGACGATCTGATGACCGACTCGAACGAAGCCTGTATTGCATGTCACACGAGAATCGGTGTCAACATCACATGGACTAAGTCTACAACGATGCACTTTGATGCAAGTGAGGACCACAATGGCACTTGGCTACTCACTAACTTCACAGCACACGGCAAGAACGAGACGTTCTCATCATACCAGAACAACTGGACAAACTCTTACTAAATAGTTAACCCTGTTTTCCTTTTTTAGGGGTTTTTTTCTTTATTTTTTGTTTAACGATGTTAGCAGAGCACAGGTAAGGAAGCATATGAAAATCCAAAAGGATAGCATTGATGGCAATCGCAGTAATCGCAATAGGTATATTCGCACTCCCGAGCACTGTCTCACTGTTCAGCGGGCAGCATAGCTGGTATGACCTCGGAGCATCAATTTAGGGTGCCTCTTGTAGAAATAATGTGCCGTGCGAGAAGTGCCATCAAGATATAGCAGATGAGATGAAAAGTGGCGAGAATGATGTGCATCGCGATTTGACCTGTGCTATGTGCCACAGAGCGCCGTTTACGGGTTATACATATGCAAGAGGTCACTACAATATAGGATCTACCAATTATGACTAGACACCTGGTGAAGAAGCCCATGCGGCATCTGCAATCGCGTGTATGGATTGCCATGGAAGTAAGGGCGGAGATCACACGTCCGACCGAGAATATCTCGGGTGGTGTTATTATACTTGCCATAAGAGTGGTACAGGTGCTTATGTTCCTGGTACTGATTATAAGCATGATTTCATTGCTGGTGGTTTTGGATTGACCCTGTTCAATTCTGATAATGGCACATAAGCAGCACATAAGCAGCACATAAGAAGTTCGTGCTCGATGCGATGGAGGAGGACTTGATGAAAGGCGTGAACGAAGCCTGTATCGCATGCCACACAAAAATCGGTGTGAACATCACGTGGACAAGAGCGAGTATCTGGAGTTCACGGCAATTGATGACGGGACGGGTAAATGGACGATTCCTGGCTTCACAGCCAATGGCACAAACATAACGTACGTGAATTTGTCGAATGAGTGGACGAATCCGTAGTTAAAGTGTATTCTCTTTTTGAGAACGTATCTTCTCCAGATCATTGCAGAGATAACTGGAGATATAGCAGCGATAAAGGAGAACGTAACGGAGAACTCGCAGGAGATCACGAAGGTAAAAGCTAATGTAGAGGGAATAGTGCGGCGGTTAGATTCTTTAGACACAGCCAAAAGGTGATAATTGTTGACCTCCACGCGATAAAAGATAAACAGGAACTGAAAGAAGAAATATACGCATTAAAGGTGCGTTTAAGCTCGGTGGAAGATGCGATAGATACTGTTAAGACTTGAAAAACAGGTGTATTCGCTTTGTTACTATGATGATTGGTGCGGCAAACATATTTTATTTTCTTTTGGTAAGACTTTTCATTCTATGAACAGGTTTTTAGAGTCAGAAGATTTTTTAGTACATAAACTCTACTTATTTTGGCGTAAATATGTCGGAAACAAGAATAGATGCGAAAGGAGGGATTGTAATCCCACGGTATATTCGTGAAAAAATAGGAATTAAAGAAGGAATGCTCGAATTAATAGAAGAAAGCGAAGATGGAGTGTTATTAATACCTAAAAGGGGGAAGAGGAGAAAAATAGAAGATTTTTTTGGTCTACACGTGGAGAGAACAGGAGAACCGGAATGGGCACTGCCAAAAGAGATAAAGAGTATATGGGAATAGATACAAATGTATTAGTTGCTTTCCTGGATAAGGAACATCCCGACAACTCGAAAACAGTAATATTAGCTGAACACCGATATAATGCGGTAAATCCCACTATTATTCATGCACACATTGGTTTATAAGCACAAATGGAAGCGTGAGGACGCTAAGAATACTCTCAGCGAGTACATAGATTTTGATACAACACTATTCATGGATCAAACGAGAGAGATTACAAAGTTAGGATTAGATATAGGGGCGAGTTATGGTGTGGATGGTAGAGATTCTCTGATACTGGCAAACTTCCTCTTTAATTCGATAGAAAGAATGATAACTTTTGATATGGAGTTATTAGATGTTATGGCGATTTTGATAGAGGGGAAGAGATTAGTGATAGAGCCACCTATAGATGACTACCGATAAAAGATGGATGGCCTGAAGGTTAAAGACCGAAGAACAAACATGTTTTTCTTTTTCTGGAAAAGAAAAAGTGTTGTGACAATCTCGTGGTTTTCACCCCTGCTTATACAAATATAGCTTTTATATCATTGCGAACAAATAAAATATCGGCAGATATAGAATTGTTGATAAAATGACAAAAATAAACCAGACCTCGAGAAGGAAGATCGAGCAACTCAGGATTTGTGCTGAGAAAGAAGTGGAAGCCGGAGATAGTTGTTTTTCCGACCTCAAGCTTGTTCACGTTGCGTTACCGGAGATAGATAAAGACGAGATAGATTTGAATACTGAGTTTTTCGGCTGCACCCTCAACAGCCCCATAATGATTGCTTCGATGACGGGTGGGCATCCCGATACGAAACGGATAAATGAAGTGCTTGCAACAGCAGCGGAAACGCTTGGCGTTGGTATCGGTGTGGGTTCTCAGCGTGCTGCGTTGGAAGGCACCGCGCAAGAGGACTCTTTCCATGTGGTTCGTGACGTTGCACCCAATACATTCATCTATGCGAACTTAGGCGCGCCGCAATTAAGCGAATATGGTATAGGCGGAGTTGAACGTGTTATAGAGATGATAGATGCCGATGCTGTTGCTATACACCTGAACTTCTTACAGGAAGCTATTCAGCCTGAAGGCAACGTGGATGCTCGCGGTTGTTTAGCTTCGATAACCGAGGTATGTAAAGCAATAAAGAAGCCGGTGATCGTAAAGGAAACGGGTGCTGGGATTAGTCACGGGGTTGCGAAGCAGTTACACGCAGCAGGAGTATCGGCAATAGATGTAGGTGGCTTAGGCGGCACGAGTTTAGCTGCTGCCGAGATATACCGTGCGAGTGCAGAAGGCGATGAATTATGTGAGCATTTAGGTCACCTTTTTGGCTGGGATTGGGGCATCACAACAGTGGAAAGCATAGTGGAGTGCAGTGTGCTACCGCTACCGGTAATCGCGACAGGAGGCATAAGAACCGGTATTGACGTTGCAAAAAGTATGGCTGTAGGCGCGGATATATGCAGTGCCGCTTTACCGTTTCTGATGCCCATAATGGATGACGAAAAAGTAAACGCAGATAAAGTGATCGCGAAGATGAACGAGCTGTGCGAGGAGTTAAAGGTTGCAATGTTCTTAACCGGCTGTAAAGCCACGCACGAACTGAAGGATGCGGAAGTGGTTGTAACAGGTGAGACTAGGGAGATAATGGAACAGAGAGGTTTTTTTGCACGTGTGAATAAGGCTAAAGGATGAACTAAGGCGTTACCGAAGAATACAAGTTCAGTAGGTGCTAAATACGAGTGTGGAATTTAGAATTTACACAACAGGATATTTGAGCAATTACAAACTACACAAACAGGGAGTGAGGAGAATAAGCCCCCTTCTGTTTCAGCAGTATTTATCTATGCGTCTCTCAGGACTTGCACCCACGAGGTTGCTCGTTCCATCCGTAGCTATATGACCTCATCCTCACGGAATCATCGCTTTAACATAGTACGGTACCGTTTCTATACCAGTGCCAAGACTCTCGCCTTATGCCCTCGCGGCATTCGTGTTTTTGTGGTGGGGGGACTTTCCTCAGCCAACCCTTTTCCGCTTATTGCTCGTAACAAGCATTCACGAAAAAGAGTCTACCGGCAACTGCTCTTCCTCTCTCCCCTACAATAAGTTAAACTTTCAAATAAAAAAAGGAAAAAGAAAGGAAAAAGAAAGGAAAAAAATGTGGCTTCGTTACTGCCGCTATATCATCGGTATACCGCAGATTCCTTCTCTATTTGCAACCGCGTTCCTTGGAACCGAATTTTCTATTCTATCCGGTTTTCCACCGATTATCCATTTTGGTTCAACGCCTGTCAGTATCGCCGTTACCCGCACTTTTCCATCGAAATCGTCATTTATCCGCGCGCCCCATATCACATTTGCGTCCGGATTTATGTCGTAGGTAAGCAACTCAACGATGTCATTTGTCTCCCTCATCGTAAGGTCTGCACCACCCGTGATATGTATAAGAGCGCCAGTTGCACCTTGATACTCCGCTTCTAACAATGGATGACTGAGTGCATCAGATACAACAGCTTCGGGTTTATTATCCGATTTCGTCGTCTCACCCACAAGCATTACCGCTACGCCGCCTTCGCCCATCACCGATGTTAGGTCCGCGAAGTCGAGGTTTACCAGTGAAGGTTTTGTCACCGTCTCCGTTATGCCCTGTATCGTGGTGGCGATTAACATGTCCATCGTCTTAAACGCTTCATTCACAGGTTGATTACCCGCTTGCTCCAGCAACTTGTCATTCTCCAGTACAATAACTGTATCTGTTACCCTTCTCAATTCCTCTATACCCTCAAACGCTTTTGCTCTCCTTCTCCTTTCCGCTGCAAATGGGAAAGAGACCATAGCAACCACGATTGCTCCTGCTTCACGTGCCACTTCCGCAACAACAGGCGCAGCCCCTGTACCAGTTCCGCCACCCATACCAGCAGTCAAAAACACGAAGTTATTACCGGATACCATCTCATGTATGTGCTCCTTGTCCATTTCCGCTGCTTTTCGTCCTACATCGGGTGAACCCCCAGCACCTAACCCACGAGTAAGCGATTTCCCGATCAAAAGCTTCTTTTTGCAGGTTATCGAATCCAGGTGTAGCTTGTCCGTGTTTATCGCTATCCGGTCAACGCATTCCAGCCCACCCAGATGTTCCAATCTATTCATAGAATTATTCCCTGCACCACCTACACCCACTACTGCCAACTTCGGTATTCCAAACAGTTCGTCTTCAGGTTCTACACCGACAATCCCCTTATGCTCGTATTCTAATACTTCTACCATTTTTTTTGCCCTCTCTTTTTTTATTCTTATCCTTTACTTTTCTGGTAATTATGTTCTTAAGAAGTAGGAGGTATATAAAGCTTTTGGGTCTCTGGCTAATGGTATATAAAGTTTTGTAGGTAGTACATTTCGTGTGGAAACATAGAGTTAGTATCTCGAAGCGAGCAGCGGGAGAAAAGAAAAGATATTTCAAGTTCAAACTTGTATATTCGTTTGGTTATGACGTTTTTAGATGTGGGGAAAAAGAGATGAAGAGAGGGAGAGAGGAAGAGGAGAAGGAGAAAGTAATTGCGTACCTCAAATCGAGGCTATTTCCTTGGAATTTCATTTTAGAGGACGTTGAAGAGGAGCCTTTAGAACATTTTGTGCCCTATGCTATGCAGATGTGCGGGACTAAGGGGATAACGAAGGGGTCTGTTAAGGAAGGGGAAGCAAAAGCGATAATCGCAACTGAGCTACGAGATGCAATGACTGAATATCTGTCTGATGAGGGAAATAGAGAGCTGATGGAGATACATGGCGAATTTGCAGCGCAGTATCCTTTTGCTTTCGCTCAGTGTTTGGTGCATGCCATATTATACCGGCTTGGACTCGCGTTGGACGATGTGGTTAATTTAAAAGCGATTAGTGAATTTTTGGAACTGGATATGGAAGGGATAAATAGGCGAGAACGCTTTACTCGTGATTTGATTTCCAAAAGTAAGACTAAAGCGGTGAGGGTATTCAGTAAAAATATGCTTGATAGAAGTGTTATATCCTCAGAGGGCGACTCTATGGGAAACGTGGACGATATTACTTTTGATACCAAAACCGGTCGTGTGACAGGGTTAATGGTGAATCAAGGCTCCGTAAGAAGTGAACTAGCCATGACAGACATTGCATTAACTGTGCATAGCAATAATATCGTATTAAAACACTCAGGTTCTAAATAACAGAAGCGGCATAATGACAACACCAAAAACGTTAGGAAAAGGTTAGTTATGATCAATCGTAAAAAATATCCCTCTTCTGATGTCCCGCAGTTCATAGCGCCTTATTTGAAGGATGCAATTCTGTGCCCGGATATCGATACTCTATCTGCCTTTCTAGGTCTAAAACGGAAGGAAGCCGAGAAGGTAGTGCTGCGGTATAAAGAGGATTTAGAAGGGTATAAAGTGCGGGAAATCTTCTGCACAAAAGAGACACGCGAATTGGCACGAGAAATTTTGGGGATGCTTTCTCACTATCCGGCGACAAAAAATGGGCAAGATATCGTTCTTACGCTTACCGCTTCGCGCGATAAAGAAGAATTGCAAAGACGGTTTCGCGATATAAGAAAGTGTGAAGACTTGAGGGCTTTAATGGGCGATGCTGAGGATAAGGTGCGGGAATCACTTGCCACAGCCGAGATAGGAAAGGTGAGCTTTGGATATGCCCCTCTTATCGCTACCCGAAGCAAAGAGATAGAGCGTGCGGTGAAGCAGATTTATGGCGATTTTGTGCGTGTCGAACTGGTTGATTCCGCAGCTAAAGCCGAAGTACTTTTGCAAAAAGAGAATACCATCCTGTTAATCGGTGAAGACGCAGGCGCAGAAGTACTTGATGCACCCGGTATTATAACCAAGAGGCCCGAAGAGTTGTCTGATACGTGCGAGATTTACCCGGAGTTCGTGGTCAATTCCTTTGTAGCAAAGAAGAATGCGATAGAAGTGGTGATAAAGCTTTTGAACGAATTTGATCTGCTAACAGAATCATGGCTGTTCGAGGGTGTGTCAGTAAAAGAGTTAGAAGAAGTTTTGGCGCTTATAGCAGGCATAGAAGCACGAGGTGCCGGGGCACTAGAATTCGACGAATTGATTTTCGGCTGGGAGGAAGCGATAAACAGGGAAGCGGCCAAGATAATGAAGACAGGTGGCGGTGCGGATGAATTCAGAAATTACCTGGAGGAAACTCTGGTGAGAATAGCGGATGAGCTGATGCTGACGCGCAAAGATACGAATATCTTGAGTGCGAGTGCATATGAGACCCTGGAAGCAGGATTACCTTTTGAATTTTCACGTGATAAGATAGCTGGATTGAGACAGGGATATAATAGAGCGAAGAGCGAGAGGCGTTATTATGAATTGAGAGATTTGGCAAAGCACTTAGAAGTGCATAGAGATGGTGTAAACCGAAGTATAAGTATGCTCTTCTATCTCGATTTTATGCTCGCCATTTCACAGTTTAGTCGGGACTTTAAGATGAATATCCCTGCGATAACAGAGAAAGGGATAGGCGTGACTAGAGGCAGACATTTATTTTTGGTGGATGAAGAGCGGAAGAACGGAGAGAAGGTAGTACCCGTATCGTATTCCATTGGCGACGCGGATTTAGGCATCTTTGGCGCTACTCAGCATCCGGTATCTATCCTCACGGGTGCGAATAGCGGAGGTAAAACCTGTTTGTTAATTACACTTGCGAGTTCAATTGTACTCACGGAACTGGGTCTGCCGGTGCCTGCGGAGCGAGCGGAAATACCGCTGCTACCTTTGTATTTGTACCGTAGGAAGATGATAAGGAAGACGGGATCTTTTGAATATTCTATGAGGGCTTTGAGCAGAATATTCATGCGAGAAGGTGGGAAAGTGGTTTTAATAGACGAATTGGAAGCACTCACCGAACCGGGCGCTATGGGGCGTATAATGGCATCTATATTGAATAACTTACCGAAGGATACGTTAGCCGTGGTGATAACGCATTTGATTCATGAGATACTGCCGCATATAAGTGTAGAGAAGGTGCGCGTGGACGGGATAGAATCTGAGGGGTTAGATGAGTCGGGGAACATAATCGTAGATAGACAACCGATGTTCAACCATATCGGGTCGAGTACACCGGAATTAGTGATTAAGAAACTTTTGGGTAAGGTTAAAAAAGAGGATTTAAAAGTAGTTTATGAAGACATAATAAATGTGTTGAAGAAGGAGCGAGAAATTGCATGTCTCAAATGATGAAGGAGGTGAAAGTATGAACAGGATAAATGAGGGATATTTCCCTTACTTACGTATTGGCAAAATGAACGAACTCGTGCGAGAAATTCCTTTGCCCTACGTTTCGGATGTGGACGAGTTCTCAACACAGAGCTTAGCAAAAGCAATAGGCGCGAGCACAACTACTATCAATAATCTAATAGCAACACTGAAATCGCTTAATTTGGTCGTTGGTAAAAGGAGCTATAAATTTACGGGTATGGGTAAAGACTATATTACGCTATTAAGAACTCAAGAGGAAAAGGCTAAAAAGGTGTTACGAGATCAGGTGACGGAGATTGATTATTTCATGATGATTGAACAGAAGCTCCAGCAAGAGGGAAAACTGACGATATTTGTGATCGGCAACCAGATAGTCACGCAGTATAATAAAAGCTGGAAGAACCCGCTGACTTTAAAGACTTATGGGGCTGCTATTGCAAGCATCCTAGATTTTACAGGTTTGGGCCATTATAAAAAGGGACTATTAAAATCGAACCAGCTTGAAGAGGCCGAGGGCGATATTCCTATCCCTTATCTCAGTGCAGAGAAGATGTTCAAGATTCTGGAGGCACTGTTCTCCTCGAATGGTGATATTCATGCGTTAGCGCTTGAACTGGGTACTAAGGAAAGACGACTGAGTCAGGAGCTTTCATGCTGCGGTGCTTTTGGTTTTATCCTGCATCCACACAGTGGCTTTTATGAATTGACCAAAGAAGGAAAGGCGATGGCACGATATAGTGACAAACTACGCAAAATGCAGTTTACAGAATATTTAGTGAACTCGAATTATAAAAGGGTAATAGATAAGTTACCCGAGGCTAAAATAACAGTGGAGACCGTCGGGAACGTCTTAGAATCAGTGTATGAAAAAGAATGGACCGCGGTAACGAAGAAGACATATGCAAAGAAATTTTTAAACTGGCTAAGGTTTTCCGGTCTAGTAGTAAAAGGTGCCAAAGGCTATAACTTGAAAGGGCGGTAAACAGCACAAAAATAGTTTTACCGTACACCATTAATAGTACTATTACAATGACCCTCGAAAGCCGTTTGAATACACTCTCGGTGGCGGTAATTGCATGCCTCTTGCTGGTCTATCTATGCTCTTTCGTGAACTGGGCGTTAGGAATAGCCGCGCTTTTTTCTATTGTGCCGCTATATCTCCTCGTGCAGCGCCACCATACCCGCTATTTCGAGACAATTTGGAATTTAGGAGGTACCTGGAGATATGTATTGCCATTTGTGATTTATCTGGTCATCGGCGAACTCGTACCCCAGTTGCTTGTTGGCTATGATGCGTACCACCTATATGTCGCATATGGGCTGCGAACTGTGATTGTAGGTGGCATACTGCTGCGATACCGAAGCTTATATACCGAACTTGCTACACGAAAATTCGATGTGCTGGCATTGCTTGTCGGTGTGCTTGTCTTTATCCTATGGGTTGGCCTGGAAGGGCACTATCCTATGTTTTCCACGGCGTCCAGTCATTACGACCCAACCATTTTTGGTTCCGGTATGCTGATAGTCCTGCTGAGCCTACGACTCATAGGAAGCGTCCTGGTTGCTGCATTTATCGAGGAGTTGTTCAACAGGTCGTTCTTGATACGATACCTGATAGATCCGGATAAGTGGGCTGATGTGCCCATAGGAACCTACACGTTTATGTCGTTCGCAGTGGTGTCGTTGTTCTTCGGCTTTGCACATTTCCGCTGGCTGCCGGGCTTACTAACAGCTATGATTCTGAATCTGTTGCTGTATCAGAGAAAGAACATATTCGCGTGTGTTCAGGCACATGCGATGGCGAATCTACTGCTGTTCTTCTATGTGATATATACCGAAAGCTGGTTCTTCTGGTGACTAAAATTCAAGCACTTCTCCTGCGCCACACCAGACCGCTTTATCCGGATACATAGCCATTATCTCGCTTTTACGAGCAGTACAGTGACAGGGGCTTATCTTTTTCAGCACGTCCAATTGCCTTAACTTATCAAAACCATGAAAACCACCTATCACCCCGTACACATCACCGAAAACCTTTGCGGTCTCCATAATAGTGCCCAAACCAGGATGCGCACAACCCGTTAAAACCACTACGCACTCTGTTGTATCCAGCACCAAAGACTGCTCCTTTAGCTCTGTTCCAAGCTCCCCGGTTGTGTGGACTCCAGATATAATATCCGCAGGTCCTGAAACCTCAAATACTTCTGCTGCCTTTTCCTTAATCTTATTCTTCGTACCAGCCGTGAAGGATCGGGGTATGTACACCGTAACATTCGGGTGCAGCACAGCGTCAAGTCCGCCTATATGGTCCCAGTGCTCATGAGATAGCACAATAATTTCAAGCTTTTCTTTCTTTATCCCTAACTGCCCCATATTCTGCGATAAAATGGCACCGGATGCGCCTGTATCGAACAGCAGTTTTCTATTTCCCGTCTCTATCAAGCAAGAGAACCCCCAATCACTCTTCAACCCTTCTTTCGCTTCGTTATCATACACTATTCTTAGCTTCATTCTCCTTCCTCCTCTTTTATATCAAACACGCTCTTAGTTAATTAGAACATCCCTCATTTTGGCATGTGTGTGTTTACGGTAAAATCGAGACATGATAAAAGAGATGGAAACCAGTGTGAAGGATACAGTGGCAATGGTAAGGCAAATGAGGTTGATAGCGATAGCTAAATTTGTCATTCCCTTTTGCTTTGCAGGCGCAGTTGTACTTTTATTCTGGTTCGCAGGTCCGGAAGTATACACGGATTATGCAAAGGTCTTCGGGATTTATTCGTTTATGCCTATCGGTGGTGCTGTCGCGGTGATTCCTGTAGGTTTGACTTTGGGTATCCCGCCAGCATATCTCATCTCTTTTATCCTTTTTACAGACGCAGATGTCGCTCTGTTTTTAGTCTGGAACTTCAAGTACGCAAACAAGATACCTGTTTTGGGGAAGCTGGTGGTAATAACCGAGGAGAAAGGAGAGAAGGCAATAAAGAAATATAAATGGGCAATACGATTTGGATTTATAGGGCTTATGCTCTTTGTGATGTTCCCGCTTCAATGGACCGGTTCCGCGGTGGGAGCAATGGCAGGTAGGCTAATAGGAATGACGGCGGGGATGACCTGGCTTGCAGTAGTTGTTGGTTGTTTTATCAGGTCTCTCATCGCAACACTCATATATATTGGCGTGATTTCTTTTCTTTAGATAAAAAGACTATATAGTTATCCATGGGCGCAACTAAGAAAGAAGGTGTAAAACAAAAAGCTAAGTCGGATACGCACTTTTGTAAGGAATGCCGATCCCACATGATATTACCACTACTGGTTTTTGTATTGTTCCTGACACAGGCATCAATTCAGCGTAAATTTATGTTACCATCCCGGTATTATGACGGCACAGTAGTTATTAAAGCGATAGAATCGGATACCGTTCATATATTCCAGAAGGCTGTTTTTCCGTCACTCACGTATTTAATGAGTTTTTCGTATCTTGTAATATATCTATGTGCTATAATCCTTACCGCTATTGTATTGGCATACTATCGGCAGACGATTTTATTCAAACGGTTTGCTTTGATGTTCTCGCTTAATTATTTAATAGCATTTCCTTTTTTCATGCTTTTCCATGTTTCTATTGCGGGTGCTTCGTTACAGAATGTGCAACCGCTCTTGTACGTGCAATTTCCACGTATATATTTGATTATTACCGATATTGACCCTTTAGACAACTGCTTTCCAAGTTTGCATGTGGCTATGGTGCTCAGTGCATTTTTGATTATGCACGAAACCAATTTCAAACGGTATAAAACTTTCCTAGCCTTTGGATTCCCAATCATTGTCTTTTCCGTGTTGTATCTTGGAATACACTGGATAACCGATGTCTTTGCTGGTATAGGACTGGCGTTTTTTACCTATTATGTAGCTAAATCCGTTTACAAGCAGCCGCCGGTTCCGCAGATGTGAGTTCTTGTGCTACACGATCCTAATTACGACCACCGTTGCACAGACGGTATTTCAAACTTTTTTACTATCCTACTTCTTTCTTATTCAGGTACTTATGATTGAACGTCGAACGCTGCTACTGCTAACCGCATCTCTTGGAATAAGCACCTTAACCCTGCTTTTCATCCTTTTTTTCTCGCCATATAAAATAACGTGGGAAACCATTGATACACTAAAAAAAATCAACCCGTGTTATTTGATATTAGCAATTGTAACACATCTCGGTGCTTTTGTGATCTGGGGCTTTCGGCTGAAACTGATGAGTGATTTTATAGAACGTAAAGACGCGGGGTTAAGCGGGAAAACGAATAAACTATCACTTTTGAACGCAGTAAAGATAATTTTAGCTAGCCTCTTTGCCGCGTGCATAACGCCTTCGCAATTTGGTGGTGAACCCGCGAGAATTTACCTGCTGAAAAAAAAAAGCTTTTCCGTTGGCGATGCAACCGCAATTGTTCTTGGCGAACGAGTATTGGACCTCATTGTCATCATAATCGGTGCTGCAATAAGTTTTATGCTATTTCGAGCAATATTACCGCAGCATTCAACCATATATGCCATCTTTACGGTCATCGGTGCTTGTCTCATTGCGGGCGTTGTAATCCTGGCTTACTGTCTTGCGAAACCAGAAAAGGCAAAGAAGATCGTGGATTTCTTGTTTACAAAGATAAAGCTGAAACGACTGCAAAATCTTGAAGATAAGTTCTATCATGAGTTGGAGACTTTTTTTAGTGCAATAAAGCGATTTCAGAGTGAAGGGAAAAGCATGCTTGGGCTTGCACTTATTTTTACCGTCGCATTTTGGATGGTTGCGTTTATTGTGCCTTCTATCTTACTTCTTGGTTTCGGTACAGATCCCGTTTGGATTTATTCAATTGCCGCGCAATTTGTACTCCTTATAATCGTTGCAATTCCTATAACTCCGGGCAGCAGCGGCGTAGCCGAAGTTAGTATCACATATTTATATCATACACTGGTAGATGCGTCCATATTAGGCGTTTTCACTGTTGTATGGCGATTAAGCACGTATTATGTGAATTTGATTGTAGGCGGTATTACAAGCGTAAAAATACTCAGTGAGAGGTCTTGATTTCGCTGTCCTGTGTCGTCACAACTCAATTCTTAATTGCGATTGCTGTGTTGGAAATCAAATGCAGGAAGAGAAAGGGAAAAGGATTTTTGTAGTTGTATAGCCACGGGGTAAGAAACCACCAGATTACACGAGATTAACACAAGATTTTTAGGTTAGCAGAGAGGGGATAAAGAGCCAATAGAGTCCTTAAGCAGGACCCATTGTATTGCTTTCTCGTGGAAATCTGTGTAATCTGGTGGTTCGCTAAACAATTACGGATTGTTGTATTCTTCTAAAAGCAGCAGAGTTTACACCCGTTCCAACCAGGCCATATATCGCTCTTCTTTCGCGTTCACGACATCAAAGAATTTACTTTGTATCGCACCTGTCACTTCGCCCCTTTTGCCTGCACCTATTATTACTGAGTCTATCTCTCGTATCGGCGACACTTCTGCCGCGGTGCCCGTGAAAAAAACTTCATCGGCAGCCAATAACTCCTCCTTCTTTATTGGCTTTTCTACTACCTCATATCCCAAATCACGTGCGAGCACGATTACGGAAGCTCGGGTGATGCCGGGCAGAATAGAAGATTCAACCGCAGGTGTGTATAGGGTTGCGTTTTTTACTGCGAAGATATTCTCGCCTGGGCCTTCCGCTACATATCCGTTATTGTCAAGCAATATCGCTTCGTCAACACCCCGGTCCTTTGCTTCATGCACTGCTAACATCGAATTTAGATAGTGCCCCGTAGCTTTTGCCGTGACGGGCAATGTTTTGGGATCTATTCTACGCCATGATGAGAATATGCACCTTATCCCGTTCTCCAACGCATCATCGCCAAGGTACGTGCCCCAGCGCCATACGGCAACTGCACAATCCACAGGACAGCCCGTAGGGTTCACACCTAAGTGATGGAAACCATAGAACGCGATTGGTCGTATGTAGCACGCATCAAGTCCGTTTATACGAACCGTCTCTTTTATCACTACTGTCAGCTCTTCCTTCGAGTAGGGGATCTCCATCTTGTACAACTCCGCTGACCGATACATCCGATCTACATGTTCCTGAAGCCGGAATATAAATGAGCCTTTATCCGTGGCATAGCATCTTATCCCCTCGAATACGCCAGACCCATAATGCAATCCATGCGAGAGAATATGCACCGTAGCGTCTTTCCAATCTATAAACTTACCATTATACCATATTTTTCCTGATTCCGGCAGTTTCTCCACCATTTTTATCGCCTCTGAATGCAGTATCTTAATACACTCTATCCATTCACATTTAAAGTAGTTTATGCTATTTCTGTATTTATAACGTAGGAACGCTGGTGAAATTCTACCACGCGGGATTAAAACAAAAAAGGTACGATAATTCATACCACGAAATGAGCGACCCGGAAAGGATAAAAAAGGACATCGCACTTTTTGAGACGAGCATAAAAAGACTGAGTACTGTCTCGCTCGATGAGAAGGAAGAAGAAGTGGTAGCGCTTGCTAAGGGCTATTTCGAGGATACAAAGTATTATCTGGATAAGGGCGATTACTTCACTGCCTTTGGCTGTATAAACTATGCTCATGGGCTATTAGATGCGATAAGACGCACTAAAGAAGAATAGGTAACTTGTCCCTCTACCGTTTTCCCGCGCCATGAAATGAGACCGCTATTGCAAACCAGATAATAAACGGCACGGCTACGCCTACAATCCCTATTGAAACATAAACCATCTCCGCAAACTTGGAATGGTCCAGATACATAGGAAAACGTACCAGTATATCTATAACATGCAGCAGAAATAGAATCGGGATACCAATTGCAAGCATTTCCAGTCGTTTCCTCAGTATCAGATTCGGTGTTGCGACAGCCAATGCGACCAGCGGCACTAAGTTAAAATTCACAAGATAAGCATTTCCCAAGTTAAGAGCAGCAATTTGCAGTTTCGTATAGCCCATAAGAAGTATGACCGGTTTTGAAAGCGCAAAGACCACACTTTGATAAAGAGCGCCGGCACAATAAAACCATACAATCATGAGCGCCGCCGCGACAACCAGAAACTTGAGCAAGAAGGCTAACAATTGGTTGTTACTTAAACTTAAGATGTCGCACTTCCCGTCAGACCCCGGTGCCACATCCGCTTTCGCTTCCTTTCGCCCCTTCCCCTTACTCTTCGCCATCTGCCACCACCACCTTCAGCCATATCAGAAAGAGCACTACCACGAATATGATAAAAGACGCCTGCCACAGATACACGTGCATAAATTCAAACATCTCGGGATTGTACATGCCAACAAGGGCCAATACGGAAATACGAAGGATGTTTATCGCATAGAGGCAGGGCACGCCGAAGAGGATACCCAGACCTTTCTGCTTTCGTGTCGCGGGATATGCTAATACACAGGAGCAATAAACGATGGACGAGAAAACCGCGGTGCACTCGTCTATTATCTCCATTGAGAAGCCATTGATTGATAGCACGGCACCCGTCACTACCACGTCCATCCCCACCAAAGTGAATATAGAACCTAAAATCAACGCGGTGACGTTCCTAAGGTGGACCATTACCCCCAGGCCACTAATGGTTATGGCATAATACACCATATAAAAAATGAAACAAAAAGCTAAGAAAAGGGCTACGTACTTTATTGCTTCCGCGTTATCCTTTGCTTTTTCCAATACCACGGTAAAAAAATCCGTTTTGACGGGTGTTTTACTGGTATCGCTATGTGTCCTCTTTTTGCTCTGCGTTCTTCCCCCTTTTCCCTTTGCTCGCGTAGTCATAAACAAAAAAAAGAGGGTAAATTGAAAAAGGTTAGCAAATTCTATTTATTCACTTTTTATTTTGCCGCGTGATAATAAAATAGAAAAAAGGAAGACGGTCTCATCTCCGCCTTCCAAATATACCTCTTATTGCTACCAGACTCAGCAGCCCAATCAAAACCGCGATACCCACGGGCATAATCACGGGTAGTGGTGCCGGCTCTCGGATCTTTGTTATTACTGACGGTTTAACAGGCTCGGTCTCATTAGTAGTCAAGATAGCTGTGTTGCGTATGACAGTTCCGCCAGCCACAGAGGCATCTATCTTTACTTTAAAAGTTGCATCTCCACTCGCTCCTGGTACCAACGTGCCTATATCCCATATCAGCATGTTATTCCCGGGATAATAGGTTCCCGCGTCATCATCCTTTGCATCGGTTAGACTAACGCCGTTTAAGACCATGCTTTCTAATAGGTAAGTGGTGTTCGTCGGTATTGTATCGTGTATCGTAGTGTTCGTGAGCGTTCCCGCCCCGACATTCTTGTAGTGTATAAGGTAATTGAGCAGGTCATTTGGATAAGCAAAGCTCTTATCCACCGTCTTATACGCAAATAGCTCAAAAATGTCCGGCACTAAAACCAGCGTGGACGCAGATGCGCTTTTCGGTCCTGTTTCATTGGTGTATAGCGTAGCAGTGTTGGTTATTATCGTCCCATTTACGAGGTTGTTGTGAACCGTTACATTGAACGATTGCGTTTGCGATTCTCCTATCTTTAAGGTACCTATGTTCCAGATGACTTCGCCACCTTCTACTTTTCCGCCATTAGATATGGTTCCAGGAACTAAAGTGGTAGTCGAGGGAATCGGATCCCGTAAAACAACTTCTGTAAGGTCCACGTTATCTGCGTTACTATAAGTAATTGTATAGCTTAGCACGTCACCACAGTTGCATATTGCTTTACTGACGTTCTTAGTGATGTCGGAAATTGGCCATAATTCCCTTCGTATCTTCTCTTGTATCGCTTCCGAGAACTCTTCCCAGTCTGTTGCTTCCATGTAAAACCCGGAATGATTAGCTGGTGTAAGTGAATAATTCAACTTAACTAAGAAATCACGGTTATATGGCTGCGCGGGTGGGTTTACTTCCTCCTTAACATCAACACCGAGTACATTCACTTCGTCAAAATACCCTTTAAATATCGCATCATCCCTCACCTCATAGGTTGCATTTACAGCGTCTTGGTAAGGCTGCCCGGTTACGCCACGTATCTTATTTGGTCGCCCATCTGTGGCTATATCTATTATTTGTCTGACATCTGGACTGGTAGTTCCGTCTGCGATATAACCCGTTAAGGTTCTATTGGCTAATGTAAAAGCATCTGCCATGGGAGTATGATCTTTAGGCTGCGGCATAGACAATATCTTGTCCGCGATGGCATCAGCATCGGTCTGGTTTGTAATTGTAGTATGTGGAATTTCCAGATCCGTGTACTGAGGTGGCCAATACCCGAACATAATCACACAAATCGAGACATTCCCATTCTGTGGAACTACTGATGAGTTCTTTATAGCATCCGCGTATCCCGTCACTTGTAGAGTATAGTTCTCAGGGGTAATGCTATTGGACCCATCCACAATCAAGAACAGATCTACCTTTCCCCCTGCGTTTTCCCCCGCGCTCACAACACCTGTCAATGCAAAAGCAGCGACCACAAAAACCGCCGCTATCAATATCCCTTTTCGCTTCATTTTATCCTCCTTTTTCGATGTTATTCCTATATGATAATTACATGTTGTTTTAACCTACTATATGCTTTTCGGGTGCATTTCCTGTGGAGATAATATATGTCAATATAATGGGTCTTTGACTGTAACAGCAAATACACTGTTTACAGCCGTAAAACGCTTCTCTCTGGTGTCCGTTCATTTCTTGAAGATGATGACATAAAAAAAAAGAAAAAAGAAAAATTGCGCTTTACGCCTTTCTTCTACGCAGCACTAAATACGCGACTGAAAGCATCCCCGCGATAACGAAACCGGCTTCAAATCCGGGGGTTGATGGCTTTGGCTCTGGTGTTTCTTCTGTACTTGTTGTTGGCGTTGCCTCAGATGAAGCCTTGGGGATCGCTGTTGGTGTAGCAGTCTCATTCACAGGTGTTGCCGTCTCATTCACCGTTGGTATTTCCGTCTCGTTCACCGCGGGTGTTACCGTTTCATTTGGTGATGCTTCGCTACTTTCGTACTCTACGCCATTACCGGAAGTGGTTGTGACTACTGCGGTTCCCGGTTCCAGAAACGTTACTTTCGTTAAATTCCAGCCGTCACTAACGCAAACTGCTTTCACCGTTACTTCGCCAGTCTCATTTCCCGATAGTAGTGCGGTTGCCGTACCGTTGTCATCAGTGCTCACCCTAATACAGGTGCCTGTATTGCTCTCGTTTCCTATGTCGGTAAGCCATGCAAATGTTGCATCTACTGTCATAACCACAGTCTCATTCTCTGCAGGTTCTCCACTATGTTCAGTCCCTTCCGGCCATAAGACCACCACATCTATCTTTGACGTGGAATTGCTATCGGCCGCTATTTCCGCGGGATTCACACTGATGGTCACCCAATCGCTCTCCCGGCCCTCGCCCGATTCCTGTGCACATGCAAGTGCAGGAAGTGCAACTAGAACTACTGCTAAAATTGCCCATATCTTTACTGTCATCTTTTATAATACCTCCTGTTATTTTTCGGTTCAATACAATGCAATACAATACGAAATAAAATTCTAATGTTTTCTAATTATCCTTCTCATAAAAAAATAAAAAGAAGGAGGGATAAGGTTTTATCCTTATCCACCTACTAAAGTTTTCCTTTTGTTTACGACGTTTTGTATGTCCAGTATGCCTGATCTGGTTCGAGTTTCTCGCCTGGTTGTCCCGGTATCAATGACATGAAGTCATATGGGTACGGGAATCCTTGTCTGTATTTCAGTATTACTGCACTTAGTGGTATATCTGTACCGTCCATTTGTAAACTCTCGTTGCCGGGTCCTATCAGGTTCCAGCCTGCCGGCAGATTGTTGTATATCTCGTTCCACGTTAGCGACACGCCTGTTCCGTACACTGTAATTGTCTTTGGCGACCATGGGTTGTAGATGTAATAGCCTGTTCCTGCTTCGATTTCGTCTGCACGGGCCCAGCCTGCTGTTGGACTGTAGTCCCATACTTCCACGTCACGACCGAAAATCGCGTTTGGTTCTCTGCTGTTGCTGTCCGGCAGTACAGATAGTGACACGTAGTTCGGCCCCACATCGAGCAGAATTTCGCAACTATCTCCTACTGGCTTTGTCGGTATCACTGGGTTCTTGTTCATGTAGATTCCTGTGCCATCCTCTGGGCTGTACGCGAATGCAAACCTATCTCTCGCGGGGTATGACTGAGCACGGTTCAAGTCGCCTTTTGCGTTCGGCGCAAAGAACGAAGTCGTTATCAGACAACACCCTGGACGTGCTAGGCTTAACGGATCAAACCGTATATCCGGCTCGAATGTGACCTGATATTCGCCGCCCACGTAAACCTCGGGGTTCAACGATGGTATCTCATACACTTTGAACCTGGTGTACTCGTCTGGTATCGTCCGTATGTCGAACTTAGTCCATGACTCGATAAGACCGTCTTCGTGCAGTATCTCTAGCAAGTTCGTTGAATATCTCGGCTCGGGTCTCTCTTCTTTCCAGCAGAACTTCAACGGATCCACAGGCCCTATGATTCGCTCGTCAACATCGTTTGCAATCCAGTGCTCGATGTCAAAGATTGTGAATCTACCAGGCAGTGGCATTGGTATTCCGCATTCGCAGCACTGCCAGCCATTTGGCACTGCTACTGTTACGTCTCCCGGATAGAACGGACCTCCATAGTCGTCCCATAACTGCCAATCGGATGGTATACTTGTAGTCATATCACCGTCTGTATCAATCGGCACTGCACGGAAGAATCTCAGCCATGCTGCCGGTGGATACTGCATTGTCAGGTAGCGTTCTCCACACGGGAAGTACTCTGTGCCTGCTTTTCCGGTCTCTATATCGCCGTAAGGCCACTTGTCCAGTAGTTTCAATGGTTGCCACAGTACCACATCAGTATCGTCCACGATTTCATGATCCATGTTCATCGGTGGAAGCACCGGTAGCGGATTGCAGATTTTTACCTTCGTGATCCATTGCGAGTCTGCACATGACAGATATTGCTGACCCATCGTCTCTTCGCTATCGTTAAGATACTTCGGAAGTGGTGTTCTCAAGGTTATGTACTTGAATTTCTCACAACCATCGTCTGTGTTTCCATTGTTGTCCAGAACCTCTATCGCTGGTATCTCGTATCGCACTCCGTCCACGTGGAAGATGTCTCCTCTCTGTAATTCCTTACCCACGGTGATCAGTGCCTTATTCGTATTCTTCAATCGTCCGTCGTACCGAGCATACCAGGTCACGTCTGGATGTGTTGGTGTATCACTACCAGGGTAACTATTGTGTCTATCGAAGAACGTGTTATTCATGGTTAAATAGACATTTGCGTTTATCGCATCATCCTCGGTATTACCGCAGTACGATAAGGTCACCCTTGGATCGGTATCCGTCATACCATACCCTGTGAACTCCAATCGGTGGTCAATGAATTGCACTTTATCGCCTTCCAGCATAAGGTACGTCTTCTCTAGCCTTATTGTTCCGTTTGTTGTCTTCGGTAGTAACCCTTCCTTTATGTCGTCTGGGTCGCAAGATAGGTATGCTAGTCTTACAAGGTTTTCCCTTACCGACTCGACACCTGGGTTCTCAAACAACTCAAGTCCTATCTGATCCGTTGTTGGATCTGATACGATTGGGAATGGGAACCAACTGTCTACATCTGCATGCCATGGTTTCTTGTCCTGCGAATCAATGAGCATATATGTCGTCTCGATAACTATTGCAGGTGCTAACCCGATCATCTCATGCCAGCCATAGAACTCGTACTCGGGCACATACCATGCTCTTAAGTACTCCTTCAGGTCTACATTTTCGTTCTGTGCATTCATTGAATATTCTGAGCTATATCGTAGTATCGCTGCATCAAAGGTGATCGAATCCTTTCTTATCGCTGTCGGATTGAATGGCTCTTCCCAGTTCTCGTACTGCTCGATATTGCAATCATTGGTAATTCCAAACGTGCTGTCACTGCCATTACCGTATATCTTTATGGTGGCCATCTTGAGCTCGTCATCATAGTACACATAGATGTCATTACCGTCCTCGCCGTCCTTCTGGTCGTATGAGAACGCGACTCTCTGCTCAGTAGGATCTCCCGGAATTGTTCCTCTTTTGTTGTCGTACAAGTCTCCTGTTGCTTGCGGTGCAATCCACGAAGTCGTGATGAGGTAGTCCCCATCAAGTTCGACTGGCCAGTCACCAGCTATTGGTATTGTATAATAGTCTGGTAGTTCCGGCAGCACGAACGCTGTGTACTGGTCTGGTAGAGACTGAACATCGAATTTCGTCCAGGACTCAGCTATTAGTCCTCCTGCCTCTTGCTTTATCTTTTCCTCTGTTCTAGTCACGATGATCGCTGGATCGTCTGCAAATATATAGAAACCGTTGTATACCAGACTCCGTAAAAGCGCCTCGTTAATAGCGTCCTTAGAGTCGCCTATTCCGAAAACGTTTATTACATCAAGTCCCGCATCGATTGCAGCTTGTCTCCCTACCGTTGTATTGCCTTCTGTTACCCATCCATCACTGGATATATCAACTATTTTTGTTGGTGCATCTGATGATTCATTAATGACTTTCGCTACTTTGAAGAAAGCAGCACTCATGTTGGTGTTCTGCTCTATTGGATCAATATCCTGCATCTTTGTTGCAATACCGTTGACTGTGTCTGGTGTTATTTTGGTGAGTGGTACTTCTACCTTAGCATAGTTCGAAAACTGAATCACACACACTGAGACAGTGCCATCTTGTGGAATTTTGCGTATTGCCGAAACCAAACCGTCTATCTGCAAATCAAAGAATCCATCGTCAACCATGTTTTGTGATGAATCAACAACGAGGATCAAATCCTTTCGTCCTCCTTCGCCTTTCCAGTCTTCTCGCAGCTTCTCCAGTAAATTCGTTGAATATCGCTCTTCCACTTGCTCTTCGATGTATGTAACCTCTAATGGGTCTATGTTATCAATTACACGCTCATTGACATCGTATGCTATCCAGTTTCCATCACCGTCACTATCGAGTTTATCATAGTTCAATCCTTGCATTGTGTATTCTCTCTCTGGCAGATCGTCTTCATCCCACAACGGTATGTCTATGTCATCAACCATGTCATGGTTCATGTTAAACGGCGGAAGCATCGGTATTAACTCTGCTGGCGCGATACAGTCTATAAACTGTGTAGATACAACACTCTCATCACGAACAGAACCATCGCCCTTCGGCAGCTTTGTCCTAAGCGTAATGTACTTGAACGCATCCACTACACCATCACCATCTGTATCAACCACTTCGACTGCTGTTACCTCGTATCTCACTGCATCTACGTAGAACACATCGCACCAGTGTAGCTCCTTACCCACTATTAGTGTATCTTTGTCTCGGCCCACATACCAGGTCCTTATATGACCGGTAGCCGCATCGTGGTTCGCAGTGTCATACTCGTTGTTATGACGGTCAAAGTATATCGTCTCACCATCATTCAGACCAATCCAACTTTTTTCTGAATCGTCCTGTGCATTTCCTGCATATGCTACTTTTATAACGAACTCGCCGTTTTCCTTGATACTTGTTAGTTCCACTGTGTGGTCGAAGAACTGCACTTTATCCCCTTCCTGCAGAGCTAATCTCTTCTCCAGGCTGATTTCGCCAAGCACTGTTTCAACTGTTGCACCTAACGGCGCTACCGCAGGTCCGCTAATACTTGCAACCGTGGTTAGGTTAGTATCTTTTGCTCCAGACCATGCACCAAGTCCTGTTTGTGTATCAATCTCACATGTTGGTATTAAAAATTGTGTGTTTGATGCTGTGCCCGTTATTGGTAGATACAAAGTGTTCAGCAGCATGTAAGTGAATTCCATGTTTATTGTGGGGTGTGTGTCATTCTTTCTTGGTCCATTGTACTGGCCACAGGGCTCGTACCATGCCCGTGCGCATATCTTCTCACGGGCATTCTGACTGCTGCTACCCATACCTATTGTTATACCGTAATACTGTTCCCCATCTTCTCTGCTCTCTTCAATAATCGCTGGATTGTACGTGATCGAATCTGTTGGTATCACTGTCGGGTCAAATGGTTCTTTATAATTGATATATCGCTCTGGAGCATTCCCCTGTGGTTGCACGTCACCGTATATCCGTATCGAAGACGCGGGCTCCTCATCAGGAGAAAATCCCCCGTTCGTTCCGGCCATACTAGTTGGCGCAACCATAGCGAATATCGAAGCGACCATTATCGCCGCAAATGCTATCCCTACTATCACTTTTCCTTCTCTTACTTTTGTTTTCATATTCTCTTTTTATTTACCTCCTGTGATAGAGGTGGTTTTTTTGAGTATATAAAAGCATATGTCGAAAACAGGTGTTTTTCGCCTGCGAACAAATAGTGTTTAAATAGGGTGTATTTCATGTCGAGCATTTTTGCTTGAAAGCGTTGAGGGATAGTAGGGGGAAAGTAGGGGAAGGAGAGAATACTACAAGGAACAATCTGAGAATACTATTACATCACTATTATAGTAGTATATTATTATCGTACTTGTTTTGCTAACCTCGAGATTGTACCGAGTTCCACAAGAAACTTTTGGCTCTTCGCTGTTTCATGTGGGTAGATGTGGTTAGGGTGTGGTCAAACAATCCAAAACACGAAGAAAACTAATGACAAATATAATTTCAAATTCCAAAAGCCATCCTGAGCGTATTTCTAACCGCGGGGGCAAGGCCAATAGTGATAAGTGCCAATAAAACTATGTTCTTCAGTTCTTTCTCCTCTTCGTGAAACTGGGTATACATAAGATACAACGCAGGTATGAGTATCCCGAGTTTGAGCAGGTACATTCCCACTGCGGAGCCCGTATACTTCACGATCAGGTTTTCTATCACATGTTTTCCGATGTAGTCACCAAGTATGTCAATACCGATGTAAGTGGAAGTGGCGTCGAGTAGATGCGCTGCTAAAACAGATATGTTCAACTTATCTGTTAGAAAATGCACGTCGAATTTCGCGGCTATCAGGTATATCACACCCACTATTACGGCTGAGATACCCGAGACTGCTAGAATAACCCATGGCGAAATTAGCTCTTCCGTCCACAACAGGATTGATAAGTTTGCAAAGAACCATATCAAACCGACAGCGCCAAAAATGTAATTGTAATTTGTTTTGCTTGTCTTGATAGATATTAGAAGCACAAAAACGCCGCAGACGAATACAAGAAAATAGATCAGCGGGGTAATCAGCAGGTAGCTTAACGGTGGCACTATTAATTCAGCATCCTCTATCACGCGCATAGTTGCGCCTACAAGGATGTAAGGCACGACCGCAGCGATAAACTTCTCGTCTATCTCTATCCCAATCTTTTTCAGTATTTTTAGTAGTGCGAGAAGGACGAATAACGCAAATAATAAAGCCCAGGACATTGTGTTTACCCAGTTGTAGCCGAGGTCGTCAAATATGGGCTTGATATAATATGTGTCGAGAAAGTGTCTTAGCGCTTCGGTCATAATTAGAACTATCTCTTAAGTTAGATTTGAAATGGTAGAAATGCTGGGCTTTGCACGAGGACAACACAATAGCACTACTGCTATTATCCGCCCAGCTATTTGTTTCGCCACAACTGTCCATTCACGGACATTCTCATCTCGCATTCCTGTATTTCGGATGATATTTCTTTATTATGTGCTCATCTATCCGCTTTAGTTCGCCTTCGGGCAGTGTTGCCAATAGGTCCCAGCCAAGGTTCAACGTCTCTTCTATACTCCGGTCATCGTTACTACTCTGTGTGACGAACTCCTTCTCAAACATATCTGCGAACTCTAAGTATTTCCGGTCACGATCTGTCAGCGCTTCTTCTCCCACAACCGCAACTAAATCACGCATGTCTCGGCCTTCTGCATAACCCGAATAAAGCTGGCTGGATACGCCTGCATGATCTTCCCGCGTTCTTTCCGGACCTATCCCTTCATCCATCAACCGGGAGAGCGAGGGCAATACATCTACTGGAGGATATATACCCCTTCTGTGCAGGTCTCGTGAGAGCACAAACTGCCCCTCTGTGATATACCCCGTTAGGTCTGGTATTGGATGCGTTATGTCATCATCAGGCATACTTAAGATCGGTATTTGCGTAATCGTACCTTTACGCCCATGTATTCTACCCGCGCGCTCGTACAGCGTAGACAAATCTGTGTACATGTAGCCAGGATAGCCCCTCCTGCCGGGAACTTCCTCACGCGCAGCCGATATTTCCCGTAACGCCTCGCAGTAGTTCGTTAGATCCGTAAGAATAACGAGTATGTGCATATCACATTCATAAGCGAGGTACTCAGCCGTTGTCAATGCCATTCGCGGTGTTATTATACGCTCGATTGCGGGATCATCCGCGAGATTGAGAAATGCAACTATTCGCTCGATAGCACCCGTGCGTTCAAAATCGCGCATGAAGAAAGAAGACTCCTCGTGCGTTATACCCATTGCACCAAACACCACGGAAAACGATTCACCAGAGGCCAACACCTTCGCCTGCCTCGCTATTTGTGCGGCAAGAGCATTGTGCGGCATCCCAGCACCGGAGAATATCGGCAACTTCTGCCCTCTCACAAGCGTGTTCATCCCATCAATAGTGGAAATCCCCGTCTGGATAAACTCACGTGGATAATCCCTTGCCGTAGGATTTATTGCAGCACCGATAATCGGTAACCGGTCTTCCGGGATCACCTCTGGGCCACCATCTATTGGCCTGCCCAAACCGTCAAAGAAACGGCCGACCATATCCTTTGAGACGCTTATTTTCATTATATCACCAGTAAATCGCACCCTCGTCTTTAACGTATCTATTCCTGATGTGCCCTCAAATACCTGAACCACCGCAAGCCCTCTGCGCGATTCTAACACCTGTCCTGTCTTCTCTTCTCCACTCGGCGTAACTACCTTCACTACTTCGCCATACGAAACTCCTTCTACTCCTTCTACCACAATCAAAGGACCTGCTGCTTCCTTTATCGTGGTATATTCACGTGCAGAAACATCTACCGCCATTTCTTTTTACCTCTTATTTTTGTTTGCATCACGGAGCTTCTTCCGCGTTCTTCATTAAAACTTCAAATTCATCTTTCATATCCTTCATTATCCCTTCGTACTTATCTTTAAAGCCTTCGTTTGGCACGTATTTCATCCTTGCCATGGCATCTTTGATTTGCATACGCTCCAGTTGTTCTATACCTATGCCACACTCTATCGCTCCCCTTGCACCACCATACCATTGAAGGATGGCTTTTGCCATCAGATATTGCTTTTCCAGCGAGCAGTACGAATCTATTTCGTGATATGCGTTCTGTTGCAAAAAATCCTCTCGTATCATACGTGCCACCTCCAGCGTGCCCCTCTCACGTGGCGGTAGCGCATCCGCACCCACGAGCTGCACTATCTCTTGCAGTTCCGACTCCTTCTGCAATAGCCCCATCATCTCCTCCCGCTGCTCCATGAAATCAGGCGCAATAGAATTCGCAAACCAATCGCCGAGATACACGCTATAAAGTGAATAGCTACGTAACCAGCTTATAGCCGGGAAATGCCGTCTATCTGCTAATGACGAATCGAGCGCCCAGAAATCGCCTACCACACGCAACGTATTCTGTGTCACGGGCTCGGAGAAATCACCACCCGGTGGCGATACGGCACCAACTATTGTGACCGAGCCTATTCTCTCTTCGGACTCAGGGCATAGCGTCCTTACTCTACCCGCTCGCTCGTAGAAATCTGATAATCTTGTCGCTAAATACGCGGGATAGCCTTCCTCACCCGGCATCTCTTCCAGCCGGCCCGATATTTCTCGTAGTGCCTCTGCCCAGCGAGACGTGGAATCCGCCTGTATCGCTACGTCATAGCCCATGTCACGATAATACTCTGCGATCGTGACCCCGGTATATATAGACGCTTCGCGTGCCGCAACAGGCATGTTAGAGGTGTTCGCAATGAGTGTGGACCGTTCCATCAGCGTTTCACCACTGTATGGATCAATAAGCTTAGGAAAATCCTCTAAAACCTCTGTCATCTCATTTCCACGTTCGCCACAACCTATGTACACGATGACCCTAGCATCAGCCCATCTTGCTAACTGGTGCTGCATGACCGTCTTTCCCGTCCCGAACCCACCGGGAATGGCGCCTGTGCCGCCTTTTGCTATTGGGAAGAACGTATCGTTAATACGTTGACCTGTCAACAAGGGCACCTCAGGGTCTAATTTTTCCTTGTATGGTCTTCCCTTCCTCACAGGCCATTTCTGCATCATCTGCAATTCTACATCGCCAGCATCGGTCTGCACCCGAGCTATGCACTCATCAACGGTGAATTCTCCTTCTTTTAACTCCAAAAGCTTACCGCGTATCGCAGGAGGGACAAGAATCTTATGCTCTATCACCTTCGATTCCTGAACAACGCCCAGAATTACGCCGCCTACTACTTCGCTTCCTTCAATCGCAGTCGGTGTGAATTGCCATTTCTTTGCTCGATCTAGCGATTCTACGTATACGCCTCGTTCTATATAATCCCCGACCTTCGCCTTTATGCTTTCCAGAGGTCGTTGTACACCATCATAAAAATTCTTTAAAATGCCAGGACCAAGCTCAACGGATAAAGGTGCTTTTGTTCTTATTACAGGTTCACCGGGCTTTAATCCCGTTGTCTCCTCATATACCTGAACATAAGCAAGGTCGCCGTCCAATCTTATCGTTTCGCCCAGTAATCCCTCTTCCCCTACTTTTATCACTTCGTACATCTCACAACCACGCATATTATTTGCAACAACTAACGGCCCTGCTATTTTTTCTATTGCGCCCTCTTCTTCCATATTTTCTCCTCCTTTTCTTATCTTAGTTCTTATCTCTTAAACTAAAAAGTTGTTTCTTTTCGTAGCGAAACATAAGTGATGGCAAGTGAAATCAACTGGTACGGAAATGGGTTATCCATGTAAACAAGGCGGATAATGTGTGAATCGTGACTTATTTTTGAACGCGTGATCTTCTGGTTCGCTAAACGAACAAACGCGAAATTTTAGTATTTAGCTCGTTTATATGCTCAACCGCTTCCCCACCCATATCTAACGGAGATTTAGCATCCATATCTGCTTTTATCAAGACCTTGTCATAAGGTATGACTCCCAGTAGAGGAATATCCATCTCTTTTAGCTTCAGTTCTACTTTTGCTGTCATCTCGGAATCCGTAGCTTTATTAATCACGCCTGCTATATTCTTTATGCCTATATCCGCACCAAGTTTCTTTATTCTGCCAACCGTCTCTATCGCCCTCATGCCCGGTTCTACCACCGCCAGCATCAGGTCAACGCCTTTTGCCGTGCCCCGCCCTAAATGCTCTATCCCTGCTTCCATGTCCAGTATTACCACATTGCCTTTGAATATCACATGCCGCAGCAAAGAGCCTAGAAAAGCACTCTCGGGGCATACGCAGCCGCTTCCTCCTTTATCTATCGTACCCATTACCAGCAAGACCACACCATCGGGTCCCTTTGCACCATATCGCTCGATGATGTCATCCACCTTTGGATTCAGTTTATAGATGCCGGTACCTGAGTGCGCACCGGTGCGCTCGAAAATCAGGTCCTTTAGTTCGGAAATCTGTGGAGGCCCCTCTTTTATGCCCAATGCAAATTTCAGGTTCATTGCGGGATCGGCATCCACGGCGATTACACCATGCCCTTCTTTCGCCATGAGTCGTGCAAGGGTGCCCGCGATGGTCGTTTTCCCTACGCCGCCTTTACCTGCAACGGCTATTTTTAGCTTTTCTAACTTCTCCATCTCGTCTAATGCCATGTCGTATGATGGCTTGTGAACATATATATTTTTGCGGATGCCACGCGGAGAAAGAATTAGGGGCTATATTATCCGTAAAAAAATGGATCTTTCTCCTTCATTCTAACTCAACTACTGCCACACACAGGATTCCTTTCATCCCGCCCGTCCCAAGTTAATGTCAAACAGTTTTCCATCGGCATAAGCAACAACTATTCCGGCTATATCACCTGAAACTAACCCAAACGGAACAGTAGTGTTCGAGTCTATTATTAATATACGCATGAACTTCCAAATTAAAATCGTCGTCCTAAGAGCCCACAGTACCCAGTTGATAAATATGCCACGTTCCTGTATGTAAAGTCCCTCT
>Ga0255453_1008_pt1 | contig 29587 bp, 33 predicted proteins | sample ANMaggQLBNCT01G4_FD_182628 | JGI IMG/M metagenome (GOLD analysis project Ga0255453, IMG submission 182628) | Sediment cell enrichment communities from methane seep in Santa Monica Basin, California, United Staets - ANME aggregate JGI... | ecosystem: Environmental > Aquatic > Marine > Cold seeps >...
GCTGGTCCTTGTAATTGATGATAAACGGTTTTTTGCTTGACTGCCACCCTTTTATTCGGTCTATCTTATTCAATGCAATGACAAAAGGTGTTTTTAATAATCGCAGGATGCTTAACGATTCGTATGTCTGGGGTTGAAAGCCTTCCATCACATCCACCACCAGAACGGCGATGTCCGCCAATGCGCTGCCCCTTTTTCTCAAAGAGGCAAAGGCAGAATGCCCGGGTGTATCAATGAATAGCAATCCCGGTACTTCTATCTCGGTCCAATTCGTTCTTAACGGCGCGCAAATCTTCTTTATCGCATCTATTGGTATCTCCGTTGCACCTATATGCTGCGTAACCCGTCCTGCTTCCTTTGCTGCTACTGCGGAACCACGGATGTTATCGAGTAATGTAGTCTTGCCATGATCTATATGTCCCAGTACTGAGAGTATCGGTGTTCGTATCTGTCCTTCCATGTCTTTCCCCTCGCATCTTTCTATGAGTACTTAAATTAGTTCTGTTTTATTTATCTTTGTCCCTTTTCCACCAGTGCGTACTTTTAGTATGCTTTTTTCCTGCTTCTTGACTTCTCTCTTCGCTATCAAATTCTTTGAGTAGTTCCTCTCGCGTCTTTCTCCTGAGCTTACTTTCGCCGAGTTCCTACTTGATTTGTGCATCTGTCTCACCTATTGTCCCGTTTCGCCAAAGCAGGATTCCTTCGCATAGCAGGCGTTTTATCCTCCCGGCTGTTACCAGCCATTCACAGGCACCGGCATCATCACTACTATGAATCCGTCCGACTTCTCGCATCGCATCATTCCAGCTTTCCCCTCCAGGTTATACCTTCCTTACCTCAGTTGAGGACGATACGAGATATCCCTCGGTCAACTAACCAACCTTTCGTCTTCATCCCGACCCTAATCAGACATGCTAACCCTCTATGGTTTTCCCGTTTTGGGCCTCATAGACCGGTTCCATAGAGGCATCGAACTTCCCCAAGTGGCGGGAGGGTCGTCGTTTAGCATATCCCACCTCTGGTTCGCTTTTGCTTCGGGCTAAAGACCGCCTCAGGCTCTTCAGATTCCCCCTCACGAGGGACACCCTGCCACTGTTGGCTTCTGCACCGACACGGGTAAACAGCACAGGAGGGATTTTAACCCTCCTGTTGATTAATTTACGAGGCACGCCGCCACCCCGCAATGAATTGCGGGGCATCCGCTTTGTGGCTCACTTGCTCTCATTTCTTACCCGCCTCTTTAACTTTGATGCAGATTGGTATCAATCAGATTTCACCTCTCAAATCATAAATCGCTTTCTTTATTGTTTTATAATGCAAATAACCTGAAATTGGAAAGAAAATGATCATAACTATTATAATAAATTCCAACTCTTCAGGAGATTCTATCCACATCCACAGAGATAAAAGAACAAAAAATATGGCACCAAACAACAGATAGCAAAAGAACATATAAGGAAAAAACGATATAGTTATTCCGTCCCCCTCCCTTTTTATTGACAATTTTAACCATGCTTTCATAGTGAGAAAATCCCTAAAGCATAGAGGAGATTGTAAATCCACTTTCTTTAGCCACCGCTTAAATCTATCTTCACGTTTCCCTATCCTTTGACGAAGAAACAGGAATAAAGCAAAAGAAACCATGAGGAGAATCCAAAACAACCAATGGGGTATTTCTTGTTCCATATCTTTCACTCCGTTGCTTTAATTTTACTATCTTTTACCTTGAAGCCCCAACCTTCCCACCCCGCATTAAAATGCGGGGCATCGCTGTCTTTTTTCCATTTTCAAGCGTGCTAATCTTTCTCCCTTTTTATCCCTCTCATTTTGATAACATATCTTATTTCTCTCGCAATTTGGGAGAGTCTAACCACAGTCCAGATACTTCCATTTCTTCCATGATCTCCTGGAAGACAACCTTGACGATAACATCTTCAGGCTCCTCTGTGAATCTTGCCTTGTAGTAAACAATTGTGTATTGGTCTTTACTCTCCACTTTCCAGAATTGCTTTGATACGTAATCCCCAATCTTTGACTTGATTAGAGTATTGGTCTCATAGAAAACAGCCTCAGGCATAGCATTCTTCATGGTTTGATCGAAATGTTCGGAGTATTTAGAATAATTGTTCCCGTTCATTCCTAACAGGATGTTTTCAGTAATCGGATCAGCATATTTTCTTACTTGATCTATATCTACTTGGTTTTTTTCTATGCATCCAGCAAATATCACAACCGCTACAATTGTTACTACCGCTATTAAGCCCGCTATGGTTCTCTTTTTCATATTTTATCACCCTTTTCAGTTTTATTTTCTTATTCGTACGCAATATATCTTAAAAGTCACTATACCCCGTACTTAAGTACAAGGCCTGTACATAAGCACGACCGCCGATGACTTAAACTACACGTTTATCATCGGTATGACATAGGTATATAAAAACTATTCGATTTTTTTTTGATACTTTCCACTGAGAAACCATAAACAGAGTTGTAAGATTAAAACTTACCTTTTTCTCCGGAACGAACGAAACAACACCTAGTTTAAATTAATATAAACTATCTCATGATTTACTTTATATTATCATATCATTAATATTTTTAATAGTGATAATTGATAAAATCAGCAATATATGTGCGTATAAGTCCAACGTTTAAGGACAAAGAAGAGACAATCACAGGTCTAGCAAAGAGCATAGAAAGCGCGTTAGAGATTTGTAGACGTAAAGCGCGAGGAGAAGGCGATGAAATTGTAAAGGAGTATATAGATCAATACGTAAGCGGAAAGAGTCAAGAGCATATGAAATCATTTACGGCAATGATACAAGACGCGAAAAGGAACCATTTTCAGCGCATTTACTGCCGCCGAGTTGACCGATTCAGCAGGAATCTTGATGAGATGATCAAGACAGAAATAGAGCTGCACAGTGTAGGGATATCGTTGTATTTTGTAGAGGAGAATATAGACACCCGTTCAGAGATAGGCCGGCTAGTAATGAATATTCTTTCACACGTTGCCGAGTGGAAAAGGCGGGAGATCTTAGAGAACACGCAGCGAGGGCGCGAAGAGCTAAAGCGGCAAATAGAAGCAGGAACAACAGATAAACGTTTTGGCCGTACGGCAAAGAAGATTAACATAAGAAGCGTGATAGACATGAAAAATAAGGGGATGACATGGGCGAATATTTCAGATTATGTGAACGTATCAGTACCCACAATCCAAAAGAAATTAAAAGCGGCAGGGTACAAATTTGAAAAGGGTTATGTAGTAAAGGCATAAGAATGAGCAAAAAAATAATCAGCATAAGGACAAAGACGAAATATGTAAACAAACCCACAGAGCTAAGAGATTATAAAGAGTACTGGATTAAGCGTTTAATAGTGGGTAAACCTACCCACTTCCAAAAACACAACCAGCACGGGGTCTGGTCCCCTGTCTTTAGAATTGTAAAAATAGAGATTGTGGCCAGTCCTAAGAAGTATCTAAAAGAGGGAGTATTACACACGGAGAAAGCTATAAAGCTCTATGGTGAGATTTAGTACTAAAACTAAAAAACATATATATATCAAATTATCAGTTGTAAAAAAAATGGTTTAAATTACCTCTAAAATTTTTTATTTCAAACTTTGATTTAAAAATCTTTTGTGAATACTTTTGTAAATAAATACTATTTCCTCTAGCTCCAAAACATTTACAACTGATAAAATGGTATATATATATGTTATCAGTTGTATTATCACTTGTAAAAGGTGATAGCAATGGCTCAAGAAAAGCTATTTCAAGAAAAGCTAGAAGAAATAATGCAAGATAGAGAAGCGAGATTTCTAGAAGAAGAGAAGAAACAAAAGCTTATTCTGAATAAAGAGGTTTTCTCCTCTAATTATCTCCCAGAGAATATATATCACAGGGATAAAGAAATTGAAGATCTAACTGAGCATTTCATAGCAACAAGACACCAAAAATATTGTAGCGATCTTTCTATCTATGGTGTTACCGGATCAGGAAAGACTTTAGTAACAAAACTAGTTTTTAAAACCCTTTCTAAAGATATAGAAAATACGTATTACGTTTTTGTGCCTTGTAACGAGCATAAAACTCCATCTGCCATCACAAGATATATCCTGACTCAAATCAAAGAGGATTGGAAAGGGCGCGGCACTTCTGATTACATCCAGCAAATTAAAGATGTAATTAGGGATAAATTGCTAGTGCTAATTCTTGACGAAATTGATATTTTCCTAAAGAACGATAAGTCAAATGAAAGCCTGATACAAATATTGAGTGATTGGAACAACTGCGTTCTTATTTTTATCAGTAATGATCCGGGATGGCACGAGTGCATAAATGATCATCGAACTATTTCAAGGTTACATTTCACAAACATGATTTTTGAACCTTACGACAGTGATCAGATCTATGATATAATCAAAGACCGATCGATATTAGGACTTGCACCTGGTGTTATCACGGATGATGATCTATGGGAAATCGCAAAATTTACGGCACAATATAGCGGGGATGCACGAGTTGCTATCAAATTGCTAGCGCAAGCCGCCTTGTATGCTGAGAGTGATCGAAAAACAAATATAGACTTCGATATTTTGGAGAGAGCTATCAATGCCCTTGAAGAAGACAACAAAATTAATTTTATTGAGTCGCTGCCACCACAACACCGTTTAATCTTAGCTGCGATATATTGCGTGAATAAGAGCCTAAGAACACCTGATCTTGATACTATTTACAGAGAATATACAAGAATGCTTATCGGCTCTAAAATATGGCGTACCTTAAGCAAAAATACAATTCGTGTCTATCTTGATGAGTTAGAAACTTATAAATTGATAGAGAAAGAGACCGGGAAAGGCAGAGGAAGAGGTAAGGGGCGAAACTCAACATTGATTTTCCCGGCATTTGATACTGACAAATTTGAGCAGAGAATAATAAGCGAGATGAGACGTCAATGATAGTTTGTATGCATACAATTGCATACAATATGAATACGAATGAAGACAATAACGATAAGGGTTGATGATGCCCTTTTTGAGGAAATAGAAAAGAAGAGAGGTGATAAGTCAAAGTCGGATTTTTACAGAGAAGTCTTGAGTGAATACGCCAAGAGCACTGATGAATACAATATGAATACAGGTGAATACAATAAAACAGATGAAAAAAGCGATGTGAATACAAGTGAATACACGTTGTTGCTAGAAAAAGACAACACATATCTAAAAGAGAAAGTAGATGAGCTTGTAAGGTTGCTCAATCAAGAACAATCGCTGCATCTTCAAACTCAGCGGCAATTACCGGGAAAGGTAGAAGAAAAAACGAAACGTAGGAGATGGTGGCAATTCCGGAAGTAAACAGATGTAAACAATGTTGAATACAAAAACAATATCATATAACTTTAACAATATTATAATAAAATTCAATGTCAGATGTCAAGATCTTCTGGGATCCGAAAGGGTTAGAGCTCGATACACTGGGCAAGAAGAAGTACTTGAGGGCAACTGATGGTGATACTCCTTATGTATCCATGTCAATCCGAATGCTGAGCATTGATACTCCGGAAGTGCATTACCCAGGCAATCAGAAACCATCAAAGCAGGATGAGAAATTAGCTCAGTTGTCAGATTGGATCCAGGCAGGGGAAGCGCCGGTCAGTAGTGGTCTGGCGCAACATTTGTATCCAAAGCTTGCTACGGGAACGGCGGGTACACTGCAGGAGAGTCAGGGCGAAAGCGCTACAGCTAAGTTCAAGGAACTGCTAAACGAAAAGTTGAAACGTCCTAGCGGCACGAAGCGCAGCGTGTTTCTTCGCGCCGCAGATATACCTTTTGATCGATACGGCAGGCTTCTCGCCTACATGGCGCCTTCTTACAATTCTAAGGAATTGGCCTCCATGAGCCGAACGGAACGAGCGACGTTCAATCTGCTGATGGTCGAATCCGGCTGGGCTGCATCATTCCCAATCTACTCTAGCATTCCCAGCTTCGCTGATTTGGTGATGCTTCAGGAGGCAGCGAAGGATGCCTGCGAGAATAAGAAAGGTGCATGGGCTGATCCGAAGACGCTGACGGGCTATGAATTTCGGATGTGCGTGAGGTTGTACGAGATAACGAAGAAGCTGATAGCTGGTAAAAAAGTCTCTTCACGTGAGCGATACGGGTGGATCACGCGCTATTGTGTGGACATGACCACAAGGGAGATCTTCCATCAACAGAACTACTATAAAGTGGCACCGTATAATCGGATTTTCGTCTGGCCGGATGATGTCGCGGAAGCTGTTGGTAGGATGAATCTGTTGCCGGCGGAATGACGGTGTAAAAGAATTTGGACTTATACAAGAGGAAATTATAGAGGCCATTAACGCTGACAAGCTACAGTACCGCACTAATGTTGTATTCGGGAATCCATATTTGATTTTGAAAAAGGAGGCCATAATACTGAGATATACATGGGCGCTACGGTAATGAAAGATTGAGGGTATATTAAACCTTGTAGGGCTAAGAAAGATTTGGTCTACCGGCGAATATGAAAGGGGTTTTTAGTATGAACTTAAACTTAGATAAAACAATAATTAATAATATTGTTAGGTGAAACGCAAAAACCAAATGGAGGTAAGAAATCTTGGAAGCAATCAAGCAAATGGTAAGGATACCTAAAAATCATGAGATAAAGATAAAGGTTCCCCGGAATGTACCCCCAAATGAGGTGGCAGAAGTGATAGTGATTGTTAGAAAGAGGACTGATAATTTCAAACAGAAAATCAATGAACTAAAAGAATCAAAGAGAGATACCTCCTTCAAGGAAGATCTTAGAGCTGTCTCAGAAGACTTAGAAATAATTGACTTTTGATTAGGACGATAGGTAAAATAGAAGATTTGGGGTTACAGGAGGAGATAACTGACACTATCAAAACTTTCATTTATGGGCAATTTATGGACAATTTAGTTCTATATCAACACATATTTCAAATCCCTTTTACCCTTGCCTATTTTCCTAAATATTCCTTGTTCTACAAGATATGATAAATTAGATGTTGTAGTACGTTTTAATATATTAAATAATTCCATATATTCTTTGTTAGAAAACATTTCGCCTCAATTTCGAGTGGAATTAGAATTCAACGTTTTTTTAGATATGATTTCGCATTTCTGTTTAGGACAAACTCTATATGGCATAGGTATTAGAAATAAATAAATTTATGTGATATGCGGGTGGGATGCTATCTGTCGTTGTTGGATAATTGTGGGACAGCCTCTCCAGATTTAAATAGATATTATTAACCCGTAACCCAGCACATTTTACGGAATAGGTAAATATATATTTGCTAAATAGGTGCCTTCGAGTTGGAAGGGTGCAGAGATAATTCTACCATACCATATCATATTACGTATATGCGTAATATATGGTAAAATTGGAGCTTTTTTTTTTGGACTTACTCATTACACTTGCTGAGAAGACCAATAGAAGAACAAAGGGTTACAAAATGTCAGTTTTGAGAAAGGAGGCTGTATTACTGGGATATATATAGACGCTACGGTAATGAAGGATTTGAAGGTATATAAACCTTGTGCGACTAAGAAACATTTGGTCCACCGACGAATATGAAAGAGGTTGTTAGGTTGAAAGGGAAAAATCATTCGATAATCATTCGATAATCATTCGATGGGAATGTAATGAGTAGATCTCCCCTTGTCAACCCTTCTTATAAGACCCATTTGCATCATTTCATTTAGGTCTCGATATGCTGTATTTGGAACAACATTATTAAGATCACAATAATCTTTGGTTGAAATCCGTCCTTCACCTAAAATATGTTTAAATGCTTTCTTTTGCCTATCATTCAACTTAACTCCTGTCTTCTCTATTTCTGATATTATAATTGCTTTTCCACTTGATCGAAAGGTAAGTTCTGTTTCTCTCTCACTCAATTCATATTTTGGCTCTGGAGTTCCATATTGGCCGCAGATTTCCATCATCATGTAAATCCCTGTCCCATATTTTTCAATGAAGCCGACATCATAGATTAATTGGCATAATACGGGATTTACAGGGATATGCCTTGGATTCTCCGGAGTAGTTCCTTCTGGAAACTTTCCAGGATTTACTATCTCAATTCTATCATCGAAAATTAAAACTCTTGTATCTGCGGGCTCCAGATAATCTCGATGGACCAGAGCGTTAATAACTCCTTCCCTTATCGCTTTGGTCGGGTATTCGAATTTATCGATCCTCTTAAATGTAAACTCCGTTCTAAATCCCAAAAGTCTTATATTTTTTCTGATAAAATCATCTGCTTGCTCTATCATTTCCCATAGAGTGCCTGAGGAGTCTAACCTATCTAAAAAATCCCTTGTTAATGTTTTCCCGGCAAATCTTGCTAATCTCAATTGAGACTGTAAAATAAATCTTTGAGGGTTTCTTCCAAAGAAGAGTATACCTGCATTGGTTGGTTTTATTTTGCCATCTGTTTCTTTTGCCGCTCTTATGTTCACTAATAAAGTCTCCAAATCCATCTCCTTTGGCTTTTTAACTCTTCTTATTTCCTCCCTCTTTTCCAGATACCATTTCACTTTTTCCTCATCAATATCATCTAAAGAAGCCTCTTCGCAAATCCGTTCATCAAAGCACAATCTCTTCCTTTCCTCTCGGGCTAACTTTCTTATCTCACTGGTAGAAATTCTCTGATTCGTTCTGCCAACTCGTTTAAAAGCGTGGGTTTTAAAGAAAACCGGCTTTTCGTCATTCTCCTTTATTTTCACCTCGATTATATCTTTATCGCAGATTTGACAGAGATTTATCTCAGGATAAATCGGCGGGTCTGTATTTATTTTCAGGTAATTTGCCAATTCTTCCAATGTCCTTTTACCTACTTCAACCCCTGTAACGTCTCCAAAGTCAGATACACCGATTAAAATAGTACCTCCATGAGCATTGGAGAAAGCAGAAACGGTCTCTCCAATTTCTCTCTTTAAGCTAATAGAATCCTTAAATTCTGTATTTTGGCTTTCACCTGTTATTATTAGTTCTTCTACTTCATTTGACATTGTATGATATTCTTCACGTATTCTTAAAAGGGTTTGGATAGTAATATAATGTATACAAGATATAAAATAATGAGGTATTGTGGAATGAACGGAAGGAGGCGGATTTTATGAAAATGCGTATAGCAACATTTAACCTTGAAAATTTGGATGATGTTGAGGGTGGTTCTCCATCGCTGCAAAAACGAATAGAAGTATTAAGACCGCAAATTAAAAGACTGAATGCAGACATTATATGTTTCCAAGAAATCCACGGACAAGAAACAGAGGGGCGACCAAGGAAACTTTTAGCTTTAAAAAAACTTTTGGAGAATACAGATCAATTCACATTTAATATTGCATCCACACTTACAAGTAATAATGAGGTATATGATAAAAGAAATTTAGTTGTAGTTAGTCGTTTCCCAATATCTGAAATTAAACAATACAAAAGCGATTTTATTTCTTTTCCAAAATACAACAAAATTACAGCAATTCCCCCTGAGGAAGAATCAAAATCAATTAAATGGGAGAGACCAATTCTTTATACAAAGATAAACGTTAAGCAAAATTTTGATATTCACTTAATTAGCGTTCATCTAAAATCAAGACGTCCCACCCCTATTTCAGGACAAGAAGTTGATCGATATACATGGAGGAGTAGTTCTGGCTGGGCTGAAGGCTTTTTTATTTCTTCGATGAAACGAGTCAGCCAAGCTTTGGAGATGAGATTGCTAATAGATTCAATATTTGATATTGATGAAGAAGCTAAAATTGTTGTGTGCGGTGATTTTAATGCTCATCCAGAAGAAGTTCCTGTTGAAGCAATTTGTGGGCGTATAGAAAACACAGGGAACCCGAATTTAACCAAAAGAGTAATGATCTCATGTGAAAAAACTATCCCTGAGTCTTCAAGATTTACATATCTTTATCAAGGGGAAAAAAGATTATTAGACCATCTTTTAATTTCAAAAAGTATGCTACCCTACTACAGAAAATCGGAAATTTATAACGAAACATTGCATGATGAATCTATTGCTTTTGCCATAGAAACAAAATTTCCCGAATCCGACCATGCTCCTTTTATTGCAGAATTTGAAATTTAAAAAATGAATACCATAAATCACAGCAAAGTTCAGGTAACTTGTCGTCCATGCCCACCAGAGGAGTTTGCCGGGCGCTTCGCAGAAAGGACGCAACTCATAGATATTATGCGATTGGCGATACAACAGGGGCAAACAATTTTAATCACAGGTGCTCGAGGTTCCGGTAAGACATCCTTTCTAGATTGGGCAGAATACGAGATTCAGAATAAACCTGGCGGATTAGAGAGTCCAGCAATAAAAATAGAGTTTCCGGAGACACCAGGTATGATACTTACCAGTTATAAGAAAATTCTCACAGAACTGCAGGGGCATCGAAAATTCGGGTGGTTCAAAAAAGCTTTGGCTAATTCAAAAGTAAAAAAATCTATCGAGGTGCTCTTAAGGATTTTAGAAAGTGCATCTCCACTTGCAGGACCTGCGGGAGTAGTTATCAAAACAGGTGCAGCAGCGACTAGGGGATTGTTACCCGGAGAAACCGTAGACGATAGCCTGTTACCTTCATCCTTTCTCACAACTCTCCGCAGCTTGAGCGGAGAGCTAAAAAATAATCAAATCCTTACCCTTCTTTACGATGAGGTTCAGTGGTCATCAGAACCGGACCTTCACCTGTTAAAGTATTTAATTAGGAATTTACCACCACGAATAGTCCTTATTATCTCTTTTCGTTTAGAGACAAAGAGTATGGCGAAATATATAGAGCTGCGGCAGGAACTTGATAGATTTGATTATGCCGAGATTCGTCTCAGCGGAATGAAAGCAGACGAGATAAAGGATTTTGCAATGCTGAGATATGGCTTGTCGATTGATGATCAGACGACAGAATTTTTAATATTGAACCTAGATGATCCACTTTGTTTAGTAAGTTGCTTCAATCTATTACAACGCTCTAACAGAGAACTCAATCTTGTAAACGTCCAGGAAATCCTGCCGGACGCAGTAGATCCCGCACGGGCTATTTATTCTGAATTAGATCAGAAGTGGAAAGATCGGCTGAATTCCCTCTGCGTTCTGCATCCTCCATTACCTTTATCCTTAATAGCATGCATGCTAAAAATTGAAAATACTACGATAACAAGACTGCAAGATGAACTAAATCAAAGTATAGTTTTCAGGCGATTGGAAAGAGAAGCATACGACTTTGCGCATCATTCATTGCGCGAGTATAAGAGGAACGAGTTACCAGAGAGTGTAATGATTCAATTGCATGTACAGGCAGCTCGCTGTTTTGAAGTTATGGGTGATACAGCTCCAGATGAATGGCTCGTTGATATTTCTCTTGCAGAACATCTGTTCCTAGGGCAGGAGTATGAAAAGGCGTTAGAATTAAATCTGCGACTTGGCGGTCTGCTTTATGATCGTTTTGATTATGACTCTGCTTTGCAACTGACAGAGCGAGCAAAAACGTGTGCAGAAAAAACGAACGATAAGATTATGCTTACCGGCGCCCTTCACCAGAAAGGCATGATTCTGCAATCTACCTATAAATTTCGCGATTCTCTTGCTGCCTACAACAAGAGTCTGGAAATAGAGCAGGAGATAGGAGACCGAGCCGGAGAGGCTAGTACTCTGCACCAGATCGGTAGGGTTTATCAACTGACAAACAGATTTGAAGAAGCGTTAGAGAACTACAACAAGAGTCTGGAAATAAAGCGGGAGATAGGAAACCGAGCCGGAGAGGCTAGTACTCTGCACCAGATCGGTAGGGTTTATGAAGAGACAAACAGATTTGAAGAAGCGTTAGAGAACTACAACAAGAGTCTGGAAATAGAGCAGGAGATAGGAGACCGAGCCGGAGAGGCTCAAACCCTGCACCAGATCGGTATGGTTTATGAAGAGACAAACAGATTTGAAGAAGCGTTAGAGAACTACAACAAGAGTCTGGAAATAAAGCGGGAGATAGGAAACCGAGCCTATGAGGCTCAAACCCTGCACCAGATCGGTAGGGTTTATGAAGAGACAAACAGATTTGAAGAAGCGTTAGAGAACTACAACAAGAGTCTGGAAATGGAGCGGGAGATAGGTAATAAATCAGGAGAGGCAATAAGTGTACAGACCATTAAGACATTAAAAGAAAAGATGCAGAAAAACCAAAACTAGCGGGTTTAATGTGATTCAGAGAGATTAAAGAAGAACAACCAAATGCTATTAATGATTAAAAGGAGTACTTTTTACCTTTAACAAAGGCGAGTTAATGTCGCAAATTGGTCACATTTTGCAACCATTTGTATGAAACTTTTCTTTCAAAACCCTTAAGCTATTGCGTATCAAGAACAAATGCTGCATCTTCAAACTCAGCAGTAATTACCGGGAAAGGTAGAAGAGAAAACGAAACGTAGGAGATGGTGGCAGTTCCGGAAGTAAACAAATGTAAACATTGTTGAATACATAGTTACTATAAAAGCGTCTGAATTAGCAAGCAAGGCAGGTAGGGGGTTAGGAGAAGTATTCACAGAGCCAGAACTTCAACCACATACAAGAACTTCCTCTTACCTTTATACATATTCCTTATAACGTTAACCCAACGTCTAACATCATCAAAACCATTAAAACAAGCACAATCTTCCAAATCTTTCACATATGGTGCGAAGATATGATATTATTTTTGTTTTTCTTTCTCACGTTCTTCCCAAATCCGCGTGCCTTCATCACGCAAAAACACCTGCAGCTTTTCACCTACCTCCGGGTGCTTTCCCATAACATCAAAGAAATCTATCAAGAACGATATGTAGCGTTTATCCTTTGTTTCCAACTCCAAGACGAAATTTATACAGTACTCAATTGCCTGGCTACGGTTAGCAAATTCTTTCTTTCTCTTTACTAGTTCATCAATCTTTTCCCTAGTTTCCGCTTCAAGGGAGATGGAGAAACGTTCTTTCATATTATGCAATATATACCAACAATATTTAAGCATTGCTATTTCTTCACATATCGTAACCCTTTATATACTAACACTCTGGATGTGTACGTGAAGATAAGTTATTTCTTCACATAAACAAAAGGAGAGAAAAGGAAATAGTGAACGATGTATTGACCCTTTTCAACTAACTAAACGTTGTAAGAGTGGGAAAAAAAAATTTCCTGTGACTTTATTTAAATGCCCGCTTTCCTGTTTTAATTCTATCTTTTTATTTTTAACCACTCATTAAAAGCCTTCTTAGACACTTCAAGCAATTCAGGATTTTTTGCTCCAAGCTCTACTAACTCGATAAAATAATTAGTTATCCGCTCCTCAAATTCGTCTAACTGAAAATTTCGTTTAACGCAAAATTCAACTGCGTGACTTCTGCTAGCATATCGGCCTTTTTCCACCTCAGCATCCAATAGCTTTATAAGTTGGATATCCATCGAGATACTGAATCGGTCTTTCTTTATCATAGGTGTGTAATTGTGAGTTCTTCCCTATAAATGTGTTGTTTACATCACAATTCATCACCTTTATATAGTGTTACTGCATATCCATACGTATGATAAATACACCAAAAGTGAAAGAAAAGATGGACGAGAAAGCAATCCATATAAGGTTAGATTTGAATCCTGAAGACCCGCTTCGGGATGAGTTTGAAGAGATAAAAGAAGCGACAGGAGTAAAAAGCAACGTTGAGGTTGTACGGCTTTCGATCCGTAAATGTTACCGCGAGAGATCACAGCTATATTAAGGGGGAAAAGGGATGATAGATAAGAACGAGTTAAAGACCGTAGAGGATCTACTAAAAAACCATAATGGTTCTCTGAGTGATCCTTCCTTACTCGAAGCGTTAAAAGCGCTGAAAGGGAATAAGATTTTTAGTATCGAGCTGCCAATAGAGCAAATCAAATTAACGCAGACAGAGAAGGAAGAATCAACAACACAAGACAAAGAGGTGACAATGAAGAATGATGAAGTATCATTAAAGCTAAAAGCAAGTCCGGAACTGCTAAAGGAGTTCATACGAGGGGAAAAGGTAAGAATAACGGTATTACAGCCACAGACACAATTACCCACAGGTGATTAATATGCAGAAAAAGAACACAGCCACAGACGCAATGGATAGGAGAAGAAACGGAATGAGAGCGATTGGCAAATGGCCGAAATAGAAGATTCCTCCCAAAGGGTAGAGTTGCACCTCTTAACCCTTCAGAAGGACTGCGTCAACAGATTAAATAACGCCTTGAACCTATATAAACTTATCGTTAACACAAAACCAAGCATTGTAACAACAAACCGCATAGCAGCGAACAGAAGCCAAATAATTAGAAGAATATTTGCACCGCCTTGCCCGAATCAACGACAAAGGTGATATTTAGATGCGGGGATTCTCTACTGCGGACAAACTCCAGCAAAAAGAACTTCAAAGAAGTTCAAAGAAGTACAAAAGAAGTACGAAAAAAGAAGTACGAAAACAAGATAGAAGTACGAATTCGTACTTGTGTATATTGCAGCATATATATTCAGGAATTCAACCAGCAACCATCAGCAAACTCGAGGGCATTTCAAAAACAACGTTACAGTATCATCTCGATAAGCTAAAGCTTGCAGGTGCCATTCGTAAAATAGGATACGGTACATGGGAAGTATCAGATACAGCGATTTTTGATCTAAAAAGAAGTACGAAAGAAGTACAAATAACTTCAAAGAAGTACAAAAGAAGTACGAAAAAAGAAGTACAAATTCAAGGTAGAAGTACAAATTCAAACTTGTGTATAGGGACGAATTCAAAATACAAGACCGCGGACAAACTTTCTGGAAAACAACATCAAATTCAAGACCCCCACCTGCATATGTTACCCCCCCCCGAAAAACAACAACATCAATTTGATGTTGTATATACTGAAGCAGTTAAAGTCAGGAGCTCGGGCATCACAAATCCAACACCAGCTTGCTATGAAACAAACAACCTACCAATACCACTTAACGAAACTAAAGCAGGTAGGAGCGATAACGAAAATAGGCTACGGCGTATGGGAAGTATCAGATACAGCATATTCAGAGCTCGAAAGAACATCAAATTTACCCCGGGTAGGTAAGGCCACCCCCCCCCATATTTGAACAGACAAATTTGATGTTGTTTGAAGTGCGAGGTCACGCATTTGTATTCACTTTACATTTACAACCTGGTTTGAGAAACTGGACAAATGCAAACCGCGAGGCATACCTAGAGCGAAATAATATAGCATATAAGCCACTGAATTTAGGTGGTGGCGGCCAAAGAATAGAATACAAAGGGCACAAGGTATGGCTAACAAACAAATCGGTAATTCTGTACGACACAAACAGCTACTTCGCAAAAGAGGCGCAAGCCGCAAAGAGCCGAGCAATCTACAACTTCATAAAGAAGATAAAAGGGTTAGAGCGACTATTAAAAGCAGACTTCACAATAAAGACAGGGACACAATACAAATTCAAAGTAAGCCGTCAGCATTATGCCTTAGTCAAGAACGCCCTAGCCCGCCAATACAACGAAGCAGACGAAAAGCTTGAGGTATACACAGAGAAAGGGCTATGGTTTCTGATAGATAACTCATTCAACCTGGACGAAGCGGAAACGGTACACTCCGAGACAGCAGACACGGATAACAAGAAAGTGCAAGACTTCTTCAATTCGTTGAAGGCACAACCGAACGGCGTAACAATAGACTCGTTATTGCAGCTATCAGAAAGCATACAGCAAAACCAGCTTTTGTTCTCGGAGAATGCTTTAGCGCATGTGGACGTGATAAAGGAGTTAGGCCTAAGCGTAGAGAGCTTAAACGGGATGCTGAGCGATATATTCAAGGCGTTAAACAAATGACAAGAACGTGCGTTAGAGTAGAGTTACCAGAACGTTATAACGAATCCGAACGAAAATTAGGTAGATCGAAAACAGCGATGTACAGAGAAGAGGGCGATGATTGGGTACTTGTACTGGACATATTCAAATGAGGATAAGACTAATCTGCACGGATGAAGCGGCGATTTTAAAAAGGAATCCTTTTAGAGGCACCTGATTTAACTTGAAGGTTATTTAGGGACACTTCATTTAATTTGCTTGGCGGATACATCAGGAGAAACCCCAAAAAAGAACAATACGTGGTTCTTTTAAAACTACTCGGCCATGTTCCTAATGGTCGGCTGATTAAGCTGTATAGTATGGACATAACATTTAACATTACCCTACAAGAAAAGAGGGCACGACAAGCGGCAGAGAGGCCATTTGATCACTCAGTCCCGTGGGTTCCATTCTGTAAAAATTTCAAAGCTTGCCCCTTTCCTATCTATATTCGATACTGTAATCCACGAGATCCTGCAGAAGCCGCGATTTTAAAAAGAAGCCCATTTAGAGGAACTTGATTTTTATTTGCTTGCCTTTTAGAGGTATTTGCTTTATTTGCTTGCAAATCCACGGAACGAAAAGCGCGGAGTGTAGCGTAAAAGGCAAGTTGCAACACATTCTTTAAATCCCGCCGAGGTAAGGCAGGTACAGTCGGCGGGTCTATATTCTAACGTGTTGCAAAACGTTATAATCTTCATTCTATGACGTTCGGAGCGTCAGGAAGCAGAACGGCTGGAGTATCTCAAAGCGAAAGCGGAGAATGTCAAGCGAAGCGGTAGAATGCCGGATTATATGCCTTTGGAGCGAAACGGAGGGTTTTTCGTGGAGTGGATAACGGGTTTATATGGTGTTCTCTTTTCATATTTTATATGACTCTCGGAGAATCGCTTTATCGCGTTACGATGGGAATTTGTTTTTTAACGCTTTTCGTTTGCTTTATTCTGCTTGTAGATTGTTATATCCCTTTGCAGTCACAAACTATCCACAGAAACCCCGCTTTTTCATCCTCAGTAATTTCGCGCGGTCCTGCACTAGTTGAGATATCCTATGACCAGCTAGGTGTGAACACTACGAACAAATCTTTTAATTGGGGTGAGACCCTAATAAACGTTTCTAACCCGTCCAATTCCTATGTATCTACTGATTGGGATATAACATATAGTCCATATACCAGTAGCGGTGATACATGGATTAAAAGGCCGGAAAGAACCGCGCTTGAACTTAACTCTATAATTTTACAGCCACACAGCACAATAAGCTTTTCTATCCCTGTCAAGTCGCAGCAATCGGGGCAATATGGTTTTTATCTCTTAAAGCCAAAAATAAGGGCCCGTCATAACACCCCAAATGATAATACATATTCATCAGGGATAGTAAACAACTACCCAACACCAAAGCCAACGCCAGAGCCGACACCGGAACCAACACCGGAACCAACACCAGAGCCAACGCCAACAAATACGACCCAAAACGGAACAGCCTAGGGGTTTATATGTCATTATCACTTTTTGAGAATTGGTGTTATATCATGGAAAAATCGAGAGCGGGAATAGTAATAGGGATTTTGTGTTTAGGGTTGGCATTGGCGGGAATCATGACACTTGCTGCAACCCAACAGCCGGATAATTTGCAGACAAAGCCCGGCTTAGGTGGGATTTTTTCACCGTCAGACCCCAAAACTATCCATAGAAACCCGGCCTATTCTGATACCGTCGTATCAGGTAGCGACAATATAGATCCTGTTGAGCTACATATAGAACACAAAAAAGGGCACGTGAACGCCAGCGGCTGGGATGAATACACAATCAGCATTACAAACCCAAACGAGCGCGATATACACAAAGACATTTACCTCGATGGAACGCGCTATAATTGGGGCTCATCTGGTTGGAGTGTAGATTCCGGGTTTAGCGATGAAAGAGTCGCAACGCTAAATAATATCACGGTGCACCCTTGGGATACTGTCAAAGTGACGGTACCGGTGAAATTGAGCTCAACAGGCGAAAAGAACTTTTATATCTTTAAGGTTCATAGCGAAGACGCTTGAACCTCTTTCTTTTTTTTCTACAAAAAAATATTGCAGAAAACACTTAGAAGCATGATATGAAAAATGGAAGATAATGCCGAAGCTTTGGGATTCTTCTACCGTGCCTATGCTCATGTAATTAGCTCAGGTTATGGGGAAGAAGTTGACTGGTGCTCTAACATTCGATTTGAAACTGTAACTATCGATGATTTCTTCAGGGAATATGTCTGGGTAGTTCTCAACGCAGGCCTGAAAGAACAAGTTGCACGAAAAATATTCAAAAAGTATATAACAACGGGAGATCTAGAAACGATCAACCATTTGAAGAAACGCGAATCAATTAAATGGATGCTGAATAACTGTGAGCGCTGTTTTGACAGCCTTCAGAAAGTACCAGACAAAGTTGAATATTTCAAAACTCTACCCTTTATTGGAGATGTCACTAAATACCATCTAGCCAGGAATCTTGGCATAGATACAGTTAAACCAGATCGGCATCTAGTTCGGCTCGCCAAACGCTTTGGCTTCAAATCTCCATTAGAAATGTGCAAAGCAATCCAGGACATAACAGAAGAACGGCTAGGAGTTATTGACGTTATACTATGGCGACATTGCAACCTCACCGATATGTGACCTCCGCTTCAGGAGTTATATAATCTAAGGTTATACCGCTACGCTTGTCACTTCTCCGCTTAGGCGTTTCTGATAGCTGACGCGGTAAATAAGCAACATTTAAAATTGGTTCGTAGCCTAAGCGGGCTTACCCGGTTAAATCTTTGATTATTTCCCAAGGTATAGCAGACAAAGTTTTAATCCGGGTCGGCTACTTCCGTACTCTACAAAAAAAGGCCTTTTTACAAGCCACAAATTTATTTTTTTCTGCGATTCAACCATGAAAAAAATAAATTTGTTGAATAGTAAAATGGTAAGGAAATATTGGATAAGAAGAATATTAAGGGAGATTAAGTTATTCTTACTAGCTTGTGGAGTTATGCTAGGAATAGTAATAATGTGTGAATTCCTGCCTATGATCTAGGTGGATGCACGCGGATAAACGCTGATACCTCTTGTGGGGTTTACCCCTTGCGGATACGGATATTCACTGATACCCCTTGTGGATATATTACACATGCCAGCCGTAACCGTGTGTATTGTGTGTACAATTTTTATTTTTCCCTGCACCCAAAACTTTTAGCGATTTGCTGCGCAAATTGTAACCCAGGCAATCTCTGCCCTTGGCAAATTAAATTAAGATGCTATAGGCTTCGGAGACTATTAATATTTAATCCACGGCGATATTTGAGTATATCATTTATTTAAAATCCACCATTATAATCCTAAAGTCTGATTATTGGGCAGATAGGTGTTAGTAGTGTTTAGAATACCCTATCATTATTCTGCAGCGCAACCACCCAAAACTTTCCGCGATTTGCTGCGCAAATTGCGATCCTGATAATCCTAGCACCTGTCACTGATAATATAAAAGGTAAAAAGAACAAAAACCGAAACTCAGTTTATAGCCTATGATAAATGTATATAGCAGTAAGCCACTTAGTTCCGTACTTGAGTGTAGGGTTTAAGTACAGGCCTTGTACTTAAGTACGGGGTATAGTGACTTTAAATATGAGACAAAAAATCGAAAACTTTTTTAGAAGTGAAAAAATGTTGAACTATCATGATAAAGTTAGGAGGTGGACAGAGTGATACTTAGGTTTATTATATTTTTGATTATCTTTTTTGCTGTTTTTGTGATTGCGCAGTATCTCTTAAAATTAATACTTACAAAACAACGGCCAATTATGTCGAGTGAACTCTCTTTTATTTTAGGATTGATATTTCTTATTAGTGTTCCTTATCTATTGTCAGGATTTTTTGATTTAAAGCTCTATGCTTTTATTTTTGGTGGACTTCAAACCAGCGTTATACTCTCATTGGTTCTTATGTCCGTTCTTGGAACTAAGGAACCAAAGGAAAAACTTTTGTCTAGGTTTGGTTTACACTCATTTGAGATGGGTTTAAACCATCCAATAATTGGTAGGGTTGTTACGTTTTGGCCTTTAATTGTATTAATTGGATATTTGATATTTGTTTCCTATGTATATTTTACCAATCCATTTGGTTCCCAAGAGGCAATAAAATATATCATGGTTGCTGCATTACTATGGGGTTTTTTTACCATTCCCGCCTCTATTGTACCTGTGTTATCCGCACTAATTTCAAAAAACATAGACAGGGATACACGAAACTATCTTTTTTGTTCTAGTTTTGCTGGGATCATTCCATCTTTGATTTATTTGAGTATCCCATTTTTGTTTTTAGGTGTAGAGCATGATAAAATTATTTTTGCTGTGGGAGGAGTAAAAATAACAACATACTATATGTTGCTAATTGCATTCATGTTATATTTTGTGTTTTCTACAGTTATTCCTCATGCTTATGGTATGCAAGCACACAAAAGAGCAAGGATTGCTGATTATAACGATATTACTAATTGGCTTGACAAACTAATAGATGCATTTAGACATCCACACCACACTAATGATGTGATTGATAAGATCACTAATATTGAAAATGAACTCGAAAGAGAAATACATCACTATAAGGATGAAAACCCGTTCATAGATGTTGTTATTAGGATAGAGTCTTCCGAATCCCAAGAAGTGGAGCTCCCCAGTATGATTGCGTATTATCGAAGGGTGCTTGCCGATTTTATAGGGGATGCTCGGGAACTAGACAAGAGATTCGTTTATTATGATTTTTTAGAAAAGATGAAAAGGGATATTCTTGGACTCATTACTACGTATAAAAATATCCCTGATCCCTCTTTTTTAATAAGAGACGCAACAAATGACATATCTATTTTTCGTGATGAAAAACATAAATATGAAGAAAAAATGAGAGAAATTAAGGAGCAAAAATGGGTGGGTACGGTTATGATTAGTTTTATTTTCAATTCGATACTTGGAGCTCTTGTTGTAAAATATGCTATTAGTATAGCAAATTACCTAAAAACTATCATATCTTGATAATATAATATTAGTTGCATTTTAATTTAATTTAGCTGAATGAAATACAAATTAGTGATTAGTGAAGGAGAAGATTGTTGGCATTAGAGAATTAAGACTGTGTCTCAATAGAAAAGCAAAAATCAGGTAAACCGATAGCAGGATATATCCTGAGCATCCGGTCCGATGCCTCGAACTTCAGTCCGAGCGTAGTGACTTATATACGATGTGCAGGATAATAAGAAGCTAATAGGCAGAAATAGAAATGCACGAAGAAACTGAAAAACGTGATCAATTTATCTATGAACTCATTAGTGACCGATTTCGTTTAGAAGTGCTGCGAACCAGTGACCTTGATGGAAAAGCAAGCAGCATAATTGGATTTGTTGGGATAATAATAAGTCTACAAGCAGGTTTAGGCAGTTTTCTACTTAAAGAAATATCAAAAACAAATGAATATTATATCCCTCTTTGTATACTTTTTCTTTTAGGCATTATATTATTGCTGTGCTCGATTCTTTGTGGTTTGAAGGCTTATTATGTAAAAATATTTAAAATTATTCCAGATACTGAGTACTTGATTGAAGAATATGCTAAAAAAGATAGAAGTAGAATAGATATACTGAGAATAGTGTCACAAGAAATTTCTAATGCTGTTCTAAAAAATAAAACAACAAATGATGATAAAGCCAAGTCTATAAGATATGCTTTTATATTTTTCGTATCGGGAATTGCTATGGTTACTATATTTGTATGTGGTCTTTTATTGATATGATTAATAGAGGTTGTATAAAATGGATGATGAGGAAATCGGAAAAGATAGTGTGGGAGAAAAGGATGTAAAAAGATTTGCTAAATGGGGCGATGGGGATGAAAGGCTTCAAGAACCAGTTTGCGATGGATAATTCTGGCAGAATCTCTCCCGCTGCAAGCTGTGGGGTATTCATCTAAAGATAAAGCAAGAATCTAACCAACGGCCAATGGATGCCTCCGAATTCATTCCGCGGGTGTAGTTGCCCCCCCGATATTCCACAGCACCACCACTAACATTCCGCGATTTACTTCGCAAATCATATTTAAGCCCGCTTTGAGCTTATCGTAGAATATACAATAATACCTAAAGCGAGAACTGCAATAGCACCGAGCACAAGCATCAGATTATTATTTTGTTCTGGCTCCGGTACCGGTACCGGTACAGGTTCAGAGATAACAGGAGCTACCATTAAAGGCGTGGGTGAAGGTTCCGGGGCTATCACTGTATATGTGAGCGTTCTTGACTTGTTCTCATATCTCAGAGTTACAGGGATCACAATATCTTTAGTTCGATCAATAGGCTGCAGTTTAAACGTTGCATGTCTGCCAACAACGCAATTTATCCCCATCACTTTATAATTCGCTTTCCCATAGCGAACATCATGAAGACCGATTCGGACAGGCTCGAAACGTTCTAAAGTAATCTCCACAACTTGTGAAGTAGTGACATAGACAAAGATGGCTTCTTCGTCGTAGTCTATGATATTAACATCATGCGTAATCTCAAAACTAGCCGCAGGTATTATCAAAATAAGGAGAACTAGGGTAAATACCTGTGTTATCCTGTGTATTCTCATTTATCTTTTTCCCCTACCATTTCCACCATGAATTATATTTATCTAGGATCCCAAATATATTTTATAATTCCCCCCATTCTGGGGGTTTAACCCCCCACACCCCCCCCTATCTCCTAACATTCGTTATATAAAGAATATCAGGTATTTCATCTTATATATATTCTTAGTTCTTATAACTCCTCAATGATGGGAATGTCACACGCTGCCTTTGCGCTATTCCTCTATGGTTTGCTTGGTGGCATGGCCGGAGACATAACTATTTCACATATGGCCGTCGCTGCGTTGGCCGGGTTGTTACCTGACATTGATCAGCCCCAATCGGCTTTAGGGATGATTTTTTTTCCTGTCTCTCGGTATATCAATTCAAAATACGGACATAGGACGGTAACGCACTGCTTACGTTTTGTACTGATTATGTCAGTCGCAGCTCTGCCGCTAATTTTTTTGGATTGGATGTACTGGCTTGCAATACCGGTGGGGCTATTTGCACACTTAATGAGCGATGGAATGACAGTTAGCGGCGTCCCGCTACTGTATCCCAATACAACCCCTTTTTATTTCCTACCTGAGTCAATGCTAATAAAAACGGGCTCTATTCACGAGATAGCGTTTTTTGCTGTCTTTATGATTCTTGCTTTGCTATTTGCGGGAATCGGTTATATTGGCGGGTCAGTCTCACTAATAGCGAAAGTAATGCCTTCGTTTATGAGCACACAAAGGCAGTATATCGCGAGATATGATACCTCAGGCGTTCATGATATATGTTACATATCAGGCTATTACATCCCCGGATCTCTTGATGTTGAGGGCCTGTGTACAGGCTCAGACGGTCATAATTTAATAATCCGCACAAATACCAGTTATTACCTTCTCACTGAACACAACACGAAAAAGCTAAAAATCCAAACAAAAGGCGCCGCGAACGTGACAACCTCAGAGCGTGTTTTAGAGCATACACACGTAGGGACTATTTATAATGATTTTAAGGGGATAGATTCCCCTATAATCATAAGCGGCGTACTACATGGCAATTTCTATACAACAGAAAACAGACACCCCGAGGTTTTAAAAGTTACAAAATCTAAGGTAACCCTTAACCATATTCTTTTAAATGACATCAACCTAAATGGTTATATTGAGTCAGGAAAGCTACATTACAAGGTTTTAAAAGATGCGTAAAGATTTAACGGCACGGATAGAGTATCTAACGCGAAAGCGCGAGCATACACTGATTAAAGGTAAGCATGGAGTCGGGAAATCATACACCATCCAGCAACTAGCGAAAAAAAACGGGTGGCTCTTTTTCCCTTTCTGTAAGCCCCCGAAAGCGATTTTAATGCTCTGCATGGAGAGCCTGTTAGAGGGGGGGCGAGAGAACGAGAAGTATAAAGCGTTTGGCAGAGAGTTTTTATATCCTCTCTGTCAAAGGTTTGTGGAATATCTACGAAAAGAAGAAAAGCGCATAGTGATTGCGCTTGATGAAATCCACACAATCACACCGCAGGCCGCCTCGATCTATAACTATCTAATAGAGTTAAGTCGAAAAGATCAGCGCATTACCTTTGTTACAATTGGTACAGAGCAATATTTGTCTAAAAAGATCTATCGCCCAGAGATGAAGCGTTTTTTCTGGGAATTACGTGAAATGGAAATTCTACCACTTGAAGAAGAAGAAGCGAGGGTTTTAACCAAGACGCTACAAATAACCCACGGGGTAGCATTATCACAACGTGAAGAACAAAAGCTTTTAAGGCAAGCAAAGGGCAACCCCTTGGAAATTCAACAGCAGATAATAAGAACGGCGCGGCAAAACGAAGAGAAGGCCGAAACCTCACAAATTAACACATCAGCAGCGCAAACAATGGAATATGGCGGCGCTATTAGAGATCAAGCAGTAAACCTTTTCCCTTTTGTGCTGATTGTCTTAATCAGCATTGTAGCCCTCCGCTACCTGTTCCGGGGAATGTCTTTGCCCGAGCTCGCGGGTTTATCAGGTTTTATAGGTATAATTATGCTTTTCGCGGTTAGGTTGTTTTTCTATAAAAAGGAGCCTACAACATGGAGATAATCTTATATATTCTGTTCTTGTTGCTTTTCGTTTATGGTGCGTGGTTGATTATATCCAGCACGCAAAAGAAAAAGCCTAGGCTTCTGCAGTTACCAGCACATCAAGATTTTTACCCTGGTGAAGATTACCCGGGACAAGATGAGATCTTACAAGATCCTTGCCATGGACAAGATGAGATCTTACAAAATTATGCACGTCAACAGCAAAAGCCCAAAGCTCAAGGCATGACACGAGCAAACAAGGAACGGCAAAGGTTAGAAACAGAACATAAACAAATCCTTACAGAAGCTTTAAAAGAGATTCTAACATCAGAGCTCACAGAATTCGATATTATATATTCAGTCTATATCGAAAAATGCACACTCCAAAAAAGCAAGCCGAGAGGGCGCGACCGCATTAAAGCATATCTCCGTGAAATGGAACAAAAAGGGATACTGAATCGGGAGCGTCAAGGGCGACAAATGATTTACACAAAATGCGGGGGGGATGTAAGGGGTGATGAACCCCCTTCTTTTGCGAAATAAAGAATACTCCCCCGCAAGTTATACAAAGGATTCTATATTAAAGCAATTTGCGAAGTAAATCGCGATCTCACTCAAAAAGTAAGGTAAGCGTTACGAAGTGCATATAATCCCGTATTATACGCGCAGCCTCTAAGGCTTATAACCAGATAGCCGGCTGACGTATAATAAAGATTATACCGCTTAGGGGGCTTACTCTCTCTTGATTATATAAGGGCAATATATGACACGGCTTAAATGATTGTGCGAAGATAGCCACCGTGTCATATATTGCCGTGCCCCCACGCTTGCCCCTCTTCACTCCAAATCATATGCGCCATTGAATGTGGGTTTTTCTGTCCTCAGCCTCACCTAAAACCCACTTAAAGGAGATAGTAGCCTCTCCGATGCTATGAGCCATAGCTATGCAAAGTAGGGTCTCCTGTTCTAGCTTCTTTACGACCCTACCGACAGGCCTGATGGATGTAGCCGTCACCGGCTAACAATTTTTAGGAATAGTTAGATAACCCTAGCTATCTGGAACAAACGAGGAGAAAAATTGCTAACGGAAGTAGTGGGAAAGTATTGTCAGCAGTTTAATAAAGCTCCAACCTTCCCACCCCGTTCTGAAGAACGGGGCATCCCAAGCACTTTGTTGGTTTTTGCACTTGTAACGTTTTTTCTGCATTCAAAGGGCATTTTAATCAATTAGGTCTATGGATGTCACGTAATGCAATCTACGGACACTTCCATCAACAAAATGCAGATCAACTGTGTATGAAAGCATTCCCACCTCTACTATGTCCCGCGACTCAACATGATCATACTGTTCATGATGGAGATCCAAAAAGCCAACATCTACTGAATGTCCAGTATCAATACATCCCGATCCAATAACGCTCATCAACAATGCAAATACAATTAATATCTCGAACATAACTTTCTTCATTTATTATCACCTCCTCTTGTTTTATTTTTGGCGACCATACGCAACACCTCTTGAAGCCCCATCCTAGCCACCCCGGAATAAATTCCGGGGCATCCCACTTAGTGTGCGAGTATGTTCTGACAAAATAATCTTCGATATCCTTCCACACGCTTCTTCAGCGTTTAATAATGTATAACGTTTGTAATGCCCTTCAGAAACGATTATCGAAAAATCATGAAATCATGCCATATAAAGCCATGAAAGTGCCGGCAGTCCCACTATCAGCGCACTCAGTAGGTATACTGCGTATATCTCAAAATTTTGTGTTCCTCTTGACCCACCAAAAAACTGCTCCCAATACATGGACATAAATGGCCAAAGAAGAAAAAATCCAGCCATGGCACACCATATCGGTGCTATTATAGCGAAATATGTTTTGATATTGTTTGCTAACTGCACAAATATTTCAGCAAAATCGCTGCATATTAATAGGTATTCTAATAAGTATTCACTCAATGCCCTTATTATCAACGCTAACAATTTAGCAAAATAAGCTACTGGGAAAAGAAGTAAAACCAAGAGAAACTTACCTAAACGAGGTTCTGCAGCCCATTTACGCATTTTAATAGGTGGGTGTGTCAGCCGGAAGATTATCCAAGAAAAGATAGACAGGGGAAGTGAAATTTTGTTCAAGGCATGTAACAAATCCATGGAGGATTTTTGATGATTAATAACAAAGCGATCAGCGTTAAATTCAGCGCTCCATACAGCAATTATTGGTAACACAAAAACGCCGGCCAGCCCTCCTAATAAACCCAGTAATTGTAAAAAGCTGCCGGGCAATATGATTGTAAAGATCTGTTGCAGTTTATGTGCAAACGGGATACCTGATTGTAAAGCATCCATGCTCTGACTGGCAAAAGACCATGACAAAGGGAGAAAACAAAATAACAAATAGAGAACGATGAAATTCCTAACTACTGCTTCAAAAAAGCTCCCGGCACCAATGATCAGAGCATCACCATGCCGGCAGTGAGCCACTTCATGGAGTAAAATGGCCTCTGCCGTTTGCCTATCAGAGCGCCAAAGTTTAAATACGCTACCAAACAATGCTATCCCGGTTTTACGATATCCCAGCGGATATACGAAAGCCAATTGATCCGTTCGTAACATATTCGTTTTGATGTGGATTTCAGGAGCGTGCTGCTGTAAAAAAGTTTTCATTTCAGTCAGAGCTGATGAATTTTGATCAGGTTCAGCGAGTTGAAATCGCCGTTCCAGATAAAACGCTCTCAACCAGGGAAAAAAGATAAGCAGTACACCAATAAAAAGGGCTAAAAAAGGCAGCAGTTCAGGAACGTTTGCTAAAACAAGCCAGTCCTTGTGAAAGAACAAGTCTACTATCGCAGGTTCATAGAATCTTATTTGATCTGGTAGGGAAAGAAGATACAAAAATACCCAGAACCACAACCAAGGGGGCACGGAACCTCCACTGCTATCACCATCGCCAGTGATTGATCTCATGTTTCCTTCGCAATTTTTTGGATAAATTGTAACGCACCTGCAGAGTCTTCGAGTAATTTCATAAGTACGCGAAAAGAGATCAGATCGGATTCTTCTTCTGACAATCCCATGGAGTGGAGTTCACTTGAGATTGTGAGCACAACGTTTTTTAGCGGTAAGAATGGATTATCTGGTAACGATGCTACTTTTTCTTTTCTTTTGCCCACATCTTGGAAAGAAAATGTCGTATTCAATGCTGTGAGGAAGCTGTTCAACCCCGTTGAGGAAATGAAAGTGCTAAGTGCAGTTGCTGAAGAGACCAGTGCTTGTAAGATAAAAGGCAAAATCAGCGTCGCCTCGGCAACGCCGAACGCTCCTTGCACATTTTTCTTTTCTCTTTGAAATAGTTGCTTTCGCTCTTTTCCGCCTGAAAAAAACGCATGAGCTATCGAAGGCGCTAAATCGATTTCTTCAGGAACTGCCGCTTCCGCAATCTTTTTTGTCCATTCATTAACAACACTCATGATCTCCCCTCTTACTGGCCAATGATTTAATATTCATTCCGCGGCCTTTTGGATTGCCCATTCTGCATCCCACAAAACTTGATAACAATCTCTCTCCAAACGTGCTTGCTCTTCGCGATCCCGAATTTTGTTCTCATGTTCTGTCCAGTCCTGCATGGCATTTTGTCTCATATCTTCCGCTGTTACAAATGCTTCAAATCTTTTGTTTATCAGTTTCTGCCGCTCAACGAATTTAGCATCCAAATACCACTGGAAACTTTCTATTATTTTATCCTCGCTGCCAAGTTCATCGAGATTAAAATTTGCGGTTGAATAATCTATCCAAAAATCTCTTATTGCACTGAGTTTCCAGCGTGAAAGATCATACTCTCCGAGGCTTTCTTCGATGGCTGTGTCAACCACGCTCGCAGGTGGCATGGTTTTCCTTTTATTATGATACTTGATCAACGTATATACAAAAACATCTTCCGGTTGAATGCTGTCCTGTCCAAGATCGAAAGTAGCAACCCCAGGTACACTCCAAGCTCCCAGTTCTTCATTTTTAGACTCAATAGCTTCATTTGCCCGTTTGAAATCGTCTTCAGTGATCTTTAACAAATCTTCTGTTGGTGTTGGAGATACAGTTGGTAATGGCGTCGTTGCAGGTGCAGTTGGAAGCGTTGTTTCCTGATAGGGAGTTGCTGTCGGCATGGGAGTAGATACTGGTGTTTTCTCCTCAACACATCCTGCAAACATTACAGCCGCTGCAATTGCTGCTATGGCCATTAAACTTACTATGGCTTTCTTTTTCATTCATTATTACCTCTTTTTATTTTTATTAATCCTCATAAAGTCACTATACCCCGTACTTAAGTACAAGGCCTGTACATGAGCACGACCACCGATGACTTAAACTACACGTTTATCACCGATATGACATAGGTATATAAAAACTATTCGATTTTTTAGTTTTGATACTTTCCACTGAGAAACCATAAACAGAGTTGTAAGATTAAAACTTACCTTTTTCTCCAGAACGAACGAAACAACACCTAGTTTAAATTAATATAAACTATCTCATGATTTACTTTATATTATCATATCATTAATATTTTTAATAGTGATAATTGATAAAATCAGCAATATATGTGCGTATAAGTCCAACGTTTAAGGACAAAGAAGAGACAATCACAGGTCTAGCAAAGAGCATAGAAAGCGCGTTAGAGATTTGTAGACGTAAAGCGCGAGGAGAAGGCGATGAAATTGTAAAGGAGTATATAGATCAATACGTAAGCGGAAAGAGTCAAGAGCATATGAAATCATTTACGGCAATGATACAAGACGCGAAAAGGAACCATTTTCAGCGCATTTACTGCCGCCGAGTTGACCGATTCAGCAGGAATCTTGATGAGATGATCAAGACAGAAATAGAGCTGCACAGTGTAGGGATATCGTTGTATTTTGTAGAGGAGAATATAGACACCCGTTCAGAGATAGGCCGGCTAGTAATGAATATTCTTTCACA
>Ga0255453_1011_pt1 | contig 29485 bp, 30 predicted proteins | sample ANMaggQLBNCT01G4_FD_182628 | JGI IMG/M metagenome (GOLD analysis project Ga0255453, IMG submission 182628) | Sediment cell enrichment communities from methane seep in Santa Monica Basin, California, United Staets - ANME aggregate JGI... | ecosystem: Environmental > Aquatic > Marine > Cold seeps >...
ATTTTCAGGTTATCTCCAGCCAAATTTAGTAAATTATTCTTTGAAGCCATCCCACGATCCAGGATTATCGCATCAATGCTGAGATCTACCCGCTTGACATCGGCAATAAGTTGTTCTATCGTACTCACATCTGTTATATTGCCCTCATACGTCCTGAAAAGGACGGGCAAACCTTTGTTCTTTGTTGCGACCAATCCAATATTTATCTGAGGTAAGCTGTTATCATCCCGATTGTACCACAGTCGCGCTTTAGGCAATTTTGTCGAATAAAAATAATTGGAGGTGATGTCATAGATCAGTGTAGACGTTTCTGTCTCAAGATGCTTTATTTTGTTGAACAGTTCAACGCACACGTCAACGATACCCTCAGGGCCTATTTTACCACAGGTCTTCATTACCGCACCGAGATTGGTGGAGTTTAGCTTTTTGGAGGTGATACCAGTGAGCTCTTCCAGTGCGGTATCCCTATACCATTTGGAAAACTTGTTGAGAGTTTCTCTGTCAATTATATGGTTGATTGCAAGTGCTGCAAAAACTTCACCTACTGGCAGTCCTCTCCTTGGAATCAATCCGTTTAATAACTCGATAAGTCCATATTGCTTGAATAAATCGTAAAGGACGGCTATGTCGCCGTATTTTACCGATTTTGTAACCTCAAACTCTTTGAAGCGTTTTTTCGGTGGAATTATCTGCTTTTCGCCATCTATTGTCACTTCTATACCTAAATAGCGGGTATTGCGGTGTTTTACTTTGCCCGTACTATCTCTGTAGTTCTCCCTCTCATATACATATACGCGCTCCCCTCTCTTTATTCTTGTTTTCGCCATGTAGCCCATATATAGGCTGCGAGTATATAAAGCTTTTGACATCTTATGAGTGAGTGATGCACCTTATATTACGTGTTATTAGAGTAACGTGATATGGTAGCCTATAAAACTCATAATGTCAGGTTAATACTCCTACTTCAGATAGCTTATTAACACAAAACGCTTACGTATTATTACGCTCACAAGAACATAAAACTAAAGAGGTGGAAACGTAATACGTACTCCCCCCCCCCCCTATGTCATTTATATCTTATTCCAACCTACTCCACCTTCGGCACCTTAGCCAACGACTGCTTCACCAACTCCGCCGGATACTCGTAATCCACCAGTTTCCCTCTAAGGAATACATCGTATGACCCCATGTCGAAATGCCCGTGACCGCTGTTATTAAAGAAAATCACTTCCTCTTTGCCCTCTTCCTTGCATCTCAACGCTTCCTTTATCACTGCATGTACTTCGTGTGCCGTCTCCGGTGCTATTATTATCCCTTCTGTCTCGGCAAATAATTTCGCGGCTTTGAATACCTCAGTTTGATGATATGCCACAGCATCTATCCAGCCGTCCTTAACTAACTTGCACAGTAAGGGTGCATCACCGTGGTATCTCAATCCACCTGCATGAATCGGTGGTGGGACAAACGTATGCCCTAACGTGAACATCTTTATCAGGGGTGTCATCTCTGCACAGTCACCGAAATCATATTGATACAGCCCCTTCGTCAGTGTCGGGCATGCCATCGGCTCACAGCCAACTACTTTTAAGTCCGGTTTATCGCCCCGTATCTTATCTGCTACGAATGGCGCACAAGAGCCAAAGAAATTACTACCGCCGCCTACACAACCGTAGATCACATCTGGATATTCATCTATCTGCTCAAATGCCGTCTTCGCCTCTAATCCTATTACTGACTGATGTAACATAACGTGATTTAGAACCGAACCCAATGCGTAATGCGTATCATCATGTGTCGCTGCATCCTCTACACCTTCAGAAATAGCAATACCTAAACTACCTGGTGTATCCGGGTCCTCAGCCAGGAGTTTCCTTCCAAATTCCGTGTTCTTGCTTGGGCTTCTGTACAACTCGGCATTCCACATCTCCATCATTACCTTTCTGTAGGGTTTACGGTCGTAACTTGCTCCAACCATATATACCGTGCACTTCAACCCGAACAGCATAGTACCAAATGCAAGTGCGGAACCCCACTGACCCGCACCGGTTTCCGTGGCTATCCGTTCCGTACCCTCCTTCATGTTATAATAGGCCTGTGCAATTGCCGTGTTTGGCTTGTGGCTGCCGGGCGGGCTAACACCTTCCCATTTATAATAAATCTTCGCGGGCGTCTTCAATTTCTCCTCTAATCGGAGAGCCCTATATAACGGCGAGGGCCGCCACAGCCTGTAAATATCGTTCACCTCTTCTGGTATCGGTATCCATCGCTCTGTACTCATTTCCTGCTTTATCAATTCCATTGGGAAAATAGGCGCTAAATCCTCGGGCTTTAGTGGCTCCAAAGTCGCTGGATTTATCGGCGGGTCCAATGGAGAAGGCAGGTCCGCCTGTATGTTGTACCATGCCTTAGGGATCTCTTCCTCGTCAAGCAATATCTTCGCTCTATCGTTCATATTCATAATCTCTCTTTCACCTTATTTGTCATAAACGCTAATAGCTGCATAAATATCCGCGGGTATAAAGAAAAACCGCAATTGGTTAGCCATGCAGCAAGAATCAAGCTATGTCGTTCAAATTGAGCATCATGTTTAACTGCAGTAACGCCAAAAATCTTTTAGGATTCACTTCTCGGCTATAAAACCTTTTATGTTCGCTACTGGAACCCGTGCCTGTTTCATCGTGTCCCGTTCCCGTATCGTCACCGCGCCATCTTCCAGCGTTTCGTAATCTATTGTAATGCAATACGGCGTGCCTATCTCATCCTGACGCCGATACCGTCGCCCAATACTGCCTGACCCGTCATATTCAGCAAATATTGATTCATCCCTCAGTATCTGCACCACTTCCTTCGCTTTTTCCTTCAATTCATCCCGGTTTAACAAAGGAAACACCGCCGCTTTTATCGGTGCTATCTCACTCTTGAATCTCAGCACTTTCCTCTTCTCTTTGCCCACCTGTTCGTTATAAAGTGAACTTTCTAACAACGCATAAAAAATCCGGTCTATCCCAAAAGACGGCTCAATCACATGTGGTACTACCTTTTCAGCCGCTGCATCGCCTTTTACTTCTGTATGCACACTCATATCCGCTTTCGAGAACGCTGCATGCACGGAAAGGTCATAATCTCCCCGGTCCGCCACACCTACTATCTCCATCCAGCCATATCTATCACTAAGAAACTCAATATCCCAACAATCTCTCGCGTAATGTGCCATCTCATCTTTGCGATGCTGTCTAAACTGTAAACGGTCCTTTGGAATGCCTATTCGCTCCAGAAACTCGCCCACTTTCACTACGTGATAGCCCAGATACTCATTTGCAATTAGCCTGCTTCTCACTGCTTCCTCTAAGCTCTTCTCCACCTCGGCACCTTCTCCTGGAACTAACTTCATCACTCTATCTTTCACAGTCTCAAACTTAGGATGCCTGTTCTTCTCCCGCGGATCCACAAAGACCTCTGCTTCTGCCATCGTGAACTCACGTAACCGGATAAGGCTTTTTCGCGGTGAAATCTCGTTTCTGTATGCCTTACCCACCTGTATTATGCCTAAGGGCAGTTTATCGCGGTTGAATCGTATCAACCTCTGGAAATTTATGAATATACCCTGTGCCGTCTCGGGTCTCAGATAACCTTCGCTTTTCTTCTGATCACGCTCCGCGCTTTCACCTTTTGACACTCCTATTCTTGTCTGAAACATCAAATTTAATTCGCCTGCCTCTACAAGCTCTCCACTACATCCCGGGCATTTTTTGTTTATATTTAACTCATCATCCACCCGGAAGAAGCTTTTACAGTTTTTACATACTACGGCAAGATCGGCAAAGCTTTTTAAATGCCCCGAAGCTTCGAATACGTCCTTAGGTGCTATAGTCGTTGCCTCTATCTCATAGAACCCTTCTCCGATGCCATAAAAACGCCGCCACTCGGTTTCTATATGCCTCTTGAGCAATGCACCTAAAGGCCCGTAATCATAGAAACCCGCCGCACCACCATAAATCTCAAAAGCGGGCCATAAAAACCCTCTTCTACGTGCAAGTTCTACTACTTCTCCTTCTTTCCTATCTTCTTTCGCACTCGACATTTTTTATCTTCGTAATGTACCCTAACCCACTATCATCGCCTTGTTCTTTATCAGATCCCATTTCTTGCTACCATCTCTGAGCTCTGCACTCCCTAACAGTGCCAATTCTATCGCCTTAGCTATATGCACCCTCTGTTTGTCCGTCAAATAAACTAAGGATTCCATATAAGACTGCTCCAAATATCTAAGTCCACTAACAAGATGCTCATGCATATCCTTAAATTGTTCTGGCGCCTTAATATACTCGGCTTCACTAAGTGCGGCCTTCGCAGTCGCTTCACAGTCCCGCATCACTTCCTCGTATTTACTATCGCTTACTTTCTCCCAGAAGAAGTCATGCATGACTCCTATGCCATCTATAACAGACGTTATTTCTCCCAATAAGTCAGAACAACTCATCAAATAAAACTTCTCGTCCTCATTCAGCGAATACCGCGATCTTTGCTGCTTGAAAAGTCCACCAAGGATTACCATTTTGTCTGCTATATTAAAACATTCAGAAGGTCCCTATCGCGTATCATGCCCGTCAATTTACCTCCCGCAGTAACAATGACAATGGGGAGTTGATCAAACCTGCTTTTGCACATCCTCTTCGCGCATTCACTCACACCAGAATTGCGCGTTGCCGTGATTACAGGCTTCACCATTATGTCTTTCACTACCTGATCCGGTAACTTTATCCTTGATACGCTATAGTACAACCTCATCGTATCTCTCATACCTTCCCATGTCCATGCGTCTTCGTCCGAGCCTAAAGATAAATCGGCCTCTTCCGTTGAATCCTCTATCACCGCAGCATTTATTAAATCCCTATCGGTCAACAGCCCAACCAGCTCGAGCTTGGTATTTAGAACCGGAACTGCCTTTACACCCGCGAGTTCCATTATCCGACCTACAACAGATAAAGGCGTGTCTTCCCATATAGTCATGGTATTCGCCGCCATGTATTTAGCTATTGGTTCCGTATACCCCATGCCCGCTATTTTCCGGGCTATATCGGCAACGGATAAAAGCCCTACTAACTTATCGCCCGAGACCACAGGCAAACGCCTTATTTTGTTCGTGATGATAATCTCTGCTGCCTCTTCAAGGCTTGCATCGGGACTTATCGTGATAGGATCCCTACTCATAAGCAGCGCTATTTGTGACTCCTTTGGCTTCTTTAGCAAATCTTGTCTCGTAACTACGCCTACCACTTTCCCGTTTTTCAGCACAGGAGCACCTGAGACATATTTCTCTTTGCATAGTTCCAACAACTCACTTCTCGTTCCCGGAACTGTTACGCTCGCAACATCCTTTTCCATTATATCCTTTACTTTTATCTTTTCGTTTAGCATCTCTATCACACATCCACAGCAGAACAGCTGCTCCTCACGCCTCAATCCTCGTCCATTATGTTATATGCACCATCATATCTCAGCGCTGTTACTGCATTTATCTTCGAGAAATAATGCGCAATCTGCCCTACCAACAATTTCCTTTCAACCATCTTCGCCATCCATCTTAGTCTCGTTCCACACACTTTTACTTCATATCTATCTTATATCGCCCTTCATAATGTAAAAAAGATACCTCTTTACCGGGTTCGATTCGGCCTTTCTCCATCAATTCCGCCGGCATCTTCAGTTCTATCGTCGAATAGTCCTCCATGTCCATTAGTTGCGCCATGTCATCCGAAATAGAAAGTACTTGCCCGTTCTTCCGCTCTATTACAGGTACGTATATCTTCGCAGTAACCGGCTGAATTGCCGTCCTTTTTTGCGTATCAAATACTCCCATTGCCTCCACTCTCGCTTTCGCCGCCCCGTGCTTACCGGGCTTCGAAGTCGTTATACTTAATATTGTACACGGCTCTTCATCTATAATCACGTATCTCCCATCCTTTAAGGCTCTCACCTCTGTTAGCTCCTTCATGTTTCATCTTTCTCCTATGCCTTTAGCCATCCCTCTCTAGAATCGCTTCCTTCATTCAAATTCTTTCCGTTTTAAAAAATAACAATCGCTATCGTGCAACACTTACTCACACTAACATAGCAACATTAACGCAACGGTGCAGTAGTCCAGATTTAGCGAACACCGTTACGATAGGTATGAGTGAAGAGCGGTAGATAGAAAATGCAGTGTACCCTCTCTTTACTTCTTATACCGCATCTTCTTTCGTCTCTTCTTCAGCTTATGCTTCCGCATCTTTGCTATCTTTCTCTTCTTTCCGCAGGGAATTTTAATTCACCACCTTTTTTTTAATGCTCTTTTTAATGTACATTGTTCTTTTGCAAGCTAATAAATATTCTTATAGTTAATCAAACAAACAATAAAAAGGGGAACGAAATGGGGAGGATAGAGAGAGCACCAGATTGGATATTGAAATATAGAAGCAAGATAGAGGAAGGAACGTTTACGGTAGAAGACATTCTGGAATGGGAAAATCGTATACGCCCGTTTCCGATTAAGCTGTCCACGGTTACGCGAGCTATTAATGCTATGGGGCACCCTACAGCAGGCTTGCACAGTGAAGAAATACCCGAAACGGCGGCGGTGTTGGAGCCTCACGAAACGGACGGGGAACGGGATAATGTGGAACGTGGCCCGGGCTGGTTGCAGAAATACCGCGATGGGATAGAGAATGGAACGATAAAGGCAGAGGACATTTTGGAATCGGAAAATCGTATACGTCCGGATCCGATTAAGCTGTCCACGGTTACGCGAGCTCTTAATGCTATGGGGTATCCTCTAACAGGTTTACACAGTGAAGAAATACCAGAAACGGCTGCGGCGTTGGAGCATCACGAAACGGACGGGGCACAGGGTAGAGTGGAACGTGGTCCGGGCTGGTTGCAGAAATACCAAGATGGGATAGAGAGTGGAACGATAAAGGCAGAGGACATTTTAGAATCGGAAAATCGTATACGTCCGGATCCGATTAAGCTGTCCACGGTTACGCGAGCTATTAACGCTATGGGGTACCCTCTAACAGGTTTACACAGTGAAGAAATACCCGAAACGGTTGCGATGGGAAAAGAGAGTAGAGGAAAGAAAGAAATAGTCCATGTGACAGAGATGAGTCCCTATTGGATACGGAAATACAGCGAAAAGATAAGCGAAGGGGCAATAAAAGCAGAGGATATTTTGGAATCGGAAAATCGTATACGAGCGGCACCGATTAAACTAGCCACTGTTGCGCGGGCTATAAACACATTTAGTCTCCCTATTACAAGCTTGAGTGAAAGGAAAGAACAGAGAATAATAAGGGGTAAAGGGCTTTACTCGTCATACATAGGGGATATATCAGATGCAACAGAGGAAAGCTTTAATTCTATTAAGAGTCGCTGGGAGAAAGATTTGGATAAAACCTTGCAGAATGACTATTTTTTGAATATACTGCTTGCACTAGCAAACCTACTAGGACACGGGAAAATGCTTGCACCGGCAAAATAGTGTGTCGCGAAATGAAGATAATGGTGGCCGAGTATGCGGTTGGTGGCTGTGGTGAGAAAAGTGACTCTTTAATGAGGGAAGGGGAAGCGATGCTTGCAACTCTAAAGGGTAGCTTTGAAGCGATAGGAAATGAAGTTATCACCCCCGTAGCGAAAGATGATTTTGAAGCCGCAGTGAATACGTATTCAAAGGAAAGTGATGCAGGCATAGTTATTGCCCCCGAAGAAAAACTCTACCAGCTTACGAAGGTCGTGGAGTCGAATACCGTTAATCTTGGGTGCCCTTCCGAGTCTGTAAAGTTATGCGCAGATAAGAAGCGGACAACACAAATTTTGAGCGAAAAGGGGATACCAGTGCCGATGATTGTGTCTAGGGCGGAGAGGGGAGGAAATGGTGCGACTGAGGTATATGTGAAGAAGCCGCGATATGGATGTGCCTCAGAAGACGTTTTTATAGTGCAGGGCAGAGGGATTCCAGAGGATGATAAAGACTATATCGTGACGGAATTTATAAAAGGGGACGATATAAGCAGCAGCGTAGTTGTTGGGGCGTCCTCTGTGTTACCGCTAACGATAAACAAGCAATTTATACGGGTGGATGGAGGAAGATTATGTTACGAAGGCGGGGAAGTCCCCTTTTTTATGGGGCAAGAAGCTGAGAAGGAGGTAATACGCATAAGTAAAGAGGTTGCTACCGTACTTCACTGCAAAGGGTATGTGGGAATAGATTTTGTATTTGGAGAAGATGGTAAAGCATACGTGGTGGACGTAAATCCAAGACCCACCACCTCTGTGGTCGGCATAGTAAAGGTGCTAAAGTATGAGATAGCGGATTTGATATTGAGAGCGAAATTTGGGACATTGCCCCGCGAAGAGGAAGTGAAAACCGAGGGACATTTCCGTTTCAAGCTTTCTTAGTTAGCTTACTACCGTATGAATTTTTACCAAAGAACAAGGAGTAAGGCTTAGAACAATGAGTAAGAGGAAGAGCAGAGAAATTACTAGTATAGCAAAGGATACGCTAGAGTTCATCCTGGAAGTAAGCAAATCCAATTATCCTCGCGAATTCATTGGTATGCTGAACGCCGAAGGAGAGGTCGTAACAGATATTTTTTTCCTACCCGGCACACACACCTCCAATGTAAATGCGGTTATACAGTTGTGGATGATGCCAATGGGTCTCAGCTATGTGGGTTCTGTACATAGTCATCCGCACCCCGCATCAGTGAGACCGTCAGAAGAAGATTTATTTATGTTTTCCAGAACAGGAAATTGTCATATCATTACTTTTTACCCTTATGCCATTGATAATTGGCGGTGTTACAATTCAAAAGGGGAAGTGATGGGTTTGGAAATAGTGGAGCGGGCTATAGAGGAAGAGATATGGTAAGGGTTTTAGCAACAGGAACGTTTGATATACTCCATCCAGGGCATTTACTTTATCTGACAGAGGCGAGGAAATTAGGCGATGAACTCTTTGTTATTATCGCAACGGATGTAACAGTGAAAAAGCGAAAAAGAACGCCGATAATACCAGGGGTGCAGAGGGCGGAGATGGTTTCTGCTTTGAAAATGGTAGACAAAGCGATGTTAGGTAGTGAAACGGATATGTGTGAACTTTTATATAGCATAAAACCAGACGTAATAGCAGTAGGTTATGACCAAGCTTTCGATGAAGAGGTGTTGGAGGAGGAGCTTAGGGAGCGAGGGTTCAACTCGAAGGTGGTTCGTATAAAGAAGCACAATCCGAATGCGTTTTGTAAAGCTGAGGAGATAATAAAGCATATAGGGCTTTTAGGGAATGGATAAAATGGAAGAAGAACATGGATTAACTCGAATAGGAGTATCTCTTCCCGCTAACCTGTTGAATAAGTTTGACAGGATAATAAGGGGGCGGGGTTACTCATCGAGGTCTGAAGGGATAAGGGACTCAATCAGAGCGTATATCGTAGAGTACGAGTGGATGGAACGCGAAGCTGGTGAGGAGATAGGGACCATAACCTATCTTTATGACCACAGTCAGAGGGGTTTAGGCGATGAGCTAACAGAGGCGCAGCACAATTACATAAGTATGATAAAAACAGCGACACACATTCATCTGGATGAGGAAAACTGCTTTGAGGTAATAGTGATGCGTGGCGAAGGAAGGAAGATAAAGGAACTTGCAGAGAACATAATGAGCCTGAAAGGCGTAAAACATGTGAAACTTACGACCACACATGGAGGTATATAGACAATGGAACTACAGGATATGATAAAGAAGGGAACGACCACCGTGGGTCTAATCTGCGGGGGTGGTGTAGTGCTGGCGAGTGAAAAACGAGCAACAATGGGCTCTTTTATAGCATCTAAAGCGGCGAAGAAGATATATTTAGTGGATGATAGAATAGGTATGACAACAGCGGGGATAGTGGGAGATGCTCAAACATTGGTTCGTGCAATGTCGGTGGAAGCAAGGCTTTATAAGATACGCAGGCAAGAGTCACTGAGCGTAAAAGCGCTGACAACGCTATTATCCAATGTACTGAGTGGAAATCGGATGTTTCCATTCATTGTACAACTGCTGGTAGGTGGTATAGACCGGAACGGGGCACATATATTCTCGATAGATCCTTATGGTGGTAATACTGATGAGAAAGAGATTGCAGCTACTGGCTCTGGTTCACCCATTGCATACGGTGTGCTTGAGGACCAGTACTCAAAAGAAATGACTATAGATGAAGGGGTAGCGCTTGTAATACACGCATTGCATGCTGCAATGAGAAGAGACAGTGCCTCAGGTGAAGGGATGGAAGTAATGGTCATAACAAAGGAAAAACAGGAAGAAATAAGTGGAGAGAAGATAGACGAAATAAGAAGTTCTTTTAATTGATTTTTTGTTTTTTGATGTTGATCCCATAGCGAAAGCGTTAAATGTGAATGTGAAGCCGGATAAGGGTTAAAACGTAGAGTGGATTGAATTTAGTGGTAAAATAGTAGAGGGATAAGAATAGACGATGCCAGCAGAGGGGACGCTTTTAGAGCTAAAGCGGCGAATAAAGGAGTTATTACCGGCAGATGTAAGTGTAACCGGCGTAGAATTTGAAGGACCGGAGTTAGTGCTGTACACGGAGGACACGCAGAGGTTCGTGGATGATGGCGCTTTGGTTAGAACGTTAGCGAAGGAGCTGAAGAAACGGATTTCTGTTAGACCCAGCAGTGACCTTTTAATGGATCCTGAGAAAGCATCCAAAGCAATTCATAAGATTATACCAGAAGAAGGCGGAATAACGGACATTTACTTCGATATGGACAAAGCAGAGGTGATAATAGAAGCGGAAAAGCCAGGGTTGGTAATAGGCACACACGGGGCTACACTCAGAGATGTAGCGAAAGAGATAGGGTGGCGACCTAACGTAATCCGAGCACCGCCTATACAATCACCAATAATAAAGAACATAAGGCGGTATTTACGTGAAGAGAGCGATTTCAGGAAGAGTTTTTTGAAGAATGTAGGTCGGAGAATATACCGGGATAAGTCAAAAGAAGATGACTGGCTGCGTATAACCGCGTTGGGCGGCTGCCGAGAAGTAGGTAGAAACGCGTTCTTACTTTCCACACCAGAGACGCGGATTTTAATAGATTGCGGTGTGAGTGTTGGTTCTGAAGGTACGCCGTATCTATACGTGCCGGAAGTGACACCGTTAAGTGATATAGACGCAGTAGTGATAACGCATGCACATCTTGACCATACGGGCTTGGTGCCTCTTCTGCTTCAATACGAATATGACGGGCCTATATACCTAACACAGCCTACGAGAGATCTAATGGTCCTTCTTCTTTTGGATTATCTAGAGGTCGCGGCGAGAGAGGGGAATAAGATACCCTATAAATCCGCTTTGATAAGAGACGCGATAAGGCATACGATTCCGTTGAAGTACGGAGACGTAACGGATATATCGCCAGACGTGAAGCTAACGTTGTACAATGCCGGGCACATACTGGGCTCTTCGATAGTGTATTTCCATGTAGGTAATGGGCTTCATAATATTGCATTTACAGGCGATATAAAGTATGAACGAACTTTTCTATTCGACCCGGCGTTCAATGGGTTCCCACGACTGGAAACGCTGGTTATGGAATCTACATACGGCGGCATGAACGATATGCAACCGTCACGGCGCGAGGCTGAGAAGAACCTGAGGGACGCGATAGTAAAGACGATGGAAAAAGGTGGTAAAGTAATAATACCTGCTTTTGCTGTTGGGCGTTCGCAAGAAGTGATGATCGCGTTAGAAGGACTGCAACTGGAGGTGCCGGTATATTTGGATGGCATGATCTGGGAAGCAACTTCTATCCATACCGCGTACCCTGAGTATCTGAACAAGAATCTGAAGAATTCAATATTTCAGGGTGAGAATCCGTTTCTATCCGATATTTTTGTGCAAGTGGACGATGTAGAGATGAGGAAAGGGATATTAAACAATGATGAGCCGTCAATTATACTCGCAACTTCCGGTATGCTTAATGGTGGTCCTGTGTTAGAATACTTGAAAGGGCTGGCAGGCGATGAAAAGAACACGCTTATCTTTGTTGGCTATCAGGCAGAAGGAACACTTGGTAGAAGGATACAGAAGGGCTGGAATGAGATCCAGCTTGCTGACGAGGGCAAGATAAAGAGCATAAAGATAAAGATGGATATAAATACAATAGATGGTTTTTCCGGGCATTCCGATCGTAATCAATTGGTAGAGTTTGTACGAGGCATAAAACCGTTGCCTTCAAAGGTGATGTGCATGCACGGCGAGAGCAGCAAATGTCTGGCACTAGCGAGTGGGCTACACAAGAAGTTTAACATAGAGACGGTAGCACCTCATAATTTGGAGACAATAAGGTTAGTCTGAAAATAGAATAATATTTATATGAAAATAAGAGCTAGGAATGGAACATTATGACAAGCCTAAGAGAAAGAATAGATAGTATAGGCATAGGGAAGCGGATACGGCTGGAACGGATAGTGGATAGGAATAGCGGTAGAAGCGTGGTTGTACCTATGGATCATGGTGTGACTGTGGGCCCAATATACGGGTTGACGGACATGAAGCAAGCGGTGAATGCAATAGCCGAAGGAGGTGCAAATGCGGTTCTCGTGCATAAGGGCATAGTAATAGCAGGGCATCGAGGGTATGGTAAAGATATAGGGCTAATACTTCACCTCTCTGCGAGTACTATGTTAGGACCGGATCCATTAGACAAGGTTATGGTCGCCACGGTGGAAGAGGCGATAAAAATGGGTGCAGATGCGGTATCAATGCATGTGAACGTGGGTGCCGAGACAGAAGCAGGGATGCTCGAGGCGCTTGGCGAGACTGCAATGGTGTGCGAAGAGTGGGGCATGCCTTTGCTGGCAATGATGTATCCCCGCGGTGAGAAGGTGAAGAGGGAGCATGAGGTAGAAGTGGTGAAGCACGTAGCACGAGTGGGCGCAGAACTCGGTGCGGACGTCATAAAAACAAATTATACTGGTGATCCCGATACTTTTAAGGATGTCATAGACAGTTGCCCGGTACCTGTGATAATAGCTGGCGGTCCGAAAACGGATACGGATGAGGATGTGTTGACGATGGTGGAAGATGCAATATCCGTAGGTGCTGCAGGTGTATCAATAGGCCGAAATGTGTTTCAGCATAAAAACCCGAAAGACATGACCATTGCAATAAGCAAGGTGGTGCATGAGGGTGTTTCGGCGAAAGAGGCGATGGCTGAGTTAAAGTAAGGAACTAAAGGTAATAGCGAATAGGAAGAATTCAAAGGGTATTATAATAATCCACATGCTTTTGCGCAGATACTACTTATTCAACAGAATACCCAAGTGTATCACACAACTCTCTTCGCTCCTGCTTCTCCACCTCTGACTCTATTCTGGTCGCGGACGTGCCATCAACTGCCCCAATCACGGCCCGGCCAAGTTCGGTCTCGGCAACAATAACGTCCAGAGGATTCGCAGAAGCCACATAAATATTTGCAACTGCTGGATGCGACTTCAACACACCCAACACATTTATAGGAAACGCATTATCCATAATAATAAAAAAAGAGTGAGAAGCCCCGATTCTGAGGCAGTTCTCACTTGCCAACTCTTTCAGCCGTTCGTCATTCCCTGTAACTCGCGTCAATTTCGGCACCGCTTCGTTCATTGCAATTGCGCATTTTATCCCGGGTGTCGCAGTCAAAAGCGACTTGAAGATGTCATCGCAGGCAAATATGGTGAAATTACCTTGCCCTATTATCACCTGCTTCTCTTCGGGATTCTCTACCCTCACGTGCTCGATTATTACAGGGACTGCCCCTTTAGCCTCTGAGTTTACCATTACATACGTTTATTATGAATGTTGTTTCTACGCATCTACCATGCTCAGTGCGCCTTTTTCACAGACATCCACACAGGTCTCGCAGTCTGTACACTCCTCTGCGTTGACAACCGCATGTTTGTCGTCCCCTTCGCCTTCTAGGGTTATGCACTCCACTGAACACTCCTCTACGCAATCTCCACATCCATCACATTTTTCTATATCTACTACTGCTGGCATTTTTTTATCACCTTTTTGTACCATCTTTCTTTTTTCATCGCATATAAAGATTGCTATTTTTTATTGCGAGTGAGGGTATTAGAAAATATATCGCTCACATGAAAAAACAAATTTTTGACTATTCGTTAACTATTTATGTGATAAAAGACAATATATGTCTATGGATGATAGACTAAGGAAGTGCCCAGAATGCGAGTCCACGAATATAATACGAGATCCACGGCATGCAGAACTTTACTGCGCTGATTGTGGAATGGTAATAGCAGAGAATCTCGTGGACTTAGGACCCGAGTGGCGCTCGTATAACGAAGAACAAGCTAATAAGATAAGGACAGGTCCACCCATGAGTTATAGGACACATAATAAAGGGTTAAGCACACCAACACCTAAGGTACTCCTACGTACAAAAAGGTTACGTGGGATAATAAGTATGGATGGTAACGAAAAGTCACTTTCCTTCGCACTTGGTGAGATAGATAGAATGGCATCTGCACTTAAGCTGCCGAATGATATAAAAGAGGCTACTTCGGTCTTATACAGAAAAGCGGCGAAGCGCAATTTGATTAAAGGACGGAGCATCGAGGAGTTAGTCTCAGCGATGCTGTACATCACTTGCAGACAATATGGGGTTCCACGAACATTGAAAGAGATTACCGCGGTATCGCGAATGCCGTTGAGGAAAATACGGAGAACCTATATATTCCTATTGAAGAAATTAGAGATAAAACTTGCTCCGGCTGACCCTGCGCGCTACATACCGCGTTACTGCTCCAAGCTGGGATTAAATGATGCGATACGGGAAAGAGCGATAGAAATCTTGAAAAGTGATGAGGGGACGGGAACAGCCAGGGGGTGGGCACCAACGGGCACAGCCGCTGCGGCTATATATCTCGCTACTGTTTTAAATGACGAATCGGTGGCGGAGAAAGAACTAGCCAAGGTTGCAGGTACAACTCCGATTACAATTCGAAACAGGTACAACGAGTTGGAGAAGAGGTTAAAATTAAGTGCCAATGCCCTTTCATCATCATCGCCGTTGCCTAAGAAAGCATCTTCCGTGGTGTGATTTGACTAATTTGGGACGAAGTATGTTTAACCAGGATCAGGAGAAAGGGCGAGTATTGAACTGCAAAATAATTACAGGGAAAGTGAGGGTATCAAACGTGACGGAGTTCCTTTCTCTATTGAAAAGTATTGCGCATAAGTACGCTGTGACAATACAGGCTATGGATGCAGAACTGATAGCAGGCGAGGCACACATAAAATCGGCGGTGATAAAGGCATTACGTGCTGTGGCGAGTGGTAGGAACATAACAAACGATTTGGGTCTGGAGATACTTCTGTATGCAGCAGGGAAAAGGCAGATAGAAAGAGCATTTGCGATGGGTGTCACAGAAGGCGAGAATAAAGTTGCGCTCGTTATCGTTGATGCTACTGCAGAGAAAGATCTGGCGGTTGTCGTAGAGGAAGTAAAGAGGGAGACGAAGCTAGAAGAAGCACCTATACGTGAACTGGACTACATTGAGGATAAAAAAGAGAATTTGGAGAAGTTTTTCAATATTACCGATGCGGAGATAAATGCCGTGGGCGAGAAGAAGTTAAAGATGCTTGTGTTAGAGCGAGTTGCACTTTTAGATGTGCTGAAATAATGTGCCGAGCACGCCTTTATCAACCCACGCAATCACACCAGAAAGAGTCCAGTAAAGTGATTCGAGCCAAGAGGGGTTAGGCAAGACGTGACAGGCAAAAATAAGTTATAAAGGAAAAACAAAAGAGATAAAACAATAGGGGTATCAAAATGGAAGAAGAAATAGAACTTATATTAGAGAATTATAGGCGTGCGGGGGTGATTCTGGCAGAGGTAAGAAAAGAAGCAACCGGACTAATAAAGGACGGAGGTTCGTTATTAGAGGTTGCGGAATTCGTTGAGAATAACATAAGGGAGAAAGGAGGGGCACCTGCATTCCCCTGCAACATCTCGAGGAACGAGGAAGCGGCACATGCTACGCCTTCGATAGACGATCAGACAGTATTTGGCAAGGACAACCTCGTGAAACTGGATATTGGCGTTCATATAGACGGTTATATAGCGGATAGTGCGATAACAGTAGATTTAAGTGGTAGCTATGACGGATTGGTGAAAGCAGCAGAGGCTGCGTTGGATGAGGCGATAAAAATAATACGTGATGGCGTGAGCACAATAGAAATAGGCGAAGTGATTGGGAATACAATAAAAGAGCGAGGATACAAGCCCGTGGTTAATCTATCGGGGCACGGTCTCAGTAGATACGATTCTCATGCTCCGCCTACTATACCTAACGTGAAGTATGAGCATGGCGTAACATTGCACGAGAACCATGTAGTTGCAATAGAGCCTTTTGCAACGGATGGTGGCGGAAAAGTAGTAGAGAGTGGCAATGCCGAGATATTCAGCCTGATTAAGCCGAAACCGGTAAGGATGCGAGAGGCGAAGAAACTGTTAGATGAGATAAAGAATTATCAGGGCTTACCATTTGCCAAGCGCTGGCTGCCACGAGAAAGGCTTGAGCTGGCACTAAGAACGGTAGAAACTGCAGGTATTTTGAGGGATTATCCTGTGTTACGAGAAGAAGAGAAGGGGATGGTCTCGCAAGCTGAGCATACGGTAATTATAAAGAAGGATGGTTGTGAAGTGATAACTAAGTAATGCAACTTTTAATGACCCGTAGGATGATAACCAAAAGCGTAATGGACTAAAACCGCACTAAAAATGGATTTGCCAGGTATAGAAGCGAAGAACGGGTACGGTATTAACAAGTGATGATAGAGATAGACGGTTCATTTGGTGAAGGCGGTGGACAGATAATAAGGACGGCGGTTGCACTCGCCGCGGTGACGGGAGAGGGAGTGGAGATAACGAATATACGGGCGAACCGACCAAAGCCAGGGCTTTCTGCACAACATTTGCAGGCGGCGAAAGCGGTAGAGCGATTATCAGGCGGTGAGACAGACGGTCTGAAATTGGGTTCCGCAAGGTTAACTTTCATACCCGCAGAGTTAAAGGGATTTGAAGGTGATATAAACATAGGCACCGCAGGCAGCATAACGTTACTACTGCAATGTCTCATCCCAGTTGCACTTTTTGCAGAGCGCGATACGAGAGTAAAGATAACAGGGGGCACTGACGTGCGATGGGCACCACCAATAGATTTTTATAATATGGTGTTTCTCAACGCCATTCGCGCGATGGGCTGTGAAGTGTATTCCAAAGTTATCAGAAGGGGTTATTATCCAAAGGGCGGGGGCGTGGTGGAAACGAGAATAGCGCCTTTGTATCACATGGACGGGTTTGATTTATCAGGGGACGCGAGAGAAGTAAAAGGCATTTCACATTCCTGTGGTCTTCCCGCGCATGTGGTAGAACGGCAAGCGAAAACAGCGGAAAGTATACTGCATGAAAATGGGTATGATGCCGAAATAAAAATAGAGACCGGGACTTTGGGCAAGAGGACGGTAGGCAGTGGTATTACCCTATGGAAAGGATTCAAGTGCGGTAGTGCATTGGGTGTGCGAGGGAAAAGAGCAGAACTCGTGGGCGAAGAAGCCGCAAGAGACCTTATGAGGGAATTGGAATCCGCTTCGACTGTGGATGCTCACCTTGCCGACCATCTTATACCTTATATTGCACTTGCCGATGGTAAATCCGAGATGAAGGTTAGAGAAGTAACGAGGCATTTAGAAACGAACATGTACGTGACGAAGAAGTTTTTGGATGTCGAATTTGAAATAGAGGATGAAGAGGAAGTTGTTGTTATCCGAAAGGAGTAAGATAGCCCGGTTTTAGCTTAGCCGTGAGTGGTATATAATGTGTTAATGCCGAACCAAAAATGCAATACGGAAAACTGAAAGAAGATTCAGAAGGTCTGATAGAAAGAGCGGAGATTTTAAAGCGATGGAAAGTGAAAGATAAGTTTTTGCTTGACCTCGGTGCTGGACCGCTTGCGATTATTGCTGCGCGGGATTTCAATTGCACGGTCACCAATATAGACATCTCAGAAGCGGCTTTAAGTGATGCAAAGAGAGATGCAGCGAATGAAGGGGTGGCAGGTAGAATCAGATTTGAGAAAGTAGATGCGACTTCACTACCGTATCCGAACGGGTGCTTTGAGGTTGTAATCAGTTATGGCGTTTTGCATCATATCGAAATAGCGAAAAGAATGAGGTTCATCCAGGAAGCATGCCGTGTAGCAAGAGATGCGGTTATTGTAGCTGAATTGACCTTAGAAGGCTTCCAAAGAATTCACGCGGTTAGCAATTTCAAAGCGGTTGACCTCGAGTGGTTGGAAACGGAATTGAATTCTTTCGGCGAAGGGGATGAATATGTGGGGACGTTAATGAATGTTTACACACTTTTTCTTTTCACAAAAGAAAACCAGTGCTAAAAGAAAAACCATTCTCAGTTATTTTGTCAAGCGTTCTTTTCCAGTGAAAGGTTGTTGCTAAACTCTTTTCTCTCAAGAAAAGATGATTTGCTCACATTAATGACTATAATATTTTATATTCATATTATTTTATCACAAAAATTGAAAATGATTTTGTCAATAACGACAAAGAATACTTTTGTTGTAATACCTCAAGGAGTAAGATAAGGGGTAAGATGCGAGAGATGGAGAGCTAAGAGCAAAAACAGAAACGTAAAAATGGGAACAGTTACTTTTCCTGTCCTTTTTAACCCATTTTCAAAAAAGCGTTTACGGATAAACGTTTCGCAGAAAAGGAACCGATAGAAAGAAAGCAAAAATAATAGCTTCTTGGTAAAGCTTTCTTTTCTAAAGAATAGTACTTGATCAAACTTTTTTAGGGAAAGCAAGTGTATAAGGCAACCCCTTTCTACAGCCGTATTCTCGGATACAGAACGAAGCCACTAAATTACCGGTTTTGCCACATTCATATATCCCTTTTCCATGCAGCAACCCAAACAAGAATCCTGCTGCGAATGAGTCCCCGGCACCGGTAGTGTCCACAACATCAGTAGGATATGCCGCTATAAAATGCGATTCTTCCACAGCGTTAGTAACATAACTGCCTTTCTCGCCTAGCGTCACGCAAACAACCTTAGCACCTATGTCTATGAGAACCCCCGCACCTTTTTCATAGTCCGCGTTTTTTACTAGCGATTTTAACTCGTCAACGCTGATAAAAACCAGTTCACTTCGCTCTATCACAGGCGTTAAATCCACGAGCGCATATTTGAAACAGAGCATCCCGGGACTGAAACTGAGCTTCGATTTTAGTTGCTTCGCTAATTCGCACTGCATTGCCAGTTGTTCACGGTTTACAAACGAACTCGTATGGAGAAACTCCGTATTGTTCACGAAATCAAGATCTATATCAGCCATGCCAAGCCTATCGTTCACACCCGGATAGATATAAAGAGTTCTTTCGCCTTTAGCGTCCACGAATCCTATTGCTGCACCGGTATGGCCTTCTTCTTTTGTTATATTCGTTTCCACAGCTTCTTTCTTGAACTCGTCCAGAATTAGTTTGCCTTCTTTATCTTTCCCTACTATACCCATGAAACCCGTATCTACACCTAAGCGTGCTAATGCCACGGTAGTATTTGCTGCGGAACCACCCGGCACCTTATTCACATCTAATATCCCGACTTCTTCGCCTTCCGCGGCTATTCGCTCCACCGCATACAGAACATCGTAATTCAATGCACCCAAACCGATTACTTCTTTTCTAGTCATTTTGCACATTTTAGCTTATAGCTCTGAATATTTCTTTCCCCTGTTTCGTGATTGCGAACCATTCTAGTCCCCAACCTCGTTTCACGAGATGCTCCTTCCGGTCTTTCTCAAATCCAAAATCAAGAAGCCTGAATAACTTGAGCGCAGGGATTATCCTCACATCAAAAGCAGTATGAACAAAACTTGCCGCCATGAGAAACACACTAAGTTCATCTTCTGCGTTTCCTTGTTCTCTACAAAATTCGGTTAGCCATTCCCTAAAAATATACTTCTCGCCCACTTCGCAGTCCGATAGTGCAGAAGCTATATTGCCTCGTTCTTCTTGTGCATACTCCGGTCTTCCTCCACTATCCGGCGGTAAAAATCTTTCCCATCTCGTTTCGTTCCACAACGCATCAAATAGCACAACAAATTGCTCCTTTGGTGAGAGCAGCTTGAAAAGATCAATCCGGGGTGTCACTTCTAACCGATTTTTTTCATTCACCACGAACAGATTTAGCGTTTTACTCAGGTTATAAAACAGGTGGATAATCCATGAATCCTGCTGATTTGCCGTGCTTTTCAGCTCTTCCGGATAGCTCATCAATTCGTTCAACGCAAAGACCTGTTTCCTACCGATAAAACTATTTGCAGCAGTCAGTTTCATGCCGTTATGTTCTGAGATGTAACTCAAAAAAGTCTGAAAATCGCTTAACACGGTTGTACGGCTTGCGCTTAACTCTTCTTTTGAAAATGCACAACTCAGGTTTTGGTCCACCTCAAATGGCTGCTCGTAGTTCACTTCCAGCTCGTCTTCGTCATATTCCTGCATAAACCAAATTCTGAAGTCCTCTTTCCAGGTATCACTGTCCGGGTCGAGTTCATAGTAAGATTCAAATCTGCGGATGTATCTTTGAGGGTTTTTACATGCCGCGAGGAGATTATCCATTTGTTCTCCTTCCACGCAGCCACGTTCATGCAGGAACTTGCAGAATTTCTTAAACGCGACAAGAATAGTGCGAACATCACTCTTGCTACTGTTCCAGACTTTTCGGATATACCAATTACCGAGATAGTCTTCGATGTCAGAGCCTGTAACTTCCAGAAGGCTCTTTTCCTCGTATCCAAGGAAGTAGCTGTTTGCAAAGAAGCCAATTTGATGTTTGTGCTCTAAAGCGGTTTCTTCGCTTAATCCTTTTTCGTGCTTTAGATAGTTGTAAAACGCTTCAACAATTCTTTTCGCTTCTTCTTCTAATTCTCTAGGGTGCATTTCTTATAGCTCGCTATGTTTTTGTTCATGAAATTATTAAACGTTCCTCCCCTTCTTTCACTCTTACCTTCCTTCTTTCCTCGTGCTAATCCTGTAATATCGCGTGGTTTTTTTTATTTGCATTTCGCGTTTATAAAAACTCATCCAGAGTCTTGTGCTTACCTATTCTATCTTTGTGCTCATAACTGTTCTCATTGTCTATTATGTGTATTACCGTGTGACCACGTAGTTTAAGCGCATCCGAGATGAATCTGCGATGACAATGTACGGCGAGAAGTTCTGCACACATGATTGCCACCCTTTTAGAAGATATGAGTGTTTCAAGGTAAACCAAACCAGTCTCAAATTCTTTTGTTGCCATATACTTCTTGTAGCCACCCTTTCGGTAACCGCCGAGCTCGGTAACGTGATGATATTCTATACCGTTGCGATTCAAAAACGGTTTCAGGTTTTCCTGGTTGAAGTGCTTGTATCTTGACTTAGGGTACCGCCTCACATCTGCTATCACTTCTATCTGGTATGCTTCAAGCAAGTTCACGAACGCTTCGATGCCCCTTTTACTCGTCCCGATAGTCCATATTTTCAATTTTTATCATAACTCTTTTGTTTTTGTAATAAGAAAAGCTGTCGGTGTTCATAGCACACTACAAACAAAGCGCCACACATTAGTACGCCACTTTTCGTATTCGTCATAGACTCCTTTTCGTTGTCTCGTAACAATAGAATCGCCACACACATTCTATGTATTTATATTTAAATAGTTCATCCAATCATGCTATAAAGCGAAATCGTGAAAAATGCACTACATAATTACAGAGAAGGGGACGTCCGCGAAAAGAATCGCCACTATTCTATCGGACGGTAAAGCAAAGAAAAAGAAGGTGGGGAAGATAGATGCGTACGAGTTTGATGGGAAGGTAGTTATAGGACTGAGCGGGCACATATTTCGTATGGATTTCCCTCCTGCCTACAATGATTGGAGCAAGACCGATCCACAGACGCTGATAGATGCCGAGATAGTTACGGTCGCACTGAAGAAGGATTTGGTTAGCGCGTTACGAAAGAGTGCAAGAGACGCAGATTTCGTCACCATAGCTACTGATTACGACCGTGAGGGCGAGTTGATAGGTGTTGAAGCTCTAGACATCGTAAAAAAAGTAAACTCGTCATTGCCCATTGATCGGATGCGATACAGTGCGATAACCGAGAAGGACATAAAAGATAGTTTCGCGGCAAGAAGTGAAGTTGATTATAACCTGGCAGCCTCGGCGGAGGCACGCGAGAGGATAGACCTGATGTGGGGTGCGTCACTAACGAGGTTCATCTCTTTAACTGCGAATCGCTTAGGTGACGATTTCTTTTCTGTTGGACGGGTACAATCACCTGCGCTCGCATTGATAGTGGACAAGGAGAAAGAGATAAAGGAATTTGTTCCGCGTAAGTACTGGGAACTGCACGTGAAATTAAAGACAGAAAAGGGTGAAATCTTCGAGGTAACACATAAAACGCAGAAATTCTGGGAGCTGGAAGAGGCAGAAACCGCGAAAGCGCGAATAGAAGCAGCAGAAGCAGGTACTGTGCGTGCCGTAAAGACAAAGTCACGGGTGGATAAGCCGCCTACACCTTTTGATACTACAGGATTCATACGAGTTGCGTATTCTATCGGATATACGCCACGGCGTGTGATGTATATTGCCGAGAGCCTGTACCTAGACGGATATATTTCATATCACCGTACGGATAACACCACATATCCGAAGACGCTGGATTTGGATGCTTTAGTGGAGATATTCCATGCAAGCAAAGAATTCGGTGAATACGCTCGTAAGCTATCGCAGAAGAAGCCATTGAAGCCAACAGCAGGTAAAAAGGAGACCAAAGACCACCCGCCTATACATCCGGTATCCGAAGTAGCCAAAGCAAAGCTTGAGAAGGATCAGTGGAAGATATACGAACTAGTGGTAAGGCGGTTTTTAGCTACGCTTTCGGACGCTGCGAAGTGGGAAGATACAAATGTAAAAATAGATATAGGTGGCGAGCCGCTGGATGCGAAAGGCAAGGTCTTGAAAGAGCCAGGTTTTCTCGCAGTGTACCCCTATCAGAAGAAGGAAGAGTTGAACATACCCCCGTTGGAAGAAGGCGAGACGGTAACTATTGATGAATTAGGGATGGTGGAGAAGGCAACGAAGCCGCCGAACAGGATCTCACAGGCAGGGTTAATAAAGAAGATGGATGAGCTGGGGCTGGGCACGAAGAGTACAAGGCACGAGATAATCGGGAAGCTGTATGACCGGCTATACGTGCAAGGTAACCCTGGCATACCCACGGAGAAGGGATTTGCACTCATTGATTCCTTAGAGAAATACGCTGCACTGATAACGAAGCCGGAGATGACGGGCACGCTAGAACAGGAGATGGACGAGATAAGTGAAGGCAAACGAAAGAAAGACGAAGTGGTGGGCGATTCAAAAGAGATGTTGAGAGCGGCGTTCAAGGAGATGATGGACAAAAAGGACGAGATAGCAGACTCGCTTAAAGGTGCGTTAAAGGATGCTAAAATCGTGGGCACATGCCCGGAATGTGGCGCTAATCTCTTCTGGGCTACATCGAAACGGAGGAAGCGATTCGTGGGCTGTACTAATTATCCAACCTGCAGTTTCTCGCTGCCGCTACCGCCTGCCAGTTCCGGGAGACTGGTCGTGACAGGGGATAAGTGTGATGTGCATCCTACTATGCTTAAGCTGAAGATAATAAAGAAGGGCAAGGGCAAGGGCAGACCTTGGGAGCTCGGATGTCCGTATTGTAACTTTCTGGCGTGGAAGGCTACGAAAGAAGAGGATAAAGAAGGTAAGAAGACTAAAGAAGATAAAAAGGATAAAGAAGATAAAAAAAGTAAAGAGAAGTGAATAATCCTTACGGCGAATAGCCCCCGAAAAATCATATCCGCAACCCGCGTGTAACCGAAAATGGACTGTGCCTTGACAAACACAAAAGACCCACTGACTATTTTAAACACTGTGTTCAATCACCACTCCTTTCGTTCAAAGCAAAAAGAGATAATAGACAATGTTTTAGCCGGTCGAAACACGCTTGCGGTTTTACCCACGGGCGCCGGAAAATCCATCTGCTTTCAAATACCGGCATTGATCTTTGACGGTCTGACAGTGGTTGTAAGCCCGTTAATCGCGCTGATGAAAGACCAGGTGGACAACCTAGAGAAGAAAGGCGTGCCGGACGTGGCGTATATCAATTCTATGCTCGACCAGAGCAAAAAGGAGCGCATATACAAACTTTTAAAAGAATCAAGATTGAAGATGCTGTATGTTGCACCCGAAACGTTTGTGGATAATAAATTAATGGTTTTATTGAAGTCTTGTAATATCTGTTTAATCGCGATAGACGAGGTGCATTGCATTTCTATCTGGGGCCATAACTTCAGACCCGACTATCTGCACCTAAAAATGGTGATTAAGGCGCTGAATAATCCTCCTGTCTTAGGTTTAACAGCCACCGCCACAACAACAGTTGAAACTGATATACCCATTCAACTGGGTGTCAAATGTGACGTCTTTAACGACAGCTTTGATAGAAAGAACCTATTGTTTTCTGTTTTAACGTTGAAAAGCAACATAAGAACAGAGGAATTCGCCCGGGGCATCTTAGATAAGCTAAAAGGGTCTGTCATCGTATATGTAAATTTTACGAAGACCGCGGAGGAGTTAGCTAAATTTTTTAGGGCTAAGGGATTGGACGCAGCGTTTTATCACGGTCAAATGGAAAAAGAAACGCGGAAAAAAGTTCAGAATGATTTTATGGTAGGAAAAACAAGAATTGTAGTTGCCACCGGCGCTTTCGGGATGGGCATAGATAAAGAAGACCTAAGAGCGATAATCCATTTCAACTTGCCGAAGTCAATAGAGGACTATTATCAAGAAGTGGGTCGTGCAGGACGGGACGGCAATATCGCCAACTGCATATTGCTTTATTCCGAACGAGACGAGCTAAAACTGAGGGAATTGGTCAGGTATAACACGCCATCACGTAAACAAACAAAGGCGGTACTTGAGTTCTTGATGAACAACAAGGGCAGTACGATTTACGTAAATGTGAAGCGGTTGTCGAACGATTTGGGGATTAATGAGGTACCGGTCAGGTTAATGCTGTACCATCTTGAGGAGAAAGACGTGATAAAAACACAGTTCAAGATTTTTCGGCGTGCTAAGATACATCTGAATGATGCGGACTTAGATGGCAGAACAGACTTTGAACGGATACTCAGCAGCGGATATTTCATAGCAGATACCTGGCAGGATTTGGAAGCTTTAAGTGCTGCAGTTGGGTTGTCTATCCAGAAGCTAAATTGGCTATTTCGCGATTTGTGTGCGGCGGGTAAGATAGAACTAGAGGAAAGGGATATTTGCATACCGCTAGAAATAAAACACGGTATAACAGGAATTGATGTAGAGGACATTCAAGACATCTTCCTGGAATTGGAGTATAATGGTCTAAAGAAGATAGACCGAGTAGTAGAATATGTAAATAGCGAGGCATGCAGGAGGAAGTTCCTCCTGAATTACTTCGGTGAGGAGTACAATCGGATGTGTAACGCTTGTGACGTTTGCAACCCGTTTTTAAAACTAGAAGAAGGCATAAAAGTAATAGAACCGGAATTAGTGGATGAAGAAGCAATAGAAGTGCTAAAGACTCTGCGGATAGCACATGAAGAAGACGCAAAAACGAGAGTTCTAAAATCGGTTGTGTTGTTGAATGGGATACGGTATTCGTGGTTGATTTCGGTTTTGCTCGGTTACGAGTATCTATCCCTTAGAAGAGCAGGTTTGGATAAAGTTGAGTGCTATGGGCTGTTGAAGGGAAAGCTGAGTAAGGCGGAACTTGGCGGATTAATAAATAGCATGGTCGTGGAAGGCTTGTTACAGAAAACGATTGATACCGAGTTGTTTATAACGGTAAAGGGCGCGGAAACTATCAAAACAAGTGCCTCGCAGCAGGGGTTTGCGCCTGCCGATACGATAGATAAAGAAGAGAGGGGTTCCGAGGAAGCACAGGACAAATCCACAGAAATTGCTTTCGCTATTTTCGGGTTGATACACGATCTGGATTTTCAGCTTGGTAGAACGTTTTTGGCAAAAGTATTAGTAGGCTCGAAATCCAAGCAGATATTAAATCAGAATCTTCAAGAATCGAGTTACTACGGCATCTTAAAAGGTTATACTGCAGAAGAAGTGATTGCTTTTGCTGACCAGTTGGTGGACAAGGGGTATCTGGAGAAACGGCAAGGTGGTTCACGTTTCCCAAGGCCGCTTTTATATCTCACGGATAAGGAAGAACGGGCAATAGCGGAGCATGGAACTATCGGTTTAGAACTGCCCATAAGGACCGAGAGCGTAAAAGACGATGCAAAGACTTTAAGGGTATTCGAAGAGCTGAAAAAATGGCGTAAAGAAATTGCTGCCGCGAGAAATATCCCGCCTTATTGCGTTTTTCATGATAGCACGTTGATAAGAGTAGCAAATGAATTACCGAAGGCGAAGAGAGATTTAGAAAGGGTTAAAGGGATAGGTAAGAAGAAGCTGGAAGATTATAGTGATGCTATATTGGGAATTGTACGTGCGAATGTTGAAGAATAGAAGTTCGAGAGTACGCAATTTAAGGTAGCCGAGTGATTTTGGCTGTCGGTATTACAATTTCTTGCTGTAATTATTTATCTATATTCTACAAGAAAAAATATTAACACGACGCAGATGAACGCAGATAATCAGGATTTTAAATATACGGAATTGACGGAGGCGATTATTAGATTCTTCTATCGAGTTTATAATAAACTGGGTTATGGTTTTCAGGAAAAGGTTTATGAGAATGCAATGATGCTAGAACTGAAAAAGGATGGTTTTCCTGCGGTTTCTCACTATGCAATAGAGGTGCTTTATGAAGGTGAAGTTATAGGTAAGTACTATGCCGATATACTGGTTGAAAACAAGGTAATCGTGGAGATAAAAGCAGCAAGAAGTTTGGTAAAGGAAAATGAAGCACAGTTATTGAATTATCTAAAAGCAACCGATATTGAAGTTGGACTTTTAGTTAATTTTGGCACTAAACCGGAAGTTAAACGTAAGGCATTTGACTTTCTGCGTAAATCTGCGTAAATCCGTGTAATCTGCGTCCTAAATAGTTAGAACTTTTACTTTATATACAAGAACAAAGAACGGAAACAATATGAATAAGATAAATGAGCTGAATGCTTTTTTTATAACAAACAATGACCTAAAAGAAACGCTAGAGCGCATAGGCTGGAAGACTTTCATCTCGGCGATAAAAAAAGGATTCGAGCAAAGCTCTGCCGGTGATGTGGTCGCACCTGCAAAGGTATACGTTAATACAGAAGTGTCGGATATGAGATGTATGCCGGCGTATCTACCGAAATATAACAACAAGTATTGCGGTGTGAAGATAGTTTCTACTGCGCCTGAGAACAAGAAACTCGGTTTGCCTACGGTATTCGGTGAATATCTGCTCCGAGATTCTGAGACACAGCAATTAATAGCGATAATGCAGGCAGAGGAGATGACTGCCTATAGAACCGGAGCTGCTACGGGTGTTGCAACCGACGTGCTATCGCGGACAGATTGCGAGACACTTGGTATAGTAGGCACGGGCAAACAAGCTTATTATCAGGCTAAGGCAATACTGACGGTAAGACCTTCGATTGCCCGACTAAAAGCGTTTGATATTAGAGACCAACAAGCGATAACGTTCAAAGAGAGTTATGAAAGAGAATTTGGTGTTGACATAGCGGTTGTCGGTCTGGAAGACGCGATGGACTCCGATATTGTTACAACGCTAACTGCTGCTACGGAACCTTTCATCTCTTCGGATTTGATAAGATCTGGGACGCATCTTAACGGTGTAGGTGCCGATTCGAAAACGAAGATAGAATTCGAGCCGGAAGTGCTAAAAAAAACTAAGATTGTCATTGATGATTTAGCGCAGTGCGTGCACTCGGGTGAGGTGTACCAGGGATTGGAAAAAGGATTAGTGGCTAAAGCGGATTTAATCCCGCTGGGTGATGTATTGCTAGGTAAAGCGAAGGGCAGGACGAGTGCGGAGGATATAACGTTCTTCAAGTCAACGGGCGTTGCATTTGAGGATTTGATCACGGCGATATTGGTTTTTGAGAATCTTGTTTTATGTACTCACAACTATTGATTGTTATCAGACATAGCACAGATGAAAGGCCAATTCACGGGTAGGATAAAGGCGTAAAAGTAGCAGTGGCTAAAAGGAAGAAAAATGAATAAACAGAAAAAGGGATTGGCAATCAGTCTGAGCCTGCTGGTACTATTTGTTGTATTCGCAACGTTTGCAATTTTTGCAACGCAGGCATCAGCACCGCTTGTTACCAGCTTCGGTGTTGAGGAACAATTATTGGATACAAAAATGATACCTATGTATTGATACCCGTGAATATTACTATAGTCCCGCATCTTACATCCCCGCGGCTAAACAAGTACAACTTTTCTTATTCTAAACTAATTGTTTGTTTATGCTCACTTTTGTCGGACTTGGACTATACGATGAAACGGATATAACAGTGAAAGGGTTAGAAGCGATAAGGGCGGCGGATGCCGTTTATGCTGAGTTTTATACCGCGCCGTTGGGTGGTAAAACGATAGAAAAGATGCAGGAAATTTATGGCAAACGAATATTTGTGCTAACCCGCAGCGATTTGGAAGACCATGCAGAAACGGGCATTTTGAAGCTTGCAAAGACACAGAATGTGGTTTTACTGTGTGGTGGTGATGCGATGATTGCTACTACGCACGTGGATCTGCGACTTAGAGCAATAGACAGGGGAATAGAGACGCGGCTAATACACGCACCGTCTATATCATGCGCAGTTGCCGGATTATGTGGGCTTCAGAACTATAAATTTGGTAAATCCGCAACTGTCTCTCCGCCATACAATGAAGTTATATCCGAGGTGCCTTACGATACCGTATTAGCAAACAAGGAGCGGGGCTTGCATACTCTGCTCTATCTTGATATTGATATGAGCCTAAACGCTGCGTTACGGTTACTGGAATCAGTAGAGGAGAAACGGGGTGCCGAAATGCTGAAGAACTCTTTAGCTGTGGGTATAGCACGAGCGGGCTCGGCGAAACCTGTGGTAAAGGCGGATTCTTTTGCGGCATTAAAGGACTACCAATTTGGCGCACTGCCACATGTGCTTGTCGTTACTGGTGATCTGCATTTTCTTGAGCAAGAAGCGTTGGTTAAGATTGCACAGGCGCCTGAGGGAACTCCCAGTAAATAGTTTACCCATTTTGATAAAAATCATAGACACAGATTTCACAGATTAACACAGGCGTGCCGAGCAAAATTCATACTCGCCAGCTGGTGAA
>Ga0255453_1012_pt1 | contig 27432 bp, 23 predicted proteins | sample ANMaggQLBNCT01G4_FD_182628 | JGI IMG/M metagenome (GOLD analysis project Ga0255453, IMG submission 182628) | Sediment cell enrichment communities from methane seep in Santa Monica Basin, California, United Staets - ANME aggregate JGI... | ecosystem: Environmental > Aquatic > Marine > Cold seeps >...
TTACAACGGACGGTCTGAAAGCGTATGTTGGGCAAATAAAAGCGTATTTCAAGGGTAGCATGTATGCCCAGGTGGTGAAAGAATGGGACGGCGTACGCATCTCACGAGTTTATAAAAAGGTGATAAGCAGTCATTCTCTGGTGCAGATCGTGGAATTTATCAGCTGGCTGAAGAACGTCGGTAACACGGTAAATACCTCATACGTAGAGCGGTTTAACCTCACGCTGAGGAGCTGTTTGTGCTCTTTGATAAGGAGAACACTAGCGGCAGCGAAGAAAAAAGAGGAACTCGAAGGGCAGATGTTTGTCTTTCAAGTCTTCTATAATTTCGTCAGGCCACATATGAGTTTGACGCTCGGCAAGGGCAAAGGGAAGCAAAAACGTACTCCTGCAATCGCTGCTGGATTGACAGACCATGTCTGGAATTGGGAGGAAGTACTTCTTTACCATCCTAACTACCTTCATTGAGTCAAAGACAAGTAGGAGACTGAAGGATGGATTGACTGAGCGTGAGCTATCTCAATTTTTACATTTTTTCGTCTTTGTTTCACTCTTAGCTTGTTGAAATAGAATTAATACTATGTATCTATAGATTTTTATCTGCCCTTGGTTTTGATGGATTGATCTTCATATGCCCGCTCAATTAATTAACCCTATTTAAAGGGGGGAGCACCGAGTATTTCGCTCTCATAAGGGAAAATAAAAGGCTCTTCGCTATTTCATGTGGGTAGATGAGGTTAAGTGGCTGCCAAATAATCCAAAATCAGAAGAAAAAGGAGGAGGGATATAGCTTTAAATCTAAAAGGAAGGATTGAAAATGTTGGTAAGGTGATTGTGAGACAGGTTATTAGGCGGTTGAACTTGACATAAACGAAGGACATTATTGATTTCGTCTTTGCAAACATGTCTATAAACTCTATATCAACTGCTATGATGTTCATAAAGGGTTGAGGGAGCTCCCAGATGTAGCAAAGAGAGGTAGGATAAGTCCGGTAGCCGCATTGATGTTTTATGGAACGAAGAGGAAGAAAACTTCAAGCGGATAATTTCGAGAGAAATAGGACTTATCATGCCGGGCAGTGGGTTAATTCAACGGCATGAGTGCAAGTAGTTAACGATTCATAAAGGTATATCGGTCGCTCCACTTTACCGCAAACGACCGATATATAGTCAAGGGCATAAATAATTGGACAAAGTTAGGTTAAAAGGTTGTTTATTCCAGAATGATTTAAGCGATGTCCTGAGTTCTTTTACCGTATTATGGGCTGTATTTGCGGTTTTCTTTTCACGTGTCTGACGCCAGCAGTCTTCAACCGGGTCGAGATCGGGCGCACCTGTTGGCAAAAACATGTAATCAATGGTCTCCTTGTTCTCCTCGAAATATTCCATAACGAGATTATTCTTATGCCACGTTGCTCGGTCAAGGATGAACAACACCTTCTTATAGCGCTTGTGCAGCCTTTTTATGAACTTTAGCACTTCCTCTTTGACTTGGCGATCCATTTCTTGGTAATGGAACTTTCCATGCCAAGTTAGAGCGCCGCCCACATTTATTGCCTCTTTTGAACCGTTTGTGTGCACGAGGGGTGTTGTCCCCTTACGAGCCCAGCATTTACGCCTGTCCGCGTCAATTGTAAAATGAACTTCATCCAAGCAAATTATCACCATGTCTTTATCCAAATTTTCGAGTTTTTTTTAAACTGCTCTTTGAACTCGTCTACGTCTTTTTGATTTCTGCGTTTGTGTCCTGGTCTTGGAATCAAACGAACATACCCCAAATTTGAAATAATCCTGCGAAAATGCCTTGTTCGTATAAAACACCAAATTTTGACTTAATCAAAGCCTGCACATCTTTTGTTTACCAGCCCCTCGTATAGCCAGTTTCCATCTGGTAAGGTTTTTCTAGAATTAAATCGAGCTTTATTAGGTCCGCTTCGCTCAATTTAGGCTTCTTTCCCCTCCCCTTTTTGTCTCAAAGTCCCTCAAAACCTTTTGCTTTAAATCTACAATGCCAGAAAGAGACTTTGCTTTTAGACGTGTGGCAAATCTTTTCAATGTCTCTGTCCCCATAACCTTCTTTCAATAAAAGAAGGTAATGCAGACGTTCTTTTATCCTCCCGTCCCTCTCTCTTTTGTATCTCTTCTCTAACTCTTTTAAATCAACATCTTTCAACTCCATAAAATCATACTTAATGTCCTATTATTTAAAGCCCTCACTATATATATCATGAACTTACGATTAACGTTGATTTACCGTCATGTGTCTTTATGTACAATAGAGTTATGCGATTGATTTGTTGGACAGCCTCTATAGCGGCTGGGCATAGCCTACTGGGGGGCTATTATATAGATGTTTGGCAGCTAAGTCAATAGGCATTTTAATGAATTTTTTATCAGTTATCAGTTTTTGCAACATGACGCGCCATTCTAGGTAGGCCCATATGCTATTAAGACAACACGCAAATCGTTTTCGACCGCCTGAAGCCGCTTTAACTGAGATTCTGATAGCTCAGCCAGTCGCGCCCTCGATTCCAGCGCAACAGCCCATTTCCCTAAATCTGCTTCCAACGCGCGCAGCTTTGCTAGTTGCGCCTCATCCAATTTTGCATTTCCCATCTGAAAAGTATTCATTTCTTCACCTCCTCATATGACACTCACCCGATGCACCTGTGGGATATTATTCATTATTATTATCCAGCACTATATCGCAAAAAAAAAGTGACTCCCTTTGGACAACTTCACCCAGCTTGCACTTTACTCGCTCCCTAAATATTGGTCCGTCGAAAACAAAAGTATGATATTCTCCGTTCTCACCGCATGGATCAATCTCTGCGGGAAGCTGACTGAGAAAGTCATTATCGATACATCTTCCTACAAATGACTTGTCAAGAACTTTAGAATCAACGCAAACAACGAACGCTTTAAAGCCCAATTCTATAAACGTTTTGAGGAGTTCATAAGAACTTCTTTGCCATAATGGAGAAAAATACCGCATTCCTATTCTCCCGAGACAAGCCGCTTTTTGTTTTTTCTCTTTCGAAAAAATGTCACCAAATGCTACAATATTGGTACCTACTCTTTTATGTTTGATAAACGCTTCTTCCATCACAGATTCATATTCGTCCATAGTTGCCTTTTGAGGAATATACGCCTTATGAAGATCCAGAGATAGGGATGCTACTTGGCGTTCGAGTAGAGTTCTCCTCACTCCATGACCACTGATTCTATCGTAACCTTTTGTTAGGGTAGTCAACAGGCTATCGATGCGATATCCGCGATATTGTTGATTCTTACTAATTTCATAAAGGGTCATAGCGCTCTCTTTCCCACCACTCCAAGATAAAACCACTTTTTCGGTCATGCTATATACTAGTCTCCTATGTAATGTTAAATGTAACTGTATAGCTACTTAAAAAGTTTTCACTTTTTTGTAAAACTATAACCTTTATATAGTATAAATCATATATGTAAAAAAGTTATGGACAGAAAAGTAATAATTGCAGTATTACTGCTTGCTTTATTTTCTTTGACAGCGAGCGTATCCGCCCAAGACATTTACAATTTTTACTACGGTAATCTTCACTCACATACATCGTACTCAGATGGGATGTTAACACCCACTGATGCGTATGCCTATGCCAAAGATGTTGCAAACATAGATTTTTTGGCAGTAACTGATCATGGTTATATGTTAAACGAAACAGAATATGATGACATGCTACAACAAGCAAATAACTACACCGAAGATGGAGTTTTTGTCGCTATTCAAGGTTTTGAATGGTCAGCTGGTGTGTATGGGCATATTGCTGTGATAAATACACCAACATTTACTAGTTGTGAAGTCGCACCAACATTAAATGAAATTTACTCATTTGTGAGGAACAATAATGGGACTGCAATTTTTGCACATCCTGCATGGCCAGGCAACCACTTTGAGTATTTTAGTTCACTGGAAGGAGATGACGTAGTCCGCGGTATTGAAGTTGGAAATGGTTATGACTATGAAGGGATGATCTATGCTACTTTTGAGTCCATCTATATAGAAGCTTTGGATAAGGGTTGGTATGTTGGTGCAATGGTTAATCAGGATAACCATCATGCGAATTGGGGTGATGGAAGAGGATGGATAGCTGTAATTTCACCGAATCTAACCAAGGAGAATACATTAACTGCAATCAAAGATATGAAATATTATGGCACTGAAGATAGAAACTTTGAACTTACCTTTAAAGCAAATGGACATTGGATGGGTGAAATATTTATACCTGGGGAAAATCTAACATTTAACATAACGGTAAAGGATAATGATAAGGAAGATAATATCTCTTCGATAGACTTATATGAAGATGGAAAAGTAATTGAATCAAAAGCAGATATTGATTCTAATATCTCTGTATGGACACCTGTAGTTACTCCTGCCGTAGGGGGTCATTATTACTTCATAAAAGTAACAGAAGAAGATGGAGATAGGATATGGTCGAGTCCGATATGGACATTAGCAAATTATGATGTGCTTGCTATAGGACTTTCATTCTCGCCGGCTTATCCATTAATTGGAAATGATACAATTTTAACAGCAAAAATTGTCAATCAAGGAACGTCAACTGTGGAGATTGAAACAAAGTTCTACTATGATCATAAAGATGATGAACATTTGATTGGCATAGCAACAAAGAATGTCTCATCAAAAGAAATTACAACAGCTTCAATTAACTGGACAGCAATTGAAGGTAAACATGTAATATATGCTGTAATATCACCAATAGATGGAGATAACCCATATGATAATGAAATCTCAAGGGAGATAAGGGTTTCAACAGGCAATATAACGACTAGAATTGTGACTACAGAATATTTTGGAGTGGTCACTAATGAGACAGTAAGAGAATTATTTGATATCGTCATAGGAGTTCCATTAGGGACAACAGCATTAGAGGCTTTGAAGTCTGTTGCAACAGTAAATGAAGTGGGAGGATTCATAGTTGGTATAAATGATATAGAAGCAGATTACGATAATAACTTGTACTGGTTCAACTTTGTGAATGGTATAACTGCTCAGGTAGGCGCAGGGGATTATATTTTAAATAATGGTGATGTAGTAAGATTTGACTACCACAAATGGGCTCCAAATGCCTCTTACTGTGAAGTGATGGACTACCCAGAGCCGTTTTTTCATGGATATAATGGAACAGTTTGGAATACCACCATTGTATATCCTGATGGTTCTGATAGCTATGACGTAGTCTCTCAAAATATCAAGGATAAAATAGTCGAACTTGGTGTACCTGACATCGCCGTATCTATCAGATCAGATGCTGAAATAACTAGTACAGAAAAAGAGAGTAATAATCTAATTCTCATAGGGACTCCTTCTGAGAATGAACTAACCGGTTATGTTAATAACAAACGTATTGAACTGGGAATGACAGCATATTTTGAGGGAGAAGAAATAATTGACTTGTGGGATAATATAACATATTGTGAAGGGGGTCTTATCGAGGCACTTGATAATCCATACGATGGTATATCAACATGGATGGTGGGTCCTGTTGTTTGGTTAGTTTCTGGGACAAGTACCAAAGCGACAAAGGTTGCTTCTGAAGTACTTATAGAAGAACCAAATAGACTCAATAGATTTTGGGCTATTATACCAGATGAAGAACCACCAGAAGCAGAAGTCATGTTTAACTCGCACACCCTCGAAATAGATGTTTTAGGTACAGATAACCTGGATGAAGATGTTGAAGTGACCTCTGAAGAGACGATTTTTGATGGGTGCGCAATAAGGAATTATACACTAACAGATGACTGCCAGAATGCTCTAACGCTTACTCTAAAACTTATGGATAAAAATATGACTATGGATGATCTAAAAACAATGAATTATGCAGATAATGTAATACTATCCATATTAGAATCCGAAGAAAAAGATAAGATTACGAAACTAAAGATAAAGGAGGCAAGGATTTTAGCATTGGCATATAATGATGAAGAGAAGGAAGTACCTTGGAATAAGATGAGAATAATATATTTGTTAAAAGAGGATGAATTAAAGATTTTGATTCAAAATATTAAGGTTCAGGAACAATTCAGTATTTTTGCGTTATATAACGCAAAAATTAATAAGACAATCCTAATCGTTAACGGTAATGTAAAATTAATTGATGGTTTAGCTATGGTGAAGCTTTTGACAGATAATGGAGATCTAACCTATAGAGACTCTGTCCCACATTTACTCAACAACCACAAATAGCATCCCCCCTTGCATATCACAAAAAGATAGTTATTTATAATACCTATGCCATTTAGAGCTTGTCCTACACGGAAATGCGAAATCATATCTAAAAAATCGTTAAATTCTAATTTCACTCGAAATTAAAACGAAAGGTTTTTATTACCTGATGTATAACCCGTATTTAGCATTAAAAGCGAGGTGAAGATAAGGAATGGCGATGCGAAACGATAATATGGGGAAATTAAAGATTTTGCCCCTGGATATTAGTGAACTCATACCGGTAGACCATATTTGCTACCTGGTTATTGCCATCGAGAATAGTATAGATGTTAGCGACGTTGAGAAGAAATACCGGTCTACTGCCGGCAATCCCGCGTATTCGCGCCGGATGTTGCTAAGGCTGGTGATAATGGCGTCTATTGATGCCGTGTGGTCGTCACGACAGATAGCTAAGCAGGCGCATGAGAATGTTGTCTATATGTACCTCACGGGGGACGCGAAACCCGATTTCAGGACGATCTCCAAGTTCAAGAAGGATTGCAAAGAGTTAATCGGAGCAACGTTCAAGAAAACAGTCACCACGGCTAAAGCGGCGGGAATACTTAACCTGGCGCACTTATCTACCGATGGCACCAAACTAAAGGCAAACGCATCGAACAGCCACTCGCTTAGTAAAGAAGAGATTGAAGAGCTCATGCGGATATTAGAGCAGGGGATTGCGATAGATAAAGAGGAAGACAAACTTTATGGGGATAAAAGGGGTGATGAACTACCGCCCGAACTCAATACGCAGGCGAAGCTTCGCGAGAAGATAAAGGAGCTCGAAGAAGCGTCAGGCAAGAAAATGAAGAACGCAGCGAAGACGATTATCGAGCAGCATGCGCTTGGTGATGACAACGCTAAAGAGATGGTCATAGAAAAGCTAGATAAGGCAGAGGAAGAGCTGAATACGAGTGGCTAGGGTGCTGTCAGCATAACTGACCCAGAATCTAGGTTTATGCAGAATAAGAAGGGGCGGAAAGAGTTATCCTACAATCCTCAGATTACTGTGGACTCGGACTCTGGGATAATTGCTGCTAATGGCGTTACTCAGGATTGCACGGATCATCACCAGTTGCAACCGCAGGTAGAAATGGTAGAGGCGAATTCAGGCGAGTTACCAGTGGGGACAAAGACGAGTAGCGATAATGGCTACTTCTCCGGCTCCAACTTACGGTATCTTGAGAGAAAGGGTCTGGATGGCTATATCCCGGACAGTAAGCAGGCGCAGAAGCATAAGGGCAAGAAAGTTGTGGATAGCCCGTATTCGAAAGATAAGTTCGATTATGACGAAGCAAATGACCAGTTTATATGCCCTAACGGTGACGTACTCGTCAGGAAGGGCGAATATATGGTTAAAGGTAAATTACAGTACTCTTATTCTGGTGCGAAGTGCAGTGAATGCCCGTTTCAGGCAGAATGTGCCGGAAAAGGCAAAAAAAAGAAAATTACGAGCGATGACTATGAGGCGGAACGCAGGCGGATGGCTGCTAAGATGCAGTCAGAGGCTGGTAAAGAGGAGTACAAAAAGCGAAAAGCGACTGTTGAATGGCCGTTTGGGAATATCAAGCATAATATGAAGTTTCGGGAGTTTCTTACTCGGGGTATAGCAAATGTGTGTAATGAGTTTAATCTGGTGTGCACGGCGCATAATATGAAGGTGATGTGGGCAAAATTATGTAGAATGGGGATTTCATTACGTGAAATTGTCGGTTTGGTATCAGGTCAGGCAGCTAAGGTGGCTGCTAATTAGTGTGTTATTTGTATTTTTCGAGTAGTTACCGTTTTGGGTCTTTGGTTTTGTTGGTGGGTGGGTGTATTTTTTTGCCGTTATGGCTGTGATTTTTGTGGGACAGCCTCCCTACACTGAAGACCGATCTTGAGAAGCTGGTTGACCCACTCACGCGTGGTGATCCCGATTCTCCTCTGCGCTGGACCTGCAAAAGCGTTCGTCGGCTGGTTGATGAGCTAAAAGAGATGGGACATCAGACGAGCCACCGCATGGTAGCCGAGATTCTCCATGATTTAGGCTATAGTCTTAAGGCTAACAAAAAGACGCTAGAGGGGACAAGCCATCCTGATCGTGACGCCCAGTTCGAATACATCAACAGGAAGGTTCAGGTGCAGATTGCCACCAACGACCCGGTAATTTCGGTCGATACAAAGAAAAAGGAATTGGTGGGAAACTTTAAAAATGATGGGCAAGAGTGGGAGCCAAAAGGAATAAATGAAGAAGTTAATAGACTTGTTGCGATATAAAATCCTATGAAATGCTGCCTTCTAAAGCGTCCAATGCTCCGCGCATATTGCTCCTTTTTACGGATATCCATTCTCCGGGCTTTTCCAAAATATTTCGCAACAAGTCTAATACTTATGACTTTTAGCCCCATCCACAAACCACCAGCAAAACACAACTCCATAGTCCCCCAATCAACTGGAACGACATTCTATATAGTTGCCATTCAAAACGACAAGGTATAATAGACCCATACCTAGAATACGGACTTAAAAACCGAAAAATTTATAAAGAGATATGTTTTATGACTTATATAGGTAATTCAAATGAAAACACCACTTGTACCTGCAGAAGAGGATCTAAGATGGGAGTTAGTGCGAAACGTACTAGGGATATTCGAGCAACGAGAAGTGCGAAAAATAGTGTCTAAATTCGGGATAAAGCCGTTAGATAGAACAATTAAGGTGCTGAAGATTGTAATCATCTCTATGTGCTTCGGGACGGACATAACCTTCGTGATAAGTGAATTAAAGGCTAAATCATCGCTAAGAGAGTTCACAGGCGTGTACGATGTCCCAGATGGCAAGGAGGTCTACCAGCTTTTAAGCAGGTTTACAGTCGAACAGTTCGTGGATATGGTGCTAAGAATTGTAAACACCGTTTGTGGGGGGCGAAAGAGCGGAAAAATCATGATAATCGGAGATACCACCAATTTAACGGTGAATATCAATTGGTTTAAGAAGAAATATACAAAGGTAGATTTAAAAGATAAGGACTACAAATGGGCTTATTCCAAGTCTAAAGGTTATTATATCGGCATGAAGCTCGTTTTTGCTATGGAATACCCTTCTCTAAAACCGTTGGCGTTTCTTGTCTTCCCTGGTGGCCCCAGCGACTCAAAAATCTTTGATGAAATTGTGACTGAGCTAATGAGACGTAAAATACTGAGGAAAGGTGATTCCCTTGTGTTAGACAAGGGGTTTTACGCTTACAGACATTATATCGAAGGTTTAACTGAGTACGGCATCGTACCACTGATATTTCCACGGATCAATTTCAAGCTCGAGAAGGTGTTGAATCACATACAACTCCCATTAGAGTTCTTTAACGATAAACTAAGTCGTGTAAAGGAGAAAATACGGCATTTAAAGACTATTCTTGCAGAGTTTAAGCATTATATTCTCAATTGGAAGCAACTTAAGCCTAAAAGGTCTTTAATAGAGGATGTTTTTAAAGTAATAAAAGGTACGTTCTCTTTAGGTAAGATACATAGATTTGCACTGGCATCGGTAACAAAGATTGCTTCTTTGGGTGTCGGCGTGCCTCGTAAACTAATCAACAGGAGGGTTAAAATCCCCCCTGTGCTGTTTACCCGTATCGGTGCAGAAGCCAACAGTGGCAGGGTGTCCCTCGTGAGGGGGAATCTGAAGAGCCTGAGGCGGTCTTCAGCCCGAAGCGCAAGCGAACCAGAGGTGGGATATGCTAAACGACGACCATCCCGCCACTTGGGGAAGTTCGATGCCTCTATGGGACCGGTCTATGTGGCCCAAAACGGGAAAACCATCGAGGGTTAGCATGTCTGATTAGGGTCGGGATGAAGACGAAAGGTTGGTTAGTTGACCGAGGGAGGTCTCGTATCGTCCTCCGTGTGGAGGTAAGGAAGGTATAACCTGGATGGGAAAGCCGGAATGATGCGATGCGAGAAGTCGGACGGATTCATAGTAGCGATGATGCCGGTGCCTGTGAATGGCTGGTAACAGCCGGGAGGATAAAACGCCTGCTATGCGAAGGAATCCTGCTTTGGCGAAACCGAACAATAGATGAGACAGATGCTCAAATCAAGTAGGAAATTGGCGAAGGTATTTCATGAGAAAGACGCCACGCTGATAGCCGAAAGGGTTTGTGTATTAGGAACAGCTTGTTGGTGGTTGGTGGGAAGAGACGGTTGATCTCACTCCTTGCAATGGGGCAACGCCAAAGGAGAGCCGTATACAGGAAATCCGTACGTACGGTTCGATGAGGGGACGGAGGTCGAGAGACCTCCTCCTACTCTACTTTTGGCAGCTATCTCTATTTCATTGGGATTTAGGGACAAAGAACGTCTGCAAAAGCTTGCCGAGTGGTAATGTTTTGGAGGGGGCTATTTTATGACTTTCTATCAATGGCAATAGGGAAAGGAATCCCCTATGGCGTGTATGATCATGGACAAAATAAAGGATGGGCGGCGTTGGAATCGATCATGACACTTCCACTTTCGCTGTCGAAACCATTCGCCGATGGTGGTACTCGATGGGGCGGAAGCTCTATCCCAATGCCCAGCAATTACTTATCACCGCCGATGGAGGCGGTAGTAATGGCTACCGTGTCAGGCTCTGGAAGATGGAGCTTCAGAACCTTGTCAATGAACTCGGCTTTCCGATTTCCGTTTGCCATTTCCCCCCGGGAACGAGTAAGTGGAACAAAATCGAACATCACATGTTCTCCTTTACAGCTCAAAACTGGCGAGGAAAGCCGCTCGTCAGTCACGAAGTGATGGTGAATCTCATTGGTGCTACGACTACAAAAAATGGACTCGGGATACATTGCGAACTCGACACCAATACCTACCCTATCGGCCGTAAAATCTCAAAGGAAGACCTGGAAGCAGTCAACATTAAACGCAATGACTTCCATGGAGAATGAAACTATACTATCTATCCATCGTCATGAAATTGGCACATTTATTCTGTGACGCCCCCTTAGGCCACTCCTGACAAACTCCCTCGCTATTTTTACATCTTTTCTTCACACTTTATAGCCTCGTTATAATATCCTTGCGGCATTGCAGATAACGTTCCTGGGCTTTGCGAAGTCGCCGAAGACGGTTTAGGCGAAGTGAAACGAAGCCGCAAAGCCCGTGTTATCTGCCGTGCCGATATTATGTCTTTCTTGGTAATAGCAAAACAAAATTAGTGACCTCCTGCCGTTCATTCCAACCAAGTTTCTGGTAAAAACCCCTTTTATAGGATTCACGGTTTCGCCCATTCACCAGCATAAGCCGAGTGCAACCACGTTTTATGGCTTGCTCATTGACCACTTCCAGCAACTTGCGACCAACTCCTTTACCTCGATTGGGTTCACGTACAAACAATTCAGAGATATAACCCTCAGAACCAGCCAACATCAAGTACGGTAGCCAATGAACTGCGATATATCCAATGACTTCACCGTTCTGGTTTTCCGCTACAAAAACAGTATGGCTTTCATCGGAATTACAAAGTTCCAGGTGTTGAGCAATACGCACCTTTGTGTCCGCTGGAGATTCTTTATTGACATGGTTAAACCAACCAAGTTCTCGCAGAATGGTAGAAATCGCACCAACATCACCAGCCGTTGCAGGACGGATACTTAGTTCCGTACTATTTGACATGTTGTTCTCCTCATAAGCATGGCAGATAACTCCGTTATATCCGCAATACTTCGCATATCATTCCAATCTGGTAGTATATCTGAACTACTTCGTATATTAATACCACCGTCTAGATGAATACTTTTTCTTACCAAAATGTGTCCCTATCATTCTTTTACACCTCCTTCCTCAGGTTCAAACAACAAATCTAGCGACTGACAGTTAAAGAAACATTAAACATATTTGAATTTAATAAAGGAGAAGAACATAAAAAATGCCACTCAACATCCCCACACTGCATAGACTAGAAGAACTAAGAACAGAAACCGAAGTAGTATTGACCTTTAAGTTCCAGTCGCCCGAAATAGCCAAAGAAAGCGAACCAGGGCAATTCGTTATGGTCTGGAATCCCGGAGTAGACGAGATACCAATCTCAATTGCCGCTGCTACCTCGACAGGCGAAATAGAAATAGCAATTGCGGATGTCGGCGATTGTAGTCACAGCCTACATCAAAAGCACGTAGGCGATTTGATCGGCCTAAGAGGCCCCTATGGTAACGGATTCAGAATAACAGGCGAAAGGATTTGCATGGTCGCGGGCGGCTATGGTGCAGCGCCTTTGCGGTACGCCGCGAAACAAGCGCAAGAATCCGGCATAGACGTTGTGGTTCTGACAGGCGCAAAAAGTAGTGCAGAGCTTTTGTATATCCCAGATTTTGAACGAATAGGCTGTGACGTAAGAATAGCGACCGAAGACGGTTCAGAAGGCCACAAAGAGCTGGTCACAGCGTTATTAGACGAAATACTGGCGGCGGGTGAACAGTTTGATCAAGTGTTGACATGTGGTCCGGAACTGATGCTGGCACGAGTTTGTGCGATCACGAACCAAGCGAGAATCCCCACGCAAGTCTCGGTAGAGCGAATAGTAAAATGTGGATGCGGTGCATGCGGCTCTTGCGACATTGGCGGTTATCAAGTTTGTAAAGACGGCCCGGTTTTCGATGCTGAGACGCTGAAACACACGGAATTTGGGATCTGGAAGCGCGAGAAGAGCGGTAAACGAATCCCTATTACGCTTGATGCCGAGGAGTTAATATCCCGGCCTTCTTCGCTTTTCACGCCCGAGTACGAACCCCTGTTAGCAACAAAATTCTGCGGGATTGATTTTAGCAATCCAATCACGAACGCAGCAGGATTTGGCGTTTCCGGGAAGTTACTGTATGGATACGCAGTAGCAGGTGCTGGTGCTGTCGTGACAAAATCGGTTGGGCTGTATGAGCGAGAGGGCTACCCCAACCCTACATTCCTGGAAGTATCACCTCACAGCTATGCGAATGCGATGGGGCTTCCAAACCCGGGGATCGAGAACTACGGACGGGAGATAGCAGATGCGAAGCGTGCGAATGTGCCATTGATACTGAGTATTTTTGGAAAAGACGTGGCGGAATGCCGCGAAGTAGCGAAACGCGCTATCCGTTATCCCGTAGACATGCTTGAATTTAACGCCTCCTGTCCGCATTCGGATTTCGTTGCCGTTGAAAACAATCCTAAACTATTGAGGAGTATAATAAAGGAGATACGCGCGATTGTGCATCCTATCCCTTTAGCAGTGAAAATATCGCCTAACGTGGGCGACCCGGCGGGGTTTGCAATGACGCTGGAGAAGGCGGGTGCAGATGCTATCACAGCTATTAATACCGTAATGACCCGACCTGTTGACTCTACGCTGGATATTCCTATTTTGGGCAATCCCACGGGTTATGGCGGCAAATCGGGTACGGCACTTACGGTCGGCGGTAAGGAAGTCATTTTTGCGTTATATAAAGAGTTGAAGATACCGTTAATAGCAGTTGGAGGTATATTTTCCGCTAAGGACGTGATAGAATACGCGAAGAACGGTGCGAGTTTGTTTCAGGTTGGCAGTGCGCTGGTAAGTGAAGGACCCGCGATTTTTTCTAAGCTAAAAGAAGAGCTAAAGGTGTTTCTTGTCGCAAATGGATATAAAGACATTACGGAACTGGTGGGTGAAGCGCATAGGAGGTAATGGAAGAGCTATTGCACATCACTATCGGCGATTAATAAGACCTCTACTCCGTTTCTAACACTTTATTAACTATAATTTCTATATCATTTTTCATACTCTTTAAATCTTTGCTTCCATCAATTTTAATCCATTTTTTCGATAACATATTCTCCTTCAAAATTTTATCGTACATCAAATTAACATTCTTTAATAAATTTTTGTCTTGTTCATGTCGATCTAAGAGCCCTTTTTCCTTATATTTTCTTTCTAGTGCTAGTGCTGCTGGGATTTGTAAAAATATCGTTAGGTCCGGAAGGATGACGTCCATTATATCTATTGTGGATCGCGCCTTTTGATAGTTGAAACCTTTTGCGCATTGGAAAGCGAGAGTGGAAGAAAAGTATCTGTCGGATATGATAAAAAATCTTTCTTTCAGTAGTTTATCGATTTCCACCTGATCTTTTAATATATCAATGAAATAAACAAAAAACTCTTCCTCAATGCTCAATTCTATTTTATTATAGAGATAACGATTGATAATTCCGCCCCAGATGCTGTTGTAATCGGGATATTCAAATAGAGCCACTTTAAGGTTTTTTGATTCCAGAATATCTTTTGTGAACTTAGATAGTGTTCGCTTTCCTGCTCCATCAATACCTTCAAATACGATGAAGAGTCCTCTTTTACTATTAGACATCATGTATATAATGATTACAGTATATTTTTATAGTTATCTATCACATCAAAATAGTCAGGTGGTGAAATCTTGGATAAAGTTCTTCTGATATTTCCAAAAACAGGATTAGATAAATATGCACAATTACCCTTAGTTAGGTCTTCTCTCTATCGCATCAACCCTCGTGGATGATTATGAAGTCGAAATAATTGACCAGCGAATCGATGAAAAATGGGCTGAAAAGGTAGAATTGAAATCGAGAGATTCTATTTGTGTTGGTGTGACTTCTATGACTGGAGTGCAGATTGCAAATGCTATAGAAATCTCAAAAATTGCGAAAAAACACACAAAATTGATTTGAGGAGGAGTGCATCCGACATTATTACCCCATCAAACATTACAGAACAATTATCTTCAGTCCCCCCTTTTCAGATAAGACTTCTCTAACATTTTCCGTAGCCAGTCTCGATCGTCTATACCCAAAGACCCAAAAGCAACAGAAGAAAAGAAGTAGCGGTCGGTTATCACAGTTATCTCCTGCTTTAACAGCGGGATAACTTCTTTCTCTAAGTGATGTGCTCGATCCGCCGTAAACAATAGCTGAAGGCATTCCGGACCGGTTCGCCATTCTTTTGTCAACTGTCCACGAATCAGACCACCGATAAGATTGTTCGTAGGCTCTTTAGTAAGATGCACTTTTTAAAGCCGCTCCTTTAAGTAAACAGTCAATTTTCCCGCTTGCGTTGTAGAGCCCGCACCATCAAGCCCTTCAAACGCGATGAATTTACCGGTGTACGGATTTTTGTACATAAAAGTTACACAAGCTCCTTTGCCTTCTTTACTGCGTCAATGGCATCCATACCGTAGCTGTTTGCACCGATTTCCGTGGCATATTCCGAAGTGACTGCGCCTCCGCCGACCATTATCTTTATCGTGTAGCCTTCTTCTTCAAAATACTTTATTACCTCGGCCATATATGCCCGTGTTGTCGTAAGTAACGCAGACATTGCGAGGATGTCGGCTTCGGCTTCACGCACGGCATCCGCAAATTGCTCCTTGCTGACGTCCGTGCCGAGATCAATTACTTCAAAACCTTCTGAAGACAGCATTATATTGACTATATCTTTCCCTATATCGTGAACGTCTCCTTTGACCGTGCCGATAACGATTTTACCTATACTATTTTTTTCCGCTTCTTGTAGCAGCGGCTTGAGTATATCTAACGCTTTTTTCGCGTTCCAGCCAGCGACCATGAGTTCCGCGTCAAAGTATATTTCCTTGTAACCATCTCCGATTGCCCTTAGTCCACTGGTCAGCTCGTCAATAACGCCATATACATCCGTTCCACTGTTCAGCATTTCGTCGCAAAAAGATTCTATCCTCTTCTTTTTTACGTCAAGCAGCGCGTCCACTGTGTCCATAGGATTAATAAGGTAAACAAAGATTTAAAATACCGTTTTCCCTTTGTACTACTGGTAAAGTTTTATGAACATCATATTTCCAGAGTGTGGAAAAGAAGCGAAACTCGTTAAAGGGCGGTTTATACTTTCTTATTTACAGGAGCTTGGGATAGAGATAAACGCATCTTGTGGCGGAGAGGGCAAATGTGGTCAGTGTCTGATTGAGGTTGAGTGCGCACCCGGGGCGCTGCAGGATAAGACAGAGACGGAAAACGAATTTATTCAGGATGATAGTCATAGACTCGCGTGCCAGGCAAGAATTAAAAAAACCGACAAGCACATTTACGTGCGAGTGCCAAGAAGAACTTACTACGTTTTAGAGTTCGGTGAATATAAGGAAATACCGCTTGAACCTCTCGTACGTCGGACTGATGAACGAGTATCAATAGATGGGGGCGAGTACACGGGTGCACTATATGGAATCGCTCTTGACATAGGGACAACCACGCTTGCCATGTATCTAATAGACCTTGAAACCGGGGCTGTGCTTTCTACGAGTTCAAGAGAAAATCCACAGACAAAATACGGTAATAACGTGATCTCGCGGATAGAATTTGCGCGAAGAGAAAAGGATACGCTCAAAATAGAAATACGCAATGTCGTGAGCGAGATGATTAGAGGTCTGACAGAGCACCGAAATGTATATGACATTGTAGTAGTCGGAAATCCAGTAATGAGGGACCTGTTCTTTGGCTATCCCGTCGAGTCGCTGGGTAAAAGCCCTTACGAACCGGAGAGCACAAAGTCGGTGAGTAAAACAGTAAAAGAGCTCAGGCTTATGGCGAATCCCAGAGCGTGGGTTTACGGGCTTCCACTAATCGGCGGTTTTGTCGGTGCTGATGCGTTGGCGGTGGTGCTCGCGACTGAGATGTACAAACACGATGAGATAGGCATGGCAATAGACGTTGGGACCAATACGGAAATCGTACTGGGAAATAAAGACAGGATGATTGCAACGTCATGTGCTGCGGGTCCCGCGTTTGAAGGTGCCAGTATAACGTGCGGAATTGGTGGCGTAAACGGTGCGATAAAAGAAGTGAAGATAGAGAACGGCGCGGTAACGTACAAAACTATTGGCAATGTTGTCACCGAGCAGCCAGTCGGAGTTTGTGGGTCGGGATTGATAGACACGCTGGCGGAACTTCTGGATAACGGGTTGATAGACGGCAGAGGCAAATTCCGCGGCGCTGAAAAAGAATTCAGGATAGCAGAGGACATTAGCTTATCGGAAAGGGATATAGACCAGCTAAATCTGGCAAAAACCGCTGTTTCTGTTGGCATAAGGGTGTTGATAGAAAGATACGGGATTGCGATTGGCGATATAGACCGTTTATATCTCGCTGGCGGGTTCGTTAACTTTACAAACACGGAGAATGCAATACGTATAGGCCTTCTCCCGGATATTGCGCGGGATAAGATAAAGAAAGTGGGCAATGCCGCGATAGAAGGTGCGAGGCAGGCGTTGATTTCGAGGACAAAGAGGGCAGATGCAGAAGCAGCGGCTATGCAAATTGAGCACGTGAAACTCGAAGAAGAGGACGGATTCATGGAGAAATTCGTGGGCGAGTTATACTTTCAGAATTATCTGTGAGTACGAGCCGGAATAAAAGCAAAAAAGCAAAATGTAATGCACCTGAAAAAATAATTGACTTTTACTGCACTATTACATCATCACCCGCGTCTTTTATATGTGTTGAGTACATATGTTAAACCATCATCCTGCACTAACGTGCTAAGAAGCGTTAGGGATATAAAGAGCGGAAGAAGGGGAGAGGGTAGAGGATAAATAAACTAAAAAGGTAGTGCTATATAGTCCTTTTATCACTATACTGCGCAGAGAAACGTTAAAACATAAAGTGCAAAATGGAGGGAAGAAGATGATAACTAAAAAGACCCAAAGGGTGCTTAATATGATAGGGATATTGGCAATAGCAGCGTGCATATTAACGGCATCCGCGCTTGCGTATCCCATGGCCTTTGCTATATCAGATTCTGTTACCAATAGCACTGATGCGGCTGTTCTCAATCCAGGAGGACCGATAACAAACTCGGACACGCGCGAAGTATTCACGGTCAAATCGGGCACGCCCCACTATTGTTTTAACTATTACAGGTCTACGGACGACAATACAACACAGCCCATAGTCAGATATGGGAATGTACGTACGATTACGACCAATAAAAGTTATCTGACAGTTCCTGTCAGCAGGGGTGTTATTCGGAGGACATATATAGTTGCCGCTCCTCCGACCACTTATATCCACGGTTCCAGGACCTTGGTAAGAACAAATACAGCGCCAGAGATCATGCTGAAGTCGAGGCGATTTGTACCTGACCCAGGAATAGACAATAATCTCTCGTCTGATCTCGCGGTAACGGCAGAAGCAGGTTGTGAACGAATGCACGTGTTAATTCAATTTCACAGCATACCGGATATAACCGAAAGAACAGAACTTACCGAAAAATTTGATGTAGAATTACAGACATATATACCAAATAACGCATGGTTTACTGATATTCCTTGCGAATCGGTATCCGATATAATTGCGCAGCCAAACGTGCGGTGGATAGGCAACATACAGCCTGAGGACAAGATTTCACAGCACATAAGGGATTATTGTGCCGGCTCCGGGCCTGTAGAATCCAACAAAACAGCGAACTTGTTAGTTACGTTTTTTGAAGACGTTTCGACTGACGAAGCGGAACAGATTATAGAAAAGTATGGATGTGTGGTCGCGGAACCAAGTCCGTGGGGCGGTAACGTGTGGACTGTTACAGTACCAGAAGGCACAATCTCAAGTCTTGCCGGAGAAGACGCTGTGGAATGGATAGAGTCCGTACCACCACAAAAGACAATCATCAGCGTTGAGAATAGCGAATTGATGGACACACATTCATTGATCATGACGAGCAACATCTAAAATGGGTAACACGAGAAACGGAATAGTAGCAGCGTTTGGAATACTAGCAGTAATTGCAGTGTTGGCAGTGTTGACGGTAGCCGCAGATACAACATCTGTGAATGTAGAAGATAGATCAACAGAAATCCTGTTGAAATCGCGGCAGTTTGTACCTGACACAGGGTTAAATTATGGGGTCAAGTCGAAATTGGAGGTGCTAGGGGAAGTTGGTGTTGAGAAGACACATGTGTTAGTGCAGTTCTATCAGGTACCAAATGCCAGCGAAAAAGCGGCGCTTAACGAAAACCTTGATGTTGATTTACAAACCTATATTCCAAATAATGCGTGGTTTGCCGATATTCCTTGCGAATCGGCATCGGATATAGTTGCGCAGCCGAACGTGAGATGGATAGGTAACATATTGCCAGAGGACAAAGTATCACCACAGATAAGGGATTATGGTTTCGGCTCTTGGGCGGTCAACCCAAACGGGACTGCAAACTTATTGGTCACGTTCTTTGGCGACGTTTCCGCGGACGAAGCGAAACAGGTCATAAGAAAGTACGGAAGTGTGGTTGCAGGACCAAGTCCGTGGGGTGGCAATGTCTGGACCGTCTCGGCACATGAAAAAATTATTTCCAGTCTTGCAAGCGAAGACCACGTTGTGTGGATAGAATCCGTGCCTCCGCCAAAAACAATCAACAATGACGGTTCACGTGCTGCACTCAAAGCTGATACCGTGCAGGCAGCACCATACTATCTGAATGGTTCAGGAGTGGTGATAGCAGAATGGGATAGCGGATGGGCTGACTGGAGTCACAATGACCTTGCAGGAAGAGTTACTGTGGGTGATACGGGAAGTTCAATAATGAATCATTCTACCCATGTCGCAGGTACTGCAATAGGAAACGGCACTAATAATGCAGGGCTTCTAAGAGGGATGGCACCAGGTGCTAACCTCATCACGTATGAATGGCCCGATGATATAACAGAACGGGACTTCGAAACTTTTGATGCTATTGTGAATCACAATGCGGTGATTTCAACAAATTCATGGGGATATAAGATAGACCCACCAAGTTATGGTTGTTGCAGTTGGTATGGGGACTATGACACTGAGAGTCAGAACTATGATTTGATTGTAGATGGTAGGCTGGATAACAATACAATTACCATCGTGTTCAGTGCGGGCAACCAAGAGGGCAACACAAAATGTTCAGGAGATTATCCATGGAAACATCCATGGGGCAGATTACCCGGACCTGGCGGCACCGCAAAGAATACAATTACCGCTGGAGCAACATATTCAGACTACAATAGTCACGCATATTTTAGCAGTAGAGGACCTACGGATGACGGCAGGATAAAGCCAGATGTTTCTGCGCCCGGGGATGAAATGGGAGGTGAGGGCGGCATAAAATCAACTATACCGACACAATCTTATGAGGTAAGGAGAGGAACTTCCATGTCTGCGTCAGCAGTATCAGGATGTGCTGCCCTGATCTATCAGGACTACAGGAGTACTCATTCTGGTACAGATCCAACACCATCTACGGTTAAGGCATTGCTGATACACACTGCGGATGACCTTGGAAGTCCTGGTCCAAATTACACCTATGGCTGGGGTTTGGTAAATGCAACTGCAGCAGTGGACGTAATCAGGTCAGACAACCATCCGGTTCCGACAATAATCGAAGGTGTGATAAACCAAACCGAGGTTGACACGTACAATGTGTATGTTCCTGCAGGTGTTGAGCTGAAGGCTACTCTCGTCTGGACTGATAAGAAAGGTACGGTAGCTGCAGCAATAGTATTGGTTAATAATTTAGACCTTAACATAACAAAAAGTGGCAGCACATATTACCCCTGGTGGTTAGACCCTGCTAATCCCGGCAACCCCGCGATAACTGGTATAGACAATATAAACAACGTAGAACAGGTAGTAATAGACGCTTCAACAAGCGATACATATACCATAAATGTAAATGGAAAGATTATTCCAGAAGGACCACAGTCGTACTCTTTGATTATTACAACAGGGGTGATTTACGTGCCCGATGATTATACAACGATACAAGGGGCAGTGGATAATGCAACTGCGGGAGACACGATAATTGTAAGAGACGGGATCTACACAGAGAACGTGAATGTGAACAAGAGGGTGACGATAGAATCGGAGAACGGTACCGCGAATTGCATTGTTAAAGCTGCTGATTCCAGTGACCATGTCTTCAATGTAAGCGGAGATTACGTAAACATCAGTGGATTCACGGTAAAAGATGCAACTGGGACTTCTAATGCCGGTATTCATCTCGGTGGTATAGACCATTGCACCATCACGGCTAATAACGTAACTAACAATTGGCACGGGCTATATTTATGTGCGGGTTGCGAGCACAATAACGTAACAAGAAACACCGCACGGCACAACGACATTGGCATTTACATCTACAATGCGTCTAACAATAACATCTCATGCAACTGTGTAGCTTATAACAGCAAGAGTGGTTTCAATTTAACGTTTGTAAGCATAGGTAACACGATCAAGAAGAACAGCATCGTTATGAACGGTAACGAAAACGTATCCAGCGGCGGCTACGAGTGGAACTTCTACAACCACCAGAGTGATTATGTCAATGCAACAAATAACTGGTGGGGCACGAAAAACGAAACGGAGATAAACGCAAGCATCTACGATTATTATGATAATACAGAGAAAGGCGTCGTGAACTTCACAGGAAATCACGAAGAACATGTTCTATGCGCACCGATTCCAGAACTGTCCACGATTATTCTGTTTTCGCTTGGGCTGCTCGCGTTATACATTTGCGTTGGTATGAGAAGAAAGATTTAACTAGTTCTTTCATTTTTTTGCTGTGGGGCCAAAGCATCCTTTATTGCCTCGCCGAGCAATTCACCCGCTTGTTGCATTATCGGTCTATCCGGACCCATGTAAGCAACACACTCGTTATCGTGCATTTGCTTTACCTGCTCCTCAAATGCGCCCATGTCTTCATAAGACATCCCCACGAGCTTAGCCCCGATCTTTGACGCGGAGCCGCAAGGAGTATCGCGGATTACCTTTACGGTTTCGATCACCTTATTCTTCGCGTTGACTCGCAGTCCGAATTTGGGCTTACCTAAAACATCAGCAAAAGAATTTATCACTTCATTATCGCTTCGCTCCAGCGCACAAAGCGGTTCCGGGAATTCCACAGATATGCCCTTCTCTCTGAGTTCAGTTTCTATTGAATATCTTCCTTCGGGTATCAGGTTCGGGTCTTCAATGGGCCATATAACAGCATTTGCACCGGTTTTTTCCACTATAATCGGTACAAGATCTCCAGCCTTGGGCAGTATCCCAAGCACCAGCAGCAGGTCACACTCGCATAGCGGTATGTCTTCGGGCATGTCATTCTCCGGGTCGTCAAGCGACACAGACGCGACTTTCATGTCGTATAAGCCAACAATACGGTCGGCAAATCCGCTCGTAACCAGATGCCCCATTACCAGTTCGCCAAACGATCCGTGGTACAGAATATATGTTCGATTATTCATTGCACTTTGTTAGATACGTAACTTATTATTTGCTAATGTGTATTTAATTTAATCCCTTTGGTATGTAATAAGGGGCAGATCTTTCCGTCCCAACACTTTATGTGTCACGTGCTAACCATCTCTGAAAAAGATCTTTTTAGCTTTAGCAAAGAACTAATATACTTTGTATAAAATGAAAAAAGTCACGATTTTCATCGTAGTCCTATTAGCCCTATTATATCTGCCTACTTGTGTATGGCTGGTGAATCTCTGGCTAACCGACCCATACTACACACACGGATTCTTGATAGTGATTATATCCTGCGTCATCGCATGGCTAAACATTCAGCGCTATAATAACGAATGCGAGATAGAACAACCCGGGCCTTTAGGCATATACATCTTCGCTTGCGGGCTATTCCTCTTCGCGATCGGTACTATCAAAGTCTTTCCATTTTTAACCGCGCTCTCTTTCTTGTTCACCGCAACCGGGTTACTCCTGTATTTCTATGGTAAACGCATGATGCGTGCCCTTTTGTTCCCGATAGCGTACCTCATCTTCGCCATCCCATTGCCAGTTGAGTGGCTGAGCAAAGTCGCATACCACCTGCAATCGCTATCCGCTTGTTATGCCGCATCAATCATCGAGATGCTAGGGATTTCCATTGAGAGAACAGGCGCGGAGATACATCTACAAAACGCTTCTTTCATCGTCGGTGCACCGTGCAGCGGCATGAATTCACTAATCTCTTTACTGGCTTTAGCCACAATATTTATCTATATTTTAAAATGCCCGCTATACAAAAAAGCCACTCTCCTTCTTGTAGCGGTCCCGATAGCCCTTTTCGCAAACATACTCAGAATCGTGTCCCTACTACTGATTGCAGAGACATACGGCGCAGACACAGCGACCGGTTTCTTCCATACTTTCTTCAGCCCGCTGCTATTCTTCATCGCATTTATATGTTTAATATTAATCAGTATCGTTATTGGATGTAATGTGACAGCGAGGGAATAATATGAGAAGATTCTTTGAGGAATACCATAAGGTGATTGGAGTTCTTTTGCTTACCTTCGTGATTATATTGCTATTTTCAACACCGTCCATGATCTTTGCCAAATCGTTCACGACCATAGGCACCGAACTCTCGCATGCGTCTTCTGATGAGACTTTAGTACGAGCGAAGATAGATTTCGGTAGTAATGAGCACATGCGTGCATTCCCAAAGGAGATTGGTAACTGGTGGGGGACGGATTACGACACAAAGGGGCTTGCCAAAAGGCTGGGTGCGGACGTGCTACTCATGCGTGCCTATTCCAACCCAGATTTTTACCAGCCCGTGTTCTTCCTCGTCATGCAATCCTATAACCGCTCAAGTTTCCATCCCCCGATCGTATGTTATCCCGCTTTGGGCTATACAATAGTAGAAGAGGGTAAAGAGGAGATACAAGTACAGGATGTAAGCTGGGTAGAAGATCCTTTGTACACCAAACCCGGGAATAAAACGGGTATATCCACAAACAGAACGTTATCAGCCAAGAAGATCGTGGTCGTGAAGGAATCGCCCGATGGTACGGTAACCGAGCGAAGGGTAGTCCTCTATTACTACGTAAAAGAGAAACCAGTATCAAATACTGTCACGATGATCCGTATCTCCGCTCTTGCGCCGCTCGATGGCTCATATGATGCGGTTTTGGATATATGCGAGCAGTTCATGCTGGATACCTTACCCTACATGTTTGAGGCACAAAAAAAGGATCCCACCGTTATTTCCATGCTCTTCGCCAAGGGTCCTGTCACCGGTACAATAGTGATCATATTGATATTGCTTGTACCATTCGCAATTATATTCTATCCGCAGATAAGGAATATGCAGCGAAGGAAGGATATGCGACGCGGGCGGCGATTATAAGTACAGAGGCGCAACAACAAATAGTATAATGTTGATAACGCCGTGTGAAACGGTGATCCCGTATATTGAACCGGTTCGATAGCGTACAACAGAAAACATAACGCCAACGGAAAAAGCAAGTAGACAATCCAGAAAGCTGAGATTGCCCGCGTGAAGCACCCCGAAAATGACTGACACAAAAAGAATGCCCCACCATTTACTTATCATTTGCAGTGTGGTAAACTGCATCAAGCCACGAAAAGATAGTTCCTCTAAAAAACCGGTACATGCAAATATGATTAGTGCTAAAGCGATAAGATTAGGTATTGCTAAGTACAAGCCAAGAGGGCTGGGCTTTAAAATTAGATATTCCATTATACCGAAAGGCACGGCCAGGAGTATAACGCCAGCTTCAATTGGCGCGTCCCTCCGGTGTGGCATGACAAGTCCGGCATCTTTTGGGCGAATGCCTAGCAACCACATACAGGTGAACACGGCGATGAAGATAGGTATAGAAATGAGTATGAACCAAAAAATACGGCTGAAGTGCACAATCGGCATTGATAAGCTCAGTATACGTATCATAGGAGGGATAACGAGCGCGGTAAGGAATTGCGCGAAGATTTTATTCCCATCATGTTCTATGGCGGCGTAGAGAAGCAGCCCGCACAGGATTAATATATGGGATACAACGCCCAATAGCGGGTCGTAACTCGTTAGCAATTCTGCACCGGTAATCAGAAACAGGTAGGTAGCACAGATAAAAGCGAGATTAAAATTCCTTTTCCGTATTGCCTTTGCCCGCGGCTGCTTCCGCAAAGGCGGCTGCCGGTAGCTTTTTTCGTGTGTGGAACGACTCGGATAACCTCTTGACGGTTTTGTCTGTCTCCACAGAGGGTGGGTCGTCAAAAGGGGTGATTTGTCTCGGTTTAACCACCCAATTACACTATTCTTAACAGTTTTTTTATCTCTTCGCATTTGGTCGTGTCATCTTCCTGTTATTACGAACGCCGAAAAGTTTATATATACACGGAAAACTTTATATGTACCATTGTAAAACATGGTTATAACAGATGTCACAATCAGATAAAGGGATAGTATATAAAGAGGGAGAAAAAAAACAATGTTGAGTATAGTAACAACTACTACAACGACGGTTGTAGCTTTGGGTCAGGCCGCGATGTTTGGTGCTATTGGTGTGATTGTGTTGATCACGCTTCTTATAGCGAAAGAATTGTTAAGTGCAAGTGAAAGTAGAAAAGCGTCGCGTATTGGTAAAGCTACATCGGTGGCAATTTATCCACTTCTATTCGCATTTTTGGCTATTGTCGCCGTTGCCGTAGTGAGCGCATTATAAAGCGTACTTTTTGTACAATGAATATTTGCGTTGTGGCTGCTTGAGCCTGTAGGGGGGCTCATGCGTTGCAGGGCAAATGAGGGGTGTGCGTGATTTAAGGTAATTCTGATTTGGTTTATGGTAGGGGGGACTTGCATGTCACCAAGCGAATTGTACATGGTAGCCGTTAGGTAGGTTATCCCTGAAGAAAAGTATCTTCTGGATCTTTAGAGGCAGGCAAACAACCTAAGAGAATTACCGAAATATTTGTTGAAATCCGATCTAAATAGCCCATTCAGCGACTCTTAAAACCATATATATTATCAGCCCTTTCGTTTAATCAAATATATCGCCGCCACTATGCCAATCATAGTGAACAATAATTCAAAGCCGAGTATTTGTGGCGTTGGCAAACTTGCTGGACTTGGCTAAGGCGTTGGAGTCATATCCACGTATTCCAACGGGCTTTCCATCCAAACATCCGGATTGAACTCATTGTGATAATCCTTCGCTTCTGCATAGCCTTCTATCAAAAGCAACTGATTTACGTTTACCCTGTGAGTTTCGTTATAATGAACGTAAACCACCGCAACAATCCGGCCATACTTGTCTATGATGTGAATGTCATCTATGTCAAGGTAAACCTCCTTTCCTTCGCATAGCCCTTTCACATATTCTTTCGCTGCTTTACCCTCTTCTGTATTAAGCTCAGGCGTGTTAATATCCGCAAACCGTATCCGTCCAACATCTTCTATCTCTATGGTGTCGCCATCTATTACGGTGGTAACTATCCCCGATTCGCCAAGCTTCGATAGGTCAATCGGTGCTGGAGAAAGAGAGGGCTTTGGTGTAGTAGAAGGTTCTGGAGTAGGCTTTACAAACTCTTCTCTCACTTCAAAAACCCATTCGGAATCGTTACGCACCCAACAACGGTTATCGTCTTTCGTATCACTTAATAGCGGTGTTTCATCTACTACGTTCCCTTTGGAATCGCTTAGGGTTATCGTTTCGTTTTTGTTGTCTAACCATTGATAGGGGAGATAGTAGATATAATAAGCACCGGGATAAAGGGTGGTGCTTTCGGGTATAGTTTCCCTTTCGCCATCCGCATTTTCTAAAGTCCAGTTGCCTATTTCTACGCTTGCGTTTGAAGGGTTGTTAAGGGTAATCCACTCGGTACAACTCTCATAAACTGCTGGTTTTTGGTCGAAGGCGTATATTATTACATTTATCACATCTGAGGAAGCGGCGGGGGTTGCTAAGGCGATGCTTGTGAGAAGTGTTAAGACGATTACTAATAATATTCTTTGGTTTTTTGTCATTGTTACGAATTTACAGGAAAATAATAAAAAGGTTCATGTGATAAAATTGAAAAGCTTTTTATAGCTTTTGATAAATGTGTATGTAACATCAGCCCCAGCCTTCCCACCATCGGAATAAATTCCGAGGCATCCCTCAGCCTCCTAGTTTCCTACACCTCTATATAGTCCTAATTCCGTCACCTTGAAACCCTCGATAATTTCTTTATTGCTCATATAAGTCCACTTCCAACAGCGAAACACCTTCTGGTTTTTTTAATGCCGCTTCTTTGATGAATTCGACTTCAGAACTATCAAGATACCCCCACAATGAGAATTTATCAAGTAAATACGCAAACACTTGGAAAAATATCCATCTGAACTTGTAATCATCTGAATAATAAAATGGGAAA
>Ga0255453_1013_pt1 | contig 27354 bp, 38 predicted proteins | sample ANMaggQLBNCT01G4_FD_182628 | JGI IMG/M metagenome (GOLD analysis project Ga0255453, IMG submission 182628) | Sediment cell enrichment communities from methane seep in Santa Monica Basin, California, United Staets - ANME aggregate JGI... | ecosystem: Environmental > Aquatic > Marine > Cold seeps >...
CACGGTATCTCAAAACTGGTCAGAAAAAGTCTCTGCTTCTCGAAATGCAAGGCGATGTTGGACGATCATCTGGATCTCTACCAGTGCTACACCATTTTTGTCCGAACCCATTCAGCACTGACGATTAAAACTCCTAGGGGGATCAGAAACATCGAAAGGACGCCATGCATGGCAGAGGGAATTACTAAACATCCGTGGACGTTGAAGGAGTTTTTGATGTTTAAGATAGGTCATGAAAGTTAGGTCAGTATTCCCAGAACCTAGTTCTTGTATCCTTAATATCCCTTGTCAACGATAATGTATCCCCGTCTCTGGCAATTCTTCTCCTTTTTAAATCTATTTTTTGTGTTTGATCTTGATGATCCTTAGTTTTGGTGACTTGAACAACAGGGAAATAATAGGCTATCCAATATAATCGCCAACAGAGTATTGAAAACAGATTGCAATTATTGTTCTCGCGTGGAAATCTGTGTAATCTTGTGGTTAGCTAAAATAAGATTAAATATGGCGTCCATGAGTTCGCAGTAGCCTCTTATTTTCGCGTATATGCCCTCCGCAACTTCTTCTACATAAGTATGTGATGTCAAGTTTCGATCATCAGTCATCTCAAGGCATGTTATGGTTTGTTCCTCATTCAGGATACTGACGTGTAAAGCCTCTCGGAAGCATGATTTTGGAGAATTGGAGTCAATCCCTTCATGGGCATACAAATATTCTTTCAGCAATTTCCAGAAAATCTCAAATGTATATTCAAACCTCTGTATAGTGGCATCTCTCACAATTACAGAGTAGGGTTCACTCAGCACCTCGCGCAAAGTTGCCAAAGCATTTTCTGCTTCTTTTATTCGCCTCTCCAACTTTTCCATAAAATCCCCTCCCGCAGTGCTTTTTCAGTGAATTCTTTCGATGTTTGTGAAAGGTCCACCACATCCACTTTGTAAGGCACATTCGAGTTCTCCACCTTTTCCCTCAGCAGAACGAGTTTTTTCTTGTTTATAATACCTTTAGGTAGTATTCCTATGTCTATGTCCGAAGTATTAACGTAGTCCCCTCTTGCCCTTGAGCCAAATAGGACTATTTTCACTTCACTATCTTTAAAGGCATCCGTTACCATGTTTTCCAGCACTTTTAATACTTTTAGTTTTTGCATCTCCTCGTTTCTTATACATTCTAAACATTAAAAAACCTTTCTTTCAAAAAGAAAGCTTTACCAAACAAATAATATTGAGCTTTTACGGCTAAGAGATAGAGACTTCGGAGGCGCTCTGCACCAACTATCGGCGGAGGCAGTTCACCCCCAAAGTCTCGCTCGCGGCACTCACTACGACATCTATGCCTCTTCCGCCGCCTCCACACACGCAGCGAGTTCTTCGCCTACCTCCATCAGAGCCTCTGGTGAAATCAACCCCTGGGCAAGCAGTACACCGTTGGCATTTATGATCGCTTCTTTCAATTCAAGCGCCCAGATATGCTCGAACAGTACTATGAGGGCAGAACTGCCAGATGGTAATCCATCCGCTAACAGCTTTATGTCAGACGATGAAAGCCCCAAATCTCTTTCCGCGACCGCAAAAGCCCCTTCTAATGCGCCAGCTATGGCACCTGCCTCACCTGCAGCACCCAAGCCGATCAAGCCCCCTATGACTGCACCAAAATGCATAGCTTCCTCTTTGGTGAGGTCTGTCGTTTCCATCGTTGTGATTCTCCCACCTTCATCTTTGGCGACAAAGAGAAGATCTATCACCCGGATGCTGCCATTTTCTCTCACTGCTCGCAGTTTCTCTACTATCTCACTCGTTACGCTACTACTATCAAATCCAATGACCGTCAATTGCAACGGTCCTATTGTCTTCATATCATATTCCCCCTTTGTATTATATATGGCGCCCCTTTCGGCGCTATGTCACATATTATTTGTCTACATATAAAAAGATTTTTGGTTTTTAGCGCATGGAGGCGGTCCCACAAAAATCACAGCCATAGCGGCAAAAAAATACACCCACCAACAAACAAATAACCAAACAACCAAAGACCCAAAGTACGAGAACATCTAGAGAAGTTCAACAAATAACCCTAAATAGCAGCCACCTTAGCTGCCTGACCAGGTACGAAACAAACAATTTCACTTAATGAAATCCCCATTCTACATATTTTTGCCCACATCACCTTCAGATTATGCTTGATATTTTTTCTCAACGTCACTAACATCTATACTATTCGCGATGGCAATAACCCTGTAGCAAATATGGTCTATCGGCATGAGTTCACTATTATCCAGGGGCAAAATTTTGCATTGCCCCCTATTATCATTTCGCATCGCCATTCCTTATCTTCACCTCGCTTTTATTATTAAATACGGGTTATACATCAGGTATTAACAACCTTTAGCTTAAATTTCGAGTGAAATAAGAATTCAGCGATTTTTTAGATATGAATTCACATTTCTGTGTAGGACAAACGTTAAATGGCATAGGTGTCAGGAATATTTTTTTTGCGATATGGGGATGCTATCTATCATTGTTGGGTGATTGTGGTACAGCCTCTATATATATCCTGTTAGTTATAGGTGCATGTGACGCTTCCGATGCTTTGGGCTTGGGACGAAAAATAGAACAGTCTTGACATAGCTATGAAGATCGAAGAATTACAACGCGATATTTTTTTGAGGTATACCGTTTTAGTTTTATATACAACAAAACGCATTGATTGTTTTAGATGATGATTCCCCGAAGGATTGTTATTGTATCGCTCTGTGTGCTTGTAATAGCTTCTGTACTGGTATCAAGCGGCTTTATCTATCATCAAAAATGCCAGGTGGATCTGCCTCTGGCCGTAGAACTGGTAGACATTCAAATGATCCCTGCAGGGGATATTAAGATTGCGTACAAAGAGGTGGGTACCGGTGACCCCCTTGCTCTTGATAATGGGCTGGGATGGAACACTGGATCTCTGGGATCCCCAAGTGGTAAATACACTTGCTGCGCACTATCGGGTGATCATATTCGATAATCGTGGGATGGGACGATCAACGGCAACAGAAGAAAATTTCACCATCGAACTCTTTGCAGATGACACAGCAAACTTCATGGATGCGCTTGGCCTGGAGGAGCATACACATATACTTGGCTGGTCTATGGGCACCCAAATCGCGCTGGAACTTGCCTTAGACCATCCCGAAAAGGTTGACAAACTCATACTGTATTCTGCGAATTGCGGCGGTGACGAGGGAATATTCCCAGACCCTGAAGTCACGAACAAATTCAGGAACATCTCGGGCACACCGGAAGTGCGTGGACAGCGTGCCTTTGAAGTGCTCTTGCCCGAACAATGGCTTGCTGAACATCCAGATCCCGGCGCCTATTTCCCGAACGTTACAGAGACAAGTCCTCAGGAGCATATTGACGCACAGTGGTATGCTATGGTGAACTGGAACGGTTCATACAACCGATTGCCACAGATAACTCAGGATACCATACTCATTACCGGGACTGAGGACATAGTGTTTCCACCGCGCAATTCCTTTAAAATTGCTGAACAGATACCGGGCGCCTGGGTTGCACAATTCAAAGGTGGCGGTCACGGTCTGATGTTCCAGTACCCGGAAAAATTCAGCAGTATTGTGCTCTATTTCCTTAAACACTCAAGCACTGCCTGTTCATGATTGGATATAGGCATAATCGGAATTGCGCCGGACCCATATTCCCGTGGCTGTATGAATCGTTCAACATCAGTGCCCAACTAGTTTCAGCCTTTTAGCGCTTTAACCCACTCAGGCTGCTCGGGTACATCTTCCGAGTTCAACATTGCCCGCCATTTATCGTCCGTCAATCTATCGGCCATCGGCTGCTTGAATTCGTAATAGCTCATTACCGGACCGGCACCGACAACTATCTGCCCGTCTGGCTGTTTATATGCGACTAAAATCAAATCCACGTTGCCAACTCCTTCTTCTAAGACCGTTTCCGTATTTGTATCCGTGTGAACGTCCGCAACAATTGTCGTTTGTTTACCTTCGGTATCCACACCCGCAACTATCGCATCCAAATTATCGCCAAAGGTGCGTATAAAATCATAGTCGGCTTCTGTTAAATCCTGATTCTCTAATTCTTTAATGCTTATTTCTATTAGCCGATCTAAGATACTTTCGAGATTATTCAGCCGGTCCCTGTGTTTCTGTTCAAGTACATCCAGCTCGGCAAGCCCGTCCTCCGTCATCTCGGTTAAAGCAAGCAGCCGGGAATAGAACTCTGGCACAGGCTCAACATAACCGTGAACAGGTTTTGGTTGTAGTGGCATACCCTTTAAAGTAGGCGTGTAACTCTGTTTAGCATACAAGATGGTATCATGCCGTAATTCGGTCCACGAAGCTAAAGCAGTCTGTAACTCCTTATCCTGCCAGGCTGTAGTCTGCATAAACGTAGGGTAGCCCGCGGGGTAATCTTTAAGAAGCGGCTTTAACGTGTACAGCCACGACCAGTACAGATTCCTATTCCAGTCAGTAACGTTAAACTGGTCAAATTCATGCTTCAATGAATCCAATTGTTGCTGGTAACTGGTATTCTTACCTGCATATTCCGTGTCTCCTTCTTCTTTCAGTAGCTCTTCTGCCCTTTCCGAGCCTAAGACCGCCATCACGTCCAGCCCGCGTGGTAAACATCTTGCGGGCCCTGCATCGGTGTAACAGCACGTAAAAACGTCTTCGCAATTCGTTCCTGTATACATTCCAACCGCAGGAGAAACTAATTGCTGGAAGATATAAGAATCCGGGATGAACCGCTGACCCATAAACCTCAAACCTTTGGTTTTCGACAGACATTCTTGCAGTTTCTCACGCGTTATCGGTGGATATACGACACAAACGCCTGAGCCACCATATATCTCGGGACTTGGCAAACTCGCCAGTTCCACTTTTAAATTCTGTATGTTCTCGTCATCCGCTAACTCCGTGGCATCAAAGTCAGAACCAAACACGTCAGCGATGGCTTCTTGGTAATCGTATGGCGTCAAATCGTCCGCGGCGCCGACAAAAAAGGCTGTTACCGAATACATTCGTGTCCAGAGTTCCTGCGCGGTCGTATTGCCTACTTCGACTGTGGGTAATTCGGAAGAAAGCAAAGAAGCCTGAATAGTAGCTATTTTCGCGTCTGCTTCTGTTAATAGCGGAGTCTCTAGGCCACTGCACTCACTGACGTTCCCACCTTTCAAAAGAAATGCCATTCTGCCATACCACATCATCGCCGTGAAGTATCGCTTTAGCTTTTCCGACCGCGTGTAATGCCCTCTTGGTACGTATTGAGAATAATCTTCACAGTAACAGCATTCGTCCTCACAATCTCTATTTGGGTCCGAGTTGAATATGTAGCTCGGGCTGAAGCCTTCGTGGTTCGCTATATTTTCCAATTCTTTATCTACGTCCGTTTTTACGTAAGCCGGGATAGTGAAGTCCACATTTCGGATCGGCACAAACGTTTTCTTATCCCACGGGTGCTCTTCATTCCACGCTTCGACAGACTTCTGCTCTTTATCTCCATCATAGTCCTCTGTTGGCGTCTGCAAAAGTGTTAAAGCGACAGAAAAGTAGGCAACGTTCCGTCTTGCAGCTTCGTTTAGTTCGGATTCTGGAAACGTTTCGTAGTCCTTCTTCGATTGCTCCTGCAGCTTTTTTGTCATATCCAGGAGCGTATCAAAGAATTCTGATTCTTCTATATCTTTCAGTATCTCGTTGAACTGGATGTGATACAGGTGAAGCAGTGTGTCAGAAGTAACAAAAACCGGTATCTCGTCCTCTTTCATTTTTTTGTATGGCTCGATTATATCATCGTCATGCCACGGAATTATAACGAAGCCGTTGTCTGCCAGCTTGCCTTTTGCATCAGCACCCAAACCGAAATTCGTGTTGATCTTGTTTATATTTGCAATCTCATCCGTATTTAAAGGTATAATATACTGAGAGGCATTTGCGGTAACAGAAAAACCTTTCTGGTCGTATGAGGTGGCGAGTGCGAGTTTGGGGTCAGTGGAAGCCGTTGATGCAACTGATGGGACCGTTATAGTAGTTGCGTTTTCTGCCTGTGACGGTTTCTCAGACGGTTTCACTTCGGGCGTAGGTGGCACTACAGACGCAGGTTCTTCTACACAACCTGCTAATAAGCACATCAAAAAAATCGCAAATATCGCTACAGCTACATTCCAGTTCATTCTTCGTATTGACTATAGTCCTCTTTCTCTTTAAAAACAATTGATAAGAACTGTAAAAACTGGCAGTAAAACGGATCTAGAAAAAAATGTTAAAGATATAAGGAAGAGAATATGAGTACAATACCAGAAAAATCATCAATATAAGGTAGTTTACTATTTGCAAACACGATGCAAATGTTGGGTTTTAAGGACGAAAAAAATTAAAAAAAGCCGCTGTCTTTTTCAATTGTGCCCCCAAAAGCACTGTAGATTTATTACCTGTCTGAATAGGAACTGCAAAGCTGCTTTAGTTTAGAAAAGAGAATCCGAAGGGGCGTCTAAGTTTCTTCTGCAAAACGTGATAGATCCACAAAATTTATTTTACCTTTATACAATGCGCTACCTAGCACTACCCCGCTAGCTCCTACCTCTTTTATCCACTTCACGTCATCCGCACTACTCACGCCACCGGCTATCACCACGGGAACACTCGCAGCACCTACGAACGCCGCTATAAACTCTTTATCTACACCACTCATCAAACCTTCAACGTCTATGTTCGTGAACAGCAGACTGCCCGCACCCAGCTCTTCTGCCTTCTTCACTGCCTCTTTCGCATCCAGCCCGGTTACTTCTCGCCATCCGTCTATCGCTACTTTGCCCTTTCTCGCGTCCAACGCGACCATCACCCGCTCAGAGGAGAACTCATCAACCACCCGTCCGATAAGCTGCGGAGATTTAAACGCTGCGGTACCAAATATTACCCTATCCACACCTATTTCAAGGAGCTTAACCGCTGCTTCGTAAGACCGGATTCCCCCACCCACTTGAATCTTTGCTCTGCCCTTCACACCCTCGGACTCGGTTAGCGCTTTAATCACCTCAAAATTGCTCTGCTCTTCCATGAACGCACCATCTAAGTCAATTATATGCAACCTTTTTGCACCCTGCGCAACCCATTCTCGCGCTATTTCCACGGGGTTATCGGCCGAGAATAAAACTATATCTTTCTTACCCTGCCGTAATTGAACACAGTTGCCCCCTTTCAAATCTACCGCCGGTATCACCTCAAAATCTTCCATCCTATTTGAGGGGTATGTGTGTGTGTATATTAAACGTAGGTACGCAAAGAGGAGGTGTCTTTTTATAACTGGATTTATAATTATGGAATGGAGATGAACGAAGAGCAGTTTCTTGAGGAAGTACAGTATTTCAACACTCGGCTATCTGAGGTTATCGAGCAAAAGATGCGGTGCGAATCCAATAAGATTTTAGCCGATGCCTTGAACTACATACGAGATACCGGAGGGAAGAGACTTCGCCCTATCATCTGTCTTCTATCTGCGGAAGCGGTTGGTGGCTCACGCGATAAAGCGTTGTCAACCGCAATAGCGCTTGAACTCCTCCATAACGCTACTCTGGTTCATGATGACGTAATAGACGAGAATTACGTTCGCAGGAAGAACCCGTCAAATCCCGCGAGATATGGTGAAAAGCAGGCAATAGTTATTGGTGACCTCTTGCTTGGGCTTTCGTGCGAGATGCTGGGGCGATGCGGCGATCCGGAAGTCATGAGATTGGTCACCCGAGCTATTTCTGATATTGCTATGGGCCAGTATCTGGAGTTCACGCTAAGGTTACGGGACTTACAGGAGGCGACAGAGCAATTATACATGGAAGTAGCGGAGCTGAAAACCGCCTCGGCTTTTATGGCAAGTGCGGAAGCAGGAGCCCTGCTCGGCTGTGGAAGCGAGATAGAATGTGGTAATCTTCGCAATTATGGTAAAAATCTGGGTATGGCCTTCCAGATTCAGGATGACGTTTTAGACATCTGCGGTGACTCAGCAAAGACGGGTAAGTCCGTGGGATTGGACATTAAAAATGGCGAAAGAACAATCCTTGTGCTTCACGCATTGAACCATTCAAACCCATCAGAAAAGAAGTATATCGAAGAGATCATGGCGAAGAAGATGGAAGTCGGCAGTTCTGAGATTGATCGGGTCAGAGAAATATTCATTAATTCACGTTCCATTAGCTATGCAATGACGCTAGCCAATGGTCTTGTACGAAATGCGAAGAATAGTATTGAAGGACTCGAAGATTCTGAAGCAAAGAGTAAACTCCAGCACATTGCTGATTTGGCTGCGAAAAGAATCGAAGAACAAGCTCTGGACACATTTATACAGCATTAAAATTGTTTCGCGCTAGCCCCTTGCGAAAGGGCAACGTTTACTCCACCCGTTTATATATTCAACATTTATAAAGCGGTTTTGTGATTGCACCTCTTTTTGTATTGCAAAGTTTTTTTTCCTGTGCCTACTTGATTACATATATGCTTTTCGCTTTGTTCCAAAAAAAATCAAATCATTTTAGTTTTTTTTCAATAGTTAGAAACTTTAGTTTGTATTGTCTAGCGCGATACCTTTTGTGCGTGACCATACCACAGAAAATGGATTCATAACTTATTTGATCTTAGAAATACGCGCTATAGGGGTAGTTTTAAGTGATTTGAGTGCTTACAATAGGTAGAGGAGAGAAAAAAAATGAAATGTAGAAAGTGTATCGTAACCATATCGTTGAGCGTAACAATCATGGCGTTGATTACAATGTCTGCGATGGCGATTGACACAGGTTTGCGAGACCTTGACAAAAACAAAGCAAGTAGCGATCTTAGCTTTAGTGCAACACAGGACTACACCTGTAACGCAGCATCTGCTAAGGTGCTTACCGGTACATCCATTCCTGAATATCCCACTGTTGTGATACCGCTACTCATGATACTTGGGCTATTCTTTTATTACCGGCGGAAACGGCATATTGAAGAATGAATGAATGCGGCATAAACAATTTTTAGCCCTTTTATTCACTTTTTTATGGCTATAATCTGGAGGAATAATAATAATAATAATAATAATAATAATAATAAAAACATGAAAAAGCTGCGAGTTGGCGTAATAGGTGTAGGTGCTATGGGCAAGCATCATGTACGAATTTACAGTGAAATACGTGGTGTGGAACTGGTGGGTGTTGCAGATAGTAATGAGAAAACAACGAAAGAAGTTGCAACTGAATACCATACAGAAGCGTTCACGGATTGCGAGAACTTACTGAAACAGGATTTGGATGCTGTTATTAGTATTGCAGTCCCAACGAGCTTTCACAAAGACATTGCACTTAAAGCAGCAAACTACGGCGTGCATATGCTTATCGAAAAGCCAATAGCCGAATCATTAGAGAGTGCAGATGCAATAACAAATGCAGCAAGACGTGAAAACATCAAACTGATGGTAGGGCATATCGAACGCTTTAATCCCGCTATTTTGAAACTAAAAGAGCTTATCTCGGCGGGTGAACTCGGGGAACTCCTTTCTATATCCTGCAGACGGGTAGGACCATACGCTCCAAGGATAAGAGATGTTGGTATTATCGTGGACTTAGCTGTTCACGACATAGACGCGATTTCGTATCTTTATGGAAAACGAGCAATAAAAGTGTATTCAATTGCGGGTAACAGCTTTCATGTCGAGGAGGACTATGCGTCCATACTGCTAAAATATGATGATAAGAAATCAGGAAGCGTGGAGACGAATTGGCTTACGCCATATAAAATGAGAACCCTCACAGCCACGGGAACAGGCGGTGTTGCATCTGCCGACTATTTGGAGCAAAGCCTGGATGTATGGAATAGCGAGGGTCGCAGAAAAGTGGATATAGAAAAGGGCGAGCCATTAAAAAAAGAAATTCACCATTTTTTGCAGTCACTCATCAATGGCACAACGCCAGAACCTTCAGGCGAGGATGGAAAATATACACTATATGCTGCTATATCGGCAATAGAATCTTACAAGAACGGATTAAGCATCTCCTTGAATATGTGACACGTGTTCTTGAGTTACAAATACGTTCATAGCTTAACACTTGCTATACACTATATGTTTACAATTCAATTCAATTCATGTGCGGTATGACGGAGAAAGGACTAACGCTTTCTGGGACTTTTGTATATGGCGATGATTTTGAAGAGAAGGACGGCTATATAGTAATAGAAAACGGGACGATAAAAGAAATAGGCGAGGGAAACGTAGAAGCAGCGTTAAAAGGCACCATAATATCATCTTTCGTCAATGCACATACGCATATCGGTGATTCAATCGCAAAAGAGCCGGAATTTATGCCGTTAGATAAGTTAGTGGGTCCCGGCGGGTTTAAGCACAAGGTATTAGACGAAACACCTTATGACGTGTTGGTTTCAGCAATGAAGGATACAATTGAGGATATTTTCGTATCGGGCACACAGATGTTCGCGGATTTCCGAGAAGGTGGTGTTTCGGGTGCGATCGCGTTACACGAAGCGTTTAGTTCAACGCGTGGTGAAGACAAGTTAAGTGTACTGCTATTTGGTAGAACCCTGGAGGGGCATGAAGAACTTAACACGCTTTTTCACTCGGTGGATGGAATCGGCGTAAGTAGTGTTGCGAACCATAAACCGGATGATCTGGCGTTCTTAGCGGAAGAGGCAAAGAAAAGCGGGAAAAAGTTTGCTATCCATGCAGGAGAAAGAAATGCGGATGACATAGAAGCGGCAATAGAACTTGAACCTGATTTTATCGTGCATCTCACAAAAGCAACGCCACATGACTTCCGGAAGATGCGTGATAAAAACATCGGGGCGGTTGTTTGCGTGCGGTCAAATTTAGTTACGGGCATGGGACTGCCGCCTTTACGTCAGATGCTCGAATCCGGATTGACAGTAGGTGTCGGCACTGATAACGTAATGCTCAATTCACCTAACATGTTTTCTGAAATGGAATTCATCGCGAAGATTTTCCGGCTTGACGAGAAGGATGTGTTGAAACTGTGCACACGTAACTCGGCAACTGTGTTGACAGAAGAGGGAAACATTGGCACGATAGAAGAGGGTAAACCAGCGAATTTGTTGGTTATAAGAACGGACACGCCGAATATGAGCAATGTCATGAACCCGCTAAAAGGTGTGGTGAGAAGAGCTACACGAAATGACATAGCGGCGATAGTGTATAACGGGGCGATAAAGTGTAGGTTTGTGCCTTAACACCACAAAGAGGGTGGGCGTATGCTAAAAGAACAGGAAGCTGGAGCGAAATCGCCCGTCAGATTTGTTACAATTGGTTTTCTTATGTGTCAACATATTTACACGTTCATCATCAAACCAAGCCTTAAAGCGTTCTCCCAACAGGCATTATATACAGCGGTTCCTCTTGTTCTTCGGCATTCACGAGTTCTTTTACTTTATCGTCATTAAACGCGCCTATGACCACTGTTCCGAGCTCTAAGGATACCGCCTGCAAATAGACATTTTGTGCGGCATGCCCTGCTTCCATGTGCACATATCTAAAGCCTCGTTCACCGTATTTCCCTGTCGTTCGCTCATAAACCGCAGTGAATACGAGGTCTACGGCAGCGTCTCTTACGTGTTCCTGGTTCTGTCCGACTGCCGCCTTTGAAAGCACCACCTGTACATCTCCAGTCACCACTTTTTCCAGTTCATGCTCCACTGGTCTATACTGATAAACGCCTTTGTCTAAGCCTTCTACGTCTCCTACAACCAGGTATAACTCAAGGGGATATAATGCACCTGCCGAAGGTGCTGTTCGTCCAGTCCCTGTAGTACCTTGAGCCGCCCAAAGTAGCTGCGATACCTCCTCGATGCTTAAATTCTCACCTGAATAAAACCGTACAGATCTTCTTTTCGATAACGCTTCTTCGACAGATGTGTTACCCCTATAATCCGGCGCAGGCAGCTTTATTCTTTCTCCAACTTCTATCTTCTGCATTTCCCGCTCTTCAATCTGTTCTGCGGGTTTCTGTTTATGTGGAATAAGCAGTGCGAACGTTATTGCGATAGCCACTACTAATACGATAGCTATAACCACGCCGGTTACTGTTTTCGTTGGCATTCTCATATATTTCAAAGAATACAAAAACGGACTTTTAACTTATATCCTGATTACGGAATAACAAAAAAGAAAAAAAGAAAAAAAGAGTTGTGGATTTAAGCACTCGGCTTATCCAACAACTTCGTCTTCTTCAGTATTTCACCGGTTCTGGCATGTGGCATACGAACCAGGCTGTCTGTCTGCTTTTCCATCTCTCGTGCTTCATAGGCAAAGTTTGCCGCCACTCGCAGTAGTTCATGTGCCGCTGCTACCATAGGCACGTAGCCTGCGGGGTCTTTCATCATGAAGCAACCCTTAGAGTCCATCTCCGCTACTTTCTCCAGCATGTTATAAGCGGCAAGGGCTTTCGCCTTGGCATATGGGTTCGAGAACTGCGCTCGTTCTACTGACTTCTCCGCCGATGCTATTATTTGTGGTAATTTCACTTCTTCACCCTTTTGTATCGCAGCTATAACCGTGTTAAATTCTTCTTGCATCAATCTCACTACGCCCGTTACGGACAGAACGGAGAGTACATCGGCATTGAATATACTCATTTCCACGGGGTCTAAGAACTCTCGCCTCGCACCTATCATCGGGTCACCGGGTATGATGATGTAGCCAAACCCGCCTTCCTTTAGCTTATCTACTGCTTTCTTCGCGGGGCCATCCGAGACAACAATGCACGGTATGCCCTTTTCCTTTGTCATTTCTCGTGCTTTCTTAGGTCCAGGCAGAGCGGCATTTGGACTGACGATTACAACCAAATCTGGGCCCCAATCCAGTAACTGAGACGTGCCCTCCGCATGGTCCGGCGTCATCTTCGCCCCCGTACCCATCACGCGCGCGTCTATATCCTCTCTATCTGCCCTCTCATCCAGCAATAGGTCCACTATTCTAGAAGCCCCTATATTTCCCAATTTCACAAATCCTATCTTTACTACTTTCATCTATAATCACGCTTTTAGGTTACATACCTGAAGTATAAAAAACTATTTGTTTTGCTCAATCTATCTGATGAATGTGTGGTATAAGTAACCAGAAGAAATCACAAAAGTGGAGAACTGCAGATTATGGACTCTATGGGAAAAGTAGTAGTTATATTCTCTTTGCTTGGTATTTGCATCTTATATGGCGTATCGTTATTGGTAGTGCCACCTTACGTGCCCTTGGATGAAGTTGCACAGCATGAATCTGCATACATACGTACAACCGGAATTATCTCAGACTTACGTGTCACGGAATCCGGAACCATGCGCATGAATCTACGAAAAAAACAAACAGAACTGCTGGTATTTGTTAAATCCGCTGAGGCTGGTAAGAACGAATTAGACCTGCGCTATGGTGATGAAATAGAAGTCGAAGGTCGAGTGAACATCTACCAGGGCGAGTATGAAATTATAGCCCCGATAACGGGCATAAAAAAGTTGGCCCGCGGGTATGCCAATATCTCTTTCGTCTCACAAATAGCGATGTATCCTGAGCAGTATGAAGGAACGCGGATAAGTGTTGTGGGATACGCAGATGACATTTTCAAGCGCGTGTTTTATATTGGTGATGGAAACAGTATGAGAGTAGTTACGGACGATATTCCAATCTACGAGCTGCAAAAGGGCGATAAAATAATCGTAGATGGTATATTAGTCTATAACCCGGATACTATGCGGTATGAGCTGAACCTTATCTCACTGAATCGCTGTAAGTAAATACATTATATCCTGCTGCGTTCTAGGAACCAGGTAACGTCCTACTAGCTACTCCCTGCTTTATTCACGAAACCTGCTTTTCTATCACAACAAAACTTTTCGTCTTGCTCAGTGGCCGGCATTCCATAATCTTCACCATATCGCCCACTTTTGCATCCATGCAAGGTGGATTATGTGCATGAATCTTTGACTGCCTCTTCTCATATCGTTCATATTTCCGTATCTTCTTCAGATAAGACCTCATAACAACAACCGTCTTCGGTGCCTTATCTGCTATCACCACTCCTTCTATTATCTGTCCACGTACCGATAACCTACCATGAAAAGGACAATTCACATCGTCACAATCCTTCTCTGGCTTTGTAACATCTATACCTATATCTTTCATCTTCTTCGCCCTCCCTTCTTTATCCTATCCTCAGGTCTCGAAACAAGCAGATTACCGCGCACCCGTACTCGCACTCCTTCGTTCAACTCAAAGATGAACGTATTCACGTCTTTTGGTATCCGCTTATCTTCATTCTGCTCTGTCTCTATAACAAACGTATTCCTTGTCTCATCCACTATGAGTCCACATAAACCATTCATATTACTATTACTACTTTCTTCTACTTCTGTTTTCAAGCCTATCAGCTCATGCTTCAATAAATTCTTGGGTTCTATGCCATAACCCTGTAAAGTCATATCCGTCATTAGTTTCATAATTTACTTATTTTCCAGCGTATAGCCCATGTCACTTAACGCTTTCTTTACCTCTTCTTTATGGTTACCTTGCAACTCCACGCAGCCGTCTTTTACCGTACCACCACATGCACATTTCGATTTCAATTCTTTAGACAGCTCCTTCAAGTCCACTTCTTTCTTATCAATCCCTTTTATCACAGTTGCAATTTTACCAAAACGCCGCCTCGCCGTTGTGACCCTCACCACCTGCTGCTCTTTCGCTATCTCTTTGCAAATACATAAATCACTAGGTAAACCGCATTTATCACATATTTGCATGCTTATCTCCCCGTATCTTCCTCCCTTTTTGCCTCACTGTCAATCGTTTTTATCCGGGCTATTGTCCTTCTTATCTCACCTACTCTACCGGGATTCTCGGGGGCACCACCTGTAGCTATAACCCCTCGTTCTCGCATCAAATCGGACCACAAACTCTCCAACTCGCCCTTCCGTTCCTCTTCACTCATCTTTCTTATATCTTCAAGTCTAAATATGCTCATTCTTTCGTTTCCTTATCTTCTTTATTTTCCTTTTCTTCTACTTTTTCCTCTTTGATAACTTTTTCTTTATTTCCCTTTTCCTCTACTTTTTCTTCTTTGTTTATAGTTACTAATTGAAAAGCATCTGGTCTCGCGGCATCCGATTTCACTATCCAGACCTGCACGCCTATAATACCCGACTTTACCTTCGCTATCGCATATCCACGATCCACTACCTCTTCTGCCACCTCTCCACAATGCTTTATATAACCATCTACCATCTTCTCCATCCGACCTCGAGGCCCTTTGAGTTTACCAGTCATGATAATCTCGCAGCCCAACGCACCCCTATCCATTATCCGTTGTAGCATTGACCTGCCCGCCCTTCGGAAATGCCAGCCGCGCTCTATAAGCTTTGCAAGTCTATTTGCCATCAGTGTTGCACAAAGATCCGGCATATCTATGGGCTGTACATCTAATTGAGGGTTATCCATCTCTTGTCTCTTATTTATCTCTTCGGTTAACCTCTTTATCCTACGCCCATCTTTTCCGATTATCATCCCCGGCTTCTCAACGTTCACCGTTATCTGTGTGCCCATAGGTGTACGTTTTACTTCCATACCACCATAGCCTGCTCTCTCTAACTCTTTACAGAAAAACTCGTTCAATCTTACCTTCTTTATCCCTTCATCCACAAATAACTTCTCTATCACTTTCCTTACCTAACTCCCTTCTTCCCGTATTATTAGTTCGATAGTAACCGTATCCGTATTCTTTGGCGATGCACGACCAAAAGCCCTTGGAAATATCCCCCGTATCGTTCTACCCTGCTTCGTGGCCATATGCCATATCCTCATATCTTCTGCATCCAGCCCTTTATATTCGGCATTCTTTTTCGCACTCCTCACCAATTTCAATATCTCTGCACTTGTCTTTACCGGATATCTTCCGGCATACCACTTTGTTAGACCACGACGATGTGCAACTCTCTGCTTATGGCGCTTATATGGAACTACCACTTTCTTTGCCACTACAGCCTCAAGATATCGCTCTGCATCCTCTACTTTCTTACCTTTTAGCGCTCGACACACCTCAAACGCATGCTTTGGCGAAATGTGCAGTTCATAGGCCATTGCCCTTGCAGTCACCTCAGGAACAACCGTTGTTCCCGCATCCACGCAAAAATTTACCTTTCCCATCTCTCTTCTCTTTATTTACTTATTTCAGTGGCACATACTTTGAAGACCTTGTAGCACCTACACCCGCGGCACCATGCGACACCCTGTTGCGTGTCAGTGCAAACTCACCCAGATAATGCCCTATCATTTCCGTTTTTATCTCTACGTATTCAAAGCCTTTTCCATTGTGTATTCCTACCGTTTTTCCTACCATGCTCGGCAGTACGATGGCATCTCGTAAATGTGTCTTAACCCCTTCTTTCGTGGTTATCCGCGTCAACAGCTTCTCCTCTCCTTCTCTCAGATTCCTCTTCAATTTCCGGCGCTGTCTCGCAGGTAATAATCCCGCAAGGTCTTCGATCTTCATCTTCTTTAGCTTCGCCAGCGTATAGCCTCTATATTTGAACTCCTCTTCCTTCTTTTTCAGTGTAGTTTTAGATTTCCGCTTTACCATTCACGCTCACCTCTTTTATCTCCTATAACCTGTCCTCTTTGCAGCTATGTTTCCTACCTTTCTTCCTGGTGGTGCACCCCTAGCAGGCGTTTTTGACTTTCCGACATGCTGATGCCCACCGCCACCAAATGGGTGGTCAACGGCATTCATTGCCACACCTCTTACTGTTGGATATTTTGTTGCATGTGACTTCATCTTATGATATCTCTTCCCGGCTTTTACAAATGGTTTCTCTGTTCGTCCACCACCGGCAACTACTCCTATCGTGGCGAAACAATCCGATGATAACCATTTCTTCTTACCACTCGGCATTATCACAAGCGTCTTACCAGTTTCCACTTCATGTGATAACAACGATGCAAAATTGCCTGACGCCCTTGCAAACTTACCTCCATCTCCTGGACGCCCTTCTAAGTTACAAATCACTATTCCTTCTGGAATATTACTAAGTGGCAGTGTATTTCCGGTCTTTACCGCAGCCGATTTACCATAAACCATCTCATCCCCTTCTCCTACACCTTCTGGCACGACTACAAGTTGCTCGTCCGCGTGTGTCCATTTACCATTCCCGGTCTCCCGTTCTACTCTTATACGAGCTATTGGTGTACTCCTTGCGGGGTCATGCAAGATCTTCATGATTCTTGCCGTTACGATTTCATCATTAGCTACTTTTATGTGTTCGAGATTACCCTTATAACGATGTGAGGGTGCCCTGAAGACTGATGACCCTTTTCCTCTCCGCTGTGCTATTATTCTCTTACCCATTTTTCCTATAATATTCCAAGTGATGTGCCTATTTCCCGTGCCTTACCTTCCTCTTTCAGATCTATTATTGCTTTCTTCTCGCCTTTAAATGTGATCATCGTCCTTATATTCTTTACCGGAGTCTCAAACACCATTTCCACGGCATCCTTTATCTCGTTTTTATTTGCACGTATATCCACGATGAACTGGAGTTTGCTCTCGTCATCTATCATTATAGTTGCCTTTTCCGTGGCTACAAGATGTTTTATTATTTGTCCTTTATCCATTTTTATCGCTCCAACATAGCAAGCTTTGATATTGACGATTCGGTCCAGATAGTCAACCTACCTGGATGCGTCCCCGGTGCAAGCAACTCAGCATTCAACGACTCTACGTAAGAGACCTCAACACCCGGTAAATTTTTCGCACCAACAATTATTTTTGCTGTTCCTCGATCCGTAGATTCTGCTTCATCACCAGAAACGACAATTAAAACGCTCTTTCTTGCCTTATATTTCCGGCCACGCATTTTACCTTTTCCAGCTCGTATTTTACGTTTCTGTGCGCGGAGCAGATCTTCGCCGACCCCTATGGTCTCGAAAACGCTCTCTACTTCTGTAGTTTTTCCTATGCTTGCGAACGTGTCCTCGACTACTATCGGTAACTCCACATCTTCGCTGAACTTATGTCCCCTGCTCTTCACGATGTCAGGGTTTATAGTAGCTGCGATAGCGGATCTTATCGCTTTCTGTCTCTCTTTTTCGTTTAGCTTCAACTTCAATATTTTATTATGCTTTGGTGGATGTGCTCTTCTTCCACCAACTGCTTGCGGTGCCCGTGCTGCTCTTCTACCGTCCTTTATACGCGGTATTCTTGAAACACCTCTACCAACACCCCAGCTCTCTGCCGAGGTCTTCCTACCCGCCAACAAATTGGGTCCTTTTGGTTGTAGCCGATGTGACTGCACCACCAGCACAGCTCGCTTTATCAAGTCCGGCCGATACTCTTCCGTAAATACAGAAGGCAGTGTTACTTCCTTTATACTGTTCTTTGATAAATCCAGCACCTTTGCTTTCCTCTTCACTTCGTTAATCATCTTGCTCTCGTTATCTTCTCTTTCTCCTCTCTTATTTCCCCTGTTGTGATGCTCTACTTATATATGTAATCTCAGGTGAGCCTAATTTAGGATAAGGTCTTATCGCATGAGAAATTCGTACTAACCGCTTCTTTGGACCCGGAATACTCCCCTTTACCATAATATAATCATTTCTCACAATACCATAATTCAAGAAGCCACCCTTTGGTGTAATCTCTTCGCCCTCCTCGCCAATCTTCAATATTCGCTTGTTATATTCTGTTCGCTGTTGATAACCTGTTTGTCCAAGCTGTGGTATTCGCCATCTTACACGCCGAGGCGTCCAACCACCAATACATCCAACATGACGACCTCGCCCGGACCGCCTCGCTTTTGCGTTCTGTATCATGACACCCCACCGCTTCACCGGACCTTGGGTACCTTTTCCTTTTGTCACTGCTGTGACATCCACGAAATCACCTTCTTTAAACGCATCTCCAACCCTTATATCCTTACCAAATACTTCGCGTGCGTATTCGAGGTCTTTTTCTAGCACACCGCTCATCTTTATCTCCATTATTCCAGGCTTCTTCTTCGGTATACCCGTCACAACCTGTGGCAATGTAGAGACAATCATATTGATGCTAAACGATTCATCCTCACTTTCGATTATACTCGCTATTTTATCCAGATTGCCACCATTCTCCGCCCACACCTCTGTTACCACTTTCTTACCGTAGCCCGTCACATTATAAAGACGGAACCCTACGGCCTTCAGCGGTGGAGTCTCTATTATCGTGGTGGGAGCAGATATTTCCATTCCCTTCGTTGGACTATGCGGGTAGTTATCAGTCATCATGAAGTGACTCATTCCCGCTTTATAGCCTGCGAAGCTTTGGACTTCCTTACCTGCGACTTTATCTTCCCGTTTCAGCCGGCAAGTCTCACTTCTTACACGTTTCCGTGGGGAATAGGCAAGTGATCCTCTCCTTGGTCTATGTCTCTTGGTCATTTTCTTCTTTATCCGTTATTACTATAATAAGATTATATAAAGTAACCTTACTCTAATATAAACACATAGATATTAAAATGCTGCTTTGACACATTCATCAGTTCTGCTCAACTTCGCTTTAGCGCATCCGCAGATAAGCGGCACGTATCGCAGCATTTTACCCGAATTTGTCAGCACGCACTCATAATTCTCAAATGCGGGTGACACAACGAAGCAGGTATCGCAGATAACTTTTACGCCGTAGTTCTCTATCTTCTCTATTATATGTTGCATCTGTGGTTGGCTCTTTATCTCTCGTGCGGTAAATATAAAGAACTCCTGTTTTATCTTCCGTCCTTTTGACTCTGCTTGCAACAGTTCGTATATTCGTTTAATCTCTTCAGAAGAGCAATGGGGGCAGCCTATCGCGATTACGTCTGGTTCGCAATCCTTGGCATATACCTCGTCCAAATCGTTCGTGCCTAACTCCATCTTATCTTCGGGTTCAAACGCGGGCTCAGTTCGTGCAGCAACTGCTTCCGGGGTTATATTCTGTATATGATACAAGCCTATTGATCCGGTGGCACCAATAGCAGCGGATAAATGTTTCAGGTCGTCACGGCTCGGAGAATTAGCAGACGAAAGCTCTATAATCGGTATCTTATCGCCCACAAGGTCGCCAATAAGGAACCCGAGTGCGCTGTAGTCAGCATCTGCAAGGGTGCAATTCACACGGATTTTCAGTTCCGGGACTCTGTTTTCTGTCAGGTGCAGCCCATAACACGGGGTCTTGCCTATTAATGCCGCTGCAAGAGCAGACGGCGCACCTTCCATGTTCGTTCTCGCACCTATAACAGAATTAGCGAATAAAACCGCGGACGATTCCGCCCATGCGATATGCTCGCCCTTTTTGGGCGCTCCACCCACCAGGAGATAGGGGGTGCATGAGCATACAGGGGCGATGCCCAGGTGTTTATAAGCTGCGAACACAGCGTTTTGCTTATTTGCGAACTTTTCTGAAATGTTCATTTCCGTCCACTTTTCTCTGTCCATGCCCATCGGATTCAAGGTGCTTTTTACTTCTACGGTACCTTCAAGACGGTTTATGAATTCAAATGCGTCACCTATGGTCTTGTAAGATACACCGGACATGTGTGCGCTTGCTATCGGGATCAATTCAGAAGCGTTGTTTATGTCGCCAATTGCCACCAGTATCTCCATCGCTTTCTTCTTTGTCCAGCCTTCTTCGCCTTCGTATATCCGCTCTTCTTCTTTTGTTAGGTGCATAGATTATTAAAAGAGTAAGGTACAATGTGTATTGAAGTCTTTCAATTTTTTTCAGGATTGCACTTTATTAGGAAGAAAGAGGAAAAGATGGAGGGTAGTTATACTATACATACACTAAAAAGGGTTGATATTCATTTGATGAACTCAGGATGTGATTTCGTAGAACGTTTCGCGTGTTTGCGGAATGCCGAAGGCCAAGTGATGAAGGAGCGCAGCGCATACCCACTACTATATGATGTAATCCCAATTTTCCCTTGTTGAACCATTCAAAAATTTAGTTTTCCTCGAACCACCTTTAATTTCATAATGTCAATGATGAGCAGAGTTGGATAATGAGTACAACCGAACGAAATATTGATAAAATTTCAAAGAACCTAAATCATTGCATAGTACCTCAGCTTTAGGCATCTGCTCCATCCTTTTGTTGGGTAATCACTGTTTCGATATAACAGCTTTCCGGATTTGACATAATAGGATCTAATATCGCCATCGCAGTGAGCATTTTTTGAAATCCGCATTTTTTGTAGAACTCTTCACGCCCGGGAACCGCATATAATATTATGTTTTCAACAGGTAACTGATCGCATAATTCTTTCATTATTTCTTTACCAATCCCCTTTCCGTGATACTCAGGAAGCAATACGACATCATAAATAGCTGCCTGGTATTCACCATCGCAAAGAGCTCTTCCTAGGCCGATTAGTTTATCTGAATCAAATACAAAAACGACGGCATAACTTGATTCAAAAGCTCTTCTCATTTTTTCGGGATCTCGTTTACGTTTACCAAGGGGAGCACGCCCAAAAACGACTACTGCTTCATCCCAATCAATTCTTTGTTTCTCTGTCGAATACATTATCATTTCTTTACTACCACCCAGCGTCACAGATTATCTTGTAAAGTTATTTGAATACTTAAACCAATAAGAATATTGGTGACATCGAAAATGGTAAAAGTGTCTTTTGACTTAGAAGTGGGTTTGCATAAAGAGATAAGAAAGAGAGCGATAGATAAAGGGATAACAATGAAGGCGTATATAGTTGAGCTTATCGAAAAGGGAAAAAGAGTAGAAGAAGCGGAAGATATAAAATAGCACGAAGTGCAATCGTATACTGTATATATTAATAGGCTAGCAACAACTAAAGGTACCTAAGATACATAAAGAATTAATGGTACTTGGGTGGGTCTATGGGTGTGAATATTATTCTATGCAAGTGTACAACAGCATCACAACTACCATAGCCTGCAGGAGTCATATAATATGTGTTATATGCCATATTCCTGTAAAACCACGGAAACAGCTCCATCAAACGCTTTTAAAAGCTTTTTCGACATACCAAGGATTATATGACTCTGTGCTCAAGGATTATATGACTTGTGGCCGAGTGGGTGTGTGTCTGCTTCAGTCCGTGTAAAAAATCTTGTGGATCTAAACCATCGTCATATTTGCAAATTTTGCGAATTTTTTAGTGGGTCACGATGTTTCCTATTAGGTTGGTCTTTTCAGTTCGTTATATCTCACATATATGCGTAACTTTTTGGTGTGTAGCTTTTACAGTCATTCTGCCCGCCAAGCGCGAAATATGAAGTACTCTAAATGTGAAAAGTGGCAAAAAAGTTTTTACATACGTATTTTCTTACGGATAACACGAAATAAATCATCTATTAAGTCCAGTACCTCCGGGAGTATCATGAACACGGCATATGCAATAATAATCAAAATAACCATAGAACCCATACGCGCTAATACGTTGTGTGCGATGTCGAAGCTTTGCTCCTGTGTAGATCGAACAAGTCCGTGGGTGAACCGGATCCAGCTTGGAGATGCGAACCACTGCTCGAAATACGCGGTTATGACGAATACGTTTCGGAATATGTTCAAGGCGTAGATAACAGGCACAGAGATGCAAAAAGCTTTTAACTTCCTTTTCATGGGCGCGTTCACGCCAAAAATAATGCCAGCAAAAAGCACTATGCTTTCTATCGCAGTACATGCTAAGATTATTTCCACCTCGCAGGAAGTATAAGTGGAGTATATATAGGAAAGAGGAGTGTTCATATAAACACTGCCGGGATTAAGAATGTTTAGCACTGTAGCAGTGATTTTAGCTGTGATGTGGATGAGGCTGTCACGGAGAGCCGGTATTTCTGCGAGTGGGAAGTACAGGGCTGCGGTTATAAATGCGATTCTTGTAATAGAGAAGAACAGTTCATCGTTTTCGGTTGCCGTTACCATAAGGAACGCTAAAAGTAGCGACAAGACCAGGAATGCTAAATTAACGATGGTATAAAAGTAATCGCCGTTCACAAAACAGTCGTGAGTCACGAAACCGCTGTAGCCTGCGAAAGCAACCCAGCCGAAAGCCGCAAACCCACTCTTGCGGAATACCAGCCCCAGAAGGAACAGACCTATTGCAATAAACGGGAGTAGGGTGAACGACATTTTTTTTCCTCAGTCCATACACTGTCTCTTTGACTTAAAGATGTTCGGCATCATTTGCGAAAAGATCAACCAGAAGCACGGCATATACATAAAAAGCCTTTACGATTCGAGCTGTTTTACTACCGCTTTTATCAATCCAACCGGTCCTGTCATCATCATGTCGCCACCGGGTGCGGAGAAAATACCCAGTCCTTTCATCTTCGCGCGTTTTGGTCCCGTCACTGATATTACCTCTGGTTGGTTCTTGCCTATTGTCACTGCGCCATGTCCACCGTCATCAAAAACCTCTTTGAACGTTATTGTGCCATCAGACAGTTTCTTTGTGTAGTACTCGAGTTTTTGTTCATCGAGCATCCTTGTATGGTGCTCAAAAACGCCTAATATTCGTGTACCGTTCAACGACATCACAATTGTATGTGCGTTTCCTACATTTATGCAAACCCGATTCTTCTTTTCGCCCACCCGTTCATCTTCTATCGAGCCTAACACTGCTGCGGCCCCCGTATCCATCAGAAGGACGTGTCCGTTATGCCAGTTCTTCACCGATTGTAGTAGCGAGTGCATCCTGCTAAGATTCTCCGGTACAGAATCGAGATACGCAAAAGATTCTATTTTGCCTCCTACTTTGGGCTCAATTAATCGAAACCTGTTCTCTCGGTCGGTAACACCGCGTGGTGCTACTCCGTGGTCCTGAGCCGCTATTGCAATAACGTCAAACGTGGTATCCACACCAAAAGACGAAAGAAACGTCAAAAGCTCGCGATTGAAGTCAGAAATCAATATTGGCTTCGCTTTTTTACTCATGTGCTCCACTTCATCTTCGGCGATAATCTCGATACCTTGCTGCCTAACTATTTCCAAATCGTCCCTGATTGTTCTTGCGGCTCTTTCAGTCATGAATACCTTGTAGTTCTGGAGATGCTCGAGCACGGCACGACTAAAAGGCCCACCACCCATCGTATCTCCTGAGATTACCAGATCCTGTTTTGTGTTCCGTACTTCGTGTGCGAAGAAGCTGGTGGGTGAAGGTAATACGAGCTTGTAGGCATTATCAAAACCTGTGTCGCTGTCATAGACCATTACATCCTGCGTTCCTGCACCTAGATCCACGGCAAGTATCTTCATACGTTTCTTCACCTCGTAAAAGCATTTACTTCAAGAGTAAATCTCACATATTATCTTTATACAAGATCCTATACACATATAAAGTGGTTTTATTTATTTGCCCGCATTATGATTCACATAGAATCGAGATAAAATCTACGAGAGGTTAGGAAAGTGAAGATCGCATATGTCTATGACGTCATCTATCCGTACGTGAAAGGAGGTGCCGAGAAGCGGATTTGGGAGATTTCTAAACGGTTGGCCCGTAAAGGGCATGAAGTGCATATTTTTGGGATGAAGTTCTGGGATGGTGGAGCCGTCTTAACAAAAGAGGACGTCTATCTGCATGGTGTCTGTGAACCAAAAGAGTTGTATGTAGAAGGGCGGAGAAGTATAAAAGAGGCGATTTATTATGCACGGAAGCTTATCCGTCCGCTACTGAAAGAAGATAATGAGGTCATAGATTGTCAGGCATTTCCGTATTTTCCATGCTGCTCCGCAAAACTGTGTTCTACGCTGAAACGAACTCCGTTGGTTATTACATGGCACGAGGTTTGGGATGATTACTGGTACGAGTATCTGGGTAAAAAAGGTTTATTCGGGCAGGTTATCGAACGGATGACCACCAGGTTAACCGGAAATATGATTGCGGTTTCGGATAGAACGGCAGACGATTTGAAGCGTGTAGGAGTGAAGAACGAGATAAGTGTGATCACAAACGGGATAGATTGTGGGACGATAGAAAATTTAGCCGCCTCGGAAGAGAAGACAGACATCATATTTGTCGGGCGATTGATAAAAGAGAAGAATGTAGATGTGTTAATAAAAGCGGTTGGTCTAGTAAAGAACGAGATCCCGGAGGTTAGATGTGTGATCATAGGGGCAGGACCGGCGCAGAAAGAATTGGAGCTTTTAGCTGCTGATTTGGATTTAGAGGCTAATATAGAGTTCACGGGGTTTCTGGCGGAATACGAAAGTGTAATCTCACGTATGAAGTCATCTAAGGTTTTCGTGTTACCGTCAACACGCGAAGGATTTGGAATCGCAGCGTTGGAGGCGAATGCGTGCGGCTTGCCCGTTGTCACGGTGAACCATGAGATGAATGCGGTATGCGACTTGATAAAGGGCGATAACGGATTTCGATGCGAGCTTTCGGAAGCGGATATTGCGGTAAAGATACTGGCGGGCTTTGATAAACGAGTAGCTATGGAGACGAGCTGTATAGAAAGTGCGAAAGGGTATGATTGGGATATTATAGTAGATGCAATTGAGAACTACTATGAAACGGTTATGCGTTCTTGAGTAGCTTTAGTCTGGATACACCACGCCCTTTTCTGTGATCACTGCTTCTATCAGCTCAAAAGGCGTGAAGTCAAATGCGGGGTTATAAACTTTAACATCAAGTGGTGCAATTTGCTCAGACCCGAAATATATCAGTTCCTCGGGACTGCGTTCCTCGAGTTCTACGTCTTTATAGCTCCTGTCCGAATCGAACGAAGATAGTGGTGCGGCGACGTAAAACGGTATTTTATGCGCGTTTGCAACTACTGCGTGCATATAAGTGCCTATCTTGTTTATCACACCTTCTTTTACTACTCTATCGGCACCCACAATGATCTTATCCACTTTTCCTGCTCGCATTACCATTGCACTCATGCTATCGGTAATGAGCGTAACGGGTATTTTATCTTGAAGCAGTTCCCAGGTAGTTAGTCTCGAACCCTGATTCAACGGTCGTGTCTCGCATGAAATTACTTCTATTCTTTTACCGTTCGCGATTGCCGTTCTTATTACTCCCAGAGCTGTACCCCAATCAACACAGGCAAGCCGACCGGCATTGCAATGTGTCATCACGACATCGCCATCGTCCAGAAGCGCACTGCCGTAGTCACCTATCTTTTTGTTCACGGCAACGTCTTCTTCGGCAAGCAGATTCGCTTCCGCAAGTGCATACCGTTTCATCTCGGTTGTGGTTTCACCACGCAATGCCACATTAAAAGCGCGGTTAACGCCGTAGGAGAGGTTGATTGCAGTGGGTCGTGCTATTTTGAGTTTCGTCACTTCCTGTTTTACAGATTCTTTGGTAATCTCTGTTGTACATGCCAGGACAACACCGAAAGCACCCGCAGCACCCAATGCGGGGGCACCTCTTACTTTCAAGCTCTTTATCGCGGCTATCAGCTCGTCCACATGTTTGCACTCTATTAATTTATACTCACGTGGCAATAACGTCTGGTCTATTAATCGTAGTGCGTCCTTATCTTCGTCCCATTCTAAAGTTCTCATTCTTATGATTGTTATCAAATATTGCTTTACATTTAAAGAACGGAAGTTCAAAGTTGCGAATATGAGAGAGGGCTGAACGGTTAACGGCTGAGTTTGAAATATAGATGAGACTGGAGCTGGTGGCGAGAAGATACAGTCAGAGCACGATAAAACTGTATTTGTAGCATAGCCGGGAGTTTCTGCGTTTTTCTGAGAAAAATACTTATGACGTGTCCAATGCGGACGTAAGGGCTTATCCATATCATTTAGCGAATGATAAGGGAAGTTGCCACATCTACTTTGAACACTGCACTCAATGCGCTGAAGTTTTACTTCGGCGAGGTTTTAAAGCCGAGGTTTGTTTATGTGATAAAGCGACCGACGAAGGATAAAAAGTTGCCGGTTGTTTTGAGTCATGAAGAGGTCTCCCAAATACTTTCGTCCGTAAATAACATAAAACACAAAGCAATCCTAATGCTTATGTATTCTACAGGGCTAAGAGTAAGTGAGGTGGTAAAGTTGAGACCTGATGATATTGACACTCAGAGAAAAGATAAGCATCTGACTATACTCATGTTAGTAATAGGGATATAGGGAAGATAAAAAGACCACTAGATAGTTTGAAAGGGGGAGAGATGAATAAATGAAAAGGCAAAAGTTCGCATATACTGCCCACGCAGGAGATAATACGAAGTTCGTATATAATCCTAAAACGGAACAAAAAGCGAATTTCGTATGTAAGATGTTGTACGTAATGCAACCTTAATCTTACATGATTTAGAGGTGAAGATTCATGATTGAATTAAAGAATAT
>Ga0255453_1015_pt1 | contig 25713 bp, 23 predicted proteins | sample ANMaggQLBNCT01G4_FD_182628 | JGI IMG/M metagenome (GOLD analysis project Ga0255453, IMG submission 182628) | Sediment cell enrichment communities from methane seep in Santa Monica Basin, California, United Staets - ANME aggregate JGI... | ecosystem: Environmental > Aquatic > Marine > Cold seeps >...
CACTGTTATATTTGTCGGTGCGTAGTGGAGACCGAGCCTAAGTGCAATGTTTTTTCGATGCAAAAACTTGGCGAAGAGTTTTGAGCTAGGGCGGGCGAAAAGATTTATATAAACTATTCAATACTCTGTTTAGTATGAAAAATTTAAAAATCACTTGATTTTTCGATTGTGCCCATCCATTTAACGGAAACTTCTTGCACATTTAAACCTCCTGACTTTTACATAGATGCGTGTTATATATTATAAATTAACCCTGTATAGCTTTGCAATCACGTATAAACCAATAAACAATGAAAAAAAAAGAATCTCTACCCTGTTTAAAAGTAGATAAGAGCAGCGGCGAAGAATTCAGAATAGCGTTAAAAGACCACAAACTGCTGAGGACAGACGCAAAGATAACCACCAACCACGATTTTATTTATTTACCACTTACACGTCCATTAAACAAATCAGAAAAACTAAACTTAGACGTTTCAGACGTTTCAACAACAGAATTCGAGCTATTAGAACAGAGAATAAGCATAGAAGAGCTCGTTGGGTTCAATCCTTCTTTTGAAATAGTAGGCGACATCGCGGTACTAACAGAAGACGTAGCAAATGAAACGCTCGTAGCCGAGGCAATAATGAGCCTGCATAAGAGCATAAAAGTAGTAGCGAAACGGATATCACCGGTGGAAGGTGTATTCAGAAGTAGAAGGCTGAAGATAATCGCAGGTGAACACAGAACGGAAACGATGCATAAAGAGAACGGATGTAGGTACAAGCTCGACCTGGAACAGGTTTATTTCAACCCGCGCTTAGCGCGAGAACGAGATAGAGTGGCATTGCTCGCAGCACACGACAAAAACGAAAAAGAAGATGTGATAGACATGTTCGCAGGTGTCGGACCTTTTTCTATACAAATAGCTAAACTAGCATCTCAGAGCCACGTTACTGCGATTGACATAAATCCTGTGGCTGTAAGCTATTTACGTGAGAATATGGATTTGAATGGTGTGCATAGCATAGAAGCGATAGAAGGCGATATAAAAGAAGTTTACCGGGCGTTCACAAACCGGGCAGACCGGATAATCATGAACCTGCCGAAGAGCGCGTATTTGTTTCTTGCAGAGGCGTTGTGTATGCTCAAGCCAGAAGGCGGGATTATCCATTTCTACGATCTGGAATCCGCGTATGAAGCGCGTGCGGAGAATAGAGTTGGAGCCGTAATAAATAAGGCAAAACAGAAATTAGCGACTGGGTTACAAGGGCATGAGGTGCAGTGGGAAATAGTGGATGCGAGAAAGGTGAAAGTATATGCACCCTATGCCTATATTATAGGAATTGATGCAAAGGTAAAAGGAATAGTCCCAACTTAGCCACCCCGAATGAATATTGGGGGCATCCACAGCGTGGATTACGCTATTTTATTTAGCACCAGCAACATTACCAAAACCGGTATAGCGGTGTAATTATAGCACCAACGCCCGGTATATCCGCTCCAGAATTTGCTTATCCGAGGGATACTCACAATCCAGAATCTTATCAAGCTTCAAAGGCAGACCATCCATCCTGTAAGCTATCCCTTCTGCTTCGACACCTGTAATTGCTGCAGGAAATACGACAGAAGAGTTAAACGTGGTTGGTGTTTCAAACGGGTCTATTGAGATAACAGGTATATCGCATAATTCCTTTGCTTTCGCTTTTGGAAACGAAGAAAGAGGGTCGGCACCCACGATTAACGCTGCATCCACTTCTTCTAATACATCCAGAACCGTGGTCTTACCGGGCTCGAACATCCTGTCACGCGAAAAGTCCAGACCAAACGGATAACCGGTCTCACGCAACAGGAGCTGCACCGCACCCATCACATTGAAATGCCCTTTCATCGGAAACAGTACGTATCTTACGCCTGTTTTGTTAAGTGCATCAACCAGCGCGAAAATAGCTTCGACATTTTTTGTGGCGGCTTCGCTAGATAACGCACCGAGACCCACGAAGATAACGCCGTAGAACGCTTTCTTCAGCAGGTCTGTTAATTTTACTATGGTATCCATGCCCATTTCGTCATCTACTTGTAAAACGCTTGTATCTCCGTTTACCAATCGTGTCATAACCTCTGCGATTTTAGCGTCATCGCCCGAGTTCAATCGCAAGAACCATCTTGAAATCTTCTTCAATTCGCTGTCAACCACGTCAATAGTGATCAGCTCGCGGTCCATCACGCCTTTCAGTGCGTATCTTCCCACGGGATAGATCGAATACCGGGAAAGGTGTCTTGGATGCGACACGATAGGATTCGCGCCCCAGTAAATGATGACATTTGCATTGTCTCTTATCTCGTCCAGCAGAGCATAGTAAAATGGATATTTGCCTTTTCGCAGTTCGGAATACAAGAGATTATGGCAAATTGATTCCGAGGTGTCGTACACGCCTCTTTTGTGTTTTGCTAATTCCAATGCCACACGTTGAGCGTTGTAGCCGCTATTGCTCAGCCCGTATATAAGGGGCTTCTTCGCTGTTATTAATATCTCCACTGCTTTTTGTATCGCAGCTTCGTAATCGGTTTCTTTACCGTTTACTCGTGGTTTCTGCACTCTATCCGCGTTTCGTGTCGAAAGGAATTTTTGTGCACCAACAGCGCAAGCGTTTCTTATGCCCGTTATTTTGTTACTCGCGGGGTCTACCGAAATGACCACGTCATCGCAGAGGCATGCGCAGAATGGGCATACTGCTGAGTCTATTATACGCATTGTCCTTTCAATCCAATCACTTCAAAAAATCCTTGTCCATATCATAAGGGCAGAAATCCTTTTCTGTCAATACGTATTTTTCTGCTTCTTCTTTGGTTAAAATCCCATTCTCCTCATAAAAGTCAAGAAGGTATTCCTGTATTCTTTGTATTTCTTTTAGAGGCTCCATGTAAGATCCGATATGTCTTATTTCTGACATTTTCTCAATGAAAAACTCATGTTCTTTTTTATCCTTGCCCTTGATTTTATCTCTATTCTTGTTTACAAGCCTCGTGAAGGGGTGATTAATATTTAACTCTACTAGAAAAGGGTCGAATGATAAAGTTCCAAAACAATCCTTGTAATCGCCTTCAAAGATATATCCATACTCCCTTTTATCTCTCTTTTCTGCAGAAGGCACAAGAAGATACTTCTCCAAATTAAACCCTAACTCTTTATTTGTTACTATTATTTGCTCTCCGCTAAATTGTAGAAGCAAACTAGGTAATGTTTTACTTCTTGGTACGTCGTATGTCATAATCAGGTCTTCAGGATAAGCCTTTTCTATCGTTTCTGGCATATCCCTGGGAGTCTTTAACACGTCAATAAAATAAAAGTACTTCCAACGGTCTTTTAGTTCGTTATATGTAAGGTATTTTAGCTTGCCATTCACAGAACACTCGAAAATGACTAACCCTCTTAGTCTTTCCAAAAAGAAGTCGGTGAGATTACATCCGAGAACTATTTCAAAAAAACGTTCCATAAACCTATTTTTATCCACATCAGTTACAAGATGCTTCTGCGAAAAAATCTTTTCAACATGGTCTATAATTATCCTCTCTATTTTTATCTTCAGATTATTGAGTTTTTCATTAATTACAACATCGTTTCTATTTATTGCCAGGTCAATTTTCGACTCACCTTCTATATTGACCTCCAAAAACATACGTTCATCATTAACCAACCACTGAGGAAGAAGTGGACAGACATCTCCACTGCTTTTCTTTATTAATATGCCATCTTGTGAAAGAAGACCATATCCATATAATAAACGTCCACTAAACCATATCTCACTTTCTTCTCTATGTAACGACAAATTTCGCGATTCAAATCCATAGCCGCCATTTTCATCTTTTAAAAACATAAAAACAAGTTTTCCTTTAACTCCTTCAAGTCCTTCTTTCTCAAAGTCAATAACATAAGGATTCAATTCGTCAGCGTATTGTTTATATAGCGGGTTCATGAAATCCACAAAATTAAAATCATATCCTTGATCAACAATTGTTTCTGCGTTTTCGCCGTCATCTACGTAAATAGAAAATTCAACGTGCCGTGCATACTTTTTAAGCTCTTCTACCAAATCCACTTCAACACCTTCTTTCAGGAATAGCGTTATGGTTGTTCCCGGTTCTGTGCGGTTTCCTTTTCTCGTCACAAAATAGTCTGAATAGTTCACAATCTCCACTTTCCTAGGCTCTCTTCCTTCTTTCAACGTCTCCTCTTCTATCCGGTATGCCATCATAAAACAGGACAGAATACCGATTCCAAAAACACTTATCGGACTGAACTGGATACCTTCTTTTCTAAAATCTCTTGACAGATAATAACTTTTTCCTATTCTCATAAAGTAATTTTCAATAACAAATTCATCCATACCTACCCCGTTATCGTCAACAATTATTTTCCTTAGTTCTCCCTCATCGGTATTTCCTTTTACCAGTTTGAATGAAATCTGCCCTTCATAACCAGCTTCTTTTACCTTTCTGCACCTGCACGCATCAATTGAATTCTGTAATAATTCACGCAGAGCGACTGTTTTTTCTGTGTAAAGACTTGTGCCCATAAATAAACTAAAAATCTTATCATTGTCAAGCGAGAATTGAAAATCGTTATAGATATATGTTCCGTCAGTTACTATATTCTGTTCTACCTTTTTGAGATTAAGATAATATTTATTTGATATTTCAGGAGGATTATCTTTTAAAAGTCTGATAAAATCTTTTCTTTCGTTCTCTACCTTTCTCAAGAATTCCAACAAACCTCTTTGATATTTTGGGGACTTACAAGTTGCATTAATTTTTATCTTCTCTTCTGTGATCCCTACTCCTGGGACAGAAAGGTGTCTTTCCCATTCCTCTTTACTTGTTGGGTTTCTCGGATTTATGAATTCTTTCAAAATTTTCGGTGCTCTTCTGCTATCTGCATCAAGCGTGTCCCCGAGCCTTAAACATACTGCAAGAAACTGCAAATTAATAAAATCCCCTTCCATCGAATATTCTCTATCAAACTCAGATTTTTCTTCCAAATCCTTAACATCTAGGCGATGTGCTCTACAAATTTTAGCAATAACACGAGCATGATTCTCGTTATCCATCTTTAAACCTTTCTCTCCACTATAATTACTCATAATATACTCATAAGACCGCTCATGATGACGCTCTCTGATATAATCCATAAATATCTGATTTTCATAAAATTCTGCGGCTCTTGTATTGCCCTCCTCTTTATACTTTTCAATTAAATCAACTTCTCTTTCGTATTTATCCCTAAATTTCAGAAACTTTTCACTTTTAAGTATCTTGTCTTCTTCATATTTGCTTACTGCCATTCCTACATCATGCAAGTAAGCGGAAAGAATAAGGAGATATATTTCTAGGGCATTTAACTTCTCCTTAACCTCAGCAGGAATAAAATTACACATATTCTTTATCACATTTTCAGAATGCGAAATATCGTGCAATGTGTATTCTTCGAAAATGACTGGGATTCTACCCAGTATGGGTCCAACTTGTTTGGCAACGTTTACGGCTGTTGCTGATAGAGTTGTTTCAGAGCCCTCTTCTTCTTCCCTCTTCTTAAGGAGCTCAAAAAAGTCCATATTTTTAATTTCTATAGACATTTTTGTAGATTAAATGTTAATTTGAGGATATAAACTCTTTGCAAATATTCTCGTTCGGGATTAACATTCCAGTCCTCTTTTAGTGAAGCTTTTTTTGCTTATTTAAAGTTTTATATTTGAGTATTGTTTGAATTTCGGGATTTTACAACTAAACGCTTATAAAGTTTATTACATCCACATTTCAAATATAGCCTGATGAAAGATTATAACGTAGAGTGCATAAGGTGTGGCGCAAGCTACCCTAAGGACGAGGTAGCATATACATGCAGTAAATGCGGTGGGTTGCTTAATATAAGCTACGATTATGCTAAGATTGATAAGGACAGAATAGTAAATGCAAAAGGCGAAGGCGTATGGAAATATGCCGTGTTACTGCCCTTTGACGAACACACGATTAAGCCTGTAACGATAAACGAAGGGAACACACCCCTGTACAGGTGCGATAGACTCGCGAAGTACATCGGGGTTACGGATTTATGGGTAAAGCACGAAGGGCTGAATCCTTCCGGGTCGTTCAAAGACCGCGGAATGACCGTGGGCGTAACGAAAGCGATGGAACTGGGCGTTAAAGGTGTTGCATGTGCATCCACAGGTAATACGTCTGCATCGCTCGCGATATTCGCAGCAAAAGCCGGTATTCCTAGTTATGTTCTGCTCCCAAAAGGTAAAGTAGCCTTAGGAAAAGTAGCACAGGCGATGATGCACGGTGCGCAAGTATTCTCGATACGAGGTAATTTTGACGATGCTTTACGAGTAGTTCGTGTGTTATGCGAAGAAGAGAAGCTGTATTTGCTGAATTCCGTTAATCCGTACCGACTGGAGGGTCAAAAGACTATCGCGTTTGAAGTGGCCGAGAAATTAGGCTGGCAGGTACCGGATAGGCTCATATTGCCGGTAGGAAATGCAGGAAACATAAGTGCGATTTACAAAGGCTTTTTGGAGTTGAAGACTCTGGGTATTACCGATTCCATACCGAAGATGACGGGCATTCAGGCCGAGGGTGCCAGACCAGTGGTAAATGCGGTAAAGGAAGGTAAAACCGAGATAACGCCTGAGCCTAAACCCGAGACCATAGCTTCTGCTATAAGGATCGGTGACCCTGTGAATGCAGAAAAGGCGTTACTCGCTATCAGGAACTCCGGCGGTGTTGCCGAGTCGGTGACTGACGATGAGATAACAGAAGCGCAGCTACTTCTGGCGCGACAGGAAGGCATAGGCGTAGAGCCCGCAAGTGCGGCTTCTATTGCGGGTCTGCGTAAATTAATTGGAATGGGTGTGATACAAAAAGCTGAAAAAATCGTGTGCATTACCACCGGGCATCTATTGAAAGACCCGGAACGTGCAATCGCGATTTCGGAGACGCCAAAAGAGGTGGATGCCGATATAGATGCGTTGAGGCTGGTTTTGAAGGTGTAAATGAAAGACAGGGTGTAGTTGTGGCGGATGCCGAAAAAACGAAACGCTTTTAGAATTCAGTGACAAACGTGTAGTTTAAGTTGTAGGTATTCGTGCGTAAGGGCAGGCCTCGTATTTAATTACGGGTATAGCTTAAAAGTACTATGTATGGAATAACAAAAGGGGCAAAAGAGGTATGAAATATAAAACCATAGCAGGTGTAATAGCTCTGGTAGCGGTCGTAATGGGTGTGGTGTTTACGGGATGCGTAGAAGACCTGTCTCCTGCACAGATTGCGAAAAAAATGCAAGAAAAACAAGACAGCATTGAAGATATTACTATGACGATAAAGGGCTATAGCAATTCCTATAATTTGGGAGAATCAACAATAATAGAAATAAAACAGATAAGCAAAAAACCAAAGATGATGCGTGTAGAGTATATACAACCAGCGGAGATAGCGGGACAGATTATGGTTTCAGATGGTAAAACACTATGGATGTACGATCCAACCGAAAATCAAGTCATAACAATGGATATTCCAGAAACAGGTCAGCCATCTGAGATGGATCATATGGAATTCATTGCAGAGGTACTAAACAATAGTGAAATATCTTTTCTTGGGTCAGAAATTATTGATGGACGTAGTACATACGTGATTGAAATGATACCTAAAGAAACAGGCGAACATTTTTTTCATGAGGAAACAATATTTTGGGTTGATAAGGTTACTTGGATGCCGCTTAGGATCGAGATGTATGACAACGAGAGCAAACTCGTTAATACAATGGAATTCAAGAATATCGAAATAAATACTGGCGTTCCAGATAGTGTATTTGAATTCAAGATTCCCGAAGGTGCAGAAGTAAAGACCCGGGAAGAATCAAGGGAAAAAGAAAAGGTGACTATTGAAGAAGCACAAGCGAACTCATCATTCGACATCTTAGAGCCTATGTACCTACCACGCGGCTACGAGTTTGATACTGTGCATACGGGGGATCCGAAGCATAACGATTCTATGATACGGTTGACCTACACAAACGGTGAAGATTCCTTGGCTTTAGATGAAGATATTGAGCTTGGAATAGGACGTAAATTGTTGGAATCTTCCGAGAATGTCACGATCAATGAGCAAGAAGGTAAGCTAATAGAGGATGGACGAGCATTATACTGGACAATTGACGAGATAGGTCTAATTCTCCACTCTGGTTCATTGAGTAAAGATGAGATGATCCTGATAGCAGAGTCTGTCGGATAGGAAAAAATTGGCTAACAGATTCAAGATGCCCACGAATTCATTATGTGGTCGCATGGTTGGAGCGAATAAAAAGAAACTTTTATGACTCCTAAGGAAGACACCCCTGAGCATGAAAATGGCAGAATATGAATATCTTTGAATATTGCGTATATAACTATCATGAGACGAGCAACAGTGGCCGATTTTTTTCTGCTGGATTATTGCAACCCAGCAAAAGAAAAAATAGCGAATAGAATAGCCAATGGAAAAGCGAAACCCAACTCCTGATATTGTACTCCCCTGAAAATCGGTCTGCATTAATCACAGAAACAGGATGTCCAAAGGCGGTTTCGCGAATAAGCCTTTTCTACCTGCCATGCGGTAAAGCATGTCGAATGCTTTTACTACCTCTTCGGGCATCTCGTAAGTGTATTTATTCACATACATCAATGCGAATTTCGTGACAAGCTCTTTATCCGTACCTCTTGAATATTTCATTGCGTACTGCATTGCTTCTTCTACGTGGTCCAGCGCGTATTGCACACTGTCACGCAAAGCGACAAGAAATTCACGCTGGGCTGCCTCAGGCACATCCCGTTTTATTGCGTTAATGCCAAGTGGCAGCGGCAATTCCGCTTTTTTATGCCACCAGTCCCATAAATCAAGTACTTTCTCGAGCCCATGCTGAGGATAAGTTATCTGCGCTTCATGGATTACCAACCCCGCATCTACTTGTCCTCGCTGTACTGCGGGTATGATCTCGTTAAATTGCATCTCAACCGGCTGGAAGTCATCAACCGCCAGCTTTAGCAGTAGGTTCGCAGTGGTATATTTCCCCGGTACTGCTATCCGTTTACCTTTTACGTCCATTCCGCTTCTTGCCACTACCACGGGGCCATAGCCGTCACCTATGCTCGCACCGGCTGACAAGATACGATATTTCGGGTGCAGAAACGCGTAAGCGTGCGCAGAAATTGCTGTTACATCTATTTCGCCCTGGAATGCTTTCCTGTTCAACGTTTCTATGTCCTCAACAATATGCGTTATCTTTAAGTTCGTTGCGATTTTGCCGGTTAGCAACCCGTAAAACATGAATGCGTCATCGGCATCTGGTGTATGTGCTATTATCATGGTTTACATAAGGGGTGGATGGTATAAAAAGGGTGATGCAAAGTTTTAAATAATTAAAAAATCACATGTTAGAATAGGTTGAGCATAAAAAGGACTCAGCTTCCGCAATAATTGATACATTAGTTATATATGGGATATGGTCTGTATGCCAGAAGAAACAGAACAGGAAACACGAAAGCGGCGCATTGACCCTAAACTTGAAGCCATAGGCTGGAAACTTATAAAATATCCTGAATCAAAACCTTTGAGTTCCTATCTATCCCAAGCTATTGAGGAATATCCTACTTCAAACGGTCCTGTTGACTACGCCCTTGTAGATCAGGGACAGATAATTGCCCTTGTCGAAGCAAAGAGATTAGGTACAGACCCTCAAAATGTTCTTGTTCAAGCACAAAGATATGCACAAGGGGTCAGAGATCCCACATTTGATTTCGATGAGTTTCGAGTACCTTTTATTTATTCTACAAATGGCAAGGTATTTTGGTTTCAGGATTTAAGAAGATCTGACAGCCGCTCCAGAAAGGTATCGGGATTCCATACACCCGGAGCATTGAGGGAGATGTTGGGAAAGGACGTTGAAGCATGTTGCACGTGGTTCAAAGATAATCCTAATCGGCACACACGTTTACGTCCTTATCAAATAGAAGCAAATGATGCGGTTGAGGATGCTATATGCGCGGGTGAACGTCAAATGATGCTGGCAATGGCTACGGGAACGGGTAAGACCTACGTCATCGTTTCACAGATATATAGACTTTTGAAGTCGAGTTTCGCAAAACGGATATTGTTTTTGGTGGATAGAAGAGCTCTTGCGGCACAGGCAGTGAACGCTTTTGCTACTTTTGAGGCTGAACACGGATTAAAATTCAAACAGACATTTGAGGTATATTCTCAGCGATTTCAAAAGGGTGATTTTGAGGATGGGGATGCTTTTAACCCGCAAGTATTACCTAATAGTTATTTGACGGATCCCCAACCAGGTCATGCGTTCGTATACGTATGCACGATCCAGAGGATGAGAGTGAACTTATTTGGCTGGCAGAATTCTTTTGAAACTTCAGATCAAGACACGGATGATGAAAGTGATGCCACTCAAGTTGACATACCAATTCATGCCTTCGATCTGATAATTGCAGATGAATGTCATCGTGGCTATTCGGCACAGGAAATAAGTAAATGGCGTGAGGTTCTTGATTATTTTGATAGTATAAAGATAGGTCTCACGGCTACTCCGGCGGCTCATACTACCGCTTATTTTAAAGACATCGTTTTCCGGTACGACTATGAAAGGGCAGTAAGAGAGGGGTATTTAGTTGATTGGGATGCCGTCCGTATCAAGTCCGATGTAAGAATGAAAGGGCTATTTCTGAACGAAGGGGAAACGGTTGGGTTAATTGACACGGAGACAGGACAGGAGTCATTGGATACGTTAGAAGATGAACGAGAATTTGATACTTCAGAAATCGAACGAAAGGTTACGTCACCAGACAGCAACAGGAAGATAGTGGAAGAGATTGCGAAATACGCACAGGAGCACGAGCGGATTTATGAACATTTTCCAAAGACCTTGATCTTCGGTGCTAATGATTTGCAGCACACGTCACATTGTGATACGCTCGTGGACATTTGCAGAGATGTTTTTGGCAGGGGAGATGCGTTCGTCCAGAAGATTACTGGCAGTCCAAACGTTGATAGACCGTTACAGAAAATTAGCGAGTTTCGCAACCGGCCAAATCCTGGCATTGTCGTCACGCGGGATATGTTGACCACAGGCGTGGACATACCTGCGCTTGAATTCCTGGTTTTTCTTCGCCCGGTAAAGTCACGAATTTTGTGGGAGCAGATGTTAGGCAGGGGCACAAGACTATGCAATGAAATAAACAAAACACATTTTACCGTCTTCGATTGTTTCAATGGCGGGCTTTTTGACTATTTCAAAAATGTTACTGCTTTTGAGTCGGAACCGCTTACAAAAGCTACAAGAACCTATGCGGAGGTCATAGAAGATATTTACCAAAATAGGGATAGAAGATATAACGTAAAAAGTCTTGTGAAACGACTGCAGCGAATCGAAAAGGAACTTGGTGGCGAAGCACGCGAAAAATTCGCGAACTTTATCCCGGATGGCGACATGAAAAGCTTTGCACGTGATTTACCGCAACGAATTGAGAATGATTTTGTGAATGTTATGGATATTCTTAGAGATCCTGAGTTCCAGGACTTACTTGTTAACTATCCAAGACCAAAACGAGGCTTTATTGTGTCATATGAAGCACAGGACGAAGTATCATCAGAATGGTTGTTGCGGCAACATGATGGTACACTCTGGAAGCCCGAGGATTATTTAGTTGCGTTCTCTCGATTTGTCAAGGAGAACCCAGAGCACATAGAAGCAATCGAAATACTCCGGGATAGACCCGCGGACTGGAACACAGAAGCGCTCTCGGAATTAAGAACAAAACTGGCAAGGACTAGGGAGCATTTTTCCGTGGATACACTTAGAAAGGCACACAAATTGAGATACCACAAGGCACTTGCAGACATTATATCTATGCACTTGCAGACATTATATCTATGATAAAACATGCAGCAAACGAGGATGAAGCGATACTCAGTGCCGAAGAGCGAGTTAATATGGCATTTGAAAGAATAAGAGCAGGGACGACTTTTACTGATAATCAAATGCAATGGCTGGAACGGATAAGGGCACATCTGATCGTAAATCTCACTATTGATAAAGCTGATTTTGATACTCTGCCTATATTTCAGCGCGATGGTGGCAGGAACGTTGCAAATGAGGTCTTTGGGAACCATCTCGAATCGATTTTACATGAATTTAATGAGGCGGTGGCGACATGACCGAGGTAGTGCAGAAACTGTGGGGTTTTTGTCATGTGTTGCGGCACGATGGCATTGATTACGGCGATTATATCGAGCAAATAACCTATCTGCTATTCTTGAAGATGGCAGACGAGCGCGGAATTGCACTGCCTGAGGGCTTTGATTGGAAGACTATTAAAAAGCGGTCGGGGACAGACCTCACCGAATTTTATGTGGACCTATTACGAAGATTGGGCAAAGAGGAAGGCATATTGGGTGCTATTTTCAGCGGTGCCATATCCCGGTTTACCAATCCGGTCAATCTCAAGCGGTTGATATATCTTATTGATGAGATAGAGTGGACGAGTCTAAATGTAGACGTGAAGGCAGCGGCATATGAAGGGCTATTAGAGAAAGCGGCAAGTGAAGGAAAGAAAGGTGCGGGGCAATATTTCACACCGCGTATTCTCATCCAAACCATTGTCAGGTGTATGAAGCCTGACCCGAGGGCGCACAAGGAGTTTACGATTTGTGATCCCGGAGCAGGTACGGGCGGATTCTTGATGTGCTCTTATGAATGGCTTATGGAAGAGACAGAAGGTGCACTAACACGCGAAGATGCAGCGCGAATAAGAAATCGCACCTATTATGGGACTGAGTTGGTGCCACGTCCACGCCGCTTATGTCTAATGAACCTTTATCTACATGGTTTGGAGGCGAATATCTATCTCGGCGATTCGATCTATGAACCTGATCCGGTTAAGCGGTATGATATGGTATTGACAAATCCGCCGTTTGGCACAAAAGGAGCGAACCAGGCGCCAGTACGCGATGATTTCACCATCTCGACTTCAAACAAGCAGTTAAACTTCGTTCAGCATGTGATGGCGATACTAAAGCCAGGTGGAAGAGCGGCAATCGTTTTGCCAGATAATTGTCTGTTCAGTGACCAGGCAGGAGAAGTATTCGAGATTCTTATGGACGATTGCGACCTTCACACGATTCTACGATTACCGAAGGGGACGTTTACTCAGTATTCACCAGGCGTAAAAGCAAATGTGATATTCTTCCGGAAAGGCTACAAAACCCAGCACGTCTGGATATACGACTGCCGCACTAATATACCGAGCATAACAAAGAAGGAGCGACCTCTTACGCCTGAGCATTTCAACGAGTTTGAGCTATGTTATGGCTCTGACCCTAATGTGGTGACCACAGTGGAAAAGAGGGCGAAGATGGCAAAGAAGACTGAGCGGTTCAAGAAGTTCGCTGTTGATGAAATCAAAAAAAGAGATTATAATTTGGACATCTTCTGGCTGAAGGACGACTCGCTGGAGGATGCTGAGGATATGCAGGAACCCAAGGAATTGGCAGGGGAAGCGATCACTCATCTTGAAGCTGCTATTAACGGGCTTCAAGAAATAATGGTGCAGCTTGGTGATGGTAGCAACGATACGGGACCACAGATTACACAAGATTGATGATGAAAGAAATGGAATTGATCCTTGATGAAGGCGAGGGCTACCTGATTGAGTTTAAGGAATCAGTATCTGATTCGCTTGCCCGAGAGATGGTTGCCTTTGCTAATTCGTCGGGTGGACGGATATTCGTTGGCATATCTGATGCGGGTAAGATAAGAGGCGTTAAAATTACCAACCGACTGAAGTCTCAGGTTTATGACATAGCACGCAAATGCGACCCGTCTGCGGACATCGCTATTAAAGAGTGTGCAAATGTTCTTAGTATCGAGATTCGCGAAGGAACGGACAAGCCATACTCCTGTAAAGAGGGTTTCTTCATCCGGGTGGGTTCCAGTAGCCAGAAATTGAAACGCGATGAGATTATTAATTATTTCACACATGAAGGAATGATTCGGTTCGATGAGCAGTTCTGTATGGATTTTCAGTATCCTGATGATTTTTCGCAAGAGCGATTTCATAGTTACTTGCAGCAATGCGGCATTACCTCCAACCTTCCGGACGAGCAGATTCTCACAAATCTTGGTATGGCGCAACGGCAAGCAGGAAGGCTACTCATGAAGAACGCTGGCGTTCTCCTATTTGCTAAGGAACCCACACGATTCCATTTCCATGCTATCATCACCTGTGTCCGTTTCAGGGGGAAAACCAAGACACACATAATAGACCGCAAGGATTTTGACGAGGACATCATCACGAATGTGGACAGTGCCATGAAATGGTTGAAGACATATATCCCGCTTCGATACGAGATCACCGGTAAGAAATTGCAGCGTGATGAGATTCCTGAACTGCCTTATGATGCTCTGAGAGAAGCTTTACTGAATTCTGTCATTCACCGCGATTACTTCGAGAAGGGCGCAGTAACCATGGTGGAGTTCTATGACGACCTGGTTCATATCCACAATCCGGGCGGTCTGGTGAAAGGGATTCGCCCGGGGGAGTTCGGCATGACATCCATCTCCAGGAACCCGTTTCTTCAGGGGCTATTCCATCGTGCGAATCTCGTGGAAAGGATTGGAAGTGGAATAGGCAGGATGAGGGACGAAATGAAGGTGCATGGTCTTGAAGAACCGGAGTTCGATTGGAATGGTTTTTTCAGGATTACGTTTATGAGACCGGAGAAAGGGGATGAGGAGCATGGCGGCGTAGTAGATGAACTGGGAAATGGAGAAAAAGTGACTAAGTCACTGACTAAGTCACTGACTAAGTTGCAGATACAAATACTCAAGGATTCTGAAAGACCAATGTCGATGCTGGAATTGGCTGAGATTACTGGTGTACATCATCGGTCTTTCTTCAAAAAGCAGCATCTTGATCCATTGCTAGAAGATGGTTTAATGGCTATGACTGTTCCAGACAAACCGCGAAGCAGCAAGCAAAAGTATGTTATAACCGAGGCAGGAAAAGAGCTTATTGCCTTGATACTAAAGGAGAATGAGTGATGGAAGAGCCGTATGAGCTGCCGGATGGGTGGGTTTGGACGACATTAGGTGAATTTTGTAGTAAGCCACAATACGGGTGGACAGCGAGTGCTGATCCAAATGGGGATGGTTTAAAATTATTGAGGACTACGGACATTTCCCCAGGAAATATTAGCTGGCCAAATGTTCCTGCTTGTTCCAAATTACCTGACGATCTAGACAAATATAAATTAAAGCCTGGAGATATTGTTGTATCCCGTGCTGGCTCGATAGGAATCAGCATAGAACTTACAGACTGTCCCAACGCAATTTTCGCCTCATATTTAATTAGATTCAACGCACTGTCGCCAATACCACCTCGCTATATTTCGCTCTTTCTAAAAACCCCATACTATTGGTCTTCGATACGGGATAATACTGCTGGTATTGCAATTCCTAATGTAAACGCTACTAAATTAGCTAATCTTAAAGTACCTCTTCCATCTCTCCCCGAACAACACCGCATCGTCACCAAGTTCGAAGCCCTCTTGGCGCAGGTAAACCGCTCCAAAGACCATCTGACAAAGGTTCCACCGCTAATCAAGCGTTTCCGGCAGAGCGTGCTTGCTGCTGCATGCTCAGGACGGCTGACAGAGGATTGGCGCAGAGAGCATCTTGATGTCGAGCCTGCTTTGGAGCTTTTGAAAAAGGTTCGAGAAGAGCGAATACGAAGATACGATGAAGAATGCCAAAAAGCGGAAGCAGAGGGCAGGAGGAAGCCGAAGAAGCCGAAGGAGCCAAAGAACATTGAACCGCAGGTGGTAGGCTGAGGGGCTACCAGAACTGCCGGAGGGGTGGGTGTGGACGACTATAGGGGCTGTTTCTGAGAAAATACATTATGGATATACAGAAAAAGCTAGCAATGAACCCATCGGTCCCAAATTTTTGAGAATAACCGATATTCAAAATAACAATGTTAATTGGGATTCCGTTCCGTATTGTAAAATCAAGGAAGAAGAAAAGAAAAAATATCTTTTATCCGAGGGGGACTTAGTTTTTGCACGAACAGGCGCAACTGTTGGAAAAAGTTTCATTATAAAAGAAAAAATACCAGAAGCGGTATTTGCTTCTTATTTGATAAGAATAATTTTAGATGACTCTTTGGATAAAATCTATATATCCTATTTTTTTCATTCACATTTTTATTGGCTTCAAATCCACGAGGGGGAAATTGGTATCGGACAACCAAATGTTAATTCCGAAAAGTTATCAAAAATTGTTTTTCCATTCCCCTCATTGGCCGAACAACAAATTTTTGTTCAACGTTTAGAAACCTTCTTCCACTTCGCCGACGAAGTCAAACAACGAGTCGCTGCTGCAACCACCCCTGTAAACCACCTCCCCCAGTCCATCCTTGCCAGAGCATTCCTAGGCGAGCTGGTGCCGCAAGACCCCAATGACGAGCCTGCAAGCGTCCTGCTGGAACGAATAAAACATGAGCGGGCGGAACTAAAAGCAAAGAAGAAAACGCAAAAACGAAAATCAAAAACACTGTTAGATTTCAATTAAGAAATAGAATGAAGAAAATCGCCGATATACCGGACATAGACAAGCCGCGTGAGAAATTGATACGACGAGGCGCATCTTCGCTCTCGGATATGGAATTACTCGCGGTTATAATAGGACGAGGGTTTCCGGGAAAAGATGTTCTCCAGGTTGCTTCAGAGATAGAGAGCCGGTTCAAGGCTAATCTTGATAAGATAGGTTACGAAGAGCTGGTGGAGATAGACGGCATAGGCGAGACAAAGGCATGCCAGATTCTCGCTAGTTTCGAGCTCGCGAGACGCTATTTCGGGAAGAAGGACGTCAAAATAACATTCCCCTCGGACGTTCTGCCGTTTGTGCGTGATATTAGCGATAAGCGGCAGGAGCATTTTGTATGCTTAGCTCTGAACGGTGCAAATGAAGTTATCGGTAATAGGGTGGTTACGGTTGGGCTTTTGAATTCTAATCAGGTGCATCCGCGTGAGGTGTTTTCTGATGCTATTGTGGATCGTGCGGCGGCTATCATTCTGGTGCATAATCACCCGTCGGGTGATACGGAGCCCAGTCAGGAGGATATTGCGATAACAAAGCGGTTGGTTCAGGCTGGGGAGTTGTTGGAGATTAAGATTCATGATCATGTTATTGTGTCGAAGAACGGGTATACGAGTATGAAGGAGCGGGGGGTGATTTAAGAGAATGTGCTCAATATAGAGTGGGAAATCCTAAATCCTAAGCACCAAATCCTAAACAATACCAAAATCCAAAATCCCCCCAAAAAGGTTGGTTTTGAATTTTGGGTTTAGATATTGGAGTTTGTTTAGAATTTAGAGTTTCGTGCTTAGTATTTATACCACAAAATATTGAGCAATTACATTTAGAATGTGTAGATGCATGCCCTTATGAAGCAAAGATATTACAGACCTGTGTTCAGGAGGATGGAGATAAGAAAACCGAATTATGAGGATATGCAGAAGGTGAAAGGGGTTTTGGTGGCTAGTGGTCTTCGTTGTGTAATTTGTCAAACGGAGTTTGGGATAATTGGTCCGTAGTTTGTTCTCTTTCGAAAGCGAAAAATGAAGTAAGAACTACTGGAGCATAAAATCTCAAAGACGACAGAAATATATACCCCTGTTAGAAATAGGGATATAGGTAAAATTAAGAGTCCACTAGATAGTTTGAAAGTGGGAGAGACGAATAAATGAATAAGCAAATGTTCGTATATAATGCCCATGCAGGAGATAATACGAATTTCGTATATATTCCCAAAAAGGAACAAAAAGCGAATTTCGTATATAAGGCGTTATATGAAATGCTTGGTCGATGGAAGAAAATAAATGAGGGATTAAAACTATGACAAAAAAACGTATTAAAGAATGTTTAGTAAATCCCACTGAAGAAGAGATATTAACACGAGAACCTCTGATAGGTCTTTCATTCTATTTGTCTGATAGGAATAATGTTCTTTTATCAATATCAGATGAGATTATCGAAAACCTTGACAAAGGTTTTTCAATGAATACAATTCACGGCGGTCCGATAGGACATGCTTCAACTTTGATGTGGTTATGGACATTAGGAGCATATGAAGTTGTTAGAACTATGTGTCAAGCAAAGGAATGTTTTTCGGGAAATTTCTATAAAGAAATATCTGGATTAAAAAACGATTTAGCAAAAGCAAGAATGCCAAGCTCAAAAATGGAGAAAAAAGGTAAAAAGATACCTGTAAACTCAAACCGAAGCCCAGATGGATGGGATGTTTCGAATAAGGATTTATTAATAGGTGACCCTGAAGATCCTATTTCTTGTCGCATGATGCTTAAAAAATATGACGCTGTTATGTCTTCACTAACTAGTGAAGATGTGAAAAACCGTCATGAAGAGTCCTATAATAAAGAGAATAAACAATGAAGAACAACGACCAAGCACAACATATAACAACGGACATACGGCTCCGCTCCGCCAAAATGCTCGGCTTCGCCTCACACTTCGTATGTCCGCGGACGTTATATGAAATGGTGCTGAGATATATTTTAAATCAGACACATAATTAAAGGTGACGATAACAATGAAAGGAGAAGGCAAATCGGGAATAAGCATGATAAAACCGACCTCATTCTATTCCAGTGAGAGTGAGAAAACAAAATTAAACTGGTTTTGCTATGAATTATCTATGTCCCTATATGACGACATGAGGGTAGATATTGGAAAACAACTAAAGAAACACAAAATCAGTGACGAAGCCCTTGCTGAGTTTTCAATTTATGTATCGAAGGAGATGAAGGACATCATCTTACAAAAACTATCGAGTAGAATCGAGGTGGTACACCTTTCGTATGAAATGATAGAATCGTATTTTCCAAAGCTTAACGATAGAATGGTTAATAAAATGCTGGATGTAATTTCAAAAACGTGGGATAAGTTACTCGGTTTTTGTGAAGTATGTCCAAGCCGGTGCATAAGCGAGAAGGATGCCTATTGTACCATGTTCAATGACAAGGATCTTTTTTAAAGAGGTGAACAATTGTAGCAAACAAGCGCAACTTCATATAACAGAGAGTATCGGGCTTCGGTGCTTTGCATCTTCGCCCAAATTCTCCTTCGGGGAACTTCAGATACGCTCGGCACGTTATACGCAATTAGTCGCTAGGTAGGTAAATCTTTATAAATCTAAAACACCATACCATAGACATGAGGAACGCAAACAAACCCAGAGGTCGACGTAAAATGAAAGAAGAAGTGAAGAATATATTATCAGAGATTGTTGAGAAGCTGAAGAGTGAATATAAGCCTCTAAAGATTATTCTATTTGGCTCTTATGCTTATGGTAATCCTACAGAGGATAGCGATATAGACCTCTTAATTTTGAAAGATACAAATAAAAGAAGAGTAGATAGATTCGTGCAGGTTAAAAGAATAATCTATAATCACAATTGCAAAATACCGGTATCGCCGTTAGTATATAGTCCTGAAGAGTTAGAGGAGCGCCTTAGAATAGGTGATGATTTTATAAAAGAGATAATCCAAAAGGGGACAATTTTATATGAAAGAGCAAGTAGTTAACGAATGGCTTGAAAGAGGGAAACACGACTTAGAGGTTGCGAAAATTCTTCTTGCTGAGGAAGAATAGTCCGATATATTAAAAATATTTGACCTTGGCCGGGAATTAACTGCATTCTAATATGAGGCACGGTATCCACCGGGACCAATTACTTCTTACTCAAAAGAAGAGATAAAATGATAAGGTGAGTGCAACAGCGTATAGCAGTGTGTATCTGGCTTCGTTCTGAAAGCACTCAGCGTAAATCCTGCGCGTCACTGCTTCTGATACGCTTAAACCTTCACCCCCCACCCAACACCTCATACCCCGTATTCCGTTGCGCCACTGGCCTACCAACCGATTCCACCGCTTTCACGATCTCCTCCACCCTCGCCGGTTCATGCTCCTTTCCCGCAGCAGTCACAACATTCTCCTCCAGTATCGTACCCCCGAAATCATTCGCCCCGAAAAACAGAGCCAGCTTATCCACCTCAAAGTCCTGCGTGAGCCACGAAGCCTGCACATTCCGTATAGAATGCAAAACAATCCTCGAAATCGCTAACACCTGCAAATATCTCGTTGCCGACACAGGCTTCTTTATAATCTCGTACAGCGCAGTATTCTGTGGCTGAAACGTCCACGGAATAAAAGCGGTGAACCCCATAGTTCTGTTCTGCAAACCTCGTATCCTGAATAGATGCTCCACAATGTCTCCGTTGGTTTCAACATGCCCGAACATCATAGTCGCCGTGGTTTTCATGCCCATACTGTGTGCAGCCGCCATTACTTCAATCCAGCGGTTTGCACCGATCTTATCCGGGCTGATGACCCGTCGCACTCTATTGCTCAGAATCTCCGCACCGCCACCCGGCAAAGAATCCAGCCCTGCTGCTCGCAACCGTTCCAGCGTTTCTATTACGTTCAAACCCTCGTTCCTTGCAATGAAATCTATCTCCGGTGGCGAGAGGCTGTGCAGTTGCACACCCGGGTATTCACGTTTTATCGTCGAAAACAAATCCTCAAACCAGTCAATCCGGATTGCCGGGTTCAGTCCGCCTTGGATGAGTATCTGCGTACCGCCAACGTCAACCGTTTCCTTGACCTTTCTTAAAATCTCGTCTTTACTCAACACATAGCTCTCTTTTTTAGTCCGTGCGTAAAACGCGCAGAATTTGCAGCTTGATACGCATCGGTTTGTGTAGCTTATATTCCGGTCAATAACGAATGTCACGAGCACACCGCACTTTTCACGGCGTATCTCATCTGCAATTCTACCCACCACGGGTAATGGCAACTCGAACAGATGCTGCGTCTCTTCAAAATCCAGATCTATCCCGTTCACATTCTTATCTACATAAACCGTCCATTCAGAGCAATCCGTATTCATGACACTTCTCCCCAAACAGTTCAAGCCCTCTCTTCTCTTTCGCGCCCATCTTAAATGTAAGCGATTTGAAATACTCTTCGAGGAATTCTACCGGCATTCCGAACTTCTTCTCGGCTACCGCTACAATTTCAGCAACGTTCTTCTGCCCCCACTCGACCGAGGCCATAACTTTCCGGTTTACGTCACTCATATCCTGCCCTTTATGCGATGCCGAAATACCGAATACCATCGGATAACCGGTTAAATCATGCCAAGCCTCACCCAAATCCATAACCACATTATATCGCATCCTTGCCTTGATTGCTTCGTCTCCAATAACAAGTGCATGATCACAGCACTTAAGCAATTCGCTTGTGTTATATCCATCCATAACAACAATCCGATTTTTCCGCCCTCGTTCCCGCAGAATGATCTTTAGTAGATTCAGTGATGTCACTGTTTGATTCGTTACGGCAATAGATAGGTTATCCACCTCACGCAGTTTACCATTTGAAATGAGAACGACGCTCAAAACGCTTGTCTTAGACGCGACGCAAAAATCGTAGGTCCTCAACTTAGCCTTGTTCTTCAGGTAATAAAACGAAGGAACAGGGGCATAATCTATTTTCCCTTCGTCAAACATCGCGGCTAGCTCCTTTGGCAATGCTTCTATTACCCTCACACCGTTCTGCTCAAGCCGGTAATATGGCAAGAAATTATTCACGAATCCGAATTTACCTATTTTTATGCTCATGGATACCCCCTCAGAATACTGTAAAAAGTGTCTCGTTCCGCTGGTATCTTGTTTATCTCTTTTACAAGACTTAAAATATTGTCTACCGGAAGCATAAGCGGTGTTTCCGCACCGGCCGCATGTGTCACTCTTTCTTCCATAATCGTACCGTCTAAATCGTTTGCACCGTAGTTCAAAGCTACTTGAGCTAGTTTCTCGCCGAGCGAAACCCAATACGCTCTTATACTCTTAAAATTGCGTAGTACAATCCTTGAAACCGCAATCGTTTTGAGAATATCAACAGGATTAGTCCGTTCTTCAACCAGCGTTTCGAGTTCGGTGTTTTTTGGATGGAACAGAAGCGGGATGAAAGAAACAAACCCGCCTGTCTTCTCCTGTAACTGCCAGAGCTTGTATAGATGAATAGCTCTGTGTTTTGGCTTTTCTATATGCCCGAATAGCATTGTAGCATTGCTTTTTAATCCTATGCTATGTGCTAGCTCCATTATCCTGAGCCACTCTTCCGCTTTTAGCTTGTTCGGACAGATTATTTCTCGTATTTCGTCATCAAGAATCTCCGCACCACCACCGGGCATTGCTTGCAGTCCCGCTTCTTTCAATCTCAATAGCACTTCCTCTACACTCAGCCCTTCTAACTGCGAAAGGAAGTGTATTTCCGTTGCTGTCAGCGCTTTTATTATGACATGAGGAAATTTACTTTTTATCCGTCCAAATATCTTCTCGAAGTATTCCAGCCGTATTTCCGGGTTTAGCGCCCCGACAATGTGAAGTTCCGTAGCGCCTATCTTTACCGCGTCCGCAACTCTATCGAGCACCGCGTTTATGCTCATGATATACGCTTCGCTACTGCCCATATTGCGGTAAAAAGCGCACAGAAGACATCGTGAAACGCATATATTTGTGTAGTTTATATGCCGGTTCACCACGAACGTTACCATGTTCCCGTTCTCACGATTGATGGAATCTGCAACCTCGCCGAGCTCATGAAAGTCCCGTTCAAAGAGTTCTTCAATCCTTTTCGCTGTCCACTCTTCCATTTTTGTTACTCGTGTACTTCTTGCATCTCTTATATAAACGTATAAACATATCCTTTTATGTTCATATCCGCTAAAGTATTATACAGATCATGAAGATGCTAGGTGATGAACACATTGGAGCTATTCTCGAATTCCTTGTCAAGAATGGCCCGTCCAGCAAGTATGCCATAGCCAAGGCTACTACCATCTCATATCCCACGGTTCTGAGGAAGATACCGGGTATGGCAGCAGCACATGCAATCCATAAAATAGGCGAGGGCAAACGAGGTGCGGAAATCTATGTCGCCACACCGAAAGGAACGCTCATCACGTACTTCGGGGGGGCACGTACGTACTTCGGAGCTCTTTATGGCTCTGCCCGGTATTATGAAGCATGTCCACATCTCTTTAGAGGAGTTACCCGCGGTCAAGAATCCTTTTGGGTTCGTGGTGGATGAGTTACCCTTCAAGTTATCGCAATTAGAGGATTTGAAGGTAGAAGAAGCAGTCAGCATTCTGGGTGTGATTCTTATCTGGCGACACGATGAATGGTATCATGAGATCGGGAAGGAACAAATGAAGAACTTATTATTATGGGAAGAGGACTATCGTATTTTGCGGTTCCTGGTCGCAGGTTCTATCAACACACTCACAAAATTGAGTGAACAGGCGATGCAATTGAACAAATCATCTGCTAAATTTCTAGCGGAAATAGATGAACTCGCGGGACGATAAGCTCGTCAACTAGTAGAGTTGAAGGAGGTCTTACGACCTCCGTCCCCTCTTCGAACCGTACGTACGGATTTCCCGTATACGGCTCTCCGATGGCGTTGCCCCATTACGGGGAGTGAAATTAACCCACTCATCCCACCAACCTCCAACAAGCTGTTTCAATACACGAACCTTTTCGGCAATCGGCGTCGTGTCTTTCTCCTTAGCTTACTTTCGCCGATTTCCTACTTGATTTGTGCATCTGTCTCACCTATTGTCCGGTTTCACCAAAGCAAGATTCCTTCGCATAGCAGGCGTTTTATCCTCCCGGCTGTTACCAGTCATTCACCGGCACCGGCATCATCGCTACTATGAATCCGTCCGACTTCTCGTAGCGAAGCTTTTTGATCAAACTTTCTTAAAGTTTGTCGCATCATTCTGGCTTTCCCATCCAGAGGTTATACCGTCCTTACCTCTTTCGAGGACGATACGAGACCTTCCTCGGTCAACTAACCAACCTTTCGTTCAACCTTTAGAAAAGTTTGATCAAAACGCTTCGCAAATCCCGACCATAATCAGACATGCTAGCCCTCTATGGTTTTCCCGTTTTGGGTCACATAAACCGATCCCATAGAGGCATCGAACTTCCACAAGTGGCAGGAAGGTCGTCGTTTAGCATATCCCACCTCTGGTTCGCTTTTGCTTCGGGATAAAGACCACCTCAGGCTCTTCAAAAAGTTTTAAGAAAAGTTTTATCAAAAATGCTTCGCAATTCCCCCTCACGAGGGACACCCTGCCACTGTTGGCTTCTGCACCGATACGGGTAAACAGCACAGGAGGGATTTTAATCCTCCTGTTGATTAGTTTACGAGGCACGCTGCCACCTCCGAGTGAAGTCGGAGGCATCCGCAGGTTGGAGGTCGTGCGAATGGGTGATCTGCGGGAAGATGTGGGGTGGGCGGACGTGCATTTGTTGAGGGTGGCGCGAATTTTGCTTACGTTCTGCGACTATGCGAAGTTGCCCGAAGTGAAGTGTAGGGGAATTTGGGTAAGGGCGGTAGTCCGCCCGAACCGCATAGCTGCTGTTGTTTTTCTGTAGCCAGCTAGACCATTCTTACTTCCATATATATCCTATATTATAGTGCGCTAATAGTCTGATTCCTATATCAATTCATTTATTAGCTTTTCTGTCAAACCATGAATACAACGATATTCGAATTAATTTATGATGGCATTTTCATAGCCCGTTTGAATACAACGCTCAACAGTATTCCAGATACTATCAATACTATCCAATTAATTGTGATAACAACCACTTCGAATCGATCTTCGCGGTTAATTCCATAAAAAAAAGAAAGTATGATGAGGGAGGAGATTATTAGAATAAAACTTATGATGAAGATCCAACGAATTGCGCTTTCTAACCTATTAGTTCCCGAAAAAACCGGAGCTACACAGAAAAAGGCAACACTCATCATCAAATAGCCTATCTCTTCAAGAGCAATAAAGATTCCGTGTGGATTATACGCTGTTAATATCGCAATCCCATCAGTTTCCCCGTTTACAAGGCTGGGTTGTATCACAGATATTTGAATGAAATAGTTTATGATTAATATGGTTGCCGAAATTAGGGCAAAGGACAATCCGATCTGGCTAAATATCTTCTTCTCCTTGGATGCGTAATGGTGGATGCATACCATAAGTACAACATAAATAAAAGTCACCAAAATCGCCAGGTACATCCACATGTAATCTCTGGGAAAACGCGAGACTATATTTGTAAATGGATACTCGATACATGAACCCACACAAAATGCGCCAGATATCGGCGGCGTAAAGATTGCAATACCAAAGGTCACCACGGTTATTACAGCTGTAAGGATTGCAGCATAAAATCCAAGCAAATTTGCATTATTCGTTACAGAATTTACAATCTTGGAGGATGTAACTTGATTCTTCATTTTTTTCCTTCCTTTATTTTTTCTTCGCGCTCTTTATTAAAATGGGCTGGCTGGCTATTGCAAACAACGTTGTATATCCGAACTTACTTCGCATATCCAGCCTATTCAGTGTTATATCCGAACCTAACCCATCTTTATATCCTTCTGGACGAACTTCAATCATCAGATACCTCTCTTCATTCTTCTCTGCATTATGTCTTTCGAGCCACCCCCTAAAATCCTCTCGACCAGACCACCAACACGACCTCG
>Ga0255453_1016_pt1 | contig 25278 bp, 33 predicted proteins | sample ANMaggQLBNCT01G4_FD_182628 | JGI IMG/M metagenome (GOLD analysis project Ga0255453, IMG submission 182628) | Sediment cell enrichment communities from methane seep in Santa Monica Basin, California, United Staets - ANME aggregate JGI... | ecosystem: Environmental > Aquatic > Marine > Cold seeps >...
TTCCCAGGAGGTCTGGAATGTCCTTTATCAGACCGATAGCAACCTTTACCCCGATATTTTCGTCACATATTCTTAGTTCAACTTTTCTCACAATAACGGGCACTTTTCCACCGCCAACGCCACCTATCTCCTTCACTTCATCTTCTGTAAACTTCACATCCAGGAAATACAGAAACGACCTTGGTAGCAACGTTATATCCACCCCAGAATCTGCATAGGCCAACACGGGAATCCAACCAAATTTAGTTTTAATCTCTAAATCAATTATTGGTCGGTAAGTTACACCAAAGAGCACCGAATCCTCTTTTTGATACGGAAAATCTGTTTTTTCCATAGCGAAATACCTAAAGCACCAGTGCTTCTTTTCGCGGAATAAATGCCAAAACCAGCATCTTCTCTGGATAGTCCTTTCTCGCCTTTTCGAAAACTTCTTTTGCGGAATCCCCCGAGGCGACAACCTTTCTTCCAATCATTGCTATATGCTTCCCTCTAAAATCCTCCAGTTCCTTGGGAAATGTCGCAAACCACTTTAATTTCGATCTCATTTCGATCTACTCATTATTTATTATCCTTTCAACTTTAAAAAGATTATTTATTTTAGAGCCATCACTGTTATTGGTATTATCATACATGTAAAGTACCCTTTCACGTACCAACCCTAAAACCCCCAGCACCAAGCCAGAACACGTAATCCTGGTCTTTTAACCATGCCTTAAACGAAGACGCCCAAGCAAACACGCATTCACCTGTACTCAACAACGCAGCCGCTTTTTCGTAGCCACGTTTAAATTTAGGTGAAAGTTCTTTCTTAGCCATCACTACTGGAGCCCTATACACCCCTCCTTCTTTTTGCCGTTCAAATATTGCATGGCTGGTGCTTTTCTGCCTGATAAACTTAGCGCCACCGCGAGCAAGAAGCTTGACAAACTTCTTACTTGACATAGGTGGAATTCTTTTAGACACACGCTTCAACCTCAAAGCTTATGTTTTCAGAGTAAATCCAGTCACGAGAAGGTCGCACATGCTCCACATCTTCTACAAGGAATTCTCGGAGAACTTCCAGAGGCACAGTGCGTATTTCACCTTCCAGCTTCTCCTCCGCCATATGAGAAAGATATTCCTCACATGCCTCTTGTAGCAATCTCCTTGCTTCTTCTATACTTTCACCTTGGCTGGATACATTAAGTTCCAAGCATAAGGCCACGTAATAAATACCCGCTTTTTATTATCCCCGTTAATTGCCTATGCTTCTCCATCTTCACTACCACTTCTATTTAATTATTTAGTCATTATAAATATTTTCATTTCAAATTGGTTCATTTTTATTTGAGCCTATAGCTCTTGATGACCTACACAGTATTCCTCTGTAATCCCTTTCGTTTACGCCACTCCAACAAGTGCCTTTTCAACAGTTCCGTTATCCGTGCAAATGTAACCATACGGTGCAAACGGCGCCGAAACCAGCTTCTTGTCAAAGAGCTCGCTTCACATCGGAAACAACGGTAGAACTCCTTTTATTTCGCTTTCTTCTTTTGCAATTAAATAAACCGGTTTATGCTTGTATGTCTTCTCCACCACGTTTTGCCACATCAAACGTTTAAAAAGTTTGACTTGAGAATTCCCTGCGGCTTGCCGCAGGGTTCTTCATTCCAAAAGGAAGCGAGTTCTTACCACAAAACCAATTGTGGAACCACCGTGTAACATCAAAAACTATCTGTACACACACAAACAAAAGCCACAAAAAAATAAATGCAGGGATACTTCTATACCAGCTTTTTCCCTGCATCCGGTCCAACACTCACAGAATACACTTCTTCTACATTTATTAGCCCTACACTTTTCGCATCCAGTTTTAACTTCTCCTTCACAAGCTCCTTCTTTTTCGCGAATATCGCACCCTTATCCTGGAATTCCAGGAACGTGCCTTTTATCTGATAGCCCTTAGAGCCCTTAAATGCAGTAACCGCTACTGTCTTTGTCGCGTCCAGGTTGGCTTTTGTCTTACCCAAAAACACGTCTGCAAATGCAAGTGTTTCCTCATCTACCACCGAAAACGTCAGTACCGGTACAACATTCAATTTCCCGGCTGCATCAACAGTCGCAATTGCTTTTGAAACGCCCCAGTCGTTGAACATATCCATAACTTCCTTCGGCATCTTCACCATTTCTTATCTCTCACCTCCTTTTCCTTTTACCTTACCATAAATCCGTGCTAATATATATTAGTTTCTGCAATCTGATTTATAGGTTCGGTAGCTCAGGATTGAGCCATTTACTCACTTCCCTTCGTTCTGTTGGCGACTCACCCCGTTTCATCTTCTTCACATACCCCTTCAACGCATGTGCTATGTAGTTTGCCGCTGCGCTTAGTAACCAGCTATTGATGCTCTTTGTATTCCTGTATCGCCTCAGCAGTTTCAGCATAAATGTTAGATTATGGTCTATGCACCCGCCCATGAGCTGCCAGTGTTCAGGCGTCATCTTCGCCATGGCAGTCCATGAATTGTGGCACCCAGAATGTTAGGTATCTCTTCTGTGTATGGCACTTTTCCTTTTAATATCCGCGGCAGTTTCTCGCCTTCAAGTATGGATTTGAACATTTCGGGACCGCTGAGTTCGCCTTCGCCAAGAAGGACATGATCTATGTTCAGTTTCTCAATAATCGCTTCATCCGCTAACTGCCATGCAGCCTTACCTCCTGCCACCACTATATTATCCTTCATTACCGGGTTATTCATCAGTTCAAAAAACTTCACGCGGTTGTACGGTGGCCCTGTATCAAGTATAGAATTTTGTCCTTTTTCAAGTCCATTTCGTAGCATGCACCCAAAAGCTTCATTATATAATTCGGAACGATGCCGGAGTCTCACCGTGGGTTCTGGATCTGTATTCAAGACACTATCACATATTTTTGTCACCTCCTTTACGGCAACATCAGGCAGCATGGGTGAGGGCATCATTATCTAACATCACCTCTAAAACGTCCAAGGCTCAAGCCAAAGCAATCAAATAAGTGCAAACCATAAAAACCCAGAGAAGAGAGAACACACGATCTAAGCTTAAGAATCAGCGGGCTGTTTTGAATACCCTGCAGACCCTTTAGGCTTTTGTGTGACGTGCCCCTCTCCCTCCGGATCTACGCCCCGCCGATTGCGATGTCGAGTTAGAGCGCATATCATACTCTAAATGACTTCGTCAAACGACAACCTTAAGTAAACCTATAAAAATGCTATATCCAAAAGTCTGTTTACTCGACATCGCAATTACAACATAGATTGCTGAGTTTTAAAACCTTTTTCTATTAAAGTAGCACAATAACTTCTCATCCCTGAAGCAGCACTACACGTTTTGTGTTACATACGCACACAACCCGTTATTTCATCAGGATATGCCAGATAAAAGGTGTTATGCTGCAGGAATTTAGCAAAACTACCAGACGCGATTTTGGAGCGGTCACCCGCTCCAAAATCGCTCATACCTCTGCTATTTTCCTGGAATTCCACACAGCAGCCCTTCACACTCTTTTGTCGAGTAGGGCTCATAGTCCACCTCCTATTGGAGTATTTGCTCCGCGGTTTCTATGAGCCCCCTCACAGAACCGGACTTGAAGTTTTCTCTCATCCGGCTCTTCAGGAGTACATCCTCTACGTTCTCGTAGAGTTATGGACCACAGTTTTGTTGACACCCCTTGCCCATCTCTGAGTATGGAGGGTGTGTCCCTGCCCGTCCATCGCGCTCCTGCCAGTCCCTTCCCTCTACAGGCATTACCCTGCTTCTCCGGTACTATGAACTGGTCCGACTCCCAGAGTGTCGTCTGTGCCATCTTACCGTTTATAGGTTTGATAGGACATACTCCAGTAAGGAGAACACTCTGGGTCTCCCGAGTTCCCATAATATCCATTTGATACCGTGCTACGGTCTCAGACCCCGCCGGGCTCGCATCGCCTTGCCATGTCCCAATAGGACTATCGGCGATGAGAGTACTGCCTTCCGTCAAAGGGACAACGTCGGCCTCTGGGACAATAAATATTTCGTGGCTAAATCCCTTCACTTGCGTTGCGGCCCAGTATCCCATCCCCCTGGCTTCACCACAGCCTGTTACCAGACAGGATGCAGGGTTCAGTTCTGAGCTGGCGGCTAACCTTTCCTCAGGTTGGATTTTCACCAACGGGATATTATGCATTTATCTCGGCACTCCCCCCCTATTTTTTTTATGCAAGAGCCATGCTCTTGCTGCGACTAGCGCGTTGTGGCGCAAAAGGGCAAAGCGATTTAAAAATTCATGACAATGTTAATTTCCGGAAACTTTTATCACATTTACAGAACTTAAAGAAGGGCTTCATAAGCCCCTCTGCAATAGGAGACACATTTCAAATCTGATTTTATAATATATCCACTTCGTAGACATAAATCGGGAAGAGGGGCTATTACTCACGACCACGGCTTAAGCCCCTCCGCAATTACTAATGGTTATGCTATCGCATTTTTTTTTTAGAATTGAGCATAAGAACTTCCAGCTTTTGATCTCCCACTCTTATTTTATCGGAGGACTTTAAGTCAAAAGCAGAGATAACGCAAAGGGTTTTATATAGTAGATCAACTATAGCAAACTACGTGCATTGAAATACTGAGGAGATAAGCCATGTTAAAATCATTTGGAGCGAAAAATTTTCGCGGTTTTCAAGATCTGACCATCAATAAGCTAAAACGTATCAATCTAATTGCTGGAAAGAATAACGTCGGCAAGACGGCCCTACTAGAGGCGCTATTTATACATTCTGGTTTATACAACCCAAATTTAGGTCTGAAAGTAAACGCCTTCCGCGGCCTCGAGGAAGTAACTGTACAATTTGAAAAGACTGCCGAATTCCCTTGGGATTCCCTTTTCACTTGGTTTGATACCACAAAGAGCATAGAGTTGTATGGCGAGGATACAAAAGAAGGTACTCGGAGTATTAGAATATCTGAAGTACCACCAAGCATAAATGGACTCAAGAAAACGAAAGGATCGCGACTAAATATAGAACTAGAACAAGTCAGTGCCCATGCCCGTATACTTAGGCTAAAGTACACCGATGACAAAAACAAAAGTAATTCTTACGATTTAGTCTTTGACCCTGACCCTTCAGGCCCGAAAAGAACTCCGTATATAACACCTACGCCGCCAAATCCTCCTTTCCCTGCTTTTTTTCTGGCTTCAAGAATACGTATACCTTTTGAAGTCGAAGCTGATCTTTATGGCAAACTTGAAATTCAGAAGGCAGAACAGGATATCCTACATTTCTTACAAATCATAGAACCGAATCTTAAGAGCCTTAGTCTCATATATAGTATGGGGAAACCGATTTTTCATGGAGATATTGGTAGTAATCGTCTTCTTCCCTTGCCTATGATGGGTGAGGGAATGGTTCGTTCAATGAGCATTATATTGCGTATTGCTAATGCGCCTAATGGTGTCGTGCTAATAGATGAAATTGAGAACGGCCTACATTATTCTATCCTGCCAAAATTATGGAGTGTCATTGGAGAAATGGCAAAAAAGTACAACACTCAAGTTTTTGCTACCTCGCATAGCCTAGAATGCATCAAAGCAGCTCACCAAGCATTTTCTGACGAAGACGAATACGATTTTCTCGTACATCGATTACAATTTTCAAAAGAGGGAGATGTACATGTGGTAACCCATGACCGGGACGACTTAGAAGCCGCTTTTGAAATAGGTATCGAGGTACGATAATAATGACTCACAGAAAGCAATTTTTACTTCTCGTAGAAGGCAAGGACGACAAAGCTTTCTTTGAAGAATTTTTAAAGCATTTGACTTTAGATAATATTCAGGTCGAACAGTTAGGGGGAGAATCAAAATTAAAAACAGCAATAAAGCTTTTTAAGGACAGGCCAGAGTTTCTTGAAGTTATATCATTAGGTGTAGTAATAGACGCAGACACCAATCCAGATAACGCTTTTAAAAGCGTAGTTGATGCTTTACGTGAAGCAGATTTACCCACACCGAGCAAACCCTTAGAGTCAGCGGGCACAAATCCGAAAGTCACCGTCCTAATATTGCCTGACGAAAAGGAAAAAGGCGAGTTGGAAGACCTATACATCAAATCAGTGGAAGAGCATCCACTAATACCTTGTGTAAACGCATATTTTAAATGTTTAAATCAAAATAAACAACCCATACCATCTAAACTATCAAAAAAGAAAGTTCAAGTGTTTCTGGCTTCAAAAGAAGGAGATATAATAGGGATACGAAGGGCAGCAAAAGAGGAAGTTGTGCAATGGGATCACAAGGCTTTTAATAAAGTGAAGGACTTTCTTATACAGATTTCGGAGCATTAATACTCATTAGACTTGTTGCGATATAAAATCCTATAAAATACTGTCTTCTAAAGCGTCCATTGCTCCACGCATATTGCTTCTTTTTACGGATATCCATTCTCCGGGATTTTCCAAATTATTTCGCAACAAGTCTATTATGTTTTCATGCTTCAACCTCATACATCAACCGGGACTCATCCAATAGCCCCATATTTCATTCCGCGCCCATCCATTGCTTAAAAGCCATTCATCACTTAACTTTGTGGGCGGTGGCTCGCCCAATAGCGAGCGCGAGCAAATGCCTACATATTCATACTTTTTATCTTCAGCTACAGATTCCAGCTCTAAATTTAGGTAGATATCAGGCAGCAATTCTTCAAGGCTCATTCGCTCGTCAGCAGGCTTTAAACCTTTCAACATTGAATAAAACTTTGTATTTGTTATCCAATAGGCCCAAGCATTCCCTTGAATTATCACATCACCTTTAATATCGAACGTTTTCTGTAGATACTTCAGCACATATGATTTTGCTCCGACATTCCTGATTTTCTTAGCGTTTACAATAGTTCCTACATGTTTTGCCCATAATTTCTGTATCCATACAATATCAGAAGGCTTGAATCGTACACGATCAATTAGAACATGCAAATGAGGTAAATCGTTTTTCTTACTAAACTCTGTTATCATTAAATAAGTTAGTTTTCCAAAACGTTGCTCTATTGTAGGTTTTATTCTATTCCAGCCGGCCTTAAGCGCGTTGTGGCTCCCAGTATGTTTTTATACCTTTTCGGGTCTGCTGTTAGTGTGAACATCACACCATAATCTATATAAACATTCCACAGAGCCCATTTTACTATATTAGCATAATTCCCATCGAATCTTGTCGTATAAGGAACATATACTCCACTATTTGTTTTCGTTTCACGGAGTATGATTAACTTGTCTTTTGTTGATTCAAGATACTCGAGGAAATAAAAACGTATTTTATCCTTCAAAATAGGATTGGTCCACCATTTCGAACTTTCTTTAGTTTTACTATAAAAAGGATTGAGCATATCCACGAACTCCGAAGTTGGTGGATTGATACCCACGAAATCGTGTCCCGCAATCTCTATTATCTCCGTCCGGTTGCCTATTACCTATTTCGCCCTGTATCATGATCCGGCATAAACCCCCTCCGTAGCTATTCAAATACCATAACTACCATTTATTACGGCTAAATTCAAAACGTCTTCAACTCGTTTCTAATCACCATCTCCGTTATATCCGTGATGTTTGAGAGCCAATCGTCTATTACTCTTTTCACTTTCTTCTCCGTTACCCCACTGTTCACACCGCCATTTGTAATAATTTGTGCAGTCGCTACCTTCGGATCGTCTATCCTTCTGCCTATCTCAGAAAGAATCTTTATATCCACTTCGCGAACACCATCCACGCTATCCACGATCTCGTTTGCTATTTTACCAGCAAGCAAATTGTATATCTTTCCCGTATGGTTCACGGGATTTTTCCCCGCCGATGCTTCTAGGCTTATTGATCGGTTCGGCGTGATAAGCCCATTGCATCGGTTGCCACGACCCACAGCACCGTCATCGCCCATCTCCGCAGAGGTCCCGGTCACTGTGAGATACACGGACTCTGGTGTGTCTGCCATATTTACATGGGTGGTTACGTCCTTGCTTGTATATCTTTCGGCTACGCCGCTTACGAACTCTTTTAAACCTTGTTTTATAACCTCATAATGCTCGTAGTCATCCACGTATTTCGATACGAAAGCATCGCCTACCGTTAAATTTATCTTATCCTTTTCTCTAAGCGCCATCACTTTCATATCCTCTCCAATCGCTTTCTCCTTGTCCCTGTATTTCGCCATCACCTCGTTTTCCACATTGAAAACTATGGATTCTGTCTCCGAAAAAGGCGCATGTGCCACGCCAAATGAAGTATCATTCGCCACAGGTACCGCCTTCGTATTATTACCAAAAACTGATAACAGGTCGGAAGAGCCCTTTCCCAATCTACTCTCTACTACTACAGCGCTCTCCACGTCTAAATTCCTTACGTTCTTCTTTAAATACTCCTTCGTTGCTTTTGCCGTTACGATATCAACAGCGATTTCATCGCCTCCAAAATTGCCCGTTGCTCTACCTCCCAACATGATGTATATCGGTGAGATAAGCTCGCCACCGCCATATACGGGGCACGACCTGCCGGCGACAAGTTGCACTTTATCTGTGTTGTGATGCAATATCATCCCGCACTTTCTCTCATACTCCTTGCACAGTGCCACACTAACTGCATCGGCTATACCATCGCATAAGCTGTCCGGATGTCCCAGCCCTTTTCGTTCCACTATCTCTATCCCTTGGTCACCAACGGCTTTCTTGCTCATGAACTCTACATTTATATTCCTTACTACCGACTCGCTCATTTTTCTGCACCTTATCCTTCTAAAGGAAGAACAAATACTTAAAAAAATAGTTCCTTTAGTAAAATAGTCTTTATTAAAAATGTCAATCACGAATTATCGCACTATTACCTGTTGGGTCGTCTAATATCAAGGTCATACATGCTTTACCCGCTTTTATCTTCTCTATAAACATCAAAACTTGCTCTGCGCGTTTCCTCTTATCGCCCACCACCTCTCTGCTCAGTATCTTCAGCACTCGTTCCACCCGCTTCAAGACGCCTTCTACCGTGGAAATAAACGATTCCCCTTCGCTTGGATCCACGTATACACCCAACTCCGGTATCTCAATGCGGCCATATGATGACCGTATTACCCTCACATTCAAGTCCTGCACTGAAGAAACCACCAGCTCATATCTTCGCTGCTTATCCGTAATCTCTGATAAAATCCTTACATCGGTAGAGCGATTGCCACAGGAAGGACAAGTGGCAACAAAAAGAACAGCATCGCCAAAATGAGGTATATTATAGGACAAAAATTGCAGATCACTTTCCGCGCCGCAAATAGGGCATCTCTCTTTCACTTATCGTCCCACGCCACACAGCACTAACGTACCATTATCGGCCACCCAATTTCTTCCGTTCTATTTTCACTCCTGTCGGTGCCACTATCACTTGTTCTTCGCCAAAACCCGCGATGTCCCCGCCTACATCCATACTTGCCAGCTTTAAGTCCTTTATCGCTTTCTCTACCAGAACCTTGTCCCGTTTCGCCAGTGATATGTCCAGAATCAACATATTGCCTGCGTATATTTCCTTTTTCAATTCCGGCACGTCATACAAGCCAGTCAACTCCGCAGTCTTCACGTACATCTTCACTTCTGCATCGTCCTTTAGTTCCTGCTCGTATTCATCTATGTCTAAATCAAGGTCCAGATAATCGTCTTCATCTACCTTTTTCTCAAACAACCTGCTCAATCCGTCTCGTATCCCCATTTTTTCCCCTCACGCTCATTAATAACTATTACTCTCGTATTTTAACATTTAAAGTATAAGGCATACACAATTAAAAGATATTGCCACATCCCTCATGGCCGAATGTTAAAAGTTATGTTAGGTACTTGTCACTTTTATTGGTAATATTTAGCTCTATACGCACGTAATTTGTCTGACATAGCTCTTTTGCGGTGCCATAAGGCTTTAGCTACGTTTCTTTTTAAATAAAGACGGTAAATGGATTGCATAAGTGCCGTCATCCTTTATTTTCATTACTACCCCTTTCCGCTCTAACAACGCATCCAGATTAAGTTCATATACTCCCGGACCTATTATCTTCAAGCTTTCAACCCGCTCCGCCTCGGGCGCCAACTCTACCCGCTCTTCTACTTGTATCCTCTCGACTATATCCTTTGCCTTTAATTCTTCGCCATCCTTGAGGTATAAGAAAAGATTGCCACCACATTCCGAGCAGCCCTTTAACATCTCTTCCGTCATCTTTTCGTACTTCTTACCGCACTTCAAACATTTATGCATTTTCACTCGTTTTATATTATCATGTTGAGGAAATGATCGCACTTATTAAGTCTTTTTCTTTCTTTATCGTCTTCATTGTCTTCGCTGGCCCTATCACAGTAAGTCGTGTCTTTTTACGAATATTTAAAAAGCCACTCTTACTCGGATAGCCACTCATCTCGATTCCCGGAAAATCATCGCTCACCTCTATCATCGTAAGTTCTATCAGCTTCATCTGCTCCTCTGACGTCAGGCCGCCCTCCAATACCACAATGTTCCCGGACTTTACACCATCCAGCACGAATCGTAACTTCTCCATAGAACTCATTGATTCCATCTTGTCCTTTGATATTAAACGCATCTCTATCTGCATCTTTCTCTCCTTTCGCTTTCTTCTTCACCTGAATGCCTTTGCCATTTCGCCATAGAGCGCTTCTATGTTATCGCCTTTCAATGCTGATATAGGCACCACATGGTGCTGTGGGAACGCATTTTTTATCCGTTGTGGTACGGAATCCGGCAAATCAACTTTATTCGCGGCGATAACGACCGGGATGCCTCGTGCTTCCATATTGCCTATGATGACGATATTCGTTTGCGTATAAGGATCTTCCGTGGAATCCATCAAGAGAACAACGCCATCAATATCGTCAAGCCATTTTATTGCTTCTATAACGCCTTCAGTAGCCTCTTTTGCCCTTCGTTTCGCTTCCTCTTCATCCATACCATAAGCCATAAAATCGCGAAAATCTATCTTTGTCGCCAATCCTGGGGTGTCAACCACATCCAGCGCCAATTTCGCTTTGCTGCGCTTTGTTTTGGGATTAGAAGAAGGGTTGTCTTGCGACAAGTTTTTCGTCAGGTCTATGTTAACTCCCTCTCGTTTTACCACTCGCCTCGTCTCATGTGGAACCTCTGTGGAGACCCCTACATCCTCTTCCTCATCCACGAATGTATGTACTATTCGATTTGCCAAAGTTGTTTTCCCGGCATTCGGCGGTCCGTAAATGCCTATCTTTACTCTTTTCTTCTTGAAAAGCAAAGCCATTAACAATCGTGAAAAAATGCCCTTCATCTTCTTCCTGGTTATCATCCCTTTTTACCCTTCCATTTCATCAAAAAATATTTGCCGCCGGATACGCATAATTTATAATATCCTACACTCTCATAACATCTATATTAATTTAAACATAACCTCCTGTGGTTCTTAGTCAAGAACAAGATGGAAGTTCGGAGTGAGTGGAAATTGTGATAGAAGGAACAGAAGAGGTAGTACGTGTACGTATACCCAAGGAAAGGAACAGAGAAATATTAGGGATAGTGCAGAAGATGTTAGGCGGTAGGAGAGTAACAGTGCAGTGTCAAGATGGTGAAGAAAGAATGGCCCGAATACCTGGTAGGTTAAAGCGGCGACACTGGGTAAACGTTGGAGACGTAGTAATAATTGTTCCTTGGGACTTTCAAGATGAAAAGGCGGAACTCATCTACCGATATAAGAGACCGCAAGCGGAATGGTTGAGAAAGAAAGGTTTCTTGAAGTAGAGAAATGGCTGAGGCAGGAAGAAAGGCAACTACCTAAAGGTAAAAAGAGAAAAAAAGATTACCGCGATAGAAAGACGGAACAATACGTTTTCGACGTACCTACACTGGAAACGTTGTATAAATTTTCAGCGAAGGGCATATTAAAAGCGTTGGGTGGTCCGATAAGCAGAGGTAAAGAAGCGGTTATATTCCATGCGATAGGTGCGAATGATGTGGAGCTTGCAATAAAGATGTATAAAGTAGATACCTCTAACTTCAAGGTCATGCAGGACTACATAATTGGTGATCCGAGATTTGAGAATATCAAAAGAGACCGTAAAAGCATTGTATTTGCATGGGCTCGTAAGGAGTTTAAGAATCTGACGCGGGCTCTTGACGCAGGCGTCCGGGTGCCCAAGCCGATTGCGTGTAATAAAAACGTGCTAATAATGGAGTTTCTGGGGCAAGATGCTATTGCAGCACCAAAATTGAGAGATGTGCCTTTAGATGTTATTGAACTTGACTTTGACCTCGAAGAACTCTTTTCGCGTATCGTGGGTTATATGAAACTCCTGTATGAGAATGGCACGATGGTGCACGCGGACCTCAGCGAGTTCAACATATTGATGGATGGATATGTAGAGCGGGACGCGGGTGTAGAAGAAGTAGAGATAGAACCTGTGCTAATTGACATGGGGCAATCAATACTTTTAGACCATCCAAATGCCGATGCGTTCTTCAGACGTGACGTGCGAAATGTCGCCACATACTTTAATAAACTTGGATTTGCATGTTCGGAAGAGGAGATGATGCGGATGGTGATGGAATAGAAATATGCTGAGCACCACAGATTATAGGGATTCATCCCATTTAAAAGCGACTAAAGACAAAGCCGGCTTGCTATTACATTTCGCAGACAAAAGTTTAAAGTACAAAAGGCAGGTAAAATGATTGAACAGTGTAATCAGTGCAATCGGTGGTTTTAAAAATGGTAACACAATATGTAATGATCCCACAGGATAGGATAGGCGCGCTTATCGGTCATAATGGGGTCGCAAAAGAGGAAATAGAGCGAAGAACGGCGAGCAGGATAACTGTGAATAGCGAGGACGGAGAAGTATCCGTAGAGGGTATAGACGATAGGGACCCTGTAAAAACGCTCAGAGCGGTTGATGTGATAAGTGCGATAGGTCGTGGCTTCTCGCCAGAAAAAGCTGTTGCACTCATTGATGACGATCTCCTAATATTCGATGTCATTTCCCTCGACCATCTCACGCCAAAGACGCTGAAACGGGTGAAAGGACGTATAATAGGGGAAAAGGGTAAAACGCGAAGGACGATAGAAAACCTTACGGGTGCAAAAATATCGGTATATGGCAAGACGGTGAGTTTGATAGGGTTTTTGCACCAGACAAGGGCGGCGGGGGATGCAATAGAGATGTTGATTAAAGGTGCGCCACATAGCGCGGTATATGGCTTCCTGGAGCGGCAGAGGGGAATGGGTGTGGAACGATGGTGAAGAACTTACGATTTACTAAATAAAAATGGCCAATTAGGTGGTTGAATTATGGGCAAAGAGAGAGGGGCGGAAGAGAGGACGAGAATGGTTGAGTATTTGAGGCAACAGGGAATCCATGAAGCGGTGTTAGAAGCAATGCTGCGCGTCAAGAGACACCTTTTTGTACCGCCCGAACGTAGTGACCAGGCATATGGGGATTATCCTCTGCCCATCGGGGAAGGTCAGACGATAAGTGCGCCGCACATGGTTGCTATGATGTGTGATTATCTGGACTTGAAAAAGGGCGATAAAGTACTTGAAGTTGGCGCCGGTTCCGGATACCACGCCGCGGTCATTGCAGAGCTAATAGGTGAAGAAGGGCACCTATATACCGTAGAAAGGATCCCGTGGCTGGTTGAATTCTCAATGAAGAACATGGAGCGTGCGGGCTATAAAAACGTGACGGTGACGCACGGTGATGGGACGCTTGGACTGCCGGAGCATGCACCGTATGATAAAATAAGTGTGACTTGTGCAGCCCCGGATGTACCTCCACCGCTCATTGAGCAGCTAAAAACAGGTGGGAAAATGGTTATACCCATCGGAGGATATATGCAAAAATTGTACCTGCTGGAGAAAAAGAACGGGATAGAGAAAAAAAGAAAATGTGATGTTGTTTTCGTACCTTTAATAGGAAGATATGGATTTAGAGACTATGAATGAACAAATGCTCTCGCCCGCAAGTGGGAAGATATTGTGGATTGGAGCAGGTGAAAGGGGACAGAAAACTATTACAATATTCATGCATCTTCATAATGTGCATGTTACAACAGCACCATTAAATTGCGTTGTAAAGAAAATAATGCCCAAAAAGGGTAAATTCAAGCCCGCTTTCTTACGTAGCAGTGATTTCAACATGAAAAATACGATAGAACTGAGTACGAAGTACGGAGATATAAACGTAGCACAAATAGCAGGATTCTTTACGCGGAAAATACTATGTGATGTGAAAGCAGGGCAGAAACTAAGTAAAGGTGAGCGAATGGGTAAGATTTGTTTCGGCTCTCGTGTGGATGTTACCGTTCCAGAAGGGTTTAAGATAATGGTAAAGGAAGGTGACAGGGTACGGTACAAGAACTCAGTGATCGCGATAAGTACAGCAGAATGATTTTAGCGTATTTTCGTTCTATTCTAAAACCGAATGTTGCACCCGCAGCCATTCCAGAATATACTCCGGTAGCATGAACCCCCTTTGATTCAGCCTTTCGACTAAATGCAGAGGAAGTGGGCTGAGCGCAAACGTTGCGCGTTCATAGAACGTGTCTGGTGTGCACTCCATGACGAAACTATCAGAATTTCTCGATAATGTGGATTCGATGCCCACGATAGAATAAATATGCCCCCCAAATTTCTTCTGCTCCTTGCACCAGCTCAAAAGGGTTTCCGTCTCCCCCGACAAAGAGATTAAAAATAATATGTCACCAGCGCGTGGTTTTGGTGCAAAAGGCCCTGATAAATACGCCTCGTCACCTATGGCTCTCTTAACATGCTGCAGTCGTATTGCAGTCATCCTCGCAACGTTCCTCGCGGGACCTATACCACCCATAGTTATTTGGCTTCTCGTCTCCAGATTGTCAATTACCTTTCTGTAAATGCCAGAACTAACAAACTTATTCACAATTTTACCGATTTCCTTTGATTCCACTTCTATCTTTCTAAAAACCGTTTTGTAATCCTTATTTTCATTTATTGCTTCCTTTGTTTTCTGAAATAGCAACAGAGAACCTAATTCATAAACATCATTCATTATACCGTGTTTTAGGAATCCATTAGTGGTCTCAGGTTTTCTATCCCGCCCGGACAGCTCGACTACATTACCATATTCTTTCTCTCCCATTTTGCCGATCGAGGAATTCAGGTTAGAGACAACTGCATTAATGGTGAATTTATCGCTCTTTTTACGCTCGATATAATCCACGAGTTGTTTTACCACGATTTTAGGTGTTGAAGTCTCGCCACTTCCGGAATTGACGAGCAGTGCTATATTATCAAACATCTGCTCCAACACTGGCGCTGCTTCCTCTATGGTGCTACCCGGGAAATCTATGTCAACCATAGTTTTCACTTCCTTTCTCGTTTGACCCATGCCAATGTAAACTGCGCTTTGTGACCGCCCTTCCCCGACGAGAACGATACAGTCGGCATTTTTAAGTGCTTGGTAAAAGGGCTTGAATTCTCGCCTCTTGACATTACGAACGTTCCGTATAACGCCATTGATATACCGGACTTCCATTGCGATTTTATTAGCTTGTACCATGTGTTACGCGAGCAAAGAACGGCACCAGCAACCTTCCTTTGTAAAAAGAAAGATTGACCAGAGAGTTGGTACTTTCCATTCCTTCTCGCCTTTCACCCCTATCTTTCAGTGAAAGAGTTTAGTTTGATACTCTGTTAAACCTTTCGGTATTTTGCTCAAGTGCACTAAAAAAAACTATATGAGGTGGATAAAAAAACAGGCACAGAAACCGTTTTGTCGTTATAAAAGGGACATTAGACTAGTTCAATATGTCCTTGCAACATATACTCTTCTGGCTTTTTGCGAACAAATAATGCACTTACCTTCGCTTTTGTCGCGCATTTCCGCCGCGTGTAAAGGTTCACCCAACACACTCGCGTCAAGATGTTCCTCTAAATCCTTACCGCATCTTGCGCTATCACACAAGAATAAAGAAACGATACCGTGTTCTGCCTTATTTTTCAGTGCTCGCAGCTCCTCGACAGTTCCTGCATCGCTGCCTTCACGTTCATAAATATTAGCGACTAAAGCCTCTTTTGCTCGTCCATGAATACTAGATTGTACTTCTTCCAGCGTCCTCTTCACTTCGGGTACGGCATCGTGAAGGGGAACATGCACCCTCTGGGAATCATCTCTTCTTACAAATTCACAGCTATTGTTTCGCAAATCCCGGGGGCCAATCTCTATCCTCAAAGGTACCCCCTTCATCTCCCATCGGTAGTACTTCGCGCCTGGCCTTTCCTCGGAATCGTCCAGAAAAGCTCTTATTCCTGCATTTTCCAAATTTTCATAAACGGCAGCACAAGCCTTTTTTACTTCGCCTTCGTCGCTCCCAGCCTTACCCGAAAACACTATAGGCACGATAACGACCTGAATGGGCGAAACTTCAGGCGGTAATACCAGCCCATGCTCATCGCCGTGAATAGAAATTACAGCGGCAACGCACCGTTCCGATATGCCATAGCAGGTCTGATTTACGTACTGCAGCGAGCCCGCATTATCCTCATATTTTATATCAAAAGTTCTCGCAAAGCTCTCGCCGAGCAAGTGAATTGTCCCGATTTGCATTGTCCTACCATCCGGCATGAGTGTATCAAAGGCAAGGGTATATGCAGCACCCGGGAATTTATCCCAGTCCGGCCTTCTTGTGATTATATAGGGGACATCAAGCAGGTCAAAGAAATTCCGGTATAAAGAGATAGCTATTTTTACCTGTTCCTCGGCATCCGCCAGACTTGCGTGTGCGGTATGCGCCTCTTTAAAGGACGTTATCTCACGCAATCGAATGAGCGGTCTTGTATGCTTCGTCTCGTATCTGAATGTGTTTACAATTTGATATACACGAAGTGGCAGGTCGCGATGTGACCTTATCCAGACTTTAAACACGGGATATATTGCCGTCTCGGAAGTAGGGCGGAGAGCAAGAGGAATGTCCAATTCGGTAGTTCCACCTTTTGTTACCCAGAAAACCTCCTCTTCAAACCCTTTTATGTGTTCCTCCTCCTTCATTAACTCATCTTTCGGTATTAACATTGGGAAAAGCACCTCTTCGTGTTCCTTATCCATAAAAGCCCTCAAAGTCGTGTATATGAGATTCCGCAATTTGAATCCGTACGGATACCATACATATACTCCTTTCACCGGATACCGGATGTCTAATATCTCGGCACGTTTCAGTATCTCACTATACCACTCGCTGAAGTGGCCTTCCTTCGGTAAAGTGGTCTTGCTTTCTGTTTTTGTTTGCATTATCAAAGCCGCTGGTGGGATTTGAACCCACGATCTGCTGATTACGAATCAGCCGCTTTACCCCTAAGCCACAGCGGCTCCCAGTGGTATCTCTTTGAGGATATTAATACTTGGGGTACTTAAGCGTTTACAGAAAAAGCGGCTTTTTGGGGTAGGTGTTGTTTACACCTGCTGATGCCACATGAACATTTAAATATGTAGAATGTATAGGTAAAATGTACTATGAAAAAGGAAGAGTTGGTGCATTTGCATTTATTATTGGCGCAATTGAAGAAGTATTGTGAGGTAAATGGAATGGCTTGCGATTTCGCAAAGTACAACAAGTTGGGCATCTCTCCATTTCAGGTGCATCGAAGCAAAGACGATCACAAACAGGCGGTCTTCGCCCTCGGAATCGAGCTTGCTTCTTTAAAGGGGCGGTCCCAGGGCTCTTTACTATCCCGGAGATAGAAGCCCGCAAGGGAATTTCTTATCCCTTCGTACTGCTCTTAGTAGGCTGCGGTCCTCCGCAGTAGCAAAAGGCGAAATCGGTGTAGCGTTTTGTGCTAACATCAATAACCAAGGTGTGACTATTTAGCGAACGGGCAGCTACTTATGGCTAAGAGCGCGGAAGGATTGATATGCTTCTACTAGGTCCTTCCCTTCAATAAATACCGTATCGCGTTCTGATGCAAAGGCTATTGCATCTGCCTTCGTGAGTGCATCCCCAGTTTCGGTATCCAACATTTCACAAATTGCCATTGCCGGAGGTATGCCCGCAAGCATCGCTAGAACTACCGAAAGCTCCGTCTGACCTCTTCTTTCATCGAGCAGACCATCCGCAGCCTTCAATATTGAGACATGACCCGGTGTCCTGAACTCATCACAAAAATCGTAGGTGTTACCGTTTAGTGCTTCATCCACCGCTTCACCTATCAGCTTTATCGTTAATGCTCTGTCTCTATCCGTTATACCTGTGAATGTATCACGATGGTTCACCCAAAGTGAAAATGAAGAGCGTTTATCGTATGAAAGGTCGCCCTTTCCTTCCACCATCTTTCTTATATGAAAGAACTCACCGGTCACGTTTATCAGTATATCGCTAATCAGAGGCAGTCCAAGTTTCTCTGCTGCAACGGGATGTATAGCAACGCAGATAAGCCCACCACCTTCATTTCTATAATACGCAATATCTTTTGGTGTAACCGCAGATGCGGGCATTACAAAGTCCGTCTCGCCCTCTCTATCCGCTGCATCGTAGATTAATACGGTTTTACCCTTTTTTACGTACTCTATACCACGTTCTACCGTCTCTGGGGCATTCATACCCTCACCATCGCTCTTATCTCATCGCCATCAATTAATTTTAGTTCACATCTTAAGTAAACAGGTGAAATTATCTCTACGACATCTTCGGGATAATGTGTACGGTCGGGAAGGATAATTGCACTTTTTATTCCCTCTGCTCGCTCACACAATATTTTACATGTGAAGCACTTGCCACCACCAAAAGTCCTATTTTCTGATTCAAAACCGGCTATTTCTACACCACTTAGCCCTGCCAATTTCTTCCTCAGTGATATACTCGGTGAATCCAAACGGAGATTTAAGGTGCCTGGAAAAGGATTGAAACCTAATTTAGTCTTAAATTGCCGTTTATAGCCCATAAGAGTAGTATAATATTGCCCTTCGCCAAGACCCGTAATCAAATGACCACCGATTTCTAACTCGATATTCGGTGTGGAAAAGAATATCTCCTGATATTCGTAACATTCACTTTTCAGTCGCGCTATCCCATTTCCCGTCAGTATTATCCACTGTCCATCCGCGATTATCCTTCTATGCACGAGTCCTTCCCTTTCAAGCTCCTGGAGCCGCCTCGCCGCGGTCTGTACGCTCGTTTTTATCGTTTCTGCAAACTGCCCGGAAGATAACTTAACTGGTTGTGCAATCGCACCTAACAATGCAAGTTTTTTTAATGAAACAATTATGTCCCCACTCATCTTTCTCCTTCACCTCGGCAATACCAATTTTGAGATACATCTCAAATATAGGAAAGGTGAATATAAAAAGGTTGCGTTTTCGGTGCCGTTTTACTTGTCTTTTAAACTCAAGCCGGCAAGCAAACCGAATAGAAGACCGTATAGATGTGCCGCATGCGCTATTCCGTCTTGCAAACCCATTATAAGCGGTAAGACGTCATAAAATAAGGGTATTATAAAAGCTATCATCCATAGTTCCAGTGGTATAAAGCCGAATAGATACACTCGCAGTCTTGGCATTAACACCGCAAGAGTGGTCAATATCGCGTATATCACCGCACTTGCACCCACTGCTGGAGAACTGGAAGTGAAACACCAGCCAATCCCTGCAAAAATGCCAGAAAAGAAGAAGATGAGTAGAAATTTTGTGCTTCCCACTTTATGCTCTAATACCGGAGCGAAGAAGACGAATACGAGCAAGTTGATAAGGATATGCCCGAACTGATGTGTAGAATGAAGAAAGACATAAGTTACCAGCGTCCAGGGACGTTCTAAGACATTCTGAGGATCTAACACTAACAACTGGGTATAACCCGGAATGAGTAATTGCAAAACGAAAGAGAAGGCCATGATGAACAGAAGCAAATAGGAATAGTTATGTGCGAAAACGCTGAATGAGTTAGTATCAACGTTTTTTAGCCGTTCCATGGTCGGCATCGCTATGGTTCTTCCTTTTTCGGGGTCGTTTTTATGATCCTCTGATCCAACGCACCAGTGCAGTCCTGGCGGGAGATGCTCCTTGCAAAGGGTATCGCCACAGTACTTGCATCGGTACAATGCCGGTTTGCCGCAGATTGTGCAGCGTGTACGTGTCATGTAAGTGAAAGGAGAGGTTACAAATTTAAAGGTTATGTAATGGTAGAGTTATAGAGTGGATTTCAGTTGCGCATGTGGCTTAAAGCATATTCCGTTTGGATGTGGTACCTATCCGTCAAATGTTTTCAACTTCTCCTATCAGATAAGTGCTTCTCGCTTCGCTTATACGCACCGGGAAATATGACCCGAGAGGCAAATCCGCTTTTAATACGACCGTGCGGTATGCGCAGTCGCGCGCGATTACGCCACCTTTCTTACCCTTTTCCGTTACTAAAACAGGAATCACTGTCCCTTCCAATTCCTTGTTTGTGGCAATAACAAGCTTATGATGCCTATCGGAGATTATTCTCGACCGCCTTTTCTTCTCCCGTTCTAACAAATCCTTCTGCTTCGCGGCTGCGGTCATGGGTCTTGGTGAGAACCTTGTTATGTTAACTTTTTCCGGCTTTACGCGCTCCAATAGATTCAGCGATACTAAGAACTCGGTTTCCGTTTCTGTTGGGAATCCAATGATAAAATCGGTTGAAATCGTGCAATACTCGAATCGGTGCCTTATGGTCGTTACCAGGTCCACGAACTCATCTATCTTGTAATTCCTTTTCATATCGTTCAGCACCCTATCAGAACCAGATTGCACAGGCACATGAAAGAATTTGAATATCTTTTCGGACTCGAATGCGTCCAGAAATTCATCTAAAATCGGAAGTAGTGTAAAAGGGTTCATCATGCCTACTCTCACACGGAACTCGCCATGCACCGCAGTTACCAATTTTAACAGCCCCGGGAGCTTTATGTCTGCCCGGTCGAGACCGTATGCACTGCAGTCCTGAGCAGTAATTCGTATCTCTTTTGCACCCTTGTCCACCGCATTTTTTACCGCGTCACATATATTTTCCGGGGAGTAGCTCTTTAGTTTGCCTCTCGCTCGTTTCACGATACAATAAGTGCAGTTTCCGGTACAGCCCATTGATATGGGTATTGTACTAATCAAGCCATCAAAATCGAATTCTTGTTCCTTACTACTGCAAATATCCCGCGGTGTTACCAGTGCTACATCATCGCCCATAATGCTTCTTACAAGCTCAGGCTGTGCCGCCGCCATACAACCAGCTACAATTACCTCTTTACCCTGCTGCTTCAACTCGTTCAGTCGCTTTAGCACATTTAATTCCGTTCTCTTCGTTACGGTGCAGGTATTCACGATAACGACCTCGGCTTCGTGTTCTACTACTATCTCATGACCCGACTTTCTCAAAATCGCACGTATCTTCATCGTGTCACCAGTATTTGCGGTGCAGCCGAAAGTTTCGATAGAAAATTTTGTTCCCGGTACGGGTAGGTTCATTTTTTTAATAAGTTATTTTAGTTTAGAGATGCTTTTGTTTTTAGTAACGTTAGTGTGGAGATAAAGAGAAGGGTAAAGAGAAGAAGAGAAAAATGACGATAAAAGAGGAGTTACCACCAGGAGAAGTAGCACCGGAGGAAATCCAAGCGGCGAATATGCAAGTTGCCGCAAGCTTTTCGGAGATGTTAAAGCCGGTTATTGGACCTTTTGGATCTAAGATTTTGATAACGCAGGGCGCCACGAAGATAGAAGCTGCGGACCTTATATCCCGAAACGCACTCAGCCTGGTAAAAGAATTAAAGTATCAGCATCCTACTGCAGATATACTGCTAAACGCAGGGTTAACACAGGGCGAAAGAGTAGGGGATGGAATAGCAGCGGTTATGGTTCTGATGGGCGAGCTAGTGAAGAAAGGGTATGAGTTGAGGGCATTGGGCGTGCATCAAAATAAAGTGATACAGGGGTATGAGATGGCGCTTGAGGTTGTAAAAGCGGTTTTGTCTGAGATAGCGTCTCCTGTTGAGGTAAGTGGCGAAGGTAGTGATGCTATTTTGCGGAAAGTGGCGAAGACGGCATTAAAGGAAGGCGATTTTGGTGAAGGAGACATATTAGTGGATACTGTAGTCGAGAGCATAAAGCGGCTACGTGATAGTGACGATAATGAGCCCATAGAGGTGGAGGATATAGTAATAGAAACGAAGAGTGGAAGTAGAGTACACGAGACGAGTTTTTTAGAAGGCGTTGTTATAGACCGAGAAGTGCTGGATGCGCTTCCAACAGAGATGGAGAATGCGCGGATAGCGCTGCTCGATTTCCCGATTGAGCATAAGGAGCCGAGGATAAAGGGACGAAAGGAGCTAAAGACAGGAACCGGTGCAAGAGAACGGAGTAAAGCAGGACAAACACTCGGTGCACTTGAGATTAGCGTGAAAATCTCTGAACCGTCACATTTCAAGGAGTTCCGGGAGGCACGAGCAAAACTGTTTGATGAAGTTGTGGACCCGGTAATAAACTGTGGCGCAAACGTAATTTGCTGCCGATGGGGTGTGGATGATGACGCACTGGACAAGTTCCGGGATGCCGGTATAATGTTGATAAAGCGAGTGAAATTAACGGATTTGATGAGGTTGGAGCGATCCACTAAAGGTAAGATAGTGAAAGATATAAGCGTTTTAAGCGAAGATAAATTTGGCGTTGCCGGGAAAGTGGTGCAGCGGAAGATAGGTGGTGATAACTACGTGTTCATGGAAGATTGTGCACGTAAGAAATCAGCCACTATACTTATAAGAGGTACAACCCTCCGGATTTTAGAGGGCTTGGTAGGCGAGATAAGAAGCGCTTTGCATGCCGTTGCGCAACTGTTTGTGGATGCACGAGTGGTGCCGGGAGGCGGTGCGGTGGAGATGGAATGTGCGTATCAGCTCAGAAAAGCAGCAAAGAAGGTTCCGGGAAAGGAGCAGTTGGCGATGGAAGCGTTTGCAGACGCTATTGAGACTATACCAATGGCAATAGCGAAGAACAGTGGGATGAATCATATTGATACTTTAACGAAGCTCAGGGCAGAGCATTTCGAGGGAAATAAAAATGCAGGTATATCGGGATTGGCTAAGCAAGTGAAAAGCGATATGATGGCTGAGGATATAATAGATCCGTTGACAGTGAAGTTACAGGCGTTTATCTCGGCCACCGAAGCGGCATCCCAAGTGATGAAGATAGATGATTTGCATATTGCGAGGAGTGCCGCACGAGATGAAGCAGCGGATATTGAATCGCAGATCGCTGGTAGGACACGAGAGTTAATAGATACGGAGAGGCAATCAGATGAGTTCAAGTCGGTTCGAGGTGGTAGGGTGAAGTATTAGGCGCTATTTAACCCCCTCCAAAACGGACTGCTTGGTGCTCATCTACTTTTTTTCAGTGGTTCGTGGAGGGGTTAGAGCTTATTGGAAAAGGCAAAATACAAATTGGAAAGTGCAAATTATAGGGGTGTTCAAGCAAATAGCTTTTTGTCTGTTTCACAACTTATTTTTATCGAGTTTGCCTTTCCTCGCTTGTTCTAAAAGTTGATTCACCATCTTAATCATTTCAGTATCGCCAAGACGTTCAAAAATATCCAGAGCACCTAAAAACTGTCTTTCTGCTTCATTGAAATCTTCTGTTTTCAAATAAACCAACCCTAGCGATGCTTGATATGAAGCAATTAAATATTTTGCCCCCATTTCCTTAACTATTTTCAAACTTTCTTTTAAATATCTCTTTGCATCTTCATAATTTCCTGTGGCTTTTGCAATTTCCCCTAAAATGCTATAAATGGTGGCAATTTTTATTTTGTCCCCTAACAGTTCATAAATCTCCAAACTTTTTTCATAATATTTCTGAGCTTGCTGGTAATCGCCTTGAGCCTCAGCAAAAGAACCTTGTTTCTCTAAAACCTTGGAAATTCTGTGACTGTCTTTTATCTCGTTGCTGATAACCTGAGCTTCTCCAATTCGGCGAATCTCTTCATCAATGTTCCCCTGAATTTTAGCTAAATCGCTTAGTTCAATTAGGTTATCAACTACTCCTTTCTTATCGCCGATTTCTTCGTTGATTTCTAAACTTTCCTCGAAAAAAGTTTTCGCTTCTGTATATTTTTCTTGAACATTAGCCAAGCTACCGAGAACTCCAAGAGTTAAAGCTATTAATTCATTATCCCCTAATTCTTCCCCAATTGCAAGGCTTTTTTTATAAAACTTATCTGCTTTATGATAATCCTTTTGGTACCCAGCAATCGCTCCTAAAAACAGGAAAGTGCGAGCTACAATATTATCATTACCAAGTTCTTGAGCTAATTTTAAAATTTCCGCGTCATATTCATTGACAGAGGTATAATCTCCTTGATAGAGAGAAATTGAAGTTAGACCTACAAAAGTTAAAATTAAATGTCCTCTATCTTTAAGCCTCTCTGCCATCTTTAAACCTTGAAGGAAATATTGCTTAGCCTCTTCATAATTAGCCAAAGATAAGGCAGCTATTCCCGCTTCTTGAAGCAAATCGAATCTGGTTTGTAATAACTCAGACTCTGATGTTTCTCCAAACGAACGCTTTTCATATTCTTCCAGAAGCGCTTTAAACTGCTGTAACCGCTTTATCTTCTCTTGATGAGTGAGACTGTCATATTCGCTCGGTCCTCTCTTGAAAAGCTCTTCAATATCCTTTAAAATCCCTACTGGTTCTGGCTCAAGATAATATACGCCACTTCGCCATGCCCAGAAATCAGGGGCTTCTAATGTAAGAATTCTCACAGCAAATTCCGGCAGCCAGAATACCATTGGGCAGGCTATTGTTTCTCTTAACTTATCCCGCTGCCAATTCAAGCAATCGAAAAATAATCTTCTGGTGTCTGCGTCAGCAGCTATTGCTTCCTCAGCACCAAAGATAAAAAGTACAGAACGAATTTCCGTCTCCGCACCTCTAAGACAAAAAGAAGGAACTTCTTCGGGAATAATAGAAAGCAAATCAAAGTGTGAACTGTCAAGTTCTAATGAATGCACTTTTATCTCTTTTCCATCAAGACTTCTCTTGAGTTCTTCAGCCGTTTGTTTTCGGATTAATGGTGGATTTACCACGGCAAAATAAATAGCAAATTCGTTGCTCCATTCCAGAGCATGGACTAAGTCTTCAAATTCATTCTTTCCCGTAACAGAAAGTTCAGTTGCCATCGTAAGCCTCTTTAAATTTCGATAGGCGTTTCACCAATGGATTTACCGAAGCCCACTTTTCGCCTTCCGAGGAGCGATATTCAAGT
>Ga0255453_1018_pt1 | contig 24822 bp, 30 predicted proteins | sample ANMaggQLBNCT01G4_FD_182628 | JGI IMG/M metagenome (GOLD analysis project Ga0255453, IMG submission 182628) | Sediment cell enrichment communities from methane seep in Santa Monica Basin, California, United Staets - ANME aggregate JGI... | ecosystem: Environmental > Aquatic > Marine > Cold seeps >...
CTGGTGCCACGCGAAAATTCAACCTTTGTGATCTTTCGAAATACATTATTATACGTTTATTCTGTTTTTTAGGGCGGCATTCATTACTGATTTATCTTATTCATCAACCCCTACTGATTACATTGCTCTATCTTCTGGGAATTGTAGCGGAAATACACGTAAAAAGCGTTTAGTCAACACCTCTGTAAAAATGCCCTCGCGTATGCTTCCGTCTAACGGACTTTTTCACCGTCTGCCCATCAAGGATGCCCTTGTACAGACGAATTATCCTTTCTGCATCACCGTCTGTAAGGTCAAAGAAGAATTTGTTTATGCCACTGAGTTTGGTTATGTCGTTGAAAAGACCAATGCGTAAGCTGTTCAGTATCTGTGTGTAATTGTGTTCATGGCGCACAGGGAAAACAAACCCCAGATCGTCTTTCAGCGAACTTTCTTTCAGCGGATATTTTGTGCTCATAAGAACTGGTCTGCCATGAACTAAAACCGCGAAATTTGTGTTCTTGAACTCTAATAGCTCGGCTAAAGTAAGTTCAGGAGATACTATCGGAACCGCCCGGTATCTCTTAATAAAAGCCATGTCTATGTCATTGAAGACGTTAGCGGAATAATCGAGATAAACCGTGCGTGTGTTTGATTGCGATAGCACGGAGATAAGCCCAATGTTTCCAAGAAGGACCGACTCAGAGTCTTTCACCATTCTTATGGCCTCCTTTGCTTCGGACTCATAGATGATCCGCGGGATATACGGTAGCGCATTGCTATCACGAAAATCTGGAGCAAAGAGCGAGTAAAACACATAATTCGCACCTGCCTTTAACGCGCCTTTTACATCCTCTTTGGAATATACCTTAGCTAAAATCTCCATGTCCGACCCGGCACTTTCGATTTCCGGCATTATTACTCGTGGCTTTGACCTGCGGAGCATGTTAATTGTGGGTTTTGGGTTCACCGGTGCATAGTACGTCTTCTTTTTAGATGAAGTCTTGTAGATTCTATCGCCTTCTTCCGCACGGATGAACAGTTTTATCGTATCACAGGAATCCGCGGAAGCAACAGATTCAGCGTCTTTTTCTATCTTCTTTATGACTGCGCCATCAATTCCATCTTTAGTCCAAATTCCGATTCCGTCACCAACTGATAGGCATCCACTAAGTTTGAGCGTGGTGTCTTCTGCAATCACGCCCAGAAAAACGCCGCGGTTCTTCGGGTTGTCGCAGGCTATAATCTCTTGTGCTCCAAACATATATCCTACGGTAAATTCACGGTTGAATTCAAGCGCAAGGTCTTTTAGTTCTCGTTCAGGCAGCCGGAAATCACCTGCGTAATAGGAATCCGCGGCTAGGCGGTAGACTCTCGTGGCAAGTGCGGTATAACGTGGACTTCTTAGCCTGCCCTCGATCTTTAACGCGCTAACACCCGACTCTATTATTTCTGGAATTTGTCCGGCAAGGCATAAGTCCTTTGTACTCAACAGGTAACTGTTGTTGTATCTCTTCCTGCATGGTTGTGCGCATACACCTCGGTTGCCGCTTCTGCCGCCCAAGAAACTGGAGAAGAGGCACTGACCGCTGTAGCTGAAGCATAACGCACCGTGAACAAATACTTCGGTATCTATCCCGGTCTTCGCGACAAAATCTTGTACCTGTACAAGCGAAAACTCACGCGGAAGTGTAACTCTATCCGCACCGGAAAGTAGGTCCGAGTAGTGGGAATTCGTTATCCCTGCCTGTGTGGATATATGGATTCGCAGGTCTGGGAACGTATCCTTAAGAAGGCGCGTAAACGAGATGTGCTGGATTATTATGCCATCTATACCTCGAGAATAGGTATCTGAAATGTTATCGAAGAACTCTCGGAGTTCGTGGTTCTTTATAAGGGTGTTAAACGTAACGTATACCTTTACGCCATTATCGTGAGCGTATTCCACGGCATTCCTGAGTTCCTTGAAATTGAAATTCTCGGCACGTCTTCTTGCATTGAACTTGCCCACGCCTAAATAGACGGCATCTGCTCCGTTTTCCACGGCCGGCTTGAGCGACTCACGACCTCTGACCGGTGATAGGATTTCTACTTTCTTCACTGTAACTATAATATACTAACTATACAGGTTTTGGTGCTTAATACATGAAATACACGAACGCTCCAAAACGAGTTTTCTTCTCGTGCTCGATGCGCGGCGGATTCGGAAAACTCGCGCAGGAAGAACTGAGAAAGATACCGGACATATTAGAAGAGCAAGGTATGACGGTGATAAGCAAGCATCAAACCCGCGAAAAGTTTATGGAAAGCGAGTCACGACATACGGATAGAGCGATTCACGACCGTGATTACGAGTGGCTGAAAGAGGCGGATATTGTGATAGCGGAGATAACGAATCCGAGTCTGGGTGTCGGTGCGGAAATAGCAGATGCTGTTAATCTGGGCATTCCGGTATTGTGCGTGTATAAACAAGAGCATGAACAGCAGATTTCGGCGTATGTACGTGGCAAAGCGGGCGTTGTGTGTAAGGCGTATTCTGGTTGTGAAGAGTTGAAAGAGCTAATTCGGGACTATAATGAGCATTTATAAGAATATCCCCACAATCTTTTGCTTCTCTACATCCACCAATCCCCGATCCGTAATCTTCAGCTTTGGTATAACCGGCAAAGCGAGAAACGACATAGTCATAGTAGGCGCTTGCAATTTACAGCCCATTTCAGCAATTTTAGCTTCCAGCGCTTTTTGTTTCATAATCACATGATCCAGCCCTTTATCGCTCATAAGTCCTGCAATCGGCAGTTCCAACTCCCGCATTATTTCATTACCGCGACACAAAACAATTCCCCCTCCTATCGCTTTCAAGCGGTTACACGCGCGAGCCATATCCTCTTCGTTTGTACCGATAACGACAATATTATGCGCGTCATGGGCAATAGTGGAAGCGACAGCACCGGCCTTCAAGCCAAACCCTTTCACAAAGCCCAAACCGATATTACCGGAGTATTGATGCCGTTCGAGCACACCAATCTTTATTATATCACGTGCTGTGTCTATACCGCTAACTTCCTCCACGAGTTCCTCAGTCAGAAGTTCGCCTTTTATCAAACCGATAATCCGCGCTTTTTTTGCTCCGCCTTCTTGCGGTATCACAAAAGCATCAGTTTTTACATGCGCTATCCTTACACTTTCGCCATAACGAGGGTATTTGTGCTTATATCCCTGCGGCGGCGTAGCGAAATCCGTCTTCCCGTTCACTATCACACTTTCTACTTCAAACTTATCCAGATTCTTTAACAGCACGATGTCCGCGATTTTACCCGGCGAAATGCTGCCTATTTTATTGTCGAGTTTGAACCATTCCGCAGTGTTTATCGTGCACATCTGCACTGCTTTCACGGGATCTATACCCTGTTCAAAGGCTCTTCTTAAGACAAAGTCTAAATAACCCGCGTACTGTAAATCGCGTGGCGTTCGATCTCCGTCTGTGACAAGCATGCAATGCCTTGTAGCTACGGTCTTCAATAAAGGTGCAATATCTTCCAGGTTCTTTGCCGCTGAACCTTCCCTCACCATCACACGCATACCCAACCGGAGCTTCTCCTGCGCTTCTTCATAAGACGTGTTCTCGTGGTCTGAACCCGCACCACTTAATACATATGCGTTCAGCTCTTTAGCGCTGAGTAGCGGAGCATGACCATCTATTGGTACTTTTAACTCCTGTGCAGCTCCTATCTTCTTCCATACCTCTTCCTCTTTTGCTATAACACCGCCGTAGTTCATCACCTCTGCCAGACCGATAATTCCGTCCGTCCGCAGCAATTCCTTTATCTGTTCATGCGTAATCACGGCACCTGAGGTCTCAAGCCCAAGAGCAGGCGCAGTTGAAGGTACGCATGAAGGGGCCATACAATATACTTTTAGGGCGGTGGATTTTGCCTCTTCTAAAATTGCTCTTATCCCCTCTATACCTAAGACATTGGCTATCTCATGTGGGTCCGCCACAACCGCAGTTGTCCCGCGGGACACAACCGCTTTTGCAAACTCGCACACCGAAAGCATACTCATTTCTATATGTGTATGCCCGTCTATCAATCCCGGGACTGCATAGCTATTCCGCGCGTCAATCTCATTCCTTCCGCTATATCTGCCCAATCCTGCTATAAAACCACGAGCAATTGCAATGTCCGTTTCGTATATATCGCCGCTGCATACGTTCACGAGGTTTACATTTTTCAGCACGAGATCCGCTTTTTCTTTGCCTAACGCGAAGTCAATTAACGCATTCATTTAGTGTTTAACACCTTCTATTGCATGGGCACCTATGCTTTTAGTTTTCATATAGCGGGACAGCTTCTTCCGATGTCATCATACCAAAAAAGTTTATAACGACTTATAGTATGTGTATATTACACATATAAACATCCACTGGACACCAACACTTAAAATGGGGAAACTGATAGGATTTTGTCTGATAGCAGTAGCACTGCTTATATCCACATGTGGGGGTGCTGATACTACTTCTGCGCACCCTGTGGTAGTTGTGCTTATCTCGCCCGAGGAGGGTATGACTTATACTTCCACAGAGATAGCGCTGGTAGCAACTACTGAAGGGAATATATCCAATTTGAACTGGAGCTATCGGCTGAACGGAATGGCGAATATTTCGTTCCACTCTGCGGGTCATGCTAACGAGAACGATAACGCCACTAGTAACGCTACCGATAACGGAAGTGCACGAATAAAGCTGACTGCGAGCGAAGGTGTGAACACGGTGGATGTGTACGCGGAGGGTATGGTAGGAAATACCGGCAAAGTGACGGTATACTTCATTGTGAACACGACATTACCTGAATACTCGGGTGTATCACAGGAAGAACTGGGGGCAAATGTGACGAAGGAGATAGAACTGGCAGTAAAATCGAATGCGCCGATAATGAACTATCAAGAAAACTGTACCGTGAACGTATCACTTGGTGGAAACGAAACGGCAAGTGAAAGTGCGAAGATAAGGATAGAGATGGGTGGGGATGCGAACGTGGCAAATGTATTTGTAGATGATAGCACGGAAAATGTGTGGGATAGTGCATTATTCTTCGTCACGGCACCGGAAGGAAGGATAATCAACGGGGGTAAGGTACAGCTTGAAGTGCATGCTAATGATTCTCTAACGAACGGGAACGACTGGATGAACATAAGCAATATTTTTTCGTTCGAAGGGGATGGAAAGGTAAGATTAACGGTAAATGCGAGCGATTTGGCGGATTTATTCATGGGTGGTGGTGACGGAAGAGCCGTAAACGCAACTATATCATTCATTGAGGGCACAAGTACGTCAAAGCAAAAGGTCGAAACTGTCACGACAGTGTCGGGATTGACGGTTTTACCGGCAGATGTGTGGAAGAGTCGCGAGAAAGATATAGTGCTCGAAGTGAACGAAGATGAACTACTTTCGGTCTGGAGCCAATGGGGACAGATGTACGAGAATCGCTCTTACACAGGGTACGGAAGTATGCGATTAACGGCAAATACGGGCGATTTAGTGAGTTTATTCATCGGGGATGGCGCGGAAGATAACGCAAAAACAACTATATCCGTCATTATAGACACGGGTCCACCCGAGATACAGATCAAAACGGACACGACCACGCCGGAATTAATGTTTATATCGCCGGAAGAAGGGGAGACATACGCGACAAGAGCGATAAAACTCGAGGTAAAAGCAAATGAAGCAATTTCAAACTGGAGCTATCGGCTGAACGGGGAGGAGTGTATGACGCTGGAATCAGGAAACTGTAGCGCGTGGACAACATTAGCAGCGGGCGAGGGTATGAACAATGTAACGATCTACGCCATGGATAGTGTGGGGAACGCAGGGACAGCAGAACTATCTTTCTGTGTGGATACGACACCCCCGGAAATAACGGTCTTCGTACCTGAAGGAGGGAAGGCCAGCGCGACAAGGGAGATACAACTCGAGGTAAAAGCAAATGAAGCGATTTCAAATTGGGACTATCAACTGAATGGTGGGGACATAATAACGTTCACGCCCTCTGGAAATGGTAGCGAAACCGCGATAACAACACTAATCGCGAAGCCCGACACGAACATAGTGGAAATATTCGCGGAGGATAGCGTGGGGAATACAGGAAAGACAGAAGTTTCTTTTGTTGTTATGGACGCGGGCATTGCGAATGAGTTATCAGTACAGGGGACAGGACGTCTCACGATAACTGCCGGGGTAGAGCGCAAGACTGTTGCCGTGGGGCTGGAAAAGCGAATTGTGGCGGTGACGGGCCTTGGTGGGAACTACTCAATAGATTCATTAGATGTATGGGGCAAGTCGGTGGACCCGTCCGCCCCGGACTATCACCACTCCTCTTCGACATCGTTCAGTGGCGACAACCTTAGGAGCAGTGAAAAGTATGGAAGTCTGGCATCTCAAGGCGGTATTGGTGCAACGTACACAGAAGTAATTGATGCCAGTAAACTGCAGAAAAATGTAACCGTCTCTATCAAAACAACTCCGGTACAAGTACGCAAACAGTCATTTGAGGTCGAGACGGCAGCGGCCCTCAGCGGAAAGAGGGTAACACATGTAGAGCTATCAACGCGCACTACAAAGGCATCGCATAGACAAATGATTGAGGGGGATTGCACGGGTCGGATGAATCTGACTGTCGAAGAATAGATTATAGATCTAATGGCTTAGCGCGCGCAAATAAAAATAAAAAATAAAAAATAAAAAAATTAAAAGAGCTACGACCTGCTCACGTGGTAGTTAGCTCTGAAGGTGTAATCACCTCTTCTAATTCCTACTCGGCTGGATGTCCTCTTCTCTGTGTCAAGAGTCCAACCTCCATTACCCGTCTTTCCTATATCTGTGGAGTCCAGACCTGCTGTGAAGGAACCTACACCTTTTGCTGCGCTGATGTTGTAATACGTATCAGCCCCACCAATACTTCGCCCATCCGAAGAGAAGATCCTTATCACATCTCCTTCACTGGTGAAACCGATTGCACCTTGATAGCATGTTGCAGCGCTAGTATCACCAGCTACCGTGGCACCGCCTATGTTTTCGGTCAAATCCGCACCACCTATTAGCCTTGAGATAAACCCATCGGGGCCAATAGCAGCGCGGGTATAGGTAGCGTTAGTTTGCGATGTAATTTCGCCGCCTCCTTCTGTGAATGTGTGGTTACAGCTTGCGTTATCAGCATTTACAGCGTTTATGTGGAGTGAGTACTGGTTTTCGCTACTACCTGCGAATGAAACATGATCATCATCCGCCTTCAGCGTCCCCCCGGTCGTATTAAGCTCATAGGAATAGCTAACGTTCGCAGCACTGGTGGTTGTAGCAAATAATAGCAGAATCACCATTGCTATCAGTGCTATCTTCACCGTTTTCTGTAGAATCATTTTTTTTCGCATCACCTCCTTTGTGAGTATGTAACCTACAAGCATATAAAGCTTCTACACCTGTTAATGTCATATGCGTTTTATGCATGCCCCGGTATCTCATCTTTCCGGGAAACACCAAAAATACGAGAATGATTAAACCATGATACATTTAAAGCAGGAATGTAACTCAAGTATTAAACGTGGGCAAAGGGCGGGGAGAGAAAGGGGGCACCTACACGTATATTGTGTGGGAGTTTCCGGTTGACTCGAATGATCCACGGAATGGTCAGACAGACCTGTTGGGTGTTTATGTTACTTTTAAGATGGCGATAATGAAGGGGGAGAGGAAATGCCGATAGAAGAATACATCAAAGATGGCATAAGAGATAGCCTCAAGGATAGATTTAAGAAGCGAAGAGGCGGCTTCGAGATAATTGTAGATATACTTTCCGCGGCGATGGACGGGGCGAAGAAGACGGAGATAGTATATAGAGCGAATCTCAATTTCAAAAGGGCGGGGAACTATCTCGCATATTTAGAGGAGAAATTACTCATAGAGAATACAGGCAATGAGTATAGGACGACAGAGAAGGGGCGAGATTTTATGCTTGATTATCAGAAACTGAAGGACCGGCTAAAATAACTGAGTTTTGTACCCTATAAACCATCGGACAGCCGTTATTTTAGTTCTTTACGCTGCCATGTTGTGTCTAGAGTGAATTGGTACGTACCTATGGTTCTTACCAAAAGACCATACATGCTTTTATATACCAACGGATAAACAAACAAACGCAGTATGGTAAAGTAGCTGCTACTATGCCGAACAATAGGCATAAAACAATAAAACAAACTAGGAGGTGAAATATAAAAAATGAACACAACACACAGAATAAGAATGATCGTGGCTGTCGCAGTAGCGTTGACGATTGCGGTTGCAGGTATTGCTTCTGCAAGTCCGCCTGTTCAACCACCAAATGAAACATCGATAATTACTACTACAGTTACTATTGAGTGCCATGGTACCGTGACCGAAGTTGAGGACCTGGATGCAGCATACAGTTTCATCCCTGATGGTCTGGTTGGCCCAGATAACGGGAGCTGGATGGATGATCTGGCACAACAGGAACGCGTAGCACAGGTACAGTATTCAGAGAACTTGAAAGCAGTGGATGGGTTCACCCAATTCACAAAGGATTTCAAGTGGGATGGTGAAACAGGACCAAACCTCGCGGTAGATAAGAGGATTGCCTACGTTGAGGATGAGACCAGTGCAATAAGCTGGGTGGACAACACTGAGAATGTGGCTATGACCATCGTCACAGAAGGTGATGATAACCGCATTGGTGAGGACGTCGCAGCACTTTGTGTTTGGGCTCAGGGTGTGTGCATACCGCCAACCAACGAATTAGTAGCTGCCGGTAGTCAACTATATATGGTTGACCTTGTATCCGCAACCACTAAGACCTCTGTATCAACTACGGAATCGCCAAGATTAGCTCACCGTATCACAGGAACGGGAATACCGGGCTATGGCGCATATGTTGAAACAGTCTTAGGACCAGAAGGAACACTTGATGGTCCGTACGGTGTGGGTACAATATCCGCAGGTATGAAGGTGAGTTCACAGGAAGGCCGTGGATGTGACTACGACAATAACGGAACCGAATACTATCCACAAGCAGGCGAATTGACATACGATGAGATGACCACAGCAAAGGGCTTCTGGAACTTCGACAAGTCGATGACTTACCAATCACAGATTGAAGACGTTAACATACCTAGGTCATGGCGTGTATTCAACCTGCCGGTATAGTCGTACACAAGCGATAGCGACAACAACTGAATAAAATGAATAAATAGAGGGGTTGTTTTTTTATACCCCCTCGCTATATTTTTTTTAAAAAATGAGAGGTTAGATAAATGAAGATGGATAAACGCAATTTGATTATGATGCTAGCAGGTTGTTTGGTTTTGTGCTTATTACTGGTACCACAGGCTGCTTTAGCTCAGTCGGATACGTGGGTTACGTATAACCCGGGCCGGACCTGGGCGCTAACAGATATTCGGCATATTGGTTCGCTGAATATGAGTCAGGATTATTCACATTCGTATTCTGGCAATAATGTATCGGAAGAATTCGCTCATTCTTTTTATGCCAATACGTCTGAAGGTAAAACCCGGATATATGATGTGCTGAGTGTAGTTCCCACGAACCGCGGGAGTAGGCTCTGGAGTGCAACTTCCATCGGCTATAATCCTTTGGGCACCACTGGACGGTTGTCCGGCGGAGAAGATACTACGGTGGGTGTTTTATACACAACAAATCGCGCTCTGTGCCAGCCGGAGGGTCGTCTCTGTTCGTCTGCGGGTTCTCGTTTTATGCTCACCAACGGGTCTGTTCATACCAGTGCGAGGGCGAATACGCCCATGTCTCTGGCAGAGTATGGTTTCTCCTCGCTGGGTGAAGGTGAGGTAAGTACCGGGTGTAATGTAATTTCCGGATCAGGAGAACCACAGACTAGTTATAGCCAGCTTATCACGGTGGAGGGCGAATTCAATATAGACTATAGCGCAAACTTTAACCTTTGATTTGTAGGGTAATTCTAAGGCCACATAACTTATCACGCGCTAGCCATGCAGGTTTATATTGACCACCGCGTAATATTCTATTTATGTCTCAAAGAGAACGAAGCAAGCTAATGCAGAAGAATATACTCGGGATAGCTGCGATATGTGTGTGCATATTTGCTTTTTTTGTTGTGGTTGCGATGCCACCAGTTAGTGCCGCCGCCCGCTCTTCTATTGTTATAACTGATGTATTGCCCACTACGCTCCATCCTGGAGACACAAGAGACGTTATATTGACAGTTAAAAATAGCGGTGCTGGTGATGCAAGAGATGTCAGATTGGGATTTCAAGCGGAAGACAAAAAAAACGTATCGCTCATAGGGGCCTCAGAAGTCCAGATACCTGCGCTAAACGCAGGGCGCGAGAAGAAGGTAACAATCACCGTTCGCGTAGACGAAGGTGTCCCGAATGGGGTTTATGCTATACCTGTCAAATATTCATGGAATGAATATTATTTTAATCCAGAACTTGGTTATTTTATAACAATACCGAATAATTTCTTTTATCACCCGGATGCTGGTGGTGGGTTTTTAGGTAACCCTGTGACCTCGGACATCGCTTTCACAGTACGAGGCAGTCCAATACTAACTCTTGTTGATGTACATACAGAGCCAGAGTACATAAGACCTGGATCTAAGGGTGTTAAGATCGCTATGACAATAGCAAATACCGGCGAAGCGACAGCAAAAGAAGTCGAGGTGGAATTGACTTGCAATGATGGTATAACACCTTCCAAGTCGGGTTCTACCCATGTATATGTAGGTGGAATTAACGCGGGTAAAGCAATCTCTGCACCGCTTTATGTTAATATTGCAGCAGATGTGGCAGCAGGGGTTTATAACCTTCCACTGGTGATCACGTATAAAGATACGGGGAACCGGGAATACGTATTGAACAAGAGTATCGAATTAGTGGTGGAAGGCCAGCCGGAGCTTGATATTTATTCGTATTATACAGACCCCACGAACCTAAGCGCGGGTGACTCTGCTATGCTACACGTAAGGGTACGTAATGTGGGATCAGAGCAAGCAGAATCTGTTAGCGTTCGTGTAACGGAAGCCGCTGATACACCTTTCAATTTCAGTACGAAAAGCGATTACGTGGGTGATTTGAAGGTGAATGCCGCTGGCAATGCAGTACTGAAGTTCAAGGTAGATACAAACGCAACGAATAATGTGTATCAGCAGGGTTTAGAGCTAATCTGCCGGGGGGACCCTGTCTCTGGTAATTACACCTTCAACGACAAAATGCAGTTGGAGGTGTATTCGGTTATGTCGAATACGTCAAATATGTCGGTTACACCAGAAGCGCCTTCTCCTTCAGCTCCGGGATTTGATGCTTTACTCGCCTTCATTGCACTCTTCGTAATTTCGGTATTTCTATTGTGCCGAAAAAGGGAGAAGTAGAAGAGGATTTACAGAAGATCACACAGATTTTTACGTAAACTTTCCCGCAAAGAATGTCTGTGACAATCCCGTGATAAAGAACATGGTGCCCAGGACGACCATAAAAATAGCAATTACGACCATCGCGAACTCATATCTCCTACCGACAAAAAGCTTTCTCCCCCGTGAAAAAGAATAGGATACGAAGGAATACCAGACGAAATCCGAAAGGAAATGCCCTATTGTAACTAAGAGTATCCCAGTCAGGGCAAGCCACTCAAATCCCGTTAATAAAATCGGGTATCCTATTGCTATCCACCAAGGTATAAATGAAGGATTAAAAGCAGTGAGTAAGAAACCACCAAAAATCGAACTGTTATACTTATTATACTTCGTGCCATTCATTTCAGTGCCTATCATTTCACCTTTTGCAGTCCGTGATTCCACTGCTTTTGCCTCTTTAACAATGCACGCGGACATCAGTATGAGGGCAATCCCGCCTATTAGATATATCCCGGATTCAATTTGACTGAAATAGTTTTTCAATTCAAGCCCTAAAAGCACAAGTGCTGATATTAGCAAACACTCAACGGAAACGTGCCCTATCATAGTAAGTGGTCCTGCTAATGGCCCTTTCTTCAATGTATCTGAGATCACAAAAGCAAAAAGCGGTCCTGGTATCAAAGCTCCACTCAAACCAGTTAGAAACCCAAGTCCTACCAGGAATGCACCGCTGACGAATGATGAAGGGTCCATCTATTCTAAACCAAAGCTCCTCACTTAATAACTGTGAAGCTTATATCTATTCATCCGTATATTTATTAGTAATAAAATGGAAAAAGGGCTTAATCTGACGGGGGGCTCGTAGCTCAGTGGAAGAGTGCCTCCTTCGCGAGGAGGAAGCCACGGGTTCAAATCCCGTCGAGTCCATAATATACGTATAAAAGGTGATGTAAATGCAAATGATGCCACAGATGGGATATGATAGAGCGATAACGGTGTTCAGTCCGGATGGAAGGTTATTTCAGGTAGAATACGCACGCGAAGCAGTGAAGAGAGGGACCACGGCCATTGGGATAAAGGCAAAGGATGGTGTTGTGTTATTAGTGGACAAAAGGTTGACGTCTCGGTTGTTGGAAGGCGGTTCGGTAGAAAAGATATTTCGGATAGATGACCATATAGGAGCAGCAACTTCGGGTTTGGTCGCGGACGCAAGGGTACTCATAGATAAAGGTCGGGTAGAAGCGCAAGTAAACAAGATCATCTATGACGAGGCGATAGATGTGCAAACTCTGGCGAAAAAGATATGCGATTTTAAGCAGGCATATACACAACTTGGTGGACTCCGACCTTTTGGCACGGCGTTGTTGATAGGTGGCGTCTACAACGGGGGCAATTATCTCCTTGAGACGGACCCAAGTGGGGCTTTGCTTGAATATAAAGCGACTGCGATCGGTTCCGGACGGACAATCGTGACAGAGATGTTTGAGGAGATGTATGAGGAGGACATCACGCTGGAAGAAGCACTCTTGCTCGGTTTGGAAGCTTTGTATAGGGTAACAGAGGGTAATATAGATGTATCAACGGTGGATGCAGGCCTCGCGGAGTCAGAGAAGAAACAATTCCGGATTTTGAGTGCAGACGAGTTAGAGCCGTATATACTTAAAGTGAAGAAGAGGAATGAGAAGGCAGTTAAGGAAAAGAGTAAAGAAAATAAAGAAGAGAAGGAGAACTAAGGGCTAATGGTCAGTTTGGACAAGGCGGTGATAGCGAGGTATAAGCACGCTAAGAAGATTTTTGAAGTACTTGTAGATCCGGAAATGGTAGATGCAGTCAAAGCGGGTGGCAAGGTAGATATGGCTGATGTATTGGCTGCCGAAGAGATATTTGAAGATGTCTCAAAGGGTGATAAAGCAACAGAAGGCGATTTGATGACTGTATTTTCTACCACCGATGTAGAGCAAATAGCGAGTAGGATAATAAAAGAGGGCGAGGTGCAACTGACCACCGAGCAAAGACGGAAAAGAGTGGAGGAGAAGAGGAAAATGGTGATAAACCAAATCGCACAAATCGCCATAAATCCTAAGACTGATACTCCACACCCCCCCGCAAGAATAGAGATAGCGATGAAAGAGGCTAAGGTGCATATTGATCCTTTCAAGACGGTAGATGTGCTAGTAAACGAGACGGTGAAGGCAATACGGCCAATAATACCCATAAAAATAGAGGAGACACGGATAGCGATAAAGATACCGGCTGCGTATACGGGACATGTATACGATCTAAAGAAGAAGTACAAGGTGACGAAAGAGGACTGGCAGGGAGATGGGTCCTACATAGCGATGTTAGAATTCCCTGCGGGTATGAGAGAGGACGTGTTCTCGTTTTTGAACATGATGACGAAAGGTGAAGTTGAGACGAGGATTGTGAAGTAAGATAATGTATAAAATAGTAATCCCCGGTGATTTTGTTTCTGACGATGCAAAACGAGCAGGGGAAGGAACATACGTTGAAGAAGGTAAAGTATATGCCACGACCTATGGTGTAGTAGATGATAAGGGCGAGATAAGGGTAGTGGCGTTTAACGGGAAGTATCTACCGGTGAGGGGCGATGTGGTGATAGGCAAGATAATTGAGATTTCGTTCCCATACTGGATCGTGGACATTGCCTCGCCTTACGAAGCGCGAATACACATGTCGGAAATTTCGACACGGGGTGGAAAGAGAATAGAGTTTGGGGACATGAATGCGATTCTAGATTTGGATGATTTAGTCGCGGTGAAAGTATTAAACGTGGATGCGCTAATGAGGATAGACTTGGGGTTGAAGGAAGATTTACATATAGGAAGGGGTAACGGGCGGTTAATAGAGGTACCACCTACGAAAGTGCCCCGTATTATAGGACGGAAAGGTTCGATGATAAGGATGTTAAAAGACAAATGTAACTGTTTTATCTTTGTCGCAAAGAATGGTCGCATTTGGATAAAGGGAAAGACAAAAGATATAAAACTCGCATCTGAAGTGATATTAATGATTACAAAGGAAGCGCATACATCCGGTTTAACGGACCGAGTGGCAGAACTCTTGGATTCCGTCAAGACAGAGAGGTAAAAGGGAGATAGGATAAAGAGTAAAATGAAAAAAGAAGGAGAGATCGAGTTCATAAAAGACGGAAAGAGAGTAGATGGTAGAAGTTTTGATGAACTCAGGAATATAAAGATAGATGTAGGAGTCCTAAAGAGGGCAGATGGGTCTTGTTATTTCGAGTTAGGTAATAACAAGGTGCTAGCTGCTGTATATGGGCCAAGAGAGATGCACCCAAGACACGCTCAGGATGCAAAGATGGCTGTGGTAAAATTCCGGTACAACATGGCACCTTTTTCGGTTGATGACCGGAAGAGACCGGGACCTGATAGAAGAAGCGTGGAGATTTCAAAAGTAAGTAGAGAAGCATTAGATCCAGTTATTCTAAGGGAATATTATCCGAAGGCTGCGATAGAAGTTTATGTAGAGATACTTCAGTCGGATGCCGGCACGAGAACAGCGGGGATAAATGCTGCTTCGGTTGCCCTAGCCGACGCGGGGGTACCAATGAGAGACCTGGTTTCTTCTGTTGCAGTGGGCAAAGTAGGCGGAGAAGTAGTCCTGGATTTGAACGCGGTGGAGGATAATTATGGTGAAGCAGACATGCCGATTGCGATGATCGCAAGGCGAAATACGATAACCGCGCTGCAAATGGATGGGAATCTGACAAAAGACGAGTTTGAAAAAGGACTGAAGCTTGCAATGAAAGCTTGTCAGCAGATATATGAATTGCAACGCACGGCGTTAATAGGGCGATACGATAAGGACGAGAGTGCGAATTTTAAGGATAGAAGTACGTAGGAACAAGGAGAAATAGAGATGGGACTTGAAATTATGGATGATGTAAGGAAAGATTTTGTTCGTAACATGCTAAGTGAGGGTGATAGAGAAGATGGTAGAGGTTTCCGTGAATACCGGGAAATAAGTCTAAAACGGGATATAATAAATAAGGCGGAAGGTTCAGCATGTGTGAAACTAGGGGATACAGAGGTTTTAGTAGGCGTGAAACTCGAAATTGGCTCGCCTTTCCCAGATTCTCCGACAGAAGGTGTATTAATAACGAATGCGGAGCTTGTTCCGTTGGCGTCTCCCGAATTTGAGTCGGGGCCACCAAATGAAAAAAGTATACAATTAGCGCGTGTAGTGGACCGAGGAATCCGTGGTTCCGGGGTTATAGACGTGGAAAAATTGTGCATAGAAGAGGGGGAGAAGGTGTGGCTACTATTTTTAGATATACATGTATTGGATAACAATGGTAATCTGGTAGATGCGGCTGCGTTAGGTGCTATTGCTGCGCTTCAGAATATCCGTGTACCGAATGAAAGATATGGCTTAACCGGTGAAGAAACACTCCAAGTGCATGATACTCCCGTGGATGTAACGATGGTAGAAATAGACGGGACTATAGTGGTAGATCCAACCTGTAATGAAGAAAACGCAGCTACAAACAGGTTAACGGTAATTTCCAATGCCGATGGTTCTTTGTCCGGGCTACAGAAGACCGGGAGTGACGGGATGAAGGAAGAAACGATAGTGGAGATGGTGGGGCTAGGAATAGAAAAGGCAGGGGAGATAAGAGAAAAGTTCCTTAAGGTACCTTCCTAAGACTTTTCTTAGAGGAAAATTCCGAAAGTTTTAACTTAATCGGGAACTTTAATTAGTAGTAACAGGGTGATAGTAGCGATGTTAGAGCCAGATAATTTCGTGGTAAAGGAATATTTCAGGAAGAGAATCGGGGACGAAGGATTGAAGATAATGATGACCGTCCCCGAGGGTGAGATAACGGATGAGGAGATCGCAAAGCTAAGCGATACGAAACTTACAGCGGTAAGGAAAACGTTATATAGGTTATACGAGAATCGGATAGCGGAGTACAGGACTGAGCGAGATGACAACAGTGGCTGGATTACCTATCTGTGGCGGTTTAATTACACTAACGCGAAGAAGATAATGGAAGATGAAGCGGATGGCAAACTAGCGGAGCTAAACGGGCAGCTTGAAGAGGAACAGAAAGGTGTTTTTTATCAGTGTGAGTGTCAACGTGTTTTATTTGAAGAGGCAGCGGCTGATAACTTCTTGTGTGCCGAATGTGGCGCAAATTTTGAGTATGTTGCTAATGATGATTTAATAAATTCGTTAGAGGGGCAGATAGCGAAGCTAGAGAAGTGGAAAGAGAAGATAAAGAACGAATAAACAAAGAGTGCACAAAGTTGATGAGAGGTGCGGGATGTAAAGCCTCGGTAATTAAACATTGTGCGGCTGTTGCAGAACTTGCGCTGGAACTCGCTGTTAACCGTAATCGTATTGGGGGCTCTGATAAAGTAGATGAGCAACTGGTTTATACGGGTGCGTTGCTACATGATTTAGGTAGAGCTCGCACACATGGTGTGGATCACGGCGTTGTGGGTGGCGAAATGGCAAAAGAGTTAGGGCTACCGGAAAATGTGGTGAGAATATTAGAACGGCATGTAGGTGCGGGGATAACGGCGGATGAAGCGAAGACATTGGGGTTACCCGCGAAGGATTTCATGCCAGAGACGCTGGAAGAGAAGATAGTAACAGATGCCGATAACTTGATTAGTAGAGCGAGAAGAACGAGTATAGAAGAAGCAATAGCGGACTTGAAGAGGAAGTTAGGTACAACGCACCCAACCATAACAAGGGCAATGGCGCTACATGAGGAAGTGATGGGTAACGAGTAACACAGAATTCAAAACGACCCTTTCTCTTGGGATTTTGATATTGTTTAGGATTTGGTGCTTCAATCTTTATCTGCTCAATGCACTTTCTCTTAGCTTATCTTTCAACTCTAACTTGGTTATCCTCACATTAGATGGATGTATGGGTCGTGACACCTCGGATAAGTCAGACCTCGCAACGACAACTCCTTCCACTGTTATCTTCCCCCGCTTCAGGTCTATGGTTCTTACTTTTCCTGTCGTTCCTTTATCGTCCCCTCTCATTACCTTTACTGTATCCCCTTTTCGCAGCGGGAAGCCCCTCTTCTCATATTTACCCTGCAGTTCGTCAGAAAGCAGTGCACCCATGAACTTATGTCGCACGTGCAAGGGTGCGTTATACCTTGCTTTTCTCTGTTTCCGTGGCTGTTTAGATTTTTCCATTCTCTTTCATCACCTCAAACCTGTTCGGTTATTTTCTTTCACTAATTTTGTTTATTAACCTTTTCAGATATAAAATAAAAGTGGCTGAGTTTATGAATTTGTTATGCTCGAATATGATGTCGTGGTGGTGGGTGCAGGACCTTCGGGCTGCATGGCTGCGAAATATGTATCGAAAGTGGGAGCTTCTACGTTAATTGTGGAGAAGGGTGCAGAACTAGGTGAACCCATACAATGTGCGGGGCTTATAAGTAAAAGAGCGATAGAAGAGAGCGAACTAAAAGATGTAAAACCATTCATAAACAACGAGATAAAAGGTGCTATTGTTCGTTCGCATTCCTATGAATTGAGGATAGAAGTACCATCGCAGGAGAAGAGTGCATTTGCCATAAGGCGAAACGTTTTTGACAAGGCATTGGCAAAAGCGGCGCGGGAAGAAGGTGCGGACATAATTCTTGGGGGCAAGTTAAAGAAGATAAAAAGGGGATGCGGAGGGGAAAAGCAAACATTATTAATTGATACTGTGGATGGCAAAGAGGAACTAAAAGCAACCGTTGTCATTGGCGCTGACGGTGTGAAGAGCAGTGTGGCCAAGCTGGCTGCGATGACAGTCACAAGGAACTACTTGAACTGCGTGCAAGTGGAGGGCGAATATGATGCGGACGAAGCATTTGCAGAGATTTTTGTGGGTAGAACCATAGCGCCGGGTTTCTTTGCATGGACTATCCCACTTGTAGCGGAAAAGGTTGCTCGGATCGGTCTGTGCACAGATAAGAGGTGTTCACCGCATCCAAGTCCAATGCCGTTTTTAAAACGGTTTTTGGCGGAGCATCCAGAAATTGCAAAGAGGTACAAAGGCACGCAGTCAGGTTTCATGGGTGGCGTAATCCCCATACCCACAAGTGCCGGACTGCAAAGGCGAATGCAAGGTCAGAGTACAGTGAAAATAAATGACGGCAACGGCATTATGTTGGTGGGGGATGCAGCGGCACAGGTTAAGCCGATCACGGGCGGAGGCGTATTTTATGGCTTGAAATGTGGTAAGATAGCGGGGGCGATAGCGGCAGAAGCGTGTTTGAAGAAGGACATGGGTGTGCTGCGCGAGTATGAAACTAAGTGGCGGGCGGAGATAGGGGCGGAAATAGCGTTTGGGTTGAAGGTTCATAAATTGCGGTGTATACTCAACGATGGAGACTTCGATACGATCTGCAGGGTACTATCTCAGGAGGATATGTTGCAGCGTATAACGAAACATGGCGATATGGACTATCAAGCTTTGGCATTCCGTGATTTTTTTAAAAATCCTGTACTTTTCAAATTAGCAGCAAGGAATATCATAAAATATTTATATGCTAAGCGAAGATTAGGTAATTAAGAAAAGGGACGTATAAAATGGCAAGGATGTATGCAAGGCGGAGAGGTAAGTCGGGGTCTAAGAGGTCGCTTAGCCGCAGGACGGAGGCACCGGAATGGGTGGATTTGTCGGCGGAGGAAGTAGAAACGAAGGTAGTTACGCTGTATAATCAGGGACTTTCAACAAGCGAGATAGGTATAGAGCTTAGGGATAGCTATGGCATGCCGTGTGTTGCACATGTCACGGGAAAAAAGATGACGGGTATTTTAAAGGAACAGAATGTTGCACCCGAGATACCAGAAGACCTACAGAATTTGATGCGAAAAGCGCTTCGAGTCAGGAAGCACATAGAATTGAATAAGAAAGACGTCCATAATAAAAGAGCACTACAGTTAACGGAATCTAAGATAAGACGGCTTGTAAAGTATTATAGGCGTGAAAAAGTTTTAGCTATGGATTGGCGCTACAAGCCGGAAATTGCTGAATTTGTTCTTAGGAGATGATATTGAAACATGAAAGGATATGGGGAGATATTGGTAGGACTTCTGTTAGTCGTTTTGGGCGTAGCAGGGATATGGTATTTCCGTGTAGATGTGTTGACTATTATCAAAGGAGTAATCGGCATAATCGTGTTGTTAGTGGGTGCAGTGTTTTTGATGATTGGCGTGAGTGACGTGAGAGATAAAGGAGAAGAAGAGTTGATAATGGACACAGAAGACATAAAGGGCGAGGGTGAATAGTGTGGGTGCGATTAAACCGACATATATAAAGAAATTGGCAAAACAACTGATACGGGAAGTGGATGAGTTCACTGATGACTTTGACGCAAATAAGAAGCTGGTGGAAGAGTACACGAATATAAGGAGTAAAGGTGTAAGAAACAGAGTAGCTGGATATATAGCACGCAAAAAGAAGGGTAGTAGTGAAGAGATTTGAAATGCTGAATATACAAGGGGCATGTCCTGCACTTATAACGCCTTTTACCAGGGATGATGAAGTAGATGTGGAAGGTTTGAGGCGATTAGTGGATTATACGGTAGAAGGTGGAGCAGCAGGAATAGTCCCGTGTGGTACGACCGGCGAGTCGGCAACACTTTCTAATGAAGAACATAAGCGTGTGGTAAATGTGGTTGTGGACTGCTCAAAGGTGCCGGTAATAGCGGGTACGGGCTCGAATAACACTTCTGAGGCGGTAGAGCTCACGAAACATGCGGAAGATGCCGGAGTTGACGGTTGCCTCTTGATTACGCCATATTACAATAAACCGAACGTGAGTGGGCTGAAGGAGCATTTCAAGCGGATTGGTGAATCGGTGGAGTTGCCGTTGATTTTGTACAATATCGCTTCGCGGACGGGTTTGAATATGACTGCGGATACGATAGTAGAGCTTGCGGCTGAGGTCACAAATATAAAAGGTGTGAAAGAAGCTTCGGGTGATTTGAAACAGGTGGGCGCGGTTATAAAATTGGCAAAGGAACGTGATTTGGAGTTCACGGTGGTCGCAGGTGATGATTTCCTTACGCTGCCTATAATGAGCTTGGGTGGAACGGGTGTGATTTCGGTGGCTGCGAATATTGTACCGAAGCCGATGAGTGATATGGTGGCTGCGATGTCGAAAGGCGAAGTTGATAAGGCGCGGGAGATACATCTGCGGTTGTTTCCACTGTTTGAGGCGATGTTTCTGGAGACGAATCCGATACCTGTGAAGAAAGCGGCGGAGATTATGGGGCTGGCGTCTGGAGATGTCCGGCTGCCGTTGGGTGCTTTGAGTGCTGCTAACGAAGAGAAGTTGAGGCGGGTACTGGAAGGGCAGGGGCTGGTGTAGTAAGGTAAATTAAAAGTTTGTTTGAGAGATTTAATATAAGATTAAATGTCCGTTGATATGTGAGGTGTGGGCAGGGATGAGAAAGAACTACCAAAAGGGGTATATGCGCATTGCAATATAAAACCAATTTGGGATGATATACGCATTGCGGATATACCGACGTCAAGTGAACTAACTTTTCGGGGCTAAAAACGAAGAGGGCTGTTTTCTTCCAGCAGATTTATAGCTTACTATTATTGAATATATCGGATGAAGATTAAAATTGTTACATGGAATATGGCTTATTGGTCACATAAAAATCTTCTTAGCGAAGTATGGGATTATTTTTTGAATGAAATTGATGCCGAATTCTACTTCTTCCAGGAAGCCAGGCAACCAAAAAAAATCCAAGATGATATAGAACATCTTGTTTGGAATGAGATTGGCGGTAATCGTCCATGGGGTTCAGGCATATATAGTAAAAAAGGGAATTTAAATGAAGAACTTATAAAAACAGATTTTAAAGGTGCTTTTTCGATTGCCAATACCTTTATAGAAGATAAAAAATCAACATTAATCTCACTATATGGACTTATAGAAAGTAGTGGTCCTACAAAAGGTTATGCGATAACAAACCTTCATAAAATGCTTTCAGATTTGACCTGTATATTTAATGGTCATATAGATGGTAAAAGAAGTATAGTTTTGGGCGGGGATTTAAATGCCAGCATACAATTGGATCCAACGCAAAAGAATAATTCTCATAAGATATTTTTTGATAGGCTTGAAGATTTCAATTTGGATGATTGTTTCAAATTATCGAATAAAGAATTTCCTGTTCAAACGCTTAGACACCCTAAAAGTAAAATCAAATGGCAAAATGATTATTTTTTCATAAGCAAAAAAATATCTAAAAAATTACTGAACTGTGAAATCATAGATGACGACCGAATTAGAAAGTATAGTGACCATAATCCCGTGATTATAACGTTAGAGATATAAATGCAAGAAAACGGCCTTTTTTCGTGTTTGATGTGTTGTATTGGCTTATACGATGGAACGCCCCTGAAAATCACCCAAGCTACGCTGTGCTCGGGTCACTTAACAGCGGATATGAGGTTCGCCCATCGGCTTGGGGCTCACCTAAAATGCTCACTTCGTCCGCCAACTTCTCATATCTACAAAGGTCATACGCACGAGCATAACACTCACCAAAAACCGATGTAGTTTCCTCCTAAATAGTTATCCTGATGCGTTTACACGGCAAGTATAAGATATTTTCGGATTCCCACGATTCTACGCAGACTCCACGCATTATTCGGGGCAATTTTGTATTGGTAACATATTACCATTGTTATTTGTACTTATCAACAACTTCCCCAATAACCATTCTTAGATGTCTCAGGTCCTTCTTTGGGATTCTTATCCGGGAATCATTCTTTATTACATGATAGATATCATCTGTAACCGCTTCCGGCTCAAAATCTTTGCTCACCTGCCCTCGCTATATCCATACTTGCTTTTTCTCCTCGTAATCCCCTGTTACTTCGTGAATATATTCATGCCATAAATTTATATATTCATAATGTATGAATTTTTAATTGAACAAAAGTATAAAATAAATACAAATGGCTGAAACACAATTACTGGAAAAAATCGCAGATGATGTGTCCTTTTTAAAGGATAGGATAATCCGTATAGAGGCAGAATTGAATGAAATAAACAGCGAACTGCATGAGGTCAGACCAGAGTACACGGAGAAACTAAAAAGGATTGACAAAGGAAAATTCCTTACGAGAGAAGAATTTGAGAAGGAATTAGAAGAATAACACAATGGCATATCTTGATCTCTACAGCGAAGAGTTAACAAGGAAACTGAAAAAGATCAAAAATAAAAACAGAAAACTCTACGACGTTATAGATAAGAAGATTGCGGAGATTATCCAGCATCCTGAACGATACAAAGAATTGAGACATGATATGGGCACAATCGATTTTTCTAGTGATATTGGTATAAACCTCTTTCCACATCCGATTTTTTTTTAAAAGAGAATTTCAGGAGAACCAAATAACCCATACCCTCACACAACCCATGACCCACAATTATGATTTAATCTTTTGCATATCTGCGCACGCACTAGTCTCAAATTATGAATGCGTTTAATAAAAGTGTCTGAAACGAGATTCCACCGGGAGTGAAACCGAAAGGCTTATATAGCAGCTCCTACAACTTTTTTATAACGAATAAAACGAATACGACAGTGGCAAGATGTGGAATAACGTGCAAGCGAGCATTATTAGGAAAAACATTTGATGTTGTGCTAATGAGAGGAGGATAGAAAGAAATGGTGCCTTTTGACACAAATCTGAACAATTTTTCGTATTGCGAGATACTCCTCGCGATCTTTAGGGAGTATTCAATCGATTTCGTGTACACAGCAACGGGAATTTTTCGTAGAACGGTGCCACCCGTGTGTCCAGAATGCGGCACGCAGATGAACTACAATGGGTATAACACGTACGACAAAAGAGGCTTGGGTAGCGTCAAGATTGGGCGATATATCTGCCCTTCTTGTAATAAAACCTGTGAAGAAGAGCGTAGCTTCTGGGGATGATTGAAGGGGGGACTTCTTTGGCATCATAAGTGGGATTTTCAATCTTATGAAGTTGCATCATGTCTCATATCAGGGTATGTCAGATATAATGGGGCTCATTTATCCCCAAGGAAGGGATAGCATCTTCAACGCATTCGCAGATTCAGTCGAGAAAACGGTTATCCCACCCATAGAAGATTTTCAGATTGTACTCTATGACGAGCAGCATCCGAAGAAGGGCCAGACACAGAAATTCCGCTTGACCCTGCTGGACAGCGTTATCGGTCAGCCGATTGCCGAGGAACTGCACGACAGCAAAAACCCTGCAACCATCATGGCCTTTCTGACGAAGTATCTGGACCCGAGCAAGCGCACATTTGTTGTTATGGACCTCTACTCGAGCTATCCCCGGGTCTTCACGGAGTTCTTCGGCGAGAACTTGATTCATCAGTATTGTCTCATGCACTTGAACAAGCTGATCGTCCTGGATTTCCCAACGAATACGACTATCGAGCAGGAATTGATGAAATACCGACTTTTGAACATCTTTTACAATCGGGATGCGGAAATCAAGTTCCTGCGGGGCATGGTGGAAGAGGAGCAAATGATGAAACAGGGGGCTAAAAAGGAGTACAGAACGTGGCTCAGAAAGCAGAGGGCAATTTTCAGAGACTTTGTACATGATCAAGAGCTAGAAAGGTGTCGAAAGAAGAGAAAATTGGTGCAGCGACCTTATATTGGGGCTTTGAGGGTATTTGACGAGTTGATGTAGAAAATAACGTCTTTTGAAAAGCACGTACAGAAGCGGCTGAGAATGATCAAGAAGAAGTGGGATCTTTTTACGGCGTTCTATTTCGTGAAAGATGCGCCGGCTACGAATAATGGGGTCGAGAACTACTACTCAACAAGCTTGAAGACGCATAGAAAGAAGCAACTCAGGACCGATAGAGGGCTTGACAACCAGATAAAGCTTTCGGTAATGAAGATGGCGGGGCTACTGGGTAGAGGCAAGAAGTCCCTACGGGAAGCGTTTTTGATGTTTATACCGTTTTTGTATTCGGGATAAGGCTTTTACGATTCAAGTTGTTGTGAATGAAGTGGGGTGGTTAGCGGTAGATATCGCCTTTTTACTCGTGTAATGGCCGTTTTTGATGTTTTGGTACCGTTTTGGATAAAGATAGTGTGGGTTTTGGACCGGAAGTCGATGTGCGATTACGTTATGGTAGTTTACTATTTGCAAATACGATGAAAATGTTGGGCACGACGGATGAAAAATTTAAAAATCACTGACTTTTTCGATTGTGCCATGGAAATATATATTTTCCAGAGAGGGAAGAAGTATCGGTTAAAATAAGAAGAGATGAAGGATAGTTATCCTTACTTTTACACCCTTTATGCTAATTTGTGGATTGGCAGGTTATTTTGCATTGAGAAAGTGTCCCTTTCGATTCTTTTGATATTTTGAATTGTGAACTAC
>Ga0255453_1019_pt1 | contig 24469 bp, 32 predicted proteins | sample ANMaggQLBNCT01G4_FD_182628 | JGI IMG/M metagenome (GOLD analysis project Ga0255453, IMG submission 182628) | Sediment cell enrichment communities from methane seep in Santa Monica Basin, California, United Staets - ANME aggregate JGI... | ecosystem: Environmental > Aquatic > Marine > Cold seeps >...
TAGCTGTAGCTAACATTTGATTTGCACCCGAAGGGTGCTTTCTTGTTTTTGATGCTTTCCTCCAAAAAGTTTGTTATAAAGCGTATTGTACCATGTTTTGTGCGCTTTTTCGTTCTCCTCATCTATAACAACTACCGGTACAGTATCTGCCTTCTCGTAACCCTTTTGTCCAGATATATACCTCTCCACCACATCCCAACCTTGCCCTACCGAGCCGTGGTAGCACGATGGCGCCCACAAGTGACCCGTGCACCACTCTTTAAGCTGCGGGAATTTATCCCTCAACAATTTGCTACTCCGCCCTTTTATCCGCTTCGCTATCCAGCTAACTGAATATTTCGGAGGATATTCTATGAACAAATGAATGTGGTCAACATTCACAGCCATATCTATAATCTGGATATCCAGCTCTTTGCAGGTTTCCCTGATAATCTCCTCTGCCGCTTCCGCAACTTCGCCGAGCAAAACCTTCCCGCGATACTTCGGCGAAAATACCAAATGGTCTGTTAGTAGAGAGACCGTATGTCTATCATGCCTGAGGTCATGCCGTGTTACCCTTTCCCTCATCGCTTCCACTTCGCCCATCTCTTTTAAGTTAACTATTAAATACGTCAAATCACTATAAAAGCTTTTCTGCTGCGTTTCCTGTCGAAAATATTAGCTATAAGAGCTCTATTCGCGAAATAAAGCAAAAAATTCCGGTGAAGTTAAGAAAACAAGCTCATTCAAAAGAAATAGAGCAAAATTTTTATCGAAAACTCGTGATAATCCTCTAAATCAGAAAAGAAGAAAATTGCCCTGACAAAGTTTCCGAACGGGGTTTGGAGAGAAGAGATTAACCCATACAGAAAACTGCATATTTTTTGCAATTACAATGCTGCTCATTTCGCCCTCCCCGGACCTCCGCCACCCCGTATAGTATATCCCGTACCTCTCGGTCTGACAATAGGACCTGAACCGGGACGATCGTACCTGTAAGGCGAGTAGTATCCATATCCACCACCACAGACCCAAAAGAAACCCCAGGGATAATACCTCGTTCTCTCTCGTACACGAGTATCATTTACCGCCGCCGTCTCATTATCCGCAGTAACGTTGAAGAACTCTCGCCGGAACGTTTCGTTTGTCGCCGCTTTCTCTTTCAGTGCAAGCACCTCATCGTACGATTTCCTCGCTTCTATGTTCACTGCAGCATCTCTCGGTCCACTTAACTTGTGCTGAGGATACTTTACCGCATACATCGTCCCTGCAAATGGTGCAACGTGCTCAATCTCTGCGTTTTCTCCTGATTTAAACCTGACATCACTCCTCAACGATACGAAGTCATTTCCTTCCGCACGAATCTTGAACACGTCCTCTTCATAATCGTCTGAGCCCGCAGCTATACAAACATATTTGCTGCGACCATCAGAATAAGTTGTAACATAAGCAACTATATCACCATTCGCAGCCGAGAACCACGAATAATCCCAGTACGGCTCCCATGCACCGCTCTTCTCGCTTTCTATCGCAGTTGTGACAAAACCGATCTCCTCTAACTTGTCGTGCACCGTTTTATCAATATCCTTCGCCTCTCTTCCATATCTGTACATTATCCCGGCAACGCCATTTTCATGCACCTTCTGTGCACTGTAATGGTCTATTGAATCGTCGCCAAGCGTGTGATACCCAAGGTACGAAACTAAAGAAAGAGCACTTTGCTGGTCTTCTGTGTACGTCGGAGTTGCTAACAGCGGTGCTATAACGAACGGAATCGAAGCCGCAATGAGTACCACTATAACCACAATAGCTGCTATTATGCCTATATCCTCTTTAGCTACCATTTCTTCTTTTTATCCCCCTTATAACCACAAGATTACACAGATTTTCACACAACTTTTTTACCTCCGGTAAAAACCTTGACTAAAAGCATCCTCTTAGTTTTTCTTTTAGCACAGGTTTTCTTTTCTGCGAAGCGTTTTTGATAAACCTTTTCTTAAAAGGTTTTAAAGAAAAAGTGTTAGGACATTATCACCGCCATTGCCACTACAGAAACCGCAATGTACAAAACACCTGAAAGGATACCAACTGCGATGTTCCCTTTACTTATCTCCTCTTGCAATTTTATCTTCGGCACTAACACCTTATCAAACGCGAAGAAGAATAGCGTAGCAACGAGCGAAGTCCCTATACTCCAGCCAATTGTTGCGAGTATATCATAAAGCAAGCCAGTCCATAGCGACCTACTCGCTATTGCAACCACTAAGCCAGCCCCGGGTGACATAATCGTTGCCGCAACTACCAGTCCTATACCAAGCAGCATCAAACTGAAAAAAATCGCAACCGCAATATTATTCCCTTCCATCGCTTCCTGCAAATCGAACTTCCGGAACACGAGAATATCATATATCTTTACCAGCAGCATGCTAAGTCCTACTCCTATTAACAGCCACAATAGTGCTCCACCCACCGTACCAATTATTATTTCTGCTATCGCCATATTCATACACCCCCTATTATTTTATCTATAACAATTTTCACTTTACCTTCCAGCATATCAGCCATGAACTCCAGAACCTCTTTCGCATCACGCTGTCCGCATGACATCACTTCCACGAATATCGAACTCTCCTCCGGATACGTATGGATGGCGATATGGCTCTCGGCAAGCAAAGCAACCGCTGTCAGCCCCTGCGGCGAGAACTTATGACTGACAGTCTTCAGTAACGTCAAATCCATCAGCTTCGCCGCTTTTTCTAACATGCCTTCCATCAACGTAATATTTTCCAGCTTCTCCAGATTGCAATCCTTTATCAGACCTATAATAGCTTGAATTCTTGCCATTTCTCTTCTCTTCACCCCGGAACCAAACCCTTATCCTTGAACAACAAAATTGCCTCCTCATAATCCAGATCCTCAGGCGGAAGTGTTAAGTCCGGCGTTGGAAACGCCTCTTCTTCGTCCAGCACCTCGTCTATCTCAACGTCTTCACCCACGAGCAGTCCCCTTGACCTTATCAGTTCAAATATCTGCGGATACAGTTCGTTGAACTTCTCTTCTGTAAGATCGCTTCTTTCATTAAGGGCTGTTAGTTCATTGTCCGGCTCGTTTATCTTGTCCACTATCTCTTCTTTGTTCTCCGCCGGGAATGCCCACGTCCCGCCACCGGAAATGCTTATCAAAAAATACGTTTGTGACATCGCAATCACTTCCTTTTCAGCTCCTCGTCAAGAGAGGAAAGCGACTCTGAAGTCTTCAACTCTCGCTCGATTTCGCTTACTCCCAGCTCACCAGTTCCTGCGGCGGTGCCGAGTTCCGCCGATGCCTCTGCTTTTGCTTCTTCTAGCCGTATCTTCTCTGTCATACGCTGCACCGTCAAATCAACGCCGCTAATCTCGCCGTCTATTCCCGATAGCGCATCATTAACCCTTTTCGATGCCTTAGCCATCGCATAATCGGATTTCAAATCTGTTCGTTTATCTGCGAACCGCTGTATCTTTGCCGTTAAATCTACCTGTTTGTCCTTCAGCATCCTCACCTTCTTCTCCATATCTGCAACGGACTGCTGAAGCATCGGTATTCTTTCTCTTGTCCTAGCCTCCTCCTCTAAGAGTTGTGTTGCCGCACTGTTCAGTTGTTCCACTTGCATTTCCGCTTTATCTCTTTTCTCGCCCTCTAATTCCGCCAGTTTCTCATCCAATGCCAGTGCCCGTTTTCTGTATTCTAACGCTTTGTTATGCACTGACACCACTTTCTTCTGCGATTCGTTTAATTCTCGCTTCTTCAGGTTCTTCGCAGCTATCGAATCCCGCACTGCGAGGTCTACCTTCTTCTTCTCTTCACGTAGTTTCTCGTGCGCGTAGTCAAGCTGTTCTGCCGGATCTTCAAACCGTTCTACTATTTTACTCGCCTTCGCCTTAGCCACATTTGAGAACCTATCAATCAATCCCATTTTTTCATCACCTCAAAATAATTCCAGCCTTCCACTCGATAATTCATTTCCCCTATATAATTCCAGCCTTGCCCCTGCGGGCTTCTCCAAGCTGAGAGTTTCTCCTGTTCGCACGAACTCGCAATCGGCATATGTTACCTGCGTTCCCGTAGCAATATCCCATGGAAAAGATCCTTCAACTGCCACAATCCGCGCTTTTCCCACTTCGTTCACTTTCACTTTTTCTCCTTGAAACTCAAATACAGTTCCTTCTTTTAGTTCATCAGGGTCGGATGCATCCGCTGACTCGACTTCGTCAAGTAATTCAAGTGTTGTCCCTTCCTTTGATAACCATTTGTGCTCTTCCGTGTCTGAGAACTCCAGATAAAACTCTTCCCAGCGCCCCCCGCCCCAGTCATATACCAGTTTTCCAAGCACGGTGAAATCTAACCCATCAAGCGTTCCGATACTGCCTTCTCTTAATTCTTCTGGTTTGGTATCTGGTCTAACTTCTCCCCGCTGCTTCGTCCTTTTTTCCTTTTTTATTTCCAGTATCCTTTTGCTTCGCTCGAATAATCCCATTTTAATATTTTTCCCGTATCTCTGATTTATAGATGATATATCTACAATATAAAAACTTCCAAATTTGAAAATATCGTAAACTTCTGTGGTGCTAATGGACAAGTTTACAATGACTGGATACCTGCTATTAGGCTGTATGCGTCATAAATTCTTTTGGCTGGGTGGGTTGATTATGGGTGTGCCAAGCAGCGTTCATTGTTTGGATGGGATCTTTTAGATCCTGTGGACCTTGAGGTGCATTACCGAGTTTTGAGTGAGAAATACCCTACAGAAGCAAGGGAACTGTTGAAATAGTGGTTTTTAGTTCAAGCTTCCGAGTCAACGAAACGAATACTGTACTATTACAACCACTGCTCTATACTCCCTTGTTTTACTTTTGGCACCGAACTCCGTTCCAGAGCGTTGCACACCCGTTCTTCTGCGAACTCATGCTCCTCACAGAGCATCTCTTTTAGTTTAACCACATCCGGTGCACGCCATACTATCTCATAAGAATCGGACACATCAGGCACTAAAAAGATGTCACGAACGAGTTCGTAATTCTCTATCCCCGTATCTTCCACTATCTTTGAGTTCGCGATTATTTTTTCGATGCTATGATACTTCTTAATTAGCTTTAAAGCAGTCTTAGCACCTATACCCTTCACACCTTCGTTAAAATCCGTACCTACCAAAATAGCGAGGTCTATGAGTTCTTCACGTGTAATCCCCTGCTTCTGCACGAATTTGTGTAAATCCAGGACTTCGAGCCGTGCCTTTTTTCTTGGTGCACTGAGATTTCGTATCACACGAGGCGCGCCAAAGAGCAATGAATCATAGTCCTGCGTGCACACGAATTTGGCATCGCCTCTTATTACCATATATGCCGCTTGTGCTTCACCTTCTGATAGTGCTTGTACGTGTGGAATGCCCATATAAGTTAAGAGCTGCTTCGATTCTTCTACTATCGTAACGTCAATTCTTGTAGATGCTTTTGCATACTTAAGCGCTTCTTCGGGCACTTCCGCTTCTTCCCATTTCTTTCTTGCTGCCTCGCGCCGTGCCGTTCGGGCTTTGATAACCCCTGCTTTTAGCTCTGGTGGTTTGCCATCAAAAACGAATACAAGCTTCAGCCCTTTCTCCATCAAATTTGTTGTGCGATATATCAGCCCAGATAGGTGGGACGTCGTTCTACCTGATGAATCTTTCAGCGGTGTCCCATCTGGCTGGCGAATGGTGCTTAAGAATTGGTATAGTGTGTTATACGCATCAACAGCAATTACTTTACCAGATAACGCATCGAAACTCGTTTCTAGTGGCTCTAATATCTCTCCAATACTTGTTCCCATTTTTATCGGATTACGCTCTTGTAACAGGAAATAAAGGAATAAAATAACATAAGCTAATAGGCTATTTAAAGATAATTAAGATGTGCATAAGTAACGGAGAAGAAAGCGAGAGATGAGTGTAGTTGAAGTATTGGTAGAAGGCGGGAAAGCGAGTCCAGGTCCACCTTTGGGTCCTGCGCTGGGGCCGCTCGGGATAAATGTAAAAAATGTAGTGGATAGTATAAACGAACTCACGAAGGGTTATGCGGGAATGGTAATCCCGGTGAGGATAGCCGTAGATGATAGTGGTAAGGTTGATCTGAGTGTGGGTTCACCACCGACCGCGGCATTGATAAAGAAGGAATTGGGCATCGAAAAGGCGCAAACGGATTCGACAACTGATTATAACGGCGACATCTCGATAGAGCAGATAAAGGAGATAGCGCAGAAGAAGATCGGGGATATGTTAGCCAGTTCGTTAAAGAGCGCGGTTAAAGAGGTGATAGGCTCTTGTGGTGTGATGCGGCTAAAGATAGAGGGCAAGGATGCGAAGGAAATGCAGCGTGAGATCGAAGCGGGTAAGTATGATGAGGTGATTGCATAAGATGGAAGCAGAAGAGGTAGTGGGGACAGTGGAAGAGGTGTTGAGCGCACCTGAGAGGAAATTTGTTGAGAGCGTAGAAATTTGCATAAATTTGAAGAACGTGGATTTGAAACAGCCAAAGAACCGGATAAATTTGGACATCAATTTACCAAAGAGTTTTCGTGAGCCGAAGATAGGGGTATTTGCATCCGGTGAAATTGCGTTAAAGGTGAAAGAGGCAGGTGCTGATGCGTTAGACCCTGAGGATCTGAAGAGGATGGATAAAAAGACTGCGAGGACGTTGGTAAACAAATATGACATCTTTGCCGCAGACGTAGCGTATATGGCGTTGATAGGTAAAAGCCTGGGTACTGTTCTGGGTCCAAGAGGTAAGATGCCAATACCCATCCCACCAGGCGCTGATCCAGAACAGATCTTATCGAGATTGAGGCGAGTCGTGAAGGTAAAGTCGAAGACCACGACTTTTTGGGTGAATATAGGGCGTAAGGATATGGCGGCAAAAGATATAGCTGAGAACGCCGCAGCGGTAATAAAAGCGGTGGAATCGCATTTGGAACGGGGATTGCAAAATGTCGGTTCTATTTACATGAAAACGACTATGGGTCCCGCAGTGAAAGTGGTGTGAAGAAGATGAAAAAGCGAGTAAAGAGAGCTAAGAAATGGAAAAAGGAACAGGTCGAATATCTGAAAGGCCTGATGGGTTCCTATAATACAGTAGGAATTGCGAAAGTAAGAGGGATAAGTGCTAATCAACTTCAGCAGTTAAGAAAAGGATTGCGTGAGAACGCACGGGTGCGAGTATCGAAAAATAGGTTAATATCCCTTTCGTTTAAGGGCAGTGGGTTAGACGAGATGGCTAATTTTGTAGAAGACCAGATGGCACTGATATTCACCAATTTGGATGCTTTTGATTTGTATAGAATAGCGGAAGAAGGTAAAATCCCGGCGCCGATAAAGGCAGGTGCGGTTGCTCCTATTGATATAGTGCTCGAAGAAGGTCCCACCTCACTTAAGCCCGGACCAATAGTAGGGGAACTGCAGAACTTGGGTATCCCCGCAGGGATAACGGCGGGTAAGGTGGAGATAAAGAAGAGAACAGTCGCGGTGAAAGAGGGCGACAAAGTAGCTCCTGCATTCGCAGAAATGTTGGCCAAGCTGGAGATATACCCGATGAAAGAGGGCCTGGATTTATCTGCTGTATATGACCGTGAAGCGCAAGTGCTATTCACGCCTGATGTTCTCCATATAGATATATTGAAGTACACGGCGGACTTTGAAGAGTGCGCGAAAGCGGCTTTCTCGCTTGCATCGCAAATAAAGTACGACTATCCAACTAGTTATACCATCGCGGATATGTTACGAGAAGCGGGTGATAAAACATTGGCTTTGGCGCTTACTATTGCGTATCCAACACCATTAACGATAAAACCGTTACTCAAGAAGGCGCATGCGGATGCGAGGAACCTGGCGATGAATGCTTGCATATACGAACACGACACGTTACAGTATTTACTAACAAAGGCGCATTCGGAGGCACAAAATTTAGCGGCATATCAGAAGTAATCCTGAGGGGGGGATGGCACATCGAATATAGTGGATGTCCTCTAACCCAAAGGAAAAGAATGACAACGAGCGCTTTAAAAACGTTACTGGCGTTAACTGTGGGTACACATCTTTAGCGTGATGACGCACATCACATTTCAACCAGACCGAAAGCCTTTTATATACGCACCTTCATCTCTATGTTGTAGGACACATTTTATGTCCCCTCAGGCGAAGGGAAAAGGCGGGAAGAAAATGAACACAGTCGCGGTTATTCCATGTTACAATGAAGAGCAGGCGATCGAAAGCGTAGTGCGAACAGCAACAAAATATGTTGACAAAATTCTGGTGGTGGATGACGGTTCAACGGATAGAACCGCTGCGGTCGCACGTGCTGCAGGTGCAAATGTTATTTCTCATGCGACAAACAAGGGCAAAGGCGCGGCGGTAAAGACGGCTTTGGAATATGTTGGGGGCAACGGTTTTGATAGTCTTGTTCTACTTGACGGTGATGCACAACACGATCCAAATCAAATTCCTGCGCTTCTAAGACCACTTCAAAAAGGTAGTGCGGATTTCGTTATTGGATTCCGTGAGCCCGAGCAAATGCCTTTTTACAGAAGATTTGGACGGTATGTGCTTGATTATACCACCGGTATCCAGGGTGCCGCTACGGACTCTCAATCCGGGTTCCGAGCACTGAATCGCAGGGCTGTTGATTCCATGAACGCAAAGAATCTACGTGGAAATGGTTATTCAATAGAATCAGAAATGGTACTGGCAGCAAGAGGGCTCGACCTAAAGCTTCAGGAGGTACCAATCACATGCCGCTATGGAAACGGTAAAACTTCGACAAAGAATCCCGTCACACACGGATTTGGTGTGTTTGGCTCCATTATTCAATTGATCGCAGAGGAAAGACCTTTACTGTTCATGGGCCTTCCAGGCTTAATCATGATTTTTATTGGTTTCTTCTTCGGGTTGAAACTTCTACAGCTATATAACGGATCCGGCTATTTCTCCATACCGTTCACAATGCTAGCTGGTTTTTTTGTCGTCATAGGCACATTAGGCGTGTTTATGGGGCTTGTACTGAATGTAATATCAAGGGTACTAAGGAAGTGATTTTGCGGTGTATAACATGATTTCTCACGCTATATTTCTGGACAGTTATGTTACACCGTAAATGTCTATATATACCTTATATTTCCTGTATATCTACACGAGGCAACAAAGTAAAAGAGGGCGATAAAACATGGCGGAATATACGAGAATCGGGACAATGGAAAAGAACCCTCTTGCGTGGGGTAGATCATCAAGAGGGCAAAAGCCCAAGTGGGCTGTCGTTGATAGTTTCTTAGAATTGCTGGAAGATTCGCAGTGGCATTCGGTAAAAGAGATCGAAGAGCAGGTTGAAATACCTGTAGATACGCTCGCACTGGTTCTCAGCTTGTTTACCGAGTTTGACTTTATCAGTCGCAGTGGTGCGGGAAGCGAAGTGAGAATAAACTCTTTAGGCTCTAAATTTTTAGAACTCCCTCAGGACTAAAAGTTTTGGATGTTGTTCATTGCAGCATCCGCTCTATTTCCATCAATTTCTGCATAATTTCCTTCCCTTTCTCTGTAAGTTGGTATTCAGAACTCGATTTGCCCGCGGTTTCCGCCGTCTCTTCTATGAAGCCCTGCTCCAGAAGGAAGTCGAAATATTTTTTAAAATTACGCCAATCCAAATACGCCTTTTGCATGATACGTGTCTTCTTAGCTACTCCGCCCTCCTCGGTTATCCCCCGCAGCGTATCTAAAATAATTTCCCAACGACTTCTAGCTTTTATCCCCATCGGCACTTTACCTTCCCTACACGTCCACCTTTTACCTATGTTAGGTTCCGTTGCAAAAGGTATATGTAATAGTTAGGTGTAGAGATTATATATGTTTATTATTTTTTAAGAGTTTCGCATTTTGTGGTTTGTGAATTCACGTGTTTATCCTTCCTGTTAGTCTAATCAACTGACTGTTCAGGTTAATTACTGGCGAAACGACTAAAAAACACCTGTTGTTTAGATAACTGAAGGATTACACAGATTTGTCTTGTCGAACTCTCGTGGTTTTTGTACTCCCCCTACTCCCTCTCATAATCGCGTCTTATACGCTACCACTATCCGCACACACCCTCGCAAGTCTTCTGCCTTCCACGCGCTGCTGTGTGCTTGAGTGGAAGGGGCATCCCCTCAGTTCGCACCATAATGCCTACACCGGCTTACTGTTATATCCATTTCCCGTCACAGTGATATGGCTTAGCCTCCCTCTTCGCAATATCCAAATTTATGCGTCGAATCCAGGCGTTATTTAGCTCTCAAATCCACAATCTCTGATAACTCCGGCCCTGTTGAGATTAACTTTACGGGAACACGCGTGTCGTGCTCGACCGTAGCCACGAACTCCTTCACCTCTTTACTCAACTCTTCGTACTCACTTGCACCTCGGCATGACGGATCTAATCGGTCCACACCGCTCAATGCTATCATTGTCGCACCGTTTATCATCGCGGAGTAAGTAGCCATCTTACCATCCCACTGACCTATCCGCCTCTTACGCTTTGTGACAGTGCCAAACTCTTCGATGTTCAATTCAGCCGCTTTTGCCTCTGTCATTTGTGTTTCAAAAGGACCTTCACCCACTCGTGTGGGGAATGATTTGAATACCACGGCAACATCATCTACTCGCGTAGGGCCGATACCAACATCCGCGGCCATCTGCGATGCCGTTGTATCTTTAGATGTGACGAACGGATAAGTCCCGTAAAGCAAAGAAATGCCAAATCCTTGTGTTCCTTCTATCAACACACCTTTCCCTCTGTTCAGTGCATCGTTTATTTCCTGTGGCACGTCACAAAGGAACTCTTGTAACTCTTCCACGTCCTTTGCCTGCCTTGCCGTTCTCATTGCACGTGCGGCATTCGCGGGACCGCATCCCGAGCCGGTGGAGCCTATTTTCCCTTTTAAATAGGTGTTCTTCTTGTCCTCTTCTATATGCGCCTCTTCTATTATTCCGCATCTCTTGTCCACACCAACCCTGCCCTTAAGTCCAAAGGACTCCACTTCCTGTTTGAGCACATCCGGATTTACCAATACCCCCGCACCAACCAGAAGCCGCGCAGACTCACACACAAATCCCGAAGGCACCATTCGCAACGCATATTTCGTATCTTCAACTACAACTGTATGCCCTGCGTTGGGTCCTACACCGCCCCGCGCAACCACTTCTGGATCGTCATGCTTTGCGAGATATGCAATGATCTTGCCTTTTCCCTCGTCACCAAAAAATCCCCCTACTACCATTGTTGTTGACATATCTACCCATTTGTTGTGGTATAACAAGAAGTTTTTTAATAGTACTGAGGAGAATACATCTGTTATGGCAAGAAATGAGGTATTAGGTTATCAATTCGCAGAGCGGATAAAATCTGAGTTGATTATCGGTTCTAAGATGTTGGCGGTGATAGAGTCGCTGGGCGGTAGCGAGTTAGAGGGCGCGAAGAAAATGCTGGCTGCTTTTTTCGACGCTTTGGCTATTGATGCGGGGATGGCGTTGAAGGCAACGGGAGACCCTGAATTCGCAATGGTCGAAGAGAAGTTGAACCAGATACAGCGGAATATAGAGGCTGCGGATTATCAGGAGGCGCAAGCAACCATAGGGCAATCGGTATCACATGCTACTACTGTCTGTGCGAGAACTATGACTGCATTGATGGAAAAGGGGCTGATCTAATTTTCTGCTCAGAACTCGGGGGGCTTTTTGTAATTACGATTAGGTTATCCCATTATCTGGAGGATTATTCGTCTTGACCTTCTCTTGTTGTCCAATTCGATAAAAACCACTTGCTGCCACGTTCCTAACATTAACCTTTTATCGCTGAAAGGCACAGTCAGAGAAGGCCCCAGGAACGCTGCTCTCACATGGGAATGTCCGTTACCGTCATGCCATCGGTACTCATGTTCGTATCCTATGCCCTTAGGAAACAAACGCTCTAACGCATCGGGCAAATCCTGTACCAGTCCCGGCTCGTATTCTAGGGTCGTTATCGCACCGGTCGCACCCGGCACGAAGATAGTTACAATACCCTCTTCGATCTTCGACTCGTGTAACTTGCCGTTCACCTTTTCCGTTATATCTACTATTTCCACTTCGCCCGGCGTATCAAAATGCAGTTCCTTCGTTTCAACACTCATTCTTTCCTCACCCCTTCCTTCCAGCAGATTTGATTTTTAACATAAATTCGTGTGTGTATTTATAACTTTCAAATTCATTATACTTCTTGATATATGCCTACAGGAAACAAACACAAGGTTGTCCTCCTTGACATGGACGGAACGTTCTTGGATTCGCGAGGCGTGGGTAAAGTAGCACATGAATGGGCGTATGGTGCTTTTAAAAAGACTTTAGACCATTACGGGCTGAAACTATCAATTGATGAGATAGACCGCTACTTCCTCGCGCTTCTACATTCAGACGGCGAAGGGGGCGTGCGTAAATTTTGCGCTAAGTTTGGATTGGATTGTGAAGAGTTCTGGGCAAGACGGGAGAATGACGTTATAGAAGCAAAGGTAGAAGCGATGCGACAATGCGAAATAAAACTGTGTGAGAACTCAGAGGCGGTAATAAAATATCTCAGTGGTCAGTATTATCTCGCGGTGGTGAGTGATTCACAACAAGCGTGTGTGGACTTTGCACTGACGCATTTCAAGTTGAGGCAGTATTTCAAGATATGGTATGGCAGAAAGAGCAACTTAGAAAGTTTGGGCAACCGTAAGCCGAATCCTTATTACGTTAACAAAGTGCTGAGAGAATTAAATATGCGAAGCGAGGATGCGATACTGGTGGATGACAGCCCAGTCGGTATATTAGCGGCAAAGCGGGCGGGTATTGAATCGGTGTTTATCATGCGCGAGGAACGACACGAATGTGAACCTACGTTTTTTGTGAAGGATATAGGTGAGCTGAGGCTGGTTTTATAAACTCGTGATAGACTTCAACTAAATGTTTTAATGCGTGAGAGAAAGAATACTTGTAAGAAGAAGTCATGCTTGAGCAACTATTCAATCCTGGGGGCATAGCAGTAGTAGGAGCGACGCCAAAAGCAGGAAAAGTGGGGAATACCCTTCTTACGAACCTGATTTCGTTTCTGAATAAAGATAATACGGCGCGGCGGATTTTTGCGGTGAACGCCAAGTATGATCGGATTTTGGATGTCAAGTGCTATCCTTCAATTTTAGAACTCGAAGAAGCGGTGGACCTTGCTGTGGTAGCAGTGCCGGCTGTTAGCGTTCCTGAAGTAATTGAGCAGTGTGGCGAAAAAGGGATTTCAAATGTGGTTGTTATCTCGGCAGGTTTTAAAGAGGCAGGGCGAGAAGGTGCTGTGCTCGAATCAGAACTAATCAGGATAAGTGATAAGTACGACTTGAACCTCGTGGGTCCAAACTGTGTAGGGCTATTAAACCTGCATGTCGGCTTAAATGCTACTTTTGGTAAATCTGTACCCGCAAAAGGTAATATCGCGTTCTTGAGCCAATCGGGTGCTTTCGCATTGGCAGTTATTGACTGGTCAAAAGCAGCGAATGTTGGGTTCAGTAAGATCGTGTCCATTGGCAATAAAGCTGTTCTTGACGAGTGCGATTTTATCGAATACCTCTATAAGGACGCTGAGACAGACGTGATAGCGATGTATCTCGAGGACATAAGAGCAGGCACCAGGTTTATGGACATTGTAAGAGAGGTCACGAAAACGAAGCCTGTGGTAGTGATGAAAAGTGGGCGAACGGACGCGGGAGCGAAAGCTGCTTCAAGCCATACAGGCAGCCTAGCCGGCAGTTCAGAAGCGTTCAGCACGGCATTTCAGCAATCCGGCGTGGTCGAGGTGAACACGATTAATGATTTATTCGATTTCTCGCTCACTCTGTCGAGGATTCGTGGCATAACGGGTGGGATAGCAATTGTAACCAATTCCGGTGGGCCTGGGGTTATGGCTGCGGATGCAATAGAAGAATCCGGGCTTGTGCTTGCATCATTTGGTAGAGACACGCTAGAAAAACTCCGTGTATTATATCTGGCGAATTTTTATAATCCCGTTGATGTCCGGGGTGATGCGGATGCGGATAAATTCGGTACCGCTCTTGGTATCGTGGCTGCCGATGAACAAGTAGGCGCAATAATCTCTATCCTTTCGCCCACGGCGCAGATAGAATTCGATAAAGCCGGGGATTACGTCCTGGACGTGAACGAAAAGGAACCGATTATTCCGGTGTTTATGGGTGGTGAATCGGTTATAGGTGCAATAGATCGCTTTAAACTGCACGGTATTACAAATTACTTCGACCCCGTAAGGGCGGTAAAAGCACTATCCGCAGTTGGCAGATATAGTGTGGGTCGTGAGAGCGTATCTGTGCAAACTCAGTACTTCAAAGCGGATAGAAAAGCCATTGCGGACTTGATAGCAGCCCGAAACAGAAAAGGACTAAAAGACGGAGTAGGTGTGGATGGTTTTAAACTGTTGGAGGCATATGGTATACCCGTGCCATCATGCGGTAACGCAGAAACAGCCGAAGCAGCATTAGGACTCGCGGACCGGATAGGCTATCCCGTGAGTATGAAAATTGTTTCCCCGGATATAATACATAAAACGGATGTGGGTTGTGTAAAACTGAACGTAAGACGAGAAGAGGTAAAAGAAACGTTCTTTGAAATCATGAGCCGGGCTGAGAAATACACGAGCACGAGGCGGATAGAAGGTGTTCTCGTTCAGCAAATGGTTGGAGACGGTAAAGAGGTGATCGTAGGTATGAAACGCGACACGAATTTTGGACCGTTGATAATGTTTGGACTGGGCGGTATTTATGTAGAAGTATTCAAAGACGTTTCGTTCAGGATACCACCTTTAAGTACGGAAGATGCACTAGAAATGATTAAAAGTGTTAAGGCGTATAGAATTTTAAAGGGGATACGAGGGGAGCCGATGTCTGATATAGACTCATTAGTGAAGGTTTTACTCAGGTTTTCACAATTTTGTATGGATTTCCCGGAGGTACTCGAAGCAGATTTGAATCCCGTTAGGGTCTTTGAAGACGGTAAAGGTTGCTGTGCACTAGATTTTAAGATGGCTATTGGTTACCGGCTGTAATGTTTATTCTTTAGTAGCGCTATTTAATATAAAGGAAATAAGAGAAGGAAATGAAAAATCTGCTTGTGTCGTCAGTGGAGGAATATTCGGGAAAAAGTGCTGTGATAATAGCCTTAGGGCTGTTACTGCGTGAAGAGGGTTTCAAAGTTGGCTACTTCAAACCTTTTGGTGTCGGTATCACCCGGATTGGCGACCAGTTAGTGGATGAGGACGCTTACAATACCGCCATCGTGTTAAATACCGGTGATGATATGGAAGACATATGCCCAGTCAAACTTGACCGTCCGTATGAGGATTTTGTTTGCTCTGTGTTCCCCGATGTGTTTAAGACGAGAGTCAGGGATTCGTATAAGCGGATCTCTGCGGATAAGGATATAGTCCTTGTGGAGGGTGCAGCATCGTATGAAGTAGGGATAGCACTGGGCCTTTGTGACCGGGATATTGCATCCGCACTGGATTTAGATGTTCTTATGGCTGTGAAGTACACGAGCGATTTCGTGCTCGACCATGTCCTGGCAGCAAAAGAGTTCTTTGGTGATCGTCTTAAGTTCGTTCTGTTCAATCAGCTCGCGGGTTATAAGAAAGCGTATGTCAATGAGGTTGTATCCGGGGTTTTAAAAGCGAATGGGATGGAGCTGTTAGGTTCGATGCCTTATGATCCACTACTTGCAGGCTTATTTGTGAGCGAAATATGTGAAGCACTGAATGGCGAATGGCTTGTTAAGACCGAAGAGGATGTATTAATCGAGGAGTTCTTGATAGGTGCGATGTCGCCACAGTCAGCCCTGAAATATTTCAGACGTGTGCGGCAGGCGGCATTGATTACCGGTGGTGATCGTGCAGACTTGCAAAATCTCGCTTTAGAGACGGGCACGATAAAATGTATACTTCTGACCGGGCATTTAGAGCCGCCGCAAACGATGCTTGGAAAAGCAGAAGAGAAAGGTGTGCCGATTATTATGGTTGTGGATGACACACTCACGACGATGGAGAAGGTGGACGAGATATTTGGTAAAGCTCGGGTAAGGGGCGATGCGAAGATAAAGAAGATTAAAGAGTTAGTTGCAGAGTATGTGGATATAAACCAACTGAAAGAATATCTTGGATAAGTGTATTTCGGGAGGAGTTTTTTTGATTCTATTTCAAACTATTTTGACTGTTACGATCTAAAAACCCCGTTTAAAAATATCTTTATATAGCACAGGCAGTTCTTCGAATAGTATTACACTAAAACTTGCATCTATAAAGGGGGTCCAATTTAAATGGCGACAGAGGAGAAACGGTACGTGGTGGAAACGGCAAATAGGTGTGGCTGCCGCAAGTTCAGGTGGTCCTTTGACCTTTTAGAAGATGCGGATGTGTACTTAACCGAGTACGCATCGGAGAAACGCCCCGGTAAGTTGTATGATACAGAAACCGGAAAAGTATTACGTATCCTCGGCTGGTAATTAGATTTTAAATTTTAGTCGTGGCTGGACAAGTTTTATTTTTCGCTCGGAACACTCAGTTCTATTCTCCCTTAACATCCAGCCACAAATGAAGTGAGCGATAAACCGGTTGTTCCTTGTCCTTATACAACAAGAATTCCAACTTTTGGGCCGTTCCGTTCGTCTTCGCTTTGAACACGAAAGATGATTCTAAGGTATCATTATGCGATAGCACAACCGCTGTTTCGTTTATGACCTCTTCGTTAAGTTCCACTTCCATACGATACGAGGTATTGGCATACTCGTGATTTACAATGCCTATTATCACTTCGCCCGCCTCGCCAACTTTTAAATCCGTAGGATAATCCGCTGCGGTACCATTAGGACCGAGAATGTAGAATTCCGTGAACTTCTCACCCTGTTTCGGTGTTACGATCACATAAATGGTCAGTGAGATGGCAATAATGATCGCGATGATCAGAATAACGGTTAATACCTCATCTATCCTACTCTCACTACTAGCCCTCTTAAATGGTACTTTACCCGTCTTCCTAAAAGGAGCTTTACGCGTACTTTTAAACGGTATTTTACCCGTCCTTCTAAACGATTTTTTCACTTTTCTTTCTGCATGTATGTATCTATACTATACAAGTTGTCCGGGTACTTTTAATGTCTTTTTTTCGGGTTACATCTGAGTTTGACCAGCCGGGCCTGAAGTCATCTCTTGTAGTCGCCCCTGTACTTTCTGCGCCTCTTGCTCTATCTTCTGCAATATCTCTGCCATTTCGCGATGTGTCTTCTCTAACTCTTCTTTCCTGCCCTTAAGATACAGAGCAGACGAATCATAGCCCTTTTCCGCGCTTACTCCGCCACCTATCATAACTATTACCTTATCAACAGCGCTGAGCGAGACATAAATGGATGAATTCGCACCTATTGGCACTATCAATTCGTCACCCTGTTTCAGTTTCTTCAACTGCGTTATCGTCTCTATCGCCTTCTCGTGCTCACCTATCGCCTGCTGGACCATGAGTAACTCCTGAGACGCTGCCTCTGCCTGAGCCTGATATTGCCGCATTGCTAATGCCAACGACTGCATTTCTGCCTGCTGTTCCATCCTTTTCTCACCGCTTTCTCCTTCTTCCATTTCTATCACCCTTAATATCTAATACCACATTTTATTTTATCATTATAAAGTTCTCCTGTTAATGGCTAGGTTAATAGTTAGAGCGGATAGGGGGCTGTGGTAAAACACAAGGCATAAAAGACGTGAAAAAATGCAAAAAAGAAAGCTAAACGGAAGGAGTATATCAAAAGGAGTGGCATCCGGGAAAGCGTTAGTATCAAGTCAAAGAATATCATTCCTTGGTGCTGTGGACCCTATCACGGGCATTATCGTGGACCAATCACTTGATGTCTATGGAGAAGAGATAACTGATCGTGTTTTAGTATTTCCAAGTGGAAAAGGCTCAACTGTTGGCTCTTATGTGATATACCAGCTAAAAAAACACGGAAAAAGCCCTTCTGCTATGATTACCCGTCACGTAGATACGATCGTTGCGGTAGGCGCGATTATAGCGGATATACCCGTGGTTGATTCACTTGAGATAGACCCGATTGAGCAGATACAGGACGGAGACGAGGTGTTTGTAAATGGATCAGAAGGCTATATTGAATTACGATGAAGAGACGGTAAGAACCCTGGGACGGCAGGGCTATCATTTCGTGGGCATGCACAAGCACAGTGCGGTAAAAACATGTTTGTGGCTCTGGAAATCAATACGTGGCGAAGGAAACTGCTATAAAGGTAAATTTTATGGTATCAGTGCGCATAGGTGCATCCAGATGACACCTTCTATCTTCTGCAACCAGAGCTGTCTTCATTGCTGGCGTCCTCTTGAGGCGTTCAATATAGAGACAAATAAACGGGAAATCGTATGGGACACTCCTGCGGAGATAGCCGAAGGGTGCATGAACGAGCAGAAACGGCTAATTTCCGGGTTTAAAGGCTCGCCCAGGACGGACATGGCTACTTTTTTGGAGGCTGCAGAGCCAAAACATGTCGCTATTTCGCTTATTGGTGAGCCAACTTTGTATCCATATCTGAAGGAGCTCATAGATGAATTCCATGCACGCGAGATGACCACGTTTGTGGTGACCAATGGTACGAAACCAGAAGTGGTGCGAGAAATAAATCCTACTCAGTTATACTTATCCCTGAATGCACCAGAAGAACGAGTTTACAAAAAAGTTGCTCACGGTGACTACTGGTCTTGCATAATGGAATCGTTGGACGAGCTGAGCAGAAAGAAATGCAGGACTGTGATAAGAATCACCTGCATGGAGGGTATGAACATGTTGAATCCTGCAGGCTATGCAGAATTGCTAAAACCTGCAAATCCTGATTTCATCGAGGTGAAGGGGTATATGCACCTTGGTTACTCAAGAAAACGGTTGAGCAGGGACGCTATGCCAGCACATGCACGTGTAAAGGATTTCACAAACGAAATTGTGGATTGTTTAGATGTTTATAGGGTTGTGGCCGAATCGGAGATAAGTCGCGTGGTTCTTGCCTCAAACAGTTCTTCAGAAAGGATAATTTAGCCACACCACAGCTTAAAAGAATAATAAAGATAGGAATTGCGATAAAAGATAAAATATGACCATATCTATAAAATGGTTCCCACCGTCTTGGTTTCAGATAAAAACCAACGACAAAATCATGTACATAGATCCCGCATGGATGAGAACTTACTTTACTAAATACCCAAAAAAGATAGAGTTTTCCAGGTGGCCAGATCCGATTGATGGCTTGCCGGAAGAGTTAGAGCAAGCGGATGCAATCTTATTAACACATCACCATAAGGACCATTGTAAGAGTGTTACAGTAAATAGACTCAAGGATGCAGATACTTTAGTAGTAGCGCCTAAGCGCTGCAGCAACGAATTAGGCAAAGATATAAATGTTGTTGCGCCAGGGGAAGAAATAACTTTTGGCGATATAAAAATAAAGGCGGTTGACGCTTACAATACAGAACAAGGCAGTTCTACCAGAAAAGTGCATCATAAAGGAATTGGAGTAGGCTATTTAATAACCCTGGGAGGTAAAACGATTTATCATGCTGGAGATACGGACGTTATACCCGAGATGATAGAATTTGGAGACGTAGATGTAGCTTTACTCCCTATTGGAGGAACGTTTACAATGGACATCCAAGATGCTGTTGAAGCTGCAATAGCTATTAATCCCGGGATTGTAATTCCCATGCACTATTTGAAGGTGGACCCACAAGAATTCAAGAATAAAGTAGAAGCAAGATCGGATATTAAGGTCGTACTGTTGCGAATAGGCGAGGTTTATCATTTAAAAAGATGAACATTAGAAAGAGGTGATAAAAATAGGAACGACAAAAGATGTGACCCTGATCTCAATTATTTTATGCCTGTTTTTCGTGCATGTCATACATGTTATACATGTTATACATGTTATACATGTTATACATGGTATATACGATGCGTTCATAAATTTTTATTTTATTTGGCTTTAATATTTGTGACGAGTTGGATTCTTATGATATTTTACCCCATTGATCTCGTACGTTATTTCATACTTGAGCTGCCAATCATTTGGTCGATTAGGCTTCCATATTTAATCTGTTGTATTCTTGCATGGATTTCGCTGTTTGTACTTATAACGTACACCAAAGGCATGAAACTCGTACCAAGAATTGTCTATCTGTATCTCATCCCAGCCTTAGTAATGAGTTTAGTTTATCTATATCACCTTCCAATTCATTGAGGTACAATTTGATACCGATGATTAGCCATGCAGAGTGAGAGGTATAAATGAGATGAAAAGCATCAGATTAAAAGAGGATTTAAAACACAGAAACGCCATTGATTTATATAATGGATAAAATCTATACTTAAATGGTGATAATATGCTTGAACCGGCTGAGGAACTTAACGCGATACTGTGGCTCGTTGTAGCGGGGATTTCATTAATTCCATTTTGTATATTTTTAATAAGTTATATCAGAGTAAAAAGCGAAAAACTACTGATTACAACCGCAGCATTCTCTCTTTTCTTTATCAAAGCGATGGTATTGGCGATGAAATTGTTCATACCCGGAGGTGACGATGAAATTTGGTATTTAAACGATGAATTCTGGTGGTCTGTTGCAGCAATCCTGGATATGATAATAATTGGCTTAATAGCATTCGCGTTAAAGAAGAAAACTTGAATTACATGAAAGAAGAATATATAGAGCTTAAAAATCGTAGATTGATATATGATTATATGCTTAATAACCCGGGTTCACATCTAAGAAGAATTTCGGGAGCGCTTAATATGCATTTGAGTACATTGAGGTATCACATCAATTATTTAGAAAGAAGGGATTTAGTCGTTAGCAAAAAAGAGAAGAATTTGAGAATATATTTCATAGCTGGAAAAGTAAGCGACAAGGATAAAAATATAGTCCCATTACTTCAGCAGAAACGTTTTCGCGACATCGTTCTTACTATTATAATCACCCCAAGATTGACACATGCAGAAATATCCGATAAATTAGCGATTAAACCACCAACTCTGTCAAAATATATCAGTATACTGGAAGACAGGGGAATAATTTATCATGAGAAGATGGGAAGAGAAAAACGGTACTGCGTATCCGATGAAAAAAGCATTATGGAACTATTGTTAACTTATAAGAAATCATTCTGGGACTCCTTGGTTGACAACGTTTTGGAGATATACTTCGAAAGATGATTTTGAATTGTTGATTGTTTACACTTTGCGTTATAATTCATGTTTTGTGTCACAAATCATGTGTATGGATAAGTACTATGGCTAAATTGTGGTGAAAACCACATAAAAAATGAAAGGAGGTAAAAAAAAGAAAATGGAACGAAAATGGATGATTGCTGGAGGAGTCATCGGCGTGCTGGTGGTAGCCCTGATGGCGGTAGCCCTGCAGGGGGGCAGTATCTACAATCCTAAAATAAATCCCTCTGATTTCACAACGGAGATTACAAACAAATATTTTACCTTACCAGTTGGTAAGATGATGGTGTACGAAGCAGAAACAGAAGATGGCCTTGAGAAAATTCAAATAGAGATTCTTGATGAAACCAAAACAGTTATGGGTGTTGAAACCTTGGTTTATTGGGACAGAGTTTGGCTTAACGGAGAATTAATTGAAGACACCAGGGATTATTTAGCCCAAGACAAAGAAGGCAATGTTTGGTACTTTGGAGAAGATGTTGACAATTATGAAAATGGAAAACTAAAGGATCATGCAGGGTCGTGGATTGCTGGAGTTGACGGTGCAATGCCTGGAATTTGGATAAAGGGAAATCACAAAGTTGGAGATTCATATAGACAGGAATACTATAAAGGTGAAGCGGAAGACATGAGAAATGTTGTTGCAGTTGGAGAAACAGTAACAACAAAACTAGGAACATACACTGATTGTATCAAAATGTATGACTGGACACCCCTTGATCCTGAATCTAAAGAGCACAAATATTATTGCCCTGAAGTCAGTGGCGTAGTGCTTGAGGTGGAGTTAGTTGGCGGAGAAAGAAAAGTAGAAGAAAGAGTGGAATTGATTGATGTAAAAATGGGTGTCAATAATGCCATGCTCAGGTGAGATAGTACAGACGACACTCTGGGAGTCAGACCAGCTCATAGTACCGACGAAGCGGGGTAATGCCTGTGGATGGAAGGGGCTGGCGGTTGAACCGTTGAGACAGGAACACATCTTCAGCACTCAGAGGCAGGTTATGGATGGCAACGAAACTGGACTCATAACCTATCTGGAAAACGATAGGGAGGTTCTTCTGAAGAGCCGGATGAGGGGAAACTTCAAGTCCGGTTCTGTGAGGGGGATCATAGCAGCTTCCGGGAGGAGGTGGCTATGAGTTCTACTCGACAACAATGTATGAAGGGCGGATTCCTGTACTATGTCGCGGGTGTCTTACTTGTCCTAGCCTATCTGTTACTCTGGTTTTTAGATAACCCTACTGGTATCGAGGAGCTAAGGTATGCCGGATGGATAATCTTCGCGGTCGGCCTTGTCTTAATCTTTCTACCTAGGTTTGTTTTCCGAAGTAAGGGCAAGGTGAAAAAGGAAAAGGATTGGACCGAGACTTCAGTCCTTATTGATACAGGAATCTATTCCGTTATTCGGCATCCACTCTATCTGGGTTGGTTACTCATGTACCTTACAATTATTTTCTGGTGCCAACATTGGTTGACGATAATAATTGGTGTTATAGGCATGACATGTGTCTATTTAATTTCAAGACAAGAAGACCAGCGACTAGTCGAGAAGTTTGGCGATGACTATAAAGATTATATGCAAAAAGTGCCACGAATGAACTTCTTCTCAGGGATCATACAACTGGTACGGCGCAGAAAGAGGAAATGAAAATGATAGGAAAAAACAACATAACATTCCATGAAGAGCAGCAATTTCGTCAGGTCTGGATTTGGATTCTTCTTCTTTCCGTTTCTCTCCTTTTTATATATTTTATGGTACAGCAATTCATTGTAGGCAGACCTTTTGGAGTTTCACTCGTTTTTGGAGTTATTTTTGGTTTTGGCTTTCCCATTTTTTTCTACATATTGAACTTAACGACAGAACTTCGTGACGATGGTTTATACATTCGCTTCTTCCCGCTTCATCTTTCTTTTCATAAGATACCACTAGAAGATTTAAAGAGGCATGAAGTTCGAACTTACAACCCAATTATGGAATACGGGGGTTGGGGCATTAAATATGGAAAAATGGGAAAGGCATACAATGTAAGCGGCAACCGCGGAGTGCAATTGGAATTCACAGACGGAAATCGCCTCCTAATCGGTTCGCAAAAACCAGAACAGCTTGATAGTGCAATCACGCAGTACTTGAAAAATCATGACAAAAACGAGTTCAATATAAAAGAAAGGAGAGAAGCGATATGAAGCAAAAAGGGAGTGCCAAAATGCCTGTATCTATAAAATGGTTCCCACCTTCCTGGTTTCAGATAAAAACCAAAGACAAAATCATGTACATAGATCCAGCATGGATGAGAACTTACTTTACTAAATATCCAAAAAAGATAGAGTTTTCCAGGTGGCCGGATCCGATTGATGGCTTGCCGGAAGAGTTAGAAAAAGCGGATCTAATCTTATTAACACATCATCATAAGGACCATTGTAAGAGTGTCACAGTAAATAGACTCAAGGATGCAGATACTTTAGTAGTAGCTCCTAAGCACTGCATCCAGGAATTAGGCAAAGATATAACTGTTGTTGCGCCAGGAGACGAAATACTTTTCGGTGATATAAAAATAAAGGCGGTTGACGCTTACAATACAGAACAAGGCAGTTCTACCAGAAAAGTGCATCATAAAGGAATTGGTGTCGGCTACTTGATGACTGTGGAAGATAAAACGATTTATCATGCTGGAGATACGGACGTTATACCCGAGATGGGTGAACTGGGCGCAGTAGATGTAGCTTTACTCCCTATTGGAGGAACGTTTACAATGGACATCCAAGAGGCTGTTGAAGCTGCAATAGCTATTAATCCCGGGATTGTAATTCCCATGCACTATTTGAAGGCGGACCCACAAGAATTCAAGAATAAAGTAGAAGCAAGATTGGATATTAAGGTCGTGCCGCTGCGAATAGGCGAAGTTTATCGGTTAAAATAAGAAGAGGCGCAGAGAAAAAAAATGACCGAACACCCGATTAAACGACATCCAACTCTTGGCTGCTGTGGACTCGATTGTGGTCTGTGTCCGCGATACTACACCGCAGGTAGTTCGAGATGCCCTGGATGTTGTGGCCCCGACTTCTTTAACAAACATCCTTCCTGTTCTTTTATCACCTGTTGCGTAAAGAAAAACGACCTTGAGGTTTGTGCAGAATGT
>Ga0255453_1020_pt1 | contig 24178 bp, 19 predicted proteins | sample ANMaggQLBNCT01G4_FD_182628 | JGI IMG/M metagenome (GOLD analysis project Ga0255453, IMG submission 182628) | Sediment cell enrichment communities from methane seep in Santa Monica Basin, California, United Staets - ANME aggregate JGI... | ecosystem: Environmental > Aquatic > Marine > Cold seeps >...
GTTCCAGTTGATTGGGGGGCGATGAGTTTGTGTTTTGCTGGTGGTTAGTGGAGGGGGCTAAGGTTTATGCCTCCAACGTCTATGTTAAGAGGGGTACTCATAGCAATTGATGATACTTCTCTGTCCTTTACTTTTAGCTTCAGTGGCATCTTTGGGTATTCAACAGAAAGCTGTGCTTGAGCCTCTGGTGTTGATCCTTTAGGACCACCATTCACATAAAAAGCGCCTAATGTCGGCCGCCAGTTTACGTTAAAAACGTAATAGTGACCATCCTTTTCTGTCGTGTTATATGTGCATGCGAAATCACCAAATACGTACCTCACTATCACCGGCGGTACAGGAGTCCAAGTCACATCAGGATTAAATAATATATCTTGCCCGATTAGCACTGTATTTACTACATCCTTCTCAATAACATTGTATCTTCTGCCTACGGGAGAATCTGCACCCGCGCCCCCAATCATCGCAACCATAACAGAAGCCACCATAATCGTCACCAGTGCAATACCTGTTATCGCTTTTCCTCTCTTACTTGTTTCCACTTTTTTCGTTTTCACCACCTATTTTTTATGTATGATTAAATCTATAAAAAATCCAAACACGAATAATAAAAAAATAAAGGAAGATAAACTCCCTAAATGTCTGTTTTTATACCCCGAATCTTATCGCGGGTATCCAATCCTCATACTCGTTTCCATTCGTATCCACGAATGTATCGCACGTGATAGTACCACCTGCTACAGCTTTACTGTCTGCGTGTATGATCTGCGGATATGAGCCAGTACGAATGGTGTAGTCGTACGTCGCGTTTGCTACAAGCTCGAAAGGCACATCAAAAGTGATGTTATGCCCATCTACTTGATAACCGTTCCAATCGGTTTCTGCGATTATAACTCCTGATTCATTCCTGATTATCACGTGTTCGGTGTGCCCACCCGTTCCTTCGCATGGATACGTGTAGAGTTGGGATACTTCGATTGTTACGTTTGTCGTGATTGTGCCGTTGTGTGTGCCTGCGATACTGGGATATGTTCCGGTGCCTGTGTCAAACACTAACCCTCCAGAAACTGTTATTGCTCGGGACGTTGCATTTGTTGCACCCTCGTCATCGGTTACTGTTAGAGTCACAGTAAAAGTACCGGCTGACGCATAGGTATGATTGGTAATTGGCTCTGTCATGTTCGTGGTATTTCCGCCGTCTCCGAAATCCCATTCATAATATGTGATGTTTCCGTCCTGGTCTTTTGAATTGGTTGCGTCAAATGTTATCGTTTGGTTAATCACAGGATTAGCAGGTGAATACGAGAACGACACGATTGGGGGTTGATTCTTGCCCACGTGCCATAGCCAGGTCTGTATTGCGGTGCCATTCGCATTAGAGACAACGGCGGAGACAGTCCAGGTCCCATTAACCGCGCTCTGGTTCGTATAAGTTGCTTCTGTTACCGTTTCGTTTAGTTGCACCTCTGTGCCATTTATCTGCCAGCTTACGTTTACTCGTTGGTTTACTGTCACGTTGAATGTTCTCGTTGCTGCTGTGTCGTCATAAACGGGTGTTCCTGGTGCGTAGTCTGTTATTTTTAGTGTCTCTGCTGATGTCACGGTGATAATTTCCGTATTGTTTATCACATACGCCCCGGTTGTTGTGTTTGTTCCGGTAACATTCACAGTGTAAATACCTGCTGGAACAACAGTTCCATCTGATTCGTAGGTTCCGTTCCATTCTTTAGCGTTTGGATTTTTGGCATTACCGATCCAGGCGTACATGACAGTGCCAGTAGCGTTTTCTATTACTATCTTGTATGATACTTTCTCTGAAAACGCCACATCTATCAGGGTTTTCTGCGGTGGTGTTATCGTGTAGTTTAAAATCGTGTAGGATACAATTGAGAGTGTGACATTTTGCACGGTAGTTGTGGTTGTTATCGTATCGTTTACACCCACGCTACCCTTCTCTGAAGTTGCCGTTACGTTTACCACGAACATGCCTACTGTTGCGCTACTCACATTCAGCAAAACGTTTTCGCTTGCGCCTACTCCCAGGTTCGCAATTGCTGCCTTGTTCAGGGCAACGGTCGCCCCGTTTTCGTTTGTAACGTTCAGTGTGTAGTTATCCGTCACAGTCCCGATATTCTTCACCGTCAACGTATAAGGTGCGGTATTATTCGGTGCTACTACTTGTTCCTGCGTATTCACACTTAGTTTGACGTCATAGACCTTACCGCCTTGTGCCACAGTGATAATTTCCGTATTGTTGACCACAAACCCACCAGTTGCTGCCCCTGTAACATTCACGGTATAAACACCTGCAGGAACAACAGTTTCATCTGATTCGTAGGTGCCATCCCATATTTTAGCTTGGGGATCTTTGGCATTACCGGTCCAGTCGTACATAATAGTGCCAGTAGCGTTTTCTATTGCTATCGTGTATAACACTTTCTCTGAGAATGCCACATCTATCTCGGTAGTCTGTGGTGGTGTTATCGTGCTGTTTGAAATCAGGTATGATACTATTGTCGGTGCTTCCCCTGTACTCACCGTGATAACCTTTGTGGTATCGGTTACTCTCTTATTGGTTGTTGTGTTTATTCCTGTAACATTCACGGTATAATCGCCTGCTGGAACGTCAGAACCATCTGATTCGTAGGTGCCATCCCATATTTTAGCTTGTATATCTTTGGCATTACTTGTCCAGTCGTATATAATAGTACCAGTAGCGTTTTCTATTGCTATCTTGTATGATACGTTCTCTGAGAACTCAACATCTATCGCGGTGGTCTGCAAGGGTACTATCGTGCTGTTTGAAATCGTGTATGATACTATTGTCGGTGCGCCTTCATCTATGCTCACCGTAATAACCTTTGTGGTGTCGGTTACACTCCTTTTGGTTATTGTGCTCGTCCCGGTAACATTCACGGTATAAACACCTGCTGGAACAACAGTACCATCTGATTCGTAGGTTCCGCCCCATATTTTAGCTTGTGGATTTTTGGCATTACCGGTCCAGTCGTACATAATAGTGCCAGTAGCGTTTTCTATTGCTATCTTGTATGATAGTTTCTCTGCGAATGCCACATCTATCTTGGTAGTCTGCGGTGGTGTTATCGTGCTGTGTGAAATTATATAGGATATGATTAGTGGTGCCGATGCACCTTCCAGAAATGTCACCATTGTATCCGACCTGCGATTGACTTCATTCCCTGTGTAGTACATACTCGCCGCATTGCCATCTACACGAATACCATCTGTTACAGCGTTAACCGTGCCTATAATCCCCGGTGCCGCTTCTACTCCACCCGCCATCGCTAAAAAACGATAGCCACGATCATCAATACAAAGACTATTTTTTGTTTTATCATCCTTTTTTTTACATCCTAAATATTCTTTATTTCGCTTTGTGTCATATGACACCTGATTCATGGTAGTACATAGAACTATAAATAGGTGTAGTAGATAAAACCAAAATCGTAACTAAAACAGCGTCTCAAAACCAAAGAATTCGTACTTCGTCATACCTAAGAAAGTTGAAGAGGTTTTGAAGGAAGTGGCAAAAATACGGAGATACTCATGGCAAAGCCGCAAATAAAAATCTTAAAGAATACAAGAATTGAAAATACCGAAGTTGAGCGGGATAAGTTAGACTCATAAGGTATAGAGATGAAGACGAGGCGGAAGCATTGGAATTGACGAAGGAAACAGAAACAGATTATCTGATTTGTGCGGATTACGAATCTTTTTGGTATTTTTGGTATTTAGCGTGTTTGTGACGAGATGACGTTTTGAGAAGGGGATAAGAACCATAGAAAACTTTTGGTCTAAGCGTATCAACCCAATTTCGGTTATTCAAAATTACGCCTCTTATTTTACCGCCCCTTATCAAAAGCTGGACTCTTCCGTTCTTTTCGCTACACACGATGATTTTTGCGGGCATTTTCTCCCGTTCTCATCTCATCACTCAAACCACCTGTACCAAAAAAGAACACGTAATCCCGATCTTTTCAGTCAATATCTAACATCATGAATATACAGGCTATGCACGGAAATGATGAACTTGAAATCACTTGAGATATTTCACGCTCAAAAAGGATATAAATGTTATAAGCTATATCCATATAGTTATCAAGAGGCGATGAAGATGAGCGAAACATTACGTGTAGACGGACTGTGTAAGAAATATAAGCTGCCGGAAATCGGTATAGATGTGGTAGCGCTGGACGATGTATCATTCAATATAGAAAAGGGCGAGACACTAGGGATAATTGGGAAGAGCGGTGCGGGAAAGACGACTTTGCTGCGTATGCTTCGGGGCTACGAGAAGTTTGATGCGGGGAGTGTAGAGTTAGACGGTGTGAAACTAACGGCTGAGTCTCCTTTAACGGACTTCCAAATACTGCGTAAAAAGACGGCAATTCATCTTCAGCGCTCTTTTGCACTCTGGAACCAGTCCGTAGTGAACAATATCATTTTACGGCTTCGTGCGATGCAAACGGGGTATGAAGAGATACCGCAGACGGAAGACGAATACGAAGCGCTACAGGAGGAAGCGCTTGAGATACTGGACCTCGTGGGGATGCGCGAGAAGTATAAATATTTTTATCCCATATTGAGCGGTGGTGAGAAACAAAAAGTGTTACTTGCACGACAGCTTGCCAAATCGCCTTCGTTATTGCTGTTGGATGAACCAGGTACGATGTCAGATCCGATTTCACGTAAGGAATTACTTGATAGTATAAAGAGGATAAATGATAGGACGGACATCAGTGTTCTAGTCATTTCCCACATGTCAGAAGTGCATAAACGCCTCTCTGATCGGTTGATCTTGATGGACAAAGGCAAAATAATCGATGAAGGCGGGGTAGATGAGATAACGGATAAGTTCTTAGCTCAGCGCGACCCGGTTAAACCTTTGACCCCTATAAAAGACAAGAAAGACATAATGATAGATATTAACGGCGTCTGGAAGAAGTACGTGATATACACGAGCAATACGTTGATAAGGACTATCGAGATGCCGGATATAAACTTGAAGATTCCAAGAGGCGACATGATGGGCATAATTGGTCCCTCGGCAATGGGCAAGACCGTATTGATGCGGTTACTTGCAGGTCTTGTACAGCCCGATAAAGGCTGGGTATTATACCGAATAGGCATTGTTGACTTCGCTAATATCGCTGCTCTTGGTACCAGCAGAGCAATGGAGGCGAGGAGCAAATTAGGTATCTTGCACCAGGAGTTCACGCTACCGCCATATCAACTCGTTCAGGATACCTTTGCACAAAAGCTCGGTATAAAAAAGTTTGAGATGATACAACAGGCGATGGCTACCGCGAAGGAGTGTGGAATCAGCGATGTCACACTCGATGGTCTCCTCCGGATTGCGGACATGTCGGAATTAGAAGCGAAGGAGAAGCTTGAAGAGCTGGACATTAGCAGGGATGTATTCGATGAGCTTTTCCCGGTGTTCCCGGCTTCCGAGACCTTAGAAGCTGCCAAACCCTACTTCAATGCACTTGACCTACCGGAAGAACTATTCCATCGGCACAACTCCGAAGCAAGTGCGGGTGAGCATGTCCGGTTGGCAATCGCCGGTTTGATGGCCGCACAGCCGGAGGTACTACTGTTAGATGAACCGTTTGGCGACCTTGACCCGATCTCGATGCGTAAAATCGCGAACTCTATTAAAGAGCTGAATCGTAAATTCAACACCACCATATTAATTGTAAGCCACCAGCTCGATATAGTACGAGAACTTGTGCATGAAGCAATAATGATAGACGAAGGCGAGATCGTGATGCGCGGCGACCCGAACGAGGTATGCGATGCTTTTATCGCTCTTGGCAAACCGGAACAGTAAAAAGAAATAGCTCCGCTGGTGTAGTTCGGCCAAGCATGCGGGCCTCTCGAGCCCACGACCGGGGTTCAAATCCCCGGCGGAGCATCGTTTTATTTTCTTTAACGTTATCCCCTCTACGCCTTAAACTGCACCACCGCATTATCCATAGCATCAACCATTACATCTCTATGCAATGAAATACAGGGGTCAAAGCTCTTCTCCATCCTGCTCAATTCCTTCGCAGTCATACCTTTTCTTATGGCATTATAGAGGCCGTCTATCCTATCTGCAACCATCTCCTCTGAAATTAGTTGCGCTCCTATCAATCTCTCGGAATACGCATCGAAAAGCAGTTTCACTGCCATTGACTTCCTACCGGCATAGAATCTTGCTTTTGTAGGCTTCTCCTTTTTACCGCTTATTACTGTTATCCCGTATCTTTCCGCAGTCGCCGATGTTATTCCCACGGTCCCGACTTGAAAATCAGAAATAGTCGCAACCGAAGGGCTCAAAGCAGGTTCTAACGGGTAGCTGCCACCTAATAAATCGTTTGTGACTACTTTCGCCTGCACCAAAACCGTGGATGCGAGCTGGCTCAATCTTGGACGAAGCGTAATGGCATCTAATACTTCTACACAGTCTCCAAGCGCATATACCTGGCTCACATATTTACCTGCTTTTTTAACATGTAAAAACTGGTCTGTTACAATTCCGCCCGTTTCGCCTAGTTCTAGGCCTGCCTTTTCTGCTAAGTCAGAATTTGGGAGCATCCCACTTGAAATAACAACTATATCAGCAGGAATTTCTTTACCGCCAACAACAACTGCTTTTACCTCTGCCCCATCCCCTAATATGGACTCCACATTTTGCCCTAAGACGAACTCGACCCCTTCTTTAGCCAGCTTTTCATGTACGAGCGAGCCCATATCGGGGTCTAAGAGGCTGGATAGCGGCTTTTGATGTCCAATCACTACTGTTGTTTTCAAGCCTTTTTTCGAAAAAGCAACAGCTACTTGCATGCCAATCGTGCCACCACCGATTACCACTGCGTTCTTCGCTTCTGGAGTATTCATAGCAGACTTTATCTTTTCTCCATCTTCTATCGTGCTCATTGTGTAAACACCTTTTAAGGTGGCACCCTCTCTATCAAGAATACGCGGCTTTCTGCCCGTTGCAATCACCAAAGAATCGTAATTTAGCTCATCGCCCGTATTTAGACTTACCGTGCTACTTTCCAAATTGATGCCCGTTGCTTCTGTCTCGGTCCGGTAGTCAATGCCATGTCCAATGAAAGTCTCTGGTGGGTCTACCTCGGTAACATCCTTCATACTGAAAAACCCTTGAAGGGCTAAGGGCACCGCACAAATGGAAGCTGAACCACCCTTTTCTCTCTTCACAAGCGTTATGTCAAACTGCTTGAGTGCTTCTGCGCCTTTCTTAAATATCGCTTCCAACGTGTATGTCCCGGCATCACCACCACCAATTATTACCACTTTTTTCGCCATGTTTATCATTCCTGCATTCGTTATTTGTGCATAAAAATTTTTCTGCTTTGAACCCTTTTCTTAGAAAAAAAAGGTTTGTTCCATGATGATACAATGTGCAGAGGCGATAGTAGAACTAAAAGGCGACCTCGTGTATAAACGGAGAATAGAAAAGCGGTACCGGATAAGGGCGATAGACGAGCGAATACGAAAAGAGAGAACGAGAAGCGAAGCAAAGATAATCTCGGAAGCAAGGAGGAAAGGCGTGCCTACCCCTATCATCTTCGATGTTCGCGATTACGAATTGGTGATGGAGAGAATAGAAGGGGATTTAGTGCGAGAAGTGATAAATGAGGATATAAGTGAGCAAATAGGCGCGCTTGTTGGCATCCTACACAAAAATGGGATAATTCATAGTGATTTAACCACTTCCAATATCATTTTTGGTAAGGACAATACCCTGTATTTGATTGATTTCGGGTTATCGTTTATCGAATCGAGCATAGAAGCACAAGGCGTAGATGTCCATGTATTTTTACAAAGTCTTCGTGGCACGCATGAATCCTATGAACAACTAAAAGATGCGTTTATAAAGGGCTACCGGGGCACTTTCCCGAATGCCACGCAAGTGTTGAGTAGAGTAACGGAAATTGAGCAGAGAGGGCGATATGTAGAGCGAAAATGAGATATTTATAAACGCCTCTGACCAACTAAGTATATAAAAATGGAATTATCAAAAGCGAAGAAGGTAAGGGATGTGATGACGCGGGGTGTTGTTACTGTACCGCTTGACACACCGGTGAAGGAGATTGTGCGGATCCTTGTGGATGCGAATATATCGGGTATTGTCGTAATTGCACCTGACTGTGAAGTAGCAGGAGTTATATCGGAGATTGACATAATTAAATCTATTGACCGTGATTGGAACTTGTTGACTGCGGAGGAAGTTATGTCGTCCTCAGTCAGAACGATAGAGCCCGAAATGTCGCTAACGAAAGCCGCCCATATCATGAATGAATTGAACATACATAGATTATTGGTGCTTTCGCTAAGTCCTGCATATGGTTTTCCTGTTGGCATATTAACCGCAAGTGACATACTTAAAGCGATTGCTAGAGGTTAAACCTGATATAACTCAAGGACATTTATGGTTGTGAATCTTATTGTTTTCACCCTTTTCAAAAACTGTAAGTAGCGACTGCCGAGAGATTACAGTACCAAGTCTGCTTCTTTTTGCAGGATTATAGCCATTTGATGGATTTAAACTTGGCAAACCGATTATAGCCTATGCACCAACGGTTATGCCGTTCATAAATGGGCGGATGGTGCCCCCAGATGTAGCAAAGAGAGGCAGGATAAGTCTCCTGTTTTAGCTGCATTTATGTTTTCTGGTGCGAAGAAGAGGAAAACTTCAAGAGTGGAAAAAAAAATGACGAGAAACTTTTCCAGGTTGGAATCTGCCAAGAATACTTGGAGCACTCGGGAACTGGAACGGCAGATAAACTCTCTTCTGCACGAGCGGCCCGCATTAAGTAAAGACCGCGAAAATGTTCTGGTATTTTACCAATTACGTCTTGAAATGTTTTGTGTTTATTGATTTGAAGGTGGGTAAGCCCACACATCAGGACATCGGACAGATGGACATTATGTGCGCTACTTCGAGAATGTGTGGAGAGTGATAGGTGATTAATCCCTCTATCGGATTGAATCTTTGTAGTGACAAGAAAGCATAATATTAGCCCCCTCCAAAACATTACCACTCGGCAAGCTTTTGCAGACGTTCTTTGTCCCCAAATCCCAATGAAATAGAGATGGCTGCCAAAACAACACCCAAAGAAGCAATCTTTGTTACCGATGCCAGTGTAAATCTATGTATCTTACCTAAAGAGAACGTACCTTTTATTACTTTAAAAACATCCTCTATTAAAGACCTTTTAGGCTTAAGTTGCTTCCAATTGAGAATATAATGCTTAAACTCTGCAAGAATAGCCTCTAAATGCCGTATTTTCCCCTTTACACGACTTAGTTTATCGTTAAAGAAATCTAAGGAGAGTTGTATGTGATTCAACACCTTCTCGAGCTTGAAATTAATCCGCGGAAATACCAGTGGTACGATGCCGTACTCAGTTAAACCTTCGATATAATGTCTATAAGCGTAAAACCCCTTGTCTAACACAAGGGAATCACCTTTCCTCAATATTTTACGTCTCATTAGCTCAGTTACAATGTCATCAAAGATTTTTGAGTCACTGGGGCCACCAGGGAAGACAAGAAACGCCAACGGCTTTAGAGAAGGGTATTCCATAGCAAAAACGAGCTTTATGCCGATAGAATAACCTTTAGACTTGGAATAAGCCCATTTGTAGTCCTTATCTTTTAAATTGGCCTTTGTATATTTCTTCTTAAACCAATTGATATTCACCGTTAAATTGGTGGTATCTCCGATTATCATGATTTCCCCGCTCTTTTGCCCCCACAAACGGTGTTTACAATTCTTAGCACCATATCCATGAACAGTTCGACTGTAAACCTGCTTAAAAGCCGGTAGACCTCCTTGGCATCTGGGACATTGTACACACCTGTAAACTCTCTTAGCGATGCTTTAGCCTTTAATTCAATTATTCGCACTCACCCCCATCTTAGATCCTCTTCTGCAGGTACAAGTGGTGTTTTCATTTGAATTACCTAAATAAGTCATAAAACATATCCTTTTATAAATCTTTCGGTTTTAAAGTCCGTATTCTAGGTACGGGTCTATTATACCTTGTCGTTTTGGGTGGCAACTATATAGAATGTCGTCCCAGTTGATTGGGGGACGATGGAGTTGTGTTTTGCTGGTGGTTTGTGGAGGGGGCTAATAATATTCAACTAAAATTAATTATTGACATAGATTAGCGCAGGAGAAATCAAATCTGTGTAAATCTGCGTCCTAAATAGATAGAAGTTATACAGTATATATACAAAAACAAAAAATAAAAAAAAAGAACCATAGCATATAAAAAAAAAGCTATAGCCCTACTTCAGAGATGTACTATATTAGAAGTGTAAGAAAATATTATTCTTCCGTGACTACTTCTCCAAATCCAACTCTCCGAGAGACTTTCGATATTTTTACTTTCACACTGTCCCCTTTTTTCGTGTTTGGTACAAAGACCACAAAACCCTCTACTCGCGCTATTCCATCTCCTTCTCTACCTACATCCTCTATCTTTACGTCGTAGACGTCTCCAACATTCAGCGGGGAATTTACCCCCCCTCTTTCTCTATATTGCATGCCTTAAAAACCTCCTTTATTTGGTGATGCGTTTTACTATTTTGCATCTCCTATCACCTATATCTTAGCTTTGTATATAAAGGTTAAAACCATATTGCTACTACAAAGTACACAAACGTCACTGCACAATGTTGTTTTCATAGATTAGCCCTTAGTTCGCTCATCGCGCCGCCTTTGCCATTCGCTCTTTCTCTTCTTTCTTGTTTATCGAATAGCACTTCGCGTTCTTCGCTGCGTTTAATATCTCATCCGCAAGACACCGTTCCATACTCCTCATGCTCTTAAAAGCACATTTCTGTGCACCGTGCGCGATGAAAAGTAACGCTTGATCTACTTTCCTCTGTGAAGTCACATCCACCGGTTTAGGTACTAATATCCCACCAAAACGCAATCTGATTGTATCTTCCCTCGGACCCGCATTTTGAACTGCGTCCACGAGTACCTGAAGCGGATTCTGCTGCGTTTTCTCATAGATCAAATCAAATGCCGCTTTTACTATTTTGTATGCTTTTAGTTTCTTACCCGTATTCCTCTCCGTCATCATTAGCTTGTTTATGAGCCGTTCCACCACACAAACTTTTGCTTGCTCGAACTGCTGTTTCGCATGTCGCCCGCCGCTATGCAATGCTGATACCGACTGGAGGCTGGTGTGTCTTTCCACACCTACGTCTACTATCGTTACTTCGTTAATGTCCCATTTATCAAATACCTTATCAAATACCATTTACCTGAGTACCTTCTCCTTCCTTCCTTTTACTAATTCATGCAGTGAAATGTCTGTTACCGCCACCACCTTAAATCGTACGCCCGATAAGTCGCCGTATGATCGCCCTTTCCTTCCGCCCATCCCGACTATCAATACCTCATCATGCTCGTCTATAAACTTTATAGCACCGTCACCAGGACAAAAAGCGGTCACCTGCTTTCCATTCTTTATCAACTGTACACGAACACATTTCCTTATCGCTGAATTTGGCTGCTTCGCCTCTATCCCTACTTTCTCCAAGACTATAGCTCGCCCCATATGCGCACCTTCTAACGGGTCGGCCTTTTTAGCAGAATGCAGATTTCGCCGTGCATAGTTCGCATCTCTTCGCTGGAACTTCTTCCTATTACTCTTCGCCTTTCTTGCTGCGTATATCCCTTTTCCCATCGTTTCTGTAACGTTCCCTTTTGGATAGTAATTACTTCTTCAATAAAACTTTACGCTCAAAATTGTAGTTCTCATTTGAGTACCACGTCATCTATATCGTGGTTTCGTTTTAACAATAATTTCACTTTTTTTATCTTCTCGCCGTTTTTCCCGATTGCAATGCCCTTGTCTTTGCGCGGAATTTCCACATAAACTAAACCTTTGTCATCTTTCGTCTGCAGCTCCACGTTTTTTACATGAATCGGACGGAACAGATACTCCACGAATTCTTTTACATCCGGTGAATGTTCTATAACCTCCACGTCCCGCCTTAGCATCTTCTTCACCTTATTTATGTTAGAACCATCTTTGCCTATGGCTAACCCCATATCGCCTTTCTTAACCACCAGTATCACTTTATTCGCTGTATTATCCACGATGCAATCTCTGGCTCCCGCACCGGTAATCTGCTCGAATATCCCTATGCACCTTATGCCCTCAGTATCCAACTTCACCGTCATTTTCAATCACTCTTACTTTTCATTACACGTGTTAGCATTTAGCCATGCCTATTTATTAGAATGCGTGATAGACGGCAAAAGCCGCAATATCTCTGATCCACCGACATCTACAACGCATAGAGATGCAATAGTAAAGGGTTTGCCGCACGCAAGCCCGAGTTCTGCACTATTCGCAGGATACTCATAAATTAGGGCATCTGTACCGTTACACCGCTCTCTAAAATCCGCTTTTAGCTCTTTGGGACAGTTAGAGGCATAGATAACTAGCTTTGCCTCGTTCCCCTCAAGTGCTTTCACCGTCTCTCGTGCCCCAATCAAGATTTTACCGCTATTTGCCACCTTTTGCAGTTCCCTATTTATATTTGATTCATGCGAGTTCTTCTTTGCTTTTGTCATTTTGTCATTTCTCCCTGGCTCTTTGCCACTAATTCAACTGAGCCTGTGCCCAATTTTATGGGTTGTCCTACAATCACATTTTCCGTGACGCCTTTCAGTTTATCCGTTTCGCCATGTATAGCCGCATCCAGCAGAGTATCCATCGTGACTTCAAAAGCAGCCCTTGAGAGAACCGATGCTTTCTTTCCAGCCAACCCATGCCTTCCTATCGGCTTCACATCACCCTCCATTGTCATTGCATCCGCAATTAACGTTACATGGCGTGCATCCACACCCAACCCTTGCTCATCCAGTGTGTTCAACATCTCCTCTATTATCGCATGCCGAGCTGCTTCTATGCCCAAAACATCCGCTATTTCGTTTATATTATTTGTCGTGGTTCTACGATAATCCACGCCTTCTACCTTCAGCACTTTCTTCAACGCTGAACCTTCTGTGTACAACATATATTCCCCTTCCGGGATCTTCCTCACTACAGCCCGTTTTATCCCTTCTATGCCCTTTACAAGCATGTTAGCCACCTTGCCCTCAAGCTTCAGCAACTCGTGATATGTCTTAATCTTTGGGTGTATTTTGTACTTGTTAGCCACTACTTCGAGGTCCACATCCAGGCCCTTTAGCTTCTCTTCTAGCTCCTCTTTTTCGATGTGCCTCTTCTTCAGTTCCCTCGTGTTTAGCGAAAACCATACACACATATCCTCTGTTGAGGTCTCTATTTTGCCTACGTGCTTATCTCTTATGTGTGTCTCTTCTATCTCCATTGCTAACGCCTCTGCCATATTCCTATCGAATGCGTATTCTTCCTCCAACATTACCTGCATCGCAGGCGTTGAAGGCTTCTTCCTCGCATCTACCAATTCTATTATCCGTGGTAACCCGAGCGTTATATATATGGCACCTACACCGGCATAATGAAAAGTTCGCAACGTCATCTGTGTTCCGGGCTCGCCTATGGACTGAGCCGCTACTATTCCTACTGCCTCCCGAGGTTCTATTTTCGCTTCTTCCAACTCGCCCTCAACTCGCTTCAAAACCGCAGCCACATTATCCGCGTTTAGCTGCGCTCTTACCGACCTCAACTTCTGCTTCAATTCGTTCTTTATCTTTACGGGTATCTGGCTTTCATTCACTTTTGCCTCTATATCACAAAGTTTTATCTCGCCTTCTTCCGCCCTACCCAGCATCTTTAGAATATCATCAATGCACGTCTTCTCTACCCGCATATCTAGTAAGTCATCACGACCGACATTTAGATCTGCCAGAACAAAGTCTCCACGCATTTGCTCCACCATCTCGGCATTTATATCCAAGCTAACCAAATCTTTCTCTATTTTTCCCTTATCCCCCGCTGCACTTATTACCATCTTTACCTACGTACTCACCTCTGCCCCCACCTCAGCCCTTATTATCTTGTCTATATCTACAACTTTCCCGCCTTCGCTTTTTGATGGGTCAACACCATCTTCACCATATTTAAATTGTACGACAGTATCCCTCGTTTCTCGGACTGTACCATCATACTTCACTTCAAGGTCCTGTAAAGCGTTAATGAGCCGCCTTTGGAAGTAGCCACTCTGTGAAGTACGAACCGCAGTGTCCACCAACGCTTCTCGGCCGCCAACGGCATGGAAGAAGTATTCTGTAGGAGATAGCCCATCTTTAAATGACGCTCGTACGAAACCACGTGCATCTGCACTGCGGTCATCGGGTTTGAAGTGCGGCAACGTTCTCTTCTGGTAGCCCCTACTTATTCGTTCTCCTCTGACGGATTGTTGACCCACACATGCAGTCATTTGCGTTAAATTTAGTAGAGACCCACGTGCACCTGATTTTGCCATGAGCACACCAGGATTTTCTATGCCAAGATGGCGTTCTGCAATGTCGCCTGCCTCGTCTCTCGCACTGCCTAAGCTCTGCATTATCAACAGCTCTAAAGACTCCTCTAACGACCTACCAGGTAACGCTTCCAGTTCTTCGGCCTCGTACGCCATTATCAAAGCATCAACTTTCTTCTCCGCTTCATGTACAGCATCTTCTCTTATCTGATCTTTCCCTTCAAGTGGTATATCCTCGTCACTTATCCCGAAGCTGAAACCACTTCGCAGAATAGCGTTAATAGCGAGTCGCGAGGTATTATTTATGAACTCTTTCGATACCACCTCCCCGTAATGCCTGAAGATTCTGTCGATTATTAGTCCTTTGAACGAACCGACCGCAGCTTCATCTATTACTCCGCTTATCAATTTACCATTCTGTATTAAAACATACGCCTCGTGGGGACATTGCTCTTTCTCACACGTCAAACCTTTCTCGATGCACTTCTCGCACACCTTACCACGGAAATTCAAATTCAAGTCTTCCGGTAAGATCATACTGAATATCTGCTTGTTAGTCCAATACGGGACTTTCTCGTAAGTGCTCGAAATGAAAGTCCCTGCAGGCTCGTCCAAAACGTCAATATCCACATTATCCAGTATATCCAGCACTGCTTCCTTCTCAAACTTCCTCACCCCACGTGTAAGTAAAAATATGCCCGTGATGTAATCGTGAATGCCACCTATAATCGGCCTGCCGAATCGGGGTGATATTATGTTTCGCTGCACCGCCATTAGAATCTTCGCCTCGGCCCTCGCTTCCTCAGTCTGCAGTACATGCATGTTCATTTCATCACCGTCATAATCAGCATTATACGGTGGACAGACAGAAGGATTTAATCTGAACGTCTTTCCAGGCATCACACGTACATAATGTGCCATTATGCTCAATCTATGTAGAGACGGCTGTCTGTTGAACAAAACGATGTCGCCATCTACAAGATGCCTTTCCACCTTCCAGCCCACGCCCAATTCTTCTGATAACGCCTCATAATTGATGTCTGTTACTTTTACCTTTTTACCATCTGCTCTCCGCACATAATTAGCACCCGGATGTTTTCCGCCACGGCCCACTGCAGCACTCAATAGTTTGAGGTTCCTTTCGGTCACATTAACGGTGATGGTCAGCTCTTTTGCTATGGCTTCCGGAACGCCAACCTCACCTATATCTATGTCTGGATCAGGCGATATAACCGTTCGAGCAGAGAAATTCACTCTTTTCCCAGACAGCGATCCCCGGAACCTTCCCTCTTTTCCCTTCAACCGTTGCGCCATCGTCTTAAGAGGTCTGCCACTCCTGTGTCTTGCAGGTGGTACCCCCGCAATGTCGTTATCGAAATATGTGCTTATGTGATACTGAAGAAGTTCCCACAAATCTTCTATTATCAACTGCGGTGCGCCCGCATCCCTATTCTCCATAAACCGCTGATTTATTCTTATTATGTCTACCAGTTTATGTGTGACGTCATCTTCGCTTCGTTGCCCACTCTCTAAGGTGATGGACGGTCTTGCAGTTACCGGCGGAACGGGTAGTACAGTAAGGACCATCCACTCGGGCCTTGCACTTTTTGCATCCATACCTAAAAGTGCAAGATCCTCGTCTGGTATCCTTTCGAGCCGTTCCCGCACATCAGTGGGCATCAATCTGCGTTCTTTACCATCTTCATCTATTTCCTTGTATGTAGTAGGTTTATCGTACTTTATTTGTCGCTTACGCTCACCACAGTAAATAGTTAACTCTAAGCCCTTACGTCTCAGAATATAGACCTTCTCTTCATCTGTTATTGTCCATTTATAGTTATGTACGTTTAGTTTACCCGCAGTCTTCTTCACCGGTTGCTCATATGTACGCCCATCTTCAAATTCAATAGATATCTTATCTCTTTTCGAACTTAGGGTGATTTCAACCACGTGTTTATCCGCGGAAAACGTTAATCTCTTGTCCTTTTGGGTTTTACTGAAGTCTACATTTTTTACCCATGTAAAACCAAAATCATCTATCAAGTAGCTTCGTAGCAGCTCGCTATCGTTGCCCGGAACTTCACGCCAGTTAAAAATACATTTATCGTCTAAGCTCCTCTTAATATGCGCGGTTTCCGTAAGGGAATACCCTTGCTCTTCTAGTCTCTTCTTTAATTCGTTTGAGGTCTCTTCATTTTTCAAGCTCTCACTTAAGTCTTCCGCGTCAACGCTAAAAGATTCACCGCAGTGCATACATACATCTTTCTTCGCAGCTTCTTTAAATATAAGCTTCACCACTTCGCCCACATCCGCTTGCCTCTCTCTTTGCTGCTCTATTTCGTATAAAAACTGCTGCCGATCCTCATCTTCAAGCAAGACCTTTCCACATTTCCTACACGTTGCGCTTAACATTTTGTATATCAGTTTGACATACCCTATGTGCATAACGGGTGCTGCAAGCTCTATATGCCCAAAATGACCAGGACATTCGCCCATACGACCACCACAGGTTTTACATCTCAGACCCGGATCAATAACACCTAACCGCTGGTTCACCAAACCCAGCTCTATCGGAAAACCGTCTTCACCATAAGTATCTGCGGTTATCACCTTCGCGGCGCTCATCTTCCGCACCTCTTTCGGGGATAGAAGCCCAAATTTTAGCCCTTGTATTCTCTTCGTTCTCATCTTAAACCGTCTCCTCCAGCAATAATCGCGGTGCAATACACAGCACCTTCATCTCGTCCAGTAGTAACTTAAAAGCATAACTCATCTCTACGGGATATATATCCGTGTCAGAACCACAATTTGGACAATGTGCCGATCCCGTTTTGCTATCATGGCTCGCAATCATACCACAAGCGCCACATACCAGCTCAACAACCCTGTCCGATTCGTCCAGTAGTCTATCTTTTAACGAAATCGCAGCACCATAACCTATAAGAACATCTCGCTCCATCTCACCAAAACGGAGTCCACCCTCTCTTGCCTTTCCTTCCGTAGGTTGCCTCGTTAAAATTTGCACAGGACCCCTCGCCCTTGCATGCATCTTAGCCGAAACCAGGTGATACAGCTTTTGATAATACACGACACCTACGAATACGTTCGCCTCTAGCTTCTCCCCTGTTTTCGCATCCCGCATTACTTCTCTACAGGTATGAGAGAACCCTGCTCGTTCAAGTCCCGCTCTCAAATCTTCTTCGGACTCACCAAAAAAGGCAGTTCCATCTACACTTCTGCCCGCCATCGCACCCATTTTCCCGCCTATCATCTCCAGCACATGCCCCACAGTCATCCTCGAAGGAATAGCATGAGGATTTATTATCATATCCGGGATAATCCCACCTTCGGTGAAAGGCAAATCCTCTGGTGGTACGATTAGCCCAACAATCCCTTTCTGACCATGCCGGGATGCGAACTTATCCCCGATTTCCGGTATCTTCTGATCCCGAACACTGATTTTCGCTAAACGTCTATTGCTACTTGATTCCATAACAACGACAGAATCCACTATCCCTTGTTCGTTAGACCGAGTACAAACAGAGGTGTCTCGCCGTTCTAACGGGCTTAAAAGTTCAGTTGATTCCTCTAAGAACCTTGGAGGGCTTGTTTTACCTATTAACACTGCATTTGGCGGAACCGCCACTTCTGAATGTATTATCCCATCCTCGTCAAGTTGGTTATACGCCTCGTTCCCCCTCACGCCCATGATTTCTGTATCGGGTATCTCAAACCGATCTTCTTCTCCTCCGGGGTATCTTCTCTCTTCTCCTGCGTATGTTCTGAAGAAATGGCTCCGCCCTAATCCGCGGTTTATTGCCGCGCGGTTCATAATAAGCGCATCTTCCATATTATAGCCTTCATAGCTCAAAACGGCAACGACAAAATTTTGCCCTGCCGGTCTTTTCCCATGTAAAATAAGGTCGGCTGTTCTCGTCTGTACCATCGGCTTCTGTGGGGTGTACAGAATGTGTGTTCTGGTGTCAGCACGAGGTTTATAATTTGCAGTAGAGATACCTAAGGATTGTTTCAGCATAGCGCACCCCATTGTGTTACGAGGTGACGAATTGTGATCTGGATAAGGAATTAGCCCTGCGACTATGCCTAAAATCAACGATGGATCCACCTCTAGATGCGTATATTCTTTGCCATCTATACCGGTCAAATCCTCTTCGTTCATTGCGATCATGGCATTCTCCTCCTCTTCGGCATCCAAATACTCTATCGTCCCTTTAATTACCAGGTCTTCAAACCCCAAATCGTCAGTTCTCAGCTTTTCTATGTGCGATTCCATGACCAGCGGTTTACCATTTTCCACTATTATCACAGGTCTCCTCGCCCTTCCCCGATCTGAGTTTATTATTATATCCTTTCTGTCGCAGTAATATGCGATATTCAGTTGATTCGTTAGTTCCCCCTTTCTTCTCAATCGCTTTACATCAGCCACAAATAGCTCAGGTTCGACAGAGAAACCGATGAACTCGCCGTTCACAAAGACACGAATTCTGTTTTTTGAGTCTATATCCAAAGAGCGATCAGGCGGGATAATATCAAGTGCATACAAAGTATCTCTAAAACTTTCGGTATCTACCCCCACTGTTAGCTCAACCATCTGTGAAAAATTCTTCACCAATCCACAATTAGGACCTTCCGGTGTCTCAGTCGGACAAATTTTACCCCATTGCGTAGGGTGCAGATCACGAGCTTCGAAATGTGGCTGAGCCCTCGACAAAGGAGAAATTATCCGCCTCAAATGGCTTAACGTGGCTATGTAATTGCTTCGTTCCAACAACTGAGATACGCCTGCTCTGCCGCCCACCCAATTCCCGGTTGCCAATGCGTGCAATAACCGTTCTGTGAGTACGTCAGACCGAATTGCTGTTGTAATCTTCAGTTCCCGGCTTCGCATATTCGCACGTTCCAACTGGTACCGCATATCCTTTATCAATTTGGTAAATGATACCCGGAAAAGGTCTTCCATTAGGTCTCCCGCAAGTTTAAGTCGTTTATTTGCGTAATGGTCCTTGTCATCACCGCTTCTTCTACCTAATTTGAGTTCATAGCACGCTTCCGCCATTCTGCCAATGAAATGCGCCTTCGCTAACCGGTCATCGAGATGAGGAAGGAAATAGCGGTCGAGGATGTAATTGACACGTCTCTCCCGGTACTCCCGTGCCTGCGCGGGTGCAACTTTTCGCCCCAATGTATCTATCGCGTCTTCTTTCGTCTTCACCTCGCACTCTTCTATATTCGCACGGATGTGCTTTGCGATCTCCGGGTCGTCAGAGACCGCTTTTATGATTTCCTCGTCACTCTCTAGCCCCTGCGCCCGCATAAGTGTCACAAATTCTATTTTACGGGATACCGCAGGGAAAGAGACTTCAAGTATCCCTTTCTTACTTATTTCTACCCTTATTGGAACTCGGAACCCGTGTTTAAGAGAGAATACCTTTGAAACTACGCTTTTAGTGCCATATTTCTCCTCGAAGTTGACAAATATCCGGTTAGGTGCTAAGTCCTCCAACGTTATTATCACATGCTCAGAACCATTTATGACGAAATAACCGCCTGGATCAAGTGGGTCTTCCCCCACCTTTACACGCTCTGTATCTGATAGTCCGTAGAGGTTACAATTCTTTGATTTTAGCATAATGGGCATCGAACCAATTTCAACCACTTTATTTTCGCTTTCGGGCACCTCTTCCTCGTTTTCGTACCTTTTCATCAACTGCATTTCCAGATACACAGGTGCGGCATAGTGCAAATTCCTTAATCTTGCCTGTGCCGGCGAAATCGTTTCATAGGAACCGTCTGCCTCCATAGCCTTCGGAGTCTTAACGCTAATTTTACCAAACTTCACGCCCAGTTTGTACTTCCCCTCATCTTCTTCTCCACCACTGATGGATGTTTCTATATATTGCTGCTCATTCACGATTTTCTGCATACCTTCTTCAAGGAAGTAATTAAAAGAATCGAGCTGGTGTTGTGCTATTTTTTCCCTTTTAAAATACGTCTCTGCAAGAATTCTCCTGTCTAACATGTTACAAACCTCTTTTACTTTATAACCAATCGGTAAGATAAAGCTGTACCTGCTGTCCTGCTACTTCGTCTTATCTCTACCACATCCCCCAGCTCTGCGTTTATCTCCTTTATGACAGGGTCCGTTGATTTAATTTTAGGTAGTTGTTCCTTATGGATTTTGTACTTGTTCAAAAGCGCGTTTAATTCCTCATTTGTTATTATCTCATGTATAGGTACAGACTCGTGTTCGAGTATCGAAACATTCCCCTTTTTCATATTCTTTCCTTCTACTACTCCTTTTTGTTTGGATTTGGTAACGGGCTCGACGGGATTTGAACCCGCGACCGACGGGTTAAAAGCCCGCTGCTCTACCGTTCTGAGCTACGAGCCCCGTTAGAGATGTGGGTCCACAACATCTCGAGAGCGGCATTCGCCGCCTCACGCTTGTTTCCTTCTCTATCCTCATGGAAGATATGCTCCGCATGATAGACATAATCATTTGTTGCTAATGCTATATAAACTAATCCAACAGGTTTGTCCTGAGTCCCCCCTGTGGGTCCCGCAATACCCGTGGTTGCAATACTCACGTCACTACACAGCAATGTTCTTACCCCGTTCGCCATTGCCATCGCACATTCCGCACTTACAGCACCTTTCTCCTCCAATATATCCTTAGTGACGTGCAAAAGTTTTTCCTTTACTTCATTCGCGTAGGCGATTACACCACCTTTATAATAATCAGAACTGCCGGATACATTTGTTATCCTGTGTGAAATCAGCCCACCAGTGCAGGATTCCGCTGTGGCTATACTGATTCCTTTTTTTCTCAGTTTCGCTCCAACTTCCGCTTCCAGCATCTGTATTTCCTCTTCCCTCCCGGCTCTCGACATATGAATAATGTAGATTACAACTTATTTCTCTACACCGTACCGCACCTTCACAGCCACGCCATGCTCAAATAGTGCCATTTCCGCGGGTGACAACATGGCTTTCCCTGTTGCAAGTAAAATATCGTCTTCACTCACCAATAGAACTTCATTATAAGCCATTATCTCAGGGTCAACGTCTATCACGTGTTTACAAAATGCCGTTCCGCCTTTTCTTATGAATTCACAACTCTCTTTGTTCATTACAACCCTCATCTTTGGATATTCGAAAAAGCTGCGCAACCGTTCTGCACCTTCTATACTCAGCGTGAGCAGTCCGTCAAAACTCCTTAGAGTCGCTATTCGCTCGCCACCATCTGTTATCTGTGATATTCTATTCGTCTTTGAGAGGATAAACTCTACGGTCGGGGGGAACAGAATCGCACCTGCTCCCGCTCCAAATTGATAATCAGCTATGACTCTTGCTTTTTTGTGCTGCTTTTTCAGGTTGTCTTTGTTTATATTCATGTTTTATGTGTAGGACAATCAGCTAACTTCTTCACAAACGCGGTAAGTTAGAGTTTACGCTTAGATATATTCTCCATGTCAACTATTACTCCATTATAGATAATTAAAACTTCCTTTCTGATTTAGGGTAAGCCGTTATGAAAAGGACGAGAGGTGTCAGGACTATCGCAGTACAGCGAATAGATCGGCTGTTAGCGCTTGCTGCGGAAGAGGCGAAGAAGGGCAAAGAAAAGCGAAGTGATAGATATGTTCAACTTGCTCGTAAGGTTGGGATGCGGCATAGGGTGCGAATACTCTCGGATTTGAAAATGTGGATTTGCAAAGGCTGCCACTCGTTCTTAATACCAGGTAAAAGTGCACGAGTACGTCTCAGGAGGGGTTATATCACGACCACCTGTCTGAAGTGTGGAATGCAAATGAGACGCCCCTATAAAGCGCCACGACCACCCTCGCGTAGGGGAAACTGAAAATCACATTCTTTCATTAGCTCAAAAGCATGCTTCAAATTATCGAAACTTGTAGCGTATGATATTCTGACGTGACCCTGGCCACGACTCCCAAAGGCGGAACCGGGTGTGACTATTACCTTCTTCTGCCTAAGCCGCTCCACAAATTCGTTTTCATCCCCTACTAAAGGAAAGACATAAAAAGCACCTCGTGGAACCGGAAATTGCAAGCCCATGCCCGTAAGAGTATCAACGGCGAAGTCTCTTCTCCTTTTGAATTCACGCCACATATCGGTTACGCATTCCTGTGGACCTGTAATAGCAGCCAACGCCGCTTTCTGTGATATGGAAGAGGCACATGCCTGGATATATTGATGTATCTTCAACATCTGGTCCACATATTCTTCGCGCGCCGCGAGATAGCCTAAACGAAAGCCAGTCATCGAGTATGTCTTCGAAACCGCGTTTATCGTGATGACATCGTCAGAAAAATGTGCGGGACTTATGTGCTTCGCTCCATCATATATGAGATACTCATAGACCTCATCCGAGATGATGGTTATATGATGATCGCTCGCGAGGTCAGCGAATGCTTTTATGTTTGCCTCGCTTTCCACGCTACCCGTAGGATTTGCAGGCGAATTCACGATGAGCGCTTTTGTTTTTGCCGTGATTCTTTCCTTCAATGCTTCTACGGACATCGTAAGGTCTTCGGTCAGTGGAACGCCAATCGGTTTTCCATCTGCCAACTTCGTCAGTGCCGCGTAGGAGACAAAACAGGGGTTCGGCATCAGCACCTCGTCTCCTTTCTCTACTACTGAGTGGATCGCGATGTGCAATGCTTCGCTTGCACCAGCGGTAACTATTAGCTCGTCTGGGCTAACAGAGAAGTTGTTATCACGCTGGAACTTATTGCTTATCGCCTCCCGCAACTCAGCTATGCCTTTGTTGAGTGTATAACCGGTGAATCCCGAATTAATGGCTTGTATCGCAGCAGTTTTTATATGCCCCGGAGTCTCGAAATCCGGTTCCCCAAGTCCAAGGTTGATAAAATCACCGGACAACGCTTCAAATGCTTTCCTTATGCCCGAAATGTCTATGTGCTCTATGCGATGTGCGAATTTGGTTGTCATTTATTGTTAGCTTATCTATAGCCCGCATATTTAATAATAGTTTTGTTTTTCACTAAATTAGGCTGCTTTACCAATGAAATAATATATGTTGGTATACTACAATTGTACATCTATTATAGAGGCGGTTTGAACTGTGAGACAGATAGGGGACGTGGAATTAGGACTCACACCAGTTATAGTGGGAGTACTGAAGCGGTTGTCCATTCAAGATGCGAATAGGGCAAAGGAAAGCGGAGCGGATGTAATAGAGTTAAGATTAGACCTTTTAGAAGGTGATGAGAGAAACATAGAGAAGGTAAAAGGATTCCTTGAAGAGCAAAAACTGCCAGTAATCGTAACGAACAGGCGAAGAGAAGAAGGAGGTTCTTTTGTAGGCACAGAAGAAGAAAGAATAGCCATGCTGTGTAGAATCATTGAAACAGCACCGGTAAACGCGGTGGACATCGAATTCCTTTCACACGAAGAAGTAAAGAATAAGATAATAGCAAAGGCAAAGAATCGGCACATACCAGTAATTATTTCTTTTCACGATTTCAACGGCATGCCACGCCGGAAGGATATATCTAATCTCATAGAGTGTATGTATGACGAAGGCGGCAGCATAGCGAAGATTGCCGTGACCCCGAAGTCGCTAAACGATGCGTTATTTTTACTCAAGCTGACTCACGAGGTATCGAGCGTCGGGAAGTTGTTAGTCTGTATTGGCATG
>Ga0255453_1021_pt1 | contig 24117 bp, 25 predicted proteins | sample ANMaggQLBNCT01G4_FD_182628 | JGI IMG/M metagenome (GOLD analysis project Ga0255453, IMG submission 182628) | Sediment cell enrichment communities from methane seep in Santa Monica Basin, California, United Staets - ANME aggregate JGI... | ecosystem: Environmental > Aquatic > Marine > Cold seeps >...
CGAAACAACTGTTTCACACCAAAATGCTGCATCAAATCCACAAAACGGTCTATCTTCCTGGGCTCTTCCGTAAGCTCGATTATCACCGAATCCAGTGTAGCATCCATTATTTTCGCACCGTACGATTCCGCAAGCAGCATCACTTCCAGACGCATTTCCGAATCCTTTGTGTGTACTTTTAGCAGACACAAATCGCGTATTATCGCCTCATCCGCCTTCAAATCCACCACTTTTACCACTTCTATCAGATTACTTATCTGCTTCCGCACCTTCTCCAATTCGCTCTCCGTGCCTTTTATCGCCACCGTCATCCGTGATAACCCTTCCTTCTCGCACGGTGAAACCGTAAGAGACGTGATATTGATTCCCCGCATCGTGAACATACCCGACATCCGCGTTAGCACTCCCGGATGGTCCTCTACCAATAGCGAAATTATACGTGTTTGCATCTTTCCGTTCCTATCATACCTATTATACCACCACCAGGCGGAATCATCGGCAATATCTTATCATCATTACCCACTACCATATCAATCACTGCCGGCTTACCCGACTCAAATGCGCTGTTCAAAACGTCTTTCAAATCTTCCGGCTTCCCCACACGCTCGCCATAGCATCCAAACGCTTCTGCCAGCTTAACGAAGTCCGGTGTTGCACCCAAACCAGTATGCGAATATTTCTTATCGTAGAACAGCTCCTGCCACTGTCTTACCATGCCCAGGTACCGGTTATCGAGGATACAAACCACAACTGGTATATCATTCTCCACACAGGTAGCCAGGTCCTGACAGGTCATCAAGAAACTGCCGTCACCCGCGATGTCCACCACTTTCTTATCCTGCACCGCAACCTTTGCACCTATAGCAGCTGGAAATCCGAATCCCATCGTGCCCAGCCCGCCGGATGAAATAAACGTACGTGGCTCCTTCGTCATGTAATAATGCGCGGCAAACATCTGACACTGCCCTACTTCGGTTGTAACGACAGCATCGCCATCCAGGATTAAACTGAGCTCTTTTATGAACATATCGGATAAAGAGGTACCTGCTCGTCTCACGTCCTTTATGCAGTCTTCACACGTCGAGTGCATCTCTTTTACACGTTGCAGCCAGACGCTCTTATCGCCCATTTTTTTCTGTTTCGCCAGCCACTTCAGGATGTCGGCAAGCGCAAGCTTCACATCGCCTACTATTGGTATATCCACCGGAATGTTCTTGTTTATCTCTGCCGCATCTATATCCACATGTATCACAGTAGCATCCGGCGCGAACTGGTCCAGTTGCCATGCCGTCAATCTATCGCTGAACCGTGTCCCCAACGCAAGCAGTGCATCGCATTCGTTTATCGCTCTGTTCGCACAAAGGTGCCCGTGCATACCAGCCATGCCTAAGCAGAGCGGATGATTCTCTGGAATGGCGCCTTTGCCCATAAGTGTCGTGACCACACAAGCACCAAGTAATTCCGCTAAACTACGCAATTCTTCCGTGGCGTCCGAGCTTATAATACCGCCACCGGCCAGTATAAGCGGTCGCTCCGCATTTGCTAACACTTCCGCCGTCTTCTTTGTCTGCACAATATTCGGTTTGATATTCGGCTTATAGCCTGCGAAAGTCTCTTTAGTATGTAAATTCACTTTTGCTACGTCTGCTAAGACGTCTTTCGGTAAGTCAATCAAAACAACTCCTTTACGTCCGGTACTGGCGATGTAGAATGCGTTGTGTATGACCTTAGGCAAATCTTCTGTCCGCTTCACCAAGAAATTATGTTTTGTAACCGGCATGGTAATCGTGAAAGTGCTCGCCTCCTGGAATGCGTTTGTACCTATTGCAGAAGTTACCACCTGCCCGGTCAACGCTACTACCGGGGCAGAATCCATGTTTGCATTCGCCAGACCGGTAACGAGGTTCGTGGCGCCGGGACCCGAAGTGGCGATACAAACGCCCGTTCGTCCGGATACACGTGCATAACCGTCCGCTGCATGCGCTGCACATTGTTCATGCCGCATCAATATATGTCTAATCGCGTCTTCCTTGTAGAGCGCATCATACAAATCTAATAAAACGCCGCCTGGTATTCCAAAGGCTACTTCCACGCCCTCGTCTTTTAGCTCTTCTACTACGATCTCCGCACCGCTTAGCTTTACTCTTGCCACTTCTCTTTTTCTCCTTTACTGTACGCAGTTAATCACTCTATGGCTGAATATAGTATAAACCTATTCCAAATAAATATGGTGTTTTGCGAGATGTGTGATTTACCCCATTGCAATAAATATCGCTTGCGGCTTTATAAATACTTGGCAGGGTCCTGGATGGAATAGGCGGAACGTCCGTAAATATTGTGATTTCCTCGGCTGCTAATCAAGTACAAACTAACTAAGAATACGATTAAATGATTTGGTGCATCAAATATGTAGCATAGCGATTGCCGGGTTCATAGTGCTTTATTCAGAACTTAGCTCTTTCATCGCCCTTACATGTATAAGTGGTGCCAGAATCCCGCGGAACTCGTTCTAACAAAAATGGTGAATGTCTGAAACTATTGCTACTGTTGCTCTAAAAAAATATTTGAAACATTCGTAAGTATTCAGTACTCCAGGCCAGCACTTACATGGTGACTTTTTGAATATATCTATAAGGTTAGTTATCAGATGCGAGCACTTCGCAAGGATAACCGACTCAACAACAAGCAAGAAAAAAATGCAAATGGAGAGAGGTGGAAAACAAAAAATGAAAAAAGGAAGAAATGGTTTGGTAAAGGGTCTAACTATATTAGTGGCGGCGGCTGCGTTCGGGACGTTCATACCACTCGCGTGGGCCGTGCCTACCGCCACCAATATCGGCGTTGCAGACGCACACGGTTGCACCGGTGCCCATGTATTTGTACCTGTAAACATCACTACGGTCCAGGATGGACCTGTTCCAAGTTTGATATTTGATATAAAATACGATAACAACGTCATAAATGTCTCTGAAGTAAAGAAAGGTGCTCTAACAGAAAATTGGCAGACTCCTGCATATTGTAACCATGAGTGGGGTACCAGGGTCGCAGTTTTTTATGATTCCGTAGACTATAATATTTCACTACTTCCGATAAAAGGGGGTTATCACCAGCTTGCCCTCACGCCCTTTTTATAAATACAGCACACGAAAGATTCTTTAGCCTTCCGCTTTCCCTTCTTCTCCTCGCACTAAGTCCCATATGGCTTTCGCCAGTTCATGGCACTGATTTTCCGCGGTAGCACCACCTTTTGTGATATATCTGTCCGCACCTTTCTCCCGACTCTCTTTGATAGTTTCTGGTTGCCCTTTACCCGTGAACAGGATAAAAGGTAGATGTGCATACTTGTCGCTTTTCTTTAACGCTTCTAATAGTTCTATTCCATCCATCCCCTGCATCCGGTAGTCTGCAATGACAACATCGAAATTGTCGCTTTCAAGTTGCTGCAACGCCTTTTTCGCAGAAGTTACACCTACAATATCAAAATCGTCTTTTGCTTCCCGCGTAAGAAATATCCTCGTTATCTCCAAATCCCCAGGTTCATCATCCACATGCAAAATTCGTATTGGGAGCGGCATCGTTTTCTCTCTCTTTCAACCTCCAAACAAGTAATGCTATTTATATAATATAAGCACTCCGTTGCATTTTCCAGTTTTCTCTGAGACATCGTTAAATCTAAGCAGAATAGGGGGGGGCAGATTTTTTAAAAAATAACTAATCTTGCCGTTTCATTTATATCCATCATTCAACTCCATAAAGGTAAAATGAAGCTGTTAGTATTCGAACCTTTTTCCGGTGCCTCTGGCGACATGATTATTGGCAGTCTGCTGGATTTGGGCATTGAAGAATCGAAGATAGAGGACGCAATCTCGGTCTTCGACCTCGAGATGGAAGTAAAAGAGGTGGAAAAACGAGGCATCACCGCGAAAAAAGTGCAATTCGTGAGTAAAGGTAATAAACATAGCGAGAGGGAACAAAGCATAAAGTCGTACGAGGAGATTGTAAAAACAATAGCTAATAGTGGATTAAACAAGGAAATAATAGCTACTTCGTTACGTATATTTGAGCTAATAGCAGATGCGGAATCGAAAGTGCATGGAGAACCGAAGCAAAGGTTGCGTTTCCACGAACTCGGGGCTATGGATACCATAGGAGATCTGGTAGGCATTAGCACGGCGTTTTTGAGCCTTTCGGTTGATTGTGTTATAAGTATGCCAATCTCAGTAGGCGAAGGATTTGTGGAGACGGAACACGGTTTTCTTCCTGTTCCCGCACCTGCAACCGTTGAAATATTAAAAAAAACAGCGTTGTTGTATCAAAGTGGCCCTTTTGCGGCTGTATCTGAACTGCTCACACCTACGGGTGCCGCGATATTCGCGCATTTCGTACAGCGATCTGTCCCTTTTTTACCACCACTACAGGTCGAAGAAACAGGATACGGTGCCGGATCCCGGGACTTACCAATGCCTAATGTCCTGAGAACAAGCATATGTGAAACCGATACGTACCTGTTACGAGACGAGGTTGAAGTGCTGGAAACCAACGTTGATAACGTTACGGGCGAAGTGCTGGGCAATCTAATAGAAGTACTTATGGCGGACGGTGCGAAAGATGTCGCTATCGTACCTGCGCTAATGAAGAAAGGTAGAAGCGGTCATATTATCCGGGTGATTACAGCACCGCAGGACATTTCGCGATTATCACATCGAATAATGGTGGAAACAGGTTCTTTAGGCGTTCGTGTTATGCAAGTAAGACATAGATTCATTGCAAACCGTGAGCAAAAGAAGGTTAAGGTGAGGATAAAAGGTATGGAGCGTGAAGTAGGCGTGAAAATAGGCAGGACAGAAAGCGGAGATTTGTTAAATGTCACAGCGGAATTCGAAGATGCGAAGCGCGTTGCACGAGAGCTGCGCGTACCGCTGAAGGATGTGATAACAATCGTAGAAGAAGAAGCACGAAAGAACCTTTTGGAGTAAAAGAACGGAAAGGTTTTTCTTTAATAATAAGTTCTTCTTTCTTGAAAACAGAAGTTTTGCGGGGGTCGCCAAGTGGACAAAGGCGCAGCGTTGAGGTCGCTGTCTCGTAGGGGTTCGGGGGTTCGAATCCCCTCCTCCGCATTCTCGAAGAAACAGTTATCAAGCGAAACACTTTTAAGCTTGGGTCCTATTAATAAATTAGGAGTGAGGGACGGAAGGAAAGATGAATCAAATGGGGAACGAAGAGATTTCCGATGTAGAAGGAATGGATGATTTAGACAGTGATGACTTGGCAACGATATTGGATAGGTCAAAAACGGTTATAAAGGTAATTGGATGCGGAGGTGGCGGAACCAATACGATACAGAGGATGACGGATGAGGGTATTTTTGGCGCCGAGCTATTTGCTTTGAACACGGACGCCCAACATTTGTTGTTTTCAAAGGTGGAGCGGAAATTATTAATCGGGAAGAGAACAACACATGGGCTGGGTGCGGGCAGCATACCAAAGTTAGGCGAGGAAGCCGCGAGGGAAAATGAGGCGGAGCTAAAAGCCATGGTTGAAGATGCGGATTTGGTATTTGTAACTTGCGGATTGGGCGGAGGCACGGGTACAGGTTCAGCACCGGTAGTAGCACAGGAAGCGCAGAAGGCGGGTGCCCTTACCATCGGTGTGGTGACATTACCATTCAGTGCCGAAGGGAATATAAGAATAGAGAATACAGATATTGGGCTCGAAAAACTGCGCGAAAGTACAGATACATTAATCGTAATCCCAAACGACAAGCTATTAGAGGTAGTGCCGCGGTTACCGTTAAACGAGGCTTTTGGAGTCGCCGATGACGTATTGATGCGGTCCGTCAAGGGCATAACGGAGTTGATAACCAAACCGGGTCTTGTAAATCTAGATTTCGCGGATGTGCGAACGGTGATGAAGGATGGTGGCATGGCGATGATAGGGTTTGGTGAATCAGAGGGTCAAGACAAAGCGATAGAATCAGTAAAAAAAGCGTTAAGCTCACCTCTGCTCGAGGTTGATGTGGCAGATGCGAAAGCCGCACTGATAAATGTGACCGGCGGAGAGGACATGACAGTAGAGGAAGCAGAGGGGTCACTTCAGGAGATATACAAAATGATGAACCCAGACACAAGGATAATATGGGGTGTGCAGGTAAATCCGGACCTGAATAACATGATGCGAACCCTACTGGTCGTTACAGGTGTAAAATCCGAACAGATATACGCACGTAGAGATTCGAAGAAGGAACGTTATGGCATTGAATTGGTGATGTAGTGAACAAAGAGGGATGTTGTATTAATGCAAAATAATATTAAAGATATAACAGGAAAAATAGACCTTGAAACCATCTCGGAGAAGTTAAATGCGTATATAAGGATACTGAAATTGGCAAAGAGGCCGACCCGGGATGAATTCTTCAAGATTTCGAAGATCGCGGGTGCTGCGATGGCGCTGATCGGATTAATTGGATTCACCATATACCTTTTGATGACGGTTTTACCGAAGGGATTTTGAGCTATGACTACGATCTACGCGCTAAAAACAACAGTTAATCAGGAACAAGCGGTCGCGAATATGGTGATGGGCTCGATAAGGGAGGTTGATAAGAGTGAGCATGGCATAAAGGCGATTTTAGTGCCTGACGAGCTAAGGGGGTATGTGCTGATTGAAGCCTCTTTCTCCGATATGATAGAACAAATAATGCAGAATATACCTCATGCACGGGGCTTAATCGCCGGAGATACCGGATTCGAAGAGATAGAGCATTTTCTCACACCTAAACCGTCCGTAACTGGGATAAAAGAAGGAGTCATAATAGAGATTGTCTCTGGCCCTTTTAAAGGCGAGAAAGCGCGAGTGAAAAAGGTAGATGAATCGCATGAAGAACTCACAATTGAACTATTTGAAGCGATGGTACCGATACCAGTCACCGTTAGAGGTGATAGTGTAAGGGTACTAAGTAAAGAAGAGTAAGGGAAAAAGGAAAAGCAGTCCGAAGGACAGAATGCGAAGAAGCACTAATGGAAGACATTTGCATCCTAATACCGACACTGAATGAAGAGGAAACGATAAGTGAGCTTATAGAGGAGTTTAGACGTGAGGGCTTCGGGAACATATTCGTTATTGATGGAAATAGTACAGACTCAACGCGGGAGATAGCGAAGAGGGCGGGGGTAAAGGTAGAAACTCAACGTGGTAAAGGGAAAGGTACCGCGGTCCGACAGGCTTTTGAACAGATAGAAAGTAATTTTATTGTGATGATTGATGGGGATGGAACATATTTGCCATCCGAGGTGCGGAACTTGCTTGAGCCGCTAATAAGTGGTGGGGCTGACCACGTTATCGGTAACCGATTCGCCTACGGCGGTGCGTTTGCAAGACTTCACAGGCTCGGAAACTGGGTATTGAACAAAGTCTTCAGCTTTGGCTATGGCATAAAGTTGAATGATATTTTATCGGGATACCGGGCGTTCACGAAGGCGACTGTGAAACGGATGGCCCTTGTGAAAGAAGGGTTTGAAATAGAAGCCGAGATGGCTATAGAATCAGTAAAGAAGGACATCAGGATACAAGAAGTACCTATTACGTATAGGAAGCGTAGAGGAGAATCAAAACTAAATTTTGTTAGGGACGGGTCGCGGATAGCCTATACGCTATATGTGCTTGCGAAAACGTATAACCCTGTCTTCTACTTCGGCATCATTGGTACCGCATTCATATCCATCGGTGTCGTTTCGGGTGGTTATGTCGTATGGGAATGGTTAAAAGGAATAACACACGTACCGCTTGCCGTGTTTACTTCTTTGATGATAATAACAGGCGTACAGTTCCTCATATTTGGATTGCTTGGCGATTTGATGGTGACATTGCAAAAAGAGACGTTGGCCTCGTTAAGGGACAGGGATAAAAGAGTGAAGTGAAGAGTACTATGAAAGGAGGAAAAGAGAAAGGGGATAAGAAATTGATAGATGCGATAGTACAGGATTACGAGACAGACGAGGTGCTTATGCTCGCACACATGGACGAAGAGGCGTTGAGACTTAGCAAAGAGACGGGGATAGCGCATTACTGGAGCCGAAGCAGGAAGAAACTATGGCGGAAAGGTGAAATTTCGGGTAATGAGCAGTTGATACAGGATATTTTTATAGATTGCGATGAAGATGCGGTACTGTTAAAGGTGAAGCAGATAGGTGGTGCATGTCATATGGGTTACCGATCTTGCTTCTATCGCAAAATAACAGGGGAGATAGTGGGCGAAAAGGTATTCGAGCCCGAGGAAGTATATGGTGGTGAAGGGGATAATAAATAGCAAGTAATGCGTATTTACGGCAGAAAGTTTTTATATACACCTGTTGTATGTACAAGTAGGTGATACAAAGATGGGAGAAGACAACGTGATATATATCGGAAACAAGCCAGTGATGAGTTATGTCCTAGCAGTTGTGACGCAGTTTAACAACGGCTTTGATGACGTAGTGATAAAGGCGAGAGGCAGATCGATCTCAAGAGCTGTGGATACTGCGGAAGTGGTGAAGAATAAGTTTATGCCCGGTGTAGAGCTAAAGGACATAAAGATAGGGACAGAAGTGATTGAAAGCGAAGGAGGAGATAAGGCAAACGTTTCCTCAATGGAAATAACACTGAAGACAAAGGCGTAAAGGGGAAGGGACAGAGATTTACTAGTAAGCAGGACATTTTTTCTCCTGTTTTTATTTTTCCTATTTTTTATTTCATGCTTTTTAATTATACTACATAAGTTATTTTATAGCAGAATGTTTACAAAGGGCCATATTATTTCGATACGCGATTTTTCAAAGGAAGAAATAGATTATGTGCTAGACCGGGCTGAAGAGCTGGAGATATATGCACGAGGGAACGAGAGCTGCAATTTATTGGAAGGTAAGGTACTTGCAAATCTATTCTATGAACCCAGCACTCGGACAAGGCTATCTTTTGAAGCGGCGATGGTGAGGTTAGGCGGGGAGACAATAAACATAAATTCACAAGAATCGAGTTCGGTGGCTAAGGGTGAAAATTTAGCAGATACTATAAGGACGGTAGCGGGATATTGTGACGTGATTGCGCTCAGGCATCCGCAGGAAGGGGCATCGAGAATGGCGGCTGCTTTCTCCTCGGTACCGATAATAAATGCAGGAGATGGCGCGGGGCAGCACCCTACACAGACTTTACTTGATTTATACACGATAAGGCGGGAAGGTTTACTCAATGGGCTAAAGATTGCGCTGATCGGGGACTTGAAATATGGCAGAACGGTACATTCGCTTGCTTATGCGCTCTCTTTATACGGTGCGACACTATTTTTTGTGTCCCCAAGTGCATTAAAGATGCCGGAAGAAATAAAATCTGACTTAAAAGAAGTGGGTGCCGAAATTTATGAATACACCGAGGTAAAAGAGGTGATACAAGCAGTGAAAGTTTTATATGTGACAAGGATACAAAAAGAGCGGTTTCCTGACCCCACGGAATATAGCAAAGTAGCTGGAACATACCGCATAACTACTGATATTTTAAAAGAGAATGAGGATGTGGTGGTGATGCACCCCCTACCAAGAGTGAATGAAATAGATGCGGAAGTGGATAGGACAAAACATGCAAGGTATTTCACGCAGTCCTTTTATGGAGTTCCTGTGAGAATGGCTATTCTTTCTATACTGTTGGGAAAATAGAGATATAATGATGAGCATGCAGGATAAGATAGAGGGGATTATGGAATCGGTGAGGAAGCATCACGACCTTTATAGAAATGCACTGCCGATGATCGCGAGCGAGAACATTACAAGCAAGACAGTTAGGATGTTACTTGCGTCAGACCTGTCACATAGGTATGCAGAAGGAGAGGTTGGAGCCCGATTTTACCAGGGATGCAAGTACATAGATGAGATAGAAGAGAAAGCAATAGTTTACGCGAAAGAGCTGTTTGCTGCTGAACATGTAAATGTAAAGCCGATTTCGGGTGTAAATGCGAATATAGCCGCATTGTTTGCCCTCACTGCGTCTGGTGATAATATAATGGCACTGTCCGTGCCCGAAGGCGCGCATATAAGTCATGCAAAATATTCTGTGCCCGGGATACGGAATTTAAAGTTAGAAGACCTCCCGTTCGATTCGACCGAGATGAACATAGATGTAGATGCAATGAAACGGGAGATAAAGGCTAAGAAGCCGAAGCTAATTTTGTTCGGTGCCAGTCTTTTCCTTTTTCCCCATCCTGTTCAGGAGGCTAGGGCGGTGGCGGATGATGTGGGTGCGAAGATATTATACGATGGTGCACATGTGTTCGGCCTCATAGCCGGAAAGAGATTCCAGGACCCGCTGCGTGAAGGTGCGGATATTGTCACGAGCAGCACGCATAAAACATTCCCGGGACCTCAAGGAGCGATAATATTGTGTAAGGAAGAGTTGAAAGCCGAAATAGATGAAGCGGTTTTTCCGGGGACTGTGAGCAATCACCACCTGCATCACGTCGCAGGATTGGCAGTTACGTTGGTGGAAATGATGCAATTTGGCGAAGAGTATGCAGCACAGATACAATCAAATGCGAAACGGTTGGCGCAGTATTTATACGAGCAAGGTTTCGATGTTTTATGCGAGCATAAAGGATTTACCGAATCGCATCAAATTGCAGTTGACGTTCGCCGCTTCAGAGGTGGCGATAAAGTCGCTAAGAACTTGGAAAAAGCAAATATAATCACTAATAAGAACATGTTCCCATACGACAAAGCCCCGGAAAATCCTTCCGGGATTAGGCTGGGCGTACAGGAGCTTACGAGACTAGGGATGAAAGAATCAGAGATGCACGCGATTGCGACTCTTATAAAACGAGTAGTGATAGATGAAGTTGATGAAAACAGAGTGAAGGACGAAGTTATAGAATTAAAGAATAATTTTTGTCATGTTCATTATTGTTTCGATGAAGGTGATGCGTATGAAAATCCGACTTTGTAAAAAAATGAATGTATTTATAAAGGATAGATAATTAAATGTTATAAGGAAGCTTAATGGATGTGGCAGGGGAAGTTCAGCGAAGAAGTAGTTGAAGATTCCGCAGCGATGAGACGAGTGACGGTGAGATGTAATGATGCTTGAGGAATTAGAAGGAAGGAGAGCAGTAGTAATAAAAAAAGCGGAAGAATATAAGAGCAAAAGGACTGGGTTAAATTCTGAAGCGAGTAAGTGGGCAGATTTAAGAGACGAATTGAATGGCCGGATAAGAGTGGCGGTCGAGAAAGCTAAGGGGTACCGTACGCAGAGAGAAGGCTATGAAACGGTTATAGAAGAAAATAAGGCAAAGCGCGGCGAGTTAAATAGAAAAGCGTCTAAGTACTATTCGATGGTGGAGAAGCTGCGGAAAAAGAATGATATGCAGAGTATCCAAACTTTCGAAGGGCTTAGAGAAAAGATAGATGAGTTAGAATTGAAGCAGCAGGTAGAAGTGCTGAGTAAGGATAAAGAGAAGAAATTAGTAGCGAAGATTACGGAGCTGAGGAAGGATTTTGCCAGGATGCAGCAGGAGTGGGAGAAGGACCAAGAGTTGAAGGAATTGCTGAAGAATGCGCAAAAATACAAGGAAGAAGCGGATAAGCACCACGAAGCGGTATTAACGCATGTGAAGCTATCACATGAGTGCCATGATAAGATGGTGGGGTGCTTTAAGGAAGCGGATAGGGTAAGAGATAAGGCGGATGCTGCACACCTGCATTTTCTAGAGGCACAAGAGGCTGCGGATGAAGCACATCGGTTACACTTGAAGTATCTCCGTGACGTAAAGGACTTCAATCATGTAATAGCCGGGTTGCAGCGTAAAGTACAAGAAGATTGGGGCTTCCAGGAGCGGGTGGAAGCGAGGAAGAAAGCAAAAACTATTTATGAAAAGTTCAGAGACGGAGAAAAGCTGAGCACTGAGGACGTACTAACGCTACAAAAATCAGAGATGCTGTTAAAGTAGCGATAAAAAGGGACACGTTAGAGGGGCCTATTGGGATTCAAACTAAGGACCGCAATACAACGTAGAAAATTACGGTTCTTTAGTTCATGCTTTATTTTGGGGTGGGTTAACTAAACAAGGGCCTATTCTTTAATGTTTTCAAACAAACAAAAACACTACCCTAAAACGACATTCACACATACTTCTCGGCTTCGTGGCCCGTCACACTCAACGAAGAAGATACTCTGCCACGTGCCAAGAGCCAACTCTCCACGATCTACCGGAATAGACACACTTGTGCCGAGCAAAACAGCCCTGAGATGCGAATGCGCATTGTTATCTATCCTATCATGCAGGTAGCCCTTACCTTTCGGGACTAACTCGTTCAGAAGCGTGACGATGTCCTGTTTCATCCCCGACTCGTTTTCATTTATTATAATGCCGGAAGTGGTATGTCTTGTGAAGATAACGCAGATTCCGGATTCAACACCGGCGCATTTTACTAGCTCTTTTACCTTCTCGGTAATGTCAACGAGTTCGGTACTTTCCCGCGTCTTTAGTTCTATTCGTTCCATGCTACTTTCGATGTTAAATTTTAGTATGTAGAGTCTAATACTTTATACTTTCCTAAAATAATAAGAGGCGTGAAAATTGCAAATGCTGTTCATACATTCGGATTATATAGAATACGAAGCAAAAGAGAAGACGAGGGTGGCGGAAGAGCTAGAAACGGTAAGCGAGCGTGTAGAAGAAGCTTTAGTCGTTTTTATCGCTGTGGAGCACGAAGACGAGCAGAACGTGGATTATGTGGTGACGAAAGCCGCGGAAGAAACTATTTCCATCTTCAATAAGGTCGGTGCGGAAAGAATCGTTCTGTATCCGTATGCGCATTTGAGTTCTGAACTGGCTTCGCCTGATAAGAGCGTGGAGATACTGCGAGCACTGCATGATAATTTGCATGCGCAGAATGTGGAAGTGAAGAAGGCACCTTTTGGGTGGTATAAAGCGTTCACGCTGCGATGTAAAGGACATCCACTGTCCGAGCTTTCGCGCAAGATAACTGTTCTTGAGGGTGCAGAAGTCGGAGAAATAAAAGAAGTAGAAGCGAAATCAAAAGCGTTAGAAGCGGAAGAGAAAGCAGAATCTCAGTTCTTCATCATGGATGATCAGGGCACCTTAATAGCAGCCGATGAGTTTGATTTTGGTGCGGAACAGGCTAACTTGCAGCAGTTCTTCATGTATGAAAGCGAGAAGCGCCGCGCTGTGGATAAGGTACCGCCACATGTAGAACTAATGAAGAGATTGGAAATAGCGGATTATGAACCCTCGTCAGACCCCGGTAATCTCAGGTTTTATCCCAAGGGCGAGCTGATAAAGACGCTATTAGAGGATTATGTAAGGACGACAGTAGCAGAATACGGTGCTGCTGAGGTCGAGACGCCAATTATGTACAGTGTAAAGCATCCCGCGCTGAAAGATTATATTGAACGGTTCCCGGCGAGGCAGTATTCGATGGTGGGTAAAAGCGCTAAGCCAGATTTGTTCTTACGGTTCGCAGCATGCTTCGGGCAGTTCCTTATGAGTAAAGACATGAGCATATCGTATAGAAACATGCCAGTGAAGATGTTTGAACTTGCGCCTTCGTTTAGAAAGGAGAAACGAGGGGAACTTGTAGGGCTGCGCCGTTTGAGAAAGTTCACGATGCCTGACATGCATACGCTCTGCCGCGACATGGACGAAGCGTTAAATGAGTTCAAGATGCAGTATGAACTAGGCATGCGTGTTTTAGACACTATTGGATTCTCATCAAATGACTATGAAGTGGCGATACGGTTCACAAAGGATTTTTATGAGGTGAATAAGGACTTTATAACGGATTTGGTGAATATAGCGGGTAAGCCCATATTGATAGAGATGTGGGACCAGCGGTTTTTCTATTTTGTGCTCAAGTTTGAGTTCAATTTCGTGGATGCGTTAGGAAAAGCGTCTGCGTTATCCACGGTACAGATAGACGTGGAGAATGCGGAACGCTATGATATAAAATATATAGATACGAGCGGTGCGGAGAAAAGACCCATTATACTGCATTGCTCGCCGAGCGGTGCGATAGAGCGGTGCATGTATGCGTTGTTAGAGAAAGCGTATTTGGAAAAAGAACGTGGCATTCCGCCGATGTTCCCGCTTTGGCTTTCGCCTACACAGGTGCGGCTAATTCCGATAGCAGAACGGCATTTAGAATATGTCGAGAGCATTCTACCTGCTCTGTCCGGGTTACGGGTGGACGTGGATGACCGCGAAGAGACGGTATCGAAGAAGATAAGGGATGCGGGTCGTGAGTGGATACCTTATGTTGCCGTGATAGGAGATAAGGAGGTGGAGACGAAGACGTTGAGTGTAACAATAAGAGGCGAATCGCACGGAAACACGAAAAAAGGGAAAAAACAGGAGATGGATGGTCTTGGGTTGAAAACACGAGTAGAGCAAGAAATAAAAGGCAAACCATTCCGGCAGTTGCCGTTATCCAATAAGCTGTCGAAACGAGTAAAATTCGTGGGTGGGTGAATGTAAAAATTGGAACTCATAAGCACCCGCTGATTTATAAATCGAAGTTAACAAAAACGAGGAAAAAAAAGGAGTGCATAACAAATGGCTAAAGAATATAGTATCTGGGCTGTCTTAGTGGTAGTTTTATTGGTGGTTCCTGCACTGGCAAGTGATCTGGGAACGGAAGGTGACTGGGTGAGTGACTGGGTGACAATTAATGCGAATCCTGCTGAAATAGCGGCCGATGGCGTTTCCACTTTGGAGATAAAAATAATGGTCTCGTGGCCTGAAGGGGGTGGTGAACCTGCGGATAATGAGACTGTGCATATGTGGACGGCACTCGGTGGGCTTACGGAATTAGGAAATGAAAGCAATACCGGCAGGTCTATTAACGTAATCACAGATGGCAATGGCACGGCAACCGCACTACTATCTGGAAATGAAACAGGCATAGCCACTATTTGTGTAGGATGTCCGAGTGGCGGCTGGAACTTTACGGATGTAACGTTTCGGGATCAGGCGGTAACGGCTTTTTTGGCTGAGGACGGGGCATTACCAAAGACGTGGTATGTAGATGACAGTGGCGGTGCAAATTTCACAAATATACAGGATGCTGTAGATAATGCAACCGCAGGAGATACCATAATTGTTAGAGATGGCACGTACACCGAAAATGTGGTGGTTGGCAAGGAGTTAACCATCCGCTCAGAGAATGGTTACGCGAAAACGCTTGTTCGTGCTGCACGTACTTTCAAACATGTCTTCACGGTAACCGCGGATAATGCAACTATACAGGGGTTTACTGTTACCGGCGCAGTTGCAACGCCTCCCTACTACTCATACAAAACAACAGGAATAGCTCTTGGCAAGGACGTGGACCACTGCAACATCACGGACAATAAAGTCACGGATAATACACAGGGAATTAGTCTATCGTTTTTGTGCGAAAACAATATGATAAAGAGAAACATCGTGAATGCAAACAACATCTTTGGTATATTCCTGTATTGGGGTTCAAACGGTAACAAAATCGAGGATAATATCGTGGACTTTAATGGCAAACGCGGTATCTCATTGCATTATGCAAATAGTAACGAGATCGTGGGTAATACGGTGAGTTCAAACGGTAACTACGGCATCTTCATGGAGAACTCGAAGAATAACCAAATTTACCATAATAATTTCATGAACAATACCATTAATGCGGCAGACGATAAGCCGGAACGGAATCTATGGAATCACACAATTCTTCCAGAAGGCAACTACTGGTCGGATTATACAGGCGTGGATGATGGCAGTGGAACCGGAAAGCATGCAATCGCCGGTGATGGGATAGGCGATACCGAGATACCATATCCTGCGGCTGGTTTTGATTTTTATCCGTTCATGCACGAGAACCTGTGGGAAAGTTTGTGGGAAATAACAGAAAAGCGAATAGAAACAGCTACTGGTACCGGTCTAGCCACTCTTTCTATAGATAAGGGTTACTTTAGTTCTGCAGCGGCCGTAAATGAATCCTCGTTGCCACAAGAGGGTAAGCCAAACATTATATTCCCGCATGGTTTCTTTACATTCATTATTGGTGGCCTAAAATCCGGTGATAACGTAACCGTAACGATGGAATTGCCAGCGGATTTGACGGCTAATTCGCAATACTGGAAGTATAGTTCACAGTCAGGAGGTTGGTACAACATATCAATGGCCGCTAATGACGGTGATAACCTATTAACGTTTATTCTCGAAGATGGCGGAGTTGGAGATGCTGACGGCCGTGCAAATGGCGTAATCTCAGACCCGGGTGGCCCAGCGCTATTGGCAGACCTAACGCTCAATGCCTCGGACCTATCATTCGTGCCTGTAAATCCCGCAGAAGATGATTGTGTGAACGTAAACATAACAGCAATTGTGCATAATATTGGCGGTGCAGACGCAAACAACTTCACGGTGTCTTTCACAGACGGAACTGCTCTGATTGGAGATATTATTATTTCAGCACGTGCTAACTCATCTTCAAACGCTTCGATATTGTGGACAGCGGCATCGGGAGAGCACAACATTAGCGTTGTTGCTGATGCCGGAAATGAAATAGTGGAATCAAATGATACGAATAACGAAGCGGAAAAGGCAATTACAGTGCAAACGAAACCTGAACTCTGCACAACAGATATTTCATTCTCGCCTGTAAGCCCAACAGAAGGCGAGTCTGTGACAATAACCGCTGTTATAAACAACACGGGGTGGTCAGCCGCAAGCGATTTTACGGCATCGTTCTTTGTGGATGGTGCTTTGATAGGGAATATAACGAATATATCAGTAAACGCTCTTTCGAGTTCCAAAGCCACGATTACGTGGCTGGCGGTCTCGGGCAAGCACAATATTAGAGTATTCGCAGATTCTTATGATGTAATTCAAGAATCGAATGAGACGAATAATAACGCAAGTAGAACGATTACAGTGAATACGAAGGAGTACCGTCGCACTGGAGGTGGCGGCGGTGGTGGCGGGGCATCTAGAGATACAGATGGAGATGGTTACAGCGACATGGTAGAAATGTTCCTGGGAACAGACTGGAAAGATCCGGATGATTATCCTGGTGCCGCGTCACAGACACCAACGCCTACTGCGAAACCAACGCCTACCGTTACTCATACGTTCGCACCTACTGAGACACCCACGTCTACTGCCACACCCATACCGAGTCGGTCACCCAAATCCAAAAGACGCCTACCAGGATTCGAGGTGGTATTCTCACTCGCTGTACTGTTTGTAGTTGCGTATCGGGTGCGGAAGAGCAGAGATTAAAGACCTAAAACTAAATGGAAGAGATACTGAAACGATTCGCGAGCGGGAACTTAAGCATAGAAGAGGCTGCTCGAGAACTAAAGTTAGATGGCATAGGAAGGTTAGGGGACTTCGCGAAGATAGACCTGAACCGGCAGTACAGGACGGGCATACCCGAAATAGTGTTTGCCGAGGGGAAAAAAAGTGCTGACGTGGCGGATATTGCATTGGCACATGCAACGGCAAAGGGCTTTGCGTTAATAAGCCGGGCGAGTCACGAAGATGCAGCAGAAATAGAAACAAAAAACAGTATCGTAGAAGAAGATTTAGAGGTTGATATTAACGAAGTTGCGAATACGATATTAGTAAAGAAGAAGGGGTATGAGTTCACCAAACGAGGTAAAATCGGTGTAATCGCAGCAGGAACCGCGGATATACCGGTTGCCGAAGAGGCGCGGGTGGTTGCTGAGGTCTGCGGTTGTGAAGTGCTAACGGTTTACGATGTGGGTATTGCGGGCATACACCGGTTGGTGAAGCCTCTTGAAGAGTTTGTAACCGCAGATGTAGCGGCTGTGGTTGTGGTTGCAGGTATGGAAGGTGCGTTGCCTTCGGTGGTTGCGAGTCTCGTGGACATGCCGGTGATCGGCGTTCCTACGTCTGTGGGCTACGGTATAGGCGGAAAAGGTATTGCTGCGCTTTTAGCTATGTTGCAGAGTTGTTCACCGGGATTGGCTGTGGTAAATATTGATAATGGTGTAGGTGCGGGGACGTTCGCGGCTAAATGCGTGATGCACAGGAAGAGCAACAGTCAAATTTGACTTTTTGCCACTTTTTTCATTGACTATCAAAACTATACGCCTTCTACGAAATGAACAAAGCGGAAAGGCGATTTGAGATAAACTAACAACAGCCTATGAAGATGACCTAAACTTAAAATTTCAATCAGAATCCCTTTAGCAGCCCCAACAGAAATCTCATTTCTTCTCGCTTCTCTTGTTCCTCTATCTCAGCCAGTCCTTCTGAAATGTCTCTGTTACGCAATTTTCTTACAGCAAGTTCAAATATTTTTCTCAATGTCTCGTCTTGTATCTTCATTTTCCTAAGCTCAATTATAACGTCTGCATTTAAGGTTATAAGAAAAAGAATAAGACCACAGTACACTACATCGTCATTCTCAATTTTATCTTGCAGTTTGAAACAAAGCGAATTAGCCTTAACTGAGTCATCCACTCTTCCAGAAAAAAAGAATGAAATTCCTGCTTTTTTCAAATCTCGTGCTGATTCTTCGTATTTGCCGATTTTTGAATACGTTATGCCTCTGTTTGCATGAATCTCGGAAAAATCAGGATTCAACTCGATTGCCTTGTTGTAATCTTCTATTGCCTTCTCATGCTTATTTGATTTTGCGTAAGCGGCACCACGATTGTTGTAAGCAGTTGCATCATCAGGATTCAACTCGATTGCCTTGTTGTAATCTTCTATTGCCTTCTCATGCTTATTTGATTTTGCGTAAGCGGCACCACGATTGTTGTAAGCGGTTGCATAATCAGGATTCAACTCGATTGCCTTGTTGTAATCTTCTATTGCCTTCTCATGCTTATTTGATTTTGCGTAAGTGTTACCACGATTGTTGTAAGCGGTTGCATCATCAGGATTCAACTCGATTGCCTTGTTGTAATCTTCTATTGCCTTCTCATGCTTATTTGATTTTGCGTAAGCATTACCACGATTGTTGTAATTTCCAGCAATAAAATCGCTTTTGAATCTCAATATTTCTGCAAGGAAGATGGTCTTTTTATAAAATTCTACTGCGTTAAGATGTTTTTCTAAAAATTGCGAATTTAAGCCTAAATTAAAAAAACAAAGCGTTTCAATCGCGTTTATTTCACGTTCAATAATAAAGTTCTCATCGTCTCTATGGACGATTCTTTTATTTTCTACGTCTTTTAATATTTCTGAGATTATTTCTGTTGCTTCGCGGTATTCTCGTTTATTTTGTAACTTCAACGCTTTTTCAAAGGGCACTGAGAACTCTTTTAGCCATGAAGTTTTGATTTTCTCTATACACTCTCTTTGTTCCTCGATCAGGCATGTATAAAATTCCGGTTTGGAAACTATTTCTTCAATTCGTGACACTCGTTCTTTTATTTCGGTTGTATCTTCTTTTATTTCGGCTATTCCCGTTTTTATCCCCTCTAAATAGCTCCCAACTTTTATTATCGCTTCATTTGTGATGATTCCTTGACTTGCTAACTTCCCAAGTTCAATAACCACGAACTCTTTAAACGTTCCATCTTTCTTTGTGGCTTCTTTGCAGAACAACATGTAGTAGTTCTTTGCTAAATCGTCAAAAACGTCTTCCCTTCCATTGAAATATTGAGATACAAAGGATTTCCTGGATTCTTCACTAACGTCTAATTTTTGCAACTCACGAAGAATTTCGTCATTCTTCTTCAAACCATTCAAAATTTCTTTGGCTTCGGTGTCTTCTGATTGCTTAATGGTTTCGTTTAATGCCTTTTTTAGAATCTTTGAAGCGTCTTTTTCGCCAATCCTTCCAACCAATCCTTTGGCAAGACCGGTTAAACTAATAATATCACCAATCGAGATTTTTGACATCAATAGAAGCCCGAAGGCGATTAGTAGTTCTAACATTTCTTCACTATCTAATTCAATACTACAACCGTTTAAATACTTTAGAAATCCCTGAATTCAACCCTGATAATTTTATAATCCGGTTTATCAAATCAGAGGCTGATTGTTTATCCTCGTCTTTATGACAGTACCTTCAATCCCCTGCTCGTTCCAGACCTCACGTACTCTCACCGCTTTTTCTGTGTCCACAAAAGCGACAAAAGAGGGCCCGGTTCCGGATAGACTCACGCCTTTCACACCGCATTCCAACGCTTTCAGCATCGGTGCTGGGTCAAAACCCAACGCAGCACAATACAAAAAACCGTTCAACGTCATCGCATCTTCAAACCGCTCCTGCAATGCTAAATCGTACGCGAGGTTTACCCACGGTGCTATCAACCTCGAACGTTTCACATCGGTATCTGCACTAAACGCTTTCTTATGCGGCACGAAGATATTAACTTCAGAATCCTTTTCCACGCGCTTTATCAACTCACGCTTTTTGTTGTCTGTTATCACGATACCACCGAGCAAAGACGCACAAGCGTCATCAAAAGCGCCTGTTATGGACACACCGGTATCCAAAGCGGCTTCTACACCTATTCGTATTGCGTCAAGAGCGTTCAGTTCTTCGTCTATGGCATCTAAAGTAGCGACTACAGCCGCATTTGCGGCGGCACTGCTGCTTTTCAAGCCGCTGCCTAACGGTATCTCGCTTCGTGTTTTTACGTGGGCTCGTAGGGGTAAATCGAACCGGTTCAGTACTAACTCTACGCAGCGTTCTATCAAGCTTGTATCGCTGCTTGTGTCGCCGTTCAGCTCGATTACGCCTGCAATGCCTCGTAAATCGTTACCGAGTTCTACTTCGGCGTGCGTCCATAATTCGATGCCAAATGCAGAGCCTTTGTAAGTCGCGATTGCATTTATTATTGTGCCGGCACCGCTTGCTTTTCCGTGGCCTTTTGTGTGCATTTTTGTATTCCTCTTTATTGGGTTTACCGGTTTTGCTAAAAAAACGTTCTTTAGAAAAAAAAAAGTTCAGCAAAGAAATAGTATACACAACAAAGTACAAAATGAGAAGAACCGGTATGGTAGAGAAGGATGAACAAATATTAGATACATTAGATGAACTAGCGAAAGAAACAATGGCAGTTTTAAAGAAGAAAGGGGTTTCGCTTAAGGTGGATGATTTTCTGAAGGAAAGGAAGCGTTAAGGATGAAGTATATTGACTCTTCTGTCTTTATAGGTGCTTTCCTGTCGTCTAATCCAAATCATAAAATTTGCCGCGAGGTCGTAGGTGCTATAATTCGCGATAGACTACCAGCAGCAATCTCAGTTTTTGGATTAAACCACAACACCATTTCAGGCAACAATGTCAGCAACAACAACTGCGGTATCACCCACAACGTGCTATGAGATAGATAAATGTGGAATATGCCCTACATAGATTTAAATAATGACTTTTATCCACTGATAGCGTCCTGTGAGATGTATTTTGCACCGATAGAAAACAGTTGTGACACCGGTCCCGTACATAAAACACCAAAGCATCTCAGGCACACACAATGGCACAATCAAGCCAAATCAAAATATAGATGTGCAAAAACTCTACACTTATCCATGTCACGGCACCAGCGGCCACACCGAGTACGCAAGATTCTGGAACTCGACTCTGAACGCAACAGCAACCTGGCAAGGCTACCAGACCGATTGGCGTAACATAACCTTTAACGACTCATTCACGCTTGTAGCAAAGAAACCTATAACTACACCATCCGCACAAGCTCTTATCCACAGATAATACACAACCAAACATTCACAACCGAATCCAGAACATTAACCTGCACAGAATTCACAGATGCAAACGGTAATAGTTATAGAGACAGGATACCTGCACTAAAATTGTTTCTTCAGTAATGCTTGTAAGGCTAAACTTCCTTTTTGCCCTTATCCCCTGCAGTCACCCGGTTATCACCGTCCCGACCAAATCGTCATCACCCCGCAAAAATTTAACGACATTCGAGTCTTTCGTAGCGTTAAAAAGAACAGCCCGGATTTTATACCGCGCAGCAAGCAGTACCAATAACTCCACTTTCTCTTTCATACCTCCGGTCACGTCCACGTGTTCCGAACCCGTTATATTCTGAGCCCCCACATTCTGTAGCGTTAAGGTTCGTATCACCGCCCCCGAATCGTCCAGAACACCATCAACATCCGTGCCCACGCCAACTCGGCTCGCTTTGAATGCCTTAGCTGCATATACTACCAGTTGATCGCCACTCACGATACAAAACCCGTCTTTATCGTCTAAGATAATATCACCATGCAATACCGGGATTATACCATGTTTTAATGCCAACTCTATCGGGTCTTTTAGTTTATACACTATTTCCCCACCTTTTGAGACTACTGCACTGAGCGGATGCAGGGGTATCGCCTTCAGACCACAATCCGTCAAAGCAGAGACCAGCAGCATGTTCAGCTCTTTTACCGCTTCGTGCGTGATTAAAGCGTCTTTATGCTCCCTGCTCGTAAGATATAGCTTTGCTTGCGGATGCCCGAACGACCCGGCACCGTGTACAAGTATCAGATTTTTTCGGGCTGCCCGTGCGAGTTCTTGGGCGATTCGCCGTATCGTTGCCGGTCGTGGTTGCCCCAACTCGCCTTTTTCGGTTAAAACGCTACCGCCTATTTTTAGCACGTATACTTCTTCGGGTGTTGTGGTCATGAATTAGCCTCTCGTTTATAGTTTACTAAATAAACAAACTCTTGGTTTTATTAAAGCCGGGAAAAATAGGTTCGCGTTTCCGTGTGAGCGTCTTATTCTATCACATTTCTCATTTGTACTATGTGCACACGCTTTTTCTGAGATATGTATTCAACAACGCATTGTACATCCTACCATGATTCGGATATTTGAGGTGAAGCAGTTCATGCACTATTGCTTTAGACCGAACCGTTTCCGTTTCTTTTAGTAGTGCAGGATCAAAGGTCAACCGCCCCTTGCTGGAGCAACTCGCCCATTTACGGGTCATTTTACGTATATGGATCTCTTTCGGCACAACGCCTATCTCGTGTGCCCATGCACGCACATCCTGCTTTAACTCTTCTCTTGTGATCATCCCGTACCACCTTTCAATACATTCATTATCTTTTTACCGTATTCCGCAATCTTATACGTATCCGTAATCCCGGATTGGAACAGTACCGAATATAGTTCGCGTTTGATTTTACGTTCATGTCGCTCAGTTGTGCGCCAGTGCGGATATTGTTCTAAAACACGTCTCATCTGATTTGCTTTATCTTCCGGGTTATCAATCCCCTCGTTTTTTAACAGCCAGAACACAGAAAAGATTTCAACGGGCATATCTCTTTCAGCTTGTTCCCGTTTTGCAGCGTTTATTTCAGCTATGACTTTCTTCAGTTCTTCAAGAGTCTCTTGCGAATTTTTCTGTCGTTCTTTAAAGCGCATGGTTATCTCCTCTGCTCTCTCGCCAATGGAAATCAGATACGGCTTTTGTGTTACGTCATCTCTAATCGTCTTCTCTATGCTTCTTATAAGATTAAATACCGTCTCGGTATCATATGCAGTACTCGCCTCGAGTTCTTTTACTGTATCCTCATCGATCTCGTAAATCTTGAGTGCTGGTTTTATCGTACCGGTTTTTGTATGCGCTTGAACCAACTTCGCGGTTTAGCGTGAAAAACTCTTATCAATCGCTATACCGGGTTCGTAAGCTTCTTTCAATATTTTATACGTTCGCGTCAGTGTTTCCATATCCGCTATGTACGGTCGCAAGAACGCATCAGGGGATATGATGTCATAGATGTCAGCTATTTCTTTGAAGAATAGATAATATTCGTGCCGCTTCTCCTCATCCATGAAATGTTGCAGTACTGCTTCAACCGCTTTATCCTGCGTTTTTCGTTTTATAAACGAGATATAGCTCGCCCGGGCATGTTCTATTAACTCACTAAACCGCTCTTTTAAGACTGCTATATCATGGACAACTCCCGCAATGTCCTGCGAGTCAAAAGCCAGCGCTTTCTCTAGCTTGTCAAATATGCCGACAAAGTCCAGAACAAACCCGGATGGTTTCTTACGTCCATCTTCGTCTTCATAGGGTCTTTTCACACGTGCAATCGCTTGTAACAGCACATGGTCCCGCATGGGTTTGTCCAGATACATACAGTAAATGATAGGTGCATCAAAACC
>Ga0255453_1022_pt2 | contig 23472 bp, 19 predicted proteins | sample ANMaggQLBNCT01G4_FD_182628 | JGI IMG/M metagenome (GOLD analysis project Ga0255453, IMG submission 182628) | Sediment cell enrichment communities from methane seep in Santa Monica Basin, California, United Staets - ANME aggregate JGI... | ecosystem: Environmental > Aquatic > Marine > Cold seeps >...
CTGTATCCGTGGTTTTCACTGACTTCTTCTATACCATTGTCGATGTCCCATGGCCAAGTCCATCCATCTATCGGCCAATCCCATGTACCCATTGCGTCTGCCAGCTCATCTATCAATGTTTCCCCATTGGTCCCGGTGGGAAAATCTGGATAGCCATGACTAGCCCAATACCCCAGAACCATGCCGGCTGCGGTTGGAGAACATCCCCGATACCATGGATAGTTAGGTACGCCGCTGATTCGTCCCGATCCACGTGACGATGCTGGATTTTTCGGTGCCGCAGTTTTCATCGTCCTCACCTTCTCTTCGATAGCGTCCCTAAAAGAGGTATTTAACCCCCTCCAAAATGTATTACTTGGCGTTCCTCTGTAAGCCCTCTATATCCTTAAAACCCTGCGAAATAGCGACACACACTAAAAGGACACCCAGAAAAACGATATTTCTCTCAGGTAAAGGTGTATATCAGCGCATGTTAGCAAAAGAGGGTTTTCTACTGAGTAGAGTTCAAAATCGGTATTTTCTTCTTTAGCGCTCTGATTGACTATCGAAGAAGTCTAAGGTGGTTTCGTTTAAATTACCTATATCCTTGCCTCCATTAACCCCTCAACCGTCCCGGATTCACTGAGGTAGTATTCGTCTGCTATCAGCGCTTTCAGGAAGGGTGTTTGATTTGGAAGATCCACCAATCCGATCGATCCATAATACACGATGAAATAATCATCTCTGCCCGCGAGAAATGGTTTCTTATAGACCAAAAAATACCCGGAGGTTATACCACTTTCATATTTCGTGACATCGAAACTTTTTGGACCAAAGGTTGGTCCCCAAGCAAGTCTACTTTCACGTCTTTTGATTTCTTCACTCATTTCTTTACTTATATTTAATTCTACCGTGGAAACTCGTCCGTTTTCTTCCAGATACTGGTATAAGTCCTCTTTTGCCTGCAAGAACTTCTTGCTGTCATCGAAATACCATGCTGCTACCAGATACAGGTCATTCGACCCTGTTCGTATGCAATTCGCATAACCGCAGTACTGCGAGACCGCAGGAAAGAAGGGTGGGGGTCCCATTTTTCTATCGTCAATTAATTCAAAATGGTCCGCCACTGTTGTTCGATATTTGACTAAGGTTCCGTTCTCTATTCCGGTAGCGGGCCCAGGTATATACCACGCTGGCATGCCCGCAGGGGGAGGCAATCCGGGACCAATAAAATTTAGACACACGCACAACCCGCCAACTATAACCAGTACCACTATTGCAGCTATTTTACTCCTTTTGCTCTTGAACATTCTTCATCTCCCGACTTGTAAATGAAAAATAAATTGGCAAATTAAAAAATAAAAATGGGTGATTATGGCATCACCCATGTTGCCATCGCCATCCACCAGTTGCCATACGCTAAAGTATGCACCTGTTCGTCCCACGTGTCGTGTATGACTACATAGTTCTCGGCATAATCGTCGTATCCAACACAGGTAACACTGTGGTCTCCGTATGACTGGGAATTTCCACTGCCTGTGCCGCCATGGAGCATGTTAATCACAAACGGTCTGTCTGCATCCACCTCAGTTTTTACTTCGCTCCATGACATCCAGTAGTCGTTGCTTGCGTCGAAGTTGCTGTATCCGTGGTTTTCACTGACTTCTTCTATACCATTGTCGATGTCCCATGGCCAAGTCCATCCATCTATCGGCCAATCCCATGTACCCATTGCGTCAGCCAGCTCATCTATCAATGGGTTCCCGACGGGGAAATCTGGATAGCCATGACTGTCCCAATATCCCAGAACCATTCCGGCTGCGGTTGGAGAACAACCCCGATGCCTTTCGTATTTAGGCACACCGCTGATCCGCCCCGACGATCCACGTGACGATGCAGGTTTTTTCGGTGCAGCAGTGACTCCCTCCCCCACTTTCTCTTCGATAGCGTCCCAGAGTGCGTTCGCCTCTTGCTTTTTCATCTGCTGTTGTTGCAGTAAGTCTTCCTCATCTATCGGGATTTCCACCTGCAACTCCTTAAAATCTACTATTACTGGCACGGTCAGGTCCACTACTACACTGTCTACGACCTCACCTCTGGTATCGATCAGAGGATACTCTGCATAGCAGAATGTCGCACCAAGATAGAGCGGTTTCATTTTTCCCGCGATTAATCCCTTCTCATTAGCACGTTCATGTGCCAGTGTTTCAGAACGTGTTGTAAGTTCTGTTATTGTGTTGGGTGTTCTACCCTTCGAAAACTCAAGAATTGGGTAGTTATCCCTTGTCGCCGAAACAAGGATATACCCTGCATACTGCCCGTTCTCGATTACGTTGAAGGCATAAGCCGACTTTCTGCCATCGAAATCGTAGTAAACCGTGGATGGTTTCACAGTTGCTTCCTGCCATTCCTGGTAGTCCGCTATGAACGTCGGAATGTATCGCACATAGAACGATGCGACTGTTTCAATATCTTCTATGCTAACACTGTTAGAAGATCCTGGCGCTGCGTGAGCTGGCATGGAGATGCATATCGTGAGCAGCACAGCCACCAGCAACACGCTTCTTCCGATTCCTTTTGTCAAGTAGGGCTCATAGTCCACCTCATATGGAGTATTAGCTCCGAGGTTACTATGTGCCCCCTCACAGAACCGGACTTGAAGTTTTCCCTCATCCGGCTCTTCAGGAGTACATCCTCTACGTTTGGATAGGGCATAGAAATGATATATACCCTCGTATAGTTATGGACCACAGTTTTGTTGACACCCCTTGCTCATCTCTGAGTATGGAGGGTGTGTCCCTGCCGGTCCATCGCGCTCCTGCCAGTCCCCTCCCTCTACAGGCATTACCCTGCTTCTCCAGTACTATGAACTGGTCCGACTCCCAGAGTGTCGTCTGTACTACCTTACCGTTTATAGGCTTGATAGGACATACTCCTGAAAGGAGAACACTCTGGACCTCCCGAGTTCCCATAATATCCGTTTGATACCGTGCCACGGTCTCAGACCCCGCCGGGCTCGCATCGCCTTGCCATGTCCCAATAAGACTATCGGCGATGAGAGTACTGCCTTCCGTCAAAACGACAACGTCGGCCTCCGGGACAATAAATATTTCGTGGCTCAATTCCTTCACTTGCGTTGCGGCCCAGTATCCCATCCCCCTGGCTTCACCACAGCTTGTTACCAGACTGGATGCAGGGTTCAGTTCTGAGGTGGCGGCTAACATTTCCTCAGGTTGGATTTGCACCAACTGGATATTATGCATTTTGCTCGGCACTCCGTTGACGATTTCTCTGCATGAACTGCACCCTATATCTGTTCCATCTAGCGCAGCCCAACAGTAATTCATCACACACTCTGGATGCTCATAACACCAATATCCTCCTTCTGGCGCGTTAAAGATATGGGAAGTCTCATGTTGAACAATACTGTCATGTGGCCAATAAACTCCTCAGGTTACTGTATCTGGCGATATGCAGGGACTACTACACAACCATCGCACTAATACCTATGCGTATCTCTCCTGAGATAGGGTCTTTGACTAGTGAGATGCAAAATTGTGCCCAAGCATATACATCTGTCTTATACGTCTTTGTGGCCTTATTATCCACGGTGACCTTAAGTGTACACTCCTTCAACCATCGGAAGTTAAGCAAAAATGGTCTAGGATAGCATATTTCTTCTTTCGGACCCAACTCAAGAGTTTCTTTGAATATGGATTTATTATGTGAATCAAATATTTCGATAACTACCTCGTGATTACTAATATCTATGTTCTCTATGGAGAAAAGAGGTACGGGAGGACCAACAATATAAAAAGGGAAAAATATATAAAAGCCTACTACAAGTAATACTACAATCCCTACACCAATTAATATCTTATTTCGTGTCTTCATATTCGCCCACCCCAAAAAATTAAAAAATGGAGTGATCTTAATCACCCCCTAATCTAATCACCCCATATATTCTCGTTGACGATTTCTCTGCGTGAACTGCACCATATATCTGTTCCATGTAGCGCAGCCCAACAGTAATTCATTATGCACTCTGGATGCTGATAACACCATTTTCCTCCTTCTGGCGCATTGAATAGATGAGATGTCTCATGCTGAACAATGCTGTCATGTGGCCAATCATAACCGCTTGCCGTATCCGAGCATACTGCATAGAAACCATCTAAATATGCCCTACCATTATGATCCATGTCATGTAGCCATCCTATCACTATGTCATTATCTGCATCTCTTACCCAGCTTACATCACCCTTTAGATCACCAAGTGCTTTACTGGTACTGTCAGCTGGACTGACATCACTCGCATCCCATGAATTCCAATACCAGTATACGTTCATGCCAACGCCGAACTCGGTTTCAAATCGATATAATGCGTCATGAGTATCACCTGTAATACCTTGTGTTGGCTGATGTCTATCGTCTGTTGCTACGAAGATATGTGCGACTATTAGTTCACCTATTGCGTGAGGACCTTCATGAGGTCCTCCACGAATCCCTGCCAACGGTTCTGCATGCCCTAAACCTTTTATATTTCCGCTTTTAACTAGTCGCTCTACTTCCTCTTTAGGAAGAGGAACGCTATCCACACTGTCCAATTTAGGATTTGCTGGGTCTACATCATACTTCTCTATATACCGCTCTCTTGCATCTTCTATTATGGCGAACATCTTCTCCGTGCTTATCACTATGTCATAATCCTCACCTTCTTTCAGCCCCTCCGGTGGTTCACCTGTATCGGATGCTATAACCCTTGTATCGCTATCCAGGATCGTTCCTTCCATGTAGTGAGGTAGCTCATTCATTGCGAACTTTATGTCGTTTTCCGTTACGTTGTATTTGCGATATAAGTCTTGTAGCTCTTCCTTTGTGAATTCTATCCCATTTGCTTTCACATCTGTATCTTTCGTATTTGCTATGACCATCCCGATACCTACACTGCACATCAGTAACGCTACTATGCCTATTGCAAATATCTTTTTCATTTTTTCCATATCACCTCCTAAATTTTTTATCCCTTCCCTCTTTTGCGCCTCTCGTTTTATCTTTACTTATAGAGGGTAACACAATAATCTGTTTGGTGCTATATATGGTTAACAAATTGCAATATTGTCAGAATTAAGCAATATTTCCATCCTAGTATTCATACTCACAATTCGCAATTCCAAATAGCAAAAAAATTATACGCGTTCAAACGAGAGACAAAGTGCATAGAAGAAATTAGCATAAAGGTGTAAAAGACGGATAACTATCCTTCTTCTCTTCTTATTTTAACCGATACTTCCTACCTCTCTGGAAGATTATACACTTCTATTATACTGAAGGCAAAAAAGTTGAGTCTTTTAAAACACGTTTTGTCTCTGCAATTTCATACTTTCTACTATTTTTTTCTCTTTTTTAGTTTTTATGACTTTCTACTTTAAAGCACTTTCTGGCTCACGAAGATCAAACAAACACGAACTCCTTCACTTTTATATATACTTCCTCACCAACCGCACCCTTCAACCCCTCAACACTCTCGAACGGTCTATACCGCACAATTTTTGCTGCGGTTCTGCTACCAATCCCTGGAATCGCTTCTAGTTGGTACATTCTTGCTTTGTTTAGTTCCAACGGATACTCAATACCGGTGATAGACCGCATCCCGTAGTCTGTAACTTTCGCATCCAGGAACCGATTACGCCCGTACTCACCGGCAACGCCGACAAGAATAGGATAGGAACCCAACTGCCGCGCAAACGCTATTTTGCCTTTTTGTACTTCACATCGCAAGTCTTTGATGACCGTACCGAACGGGATGACACGTCTAAGCATTTCCCTGTCTATCTCTTCACGGACACGCCGTTTGAACACTTTGAACTGTTTTTTGTGTCGTCTCAAGTTCTTATATCCGAACTCAGCCATCGGCGTTCCCGGCAGTATTTTCACCTGCCGAATGTTTATCCTGCGAAGTAACAACCCCCTGTCGAGAAGCCCCCGCAGAAACTCGTAGTTCTTATCAAAGGTCTCTTTGGTTTCGCCTTTCAGACCGACAACGAAGTTCAAACCCGGTAGAAATTTTGGCATCCCATTTGCACCTCGCTCTTTTCCGAGTTCATTTACCAGTTCAACAGCGAAAAGTACCTCTTCTGGCAGAGTAGCAAGAGTGTTTGCCTTTATTACTTGCTCGTCCGCGGCCTCTATACCGAAAACAGCGACATTGCCCGCGGTTTGAAACTGCACGATCGTCTTTAATACTTCTCGGCTCTCTTCAGGATACGCTGCGATGGTCTTCGGGTTGATGTTGTCGAGATGTAACGTTTTTATATTGGGGCACATACGCCAGATAGCTTCGTGGAATCCGCGCATCTTCTCTGGTTCTGGCTTGGGGGGGCACTCTTTATTGAAGTCCGCCATGTAGGTCAAAAAGTCGGTCTGCCTGCCGAGCCTGAAGTAGCGTGCACCGTGAGCATACAAATGTTCGAATTCGGCAAGCACGTTTTCGGGAGAGCGTGTCCATCTTTGCTGGAATCGCTCTATGCAGAACGAGCAGTTTGACCAGTAGCAGCCCCGGTAAGTTTCCATCTCGCATATCACGAAAGGATAATCGGGATGCTGCTTCACAACTTCGGCACCGAGTAACGCAAACCTGTTCAGGTCATATCCTATCGCAGGCGCATGAAGAATCTTGCCGAGGAGCTCATATAGACGCTCTTCAAACGGTAACTCAAAGATTACGAATTTTTGGAGTGCTTCTGCCGCTCTATCCCGATCCGTTAATTCAAGCGTGATTGGGCCCACAAGGATGTTTTGTTTCGCAACGGCAACGCGTGCCAGTTCGGTTTTTGCGAGTGGCATACCGCCAAGATACTTTCCGGGTACGACTGCACCTGCAATGACTATTAAGAGGTCAAACTCGGAAAGTTTTGATTGCAACTCGGCATCCGCTCTGAACGCATCTATCGTGACATAGCGGCATGTATCTGCACCTAAATGTTTCAGCATGCCCCAGATATAACGCGGATAGGGTGCTATATAAGGCGGGACGCCTAAGCATGAAGGTTCGTCCACGTAACCGTCAAGAATTGCTAGTTTCATATCCTTATTCTCTCCCGGAATGACTTTTTAGTTTCTTTGTGTGAGAATCGGTGTAATCTTATGGGTAGATAAACAACTACAATTTATTTATCTGAATCTTTTGTATGCTAACAACAGGAGTGGTATCAAAGACGGGAAAGAAGCAACAAGAGGATAGATAAACTAGAAGGTGACAAAAGAATATTATACTTTAGATGCGACAATGAAAAAGAACGAAAAAGAGAGATTAATAGACGACTACAACCGCGAAATACGCAGTTTACGGTTTTCTATCACGACCCGTTGCAACCTGAACTGTATCTACTGCCACGCAGAGGGCGAAAAAAAGGACAGTACGCAAAAGAAGGTGTTTATCAGTGCTGAGCTTGTAACGGCAATAGCGCGAGTTGCATCCGTTCATTTTAACATAAACCGCATAAAATTCTCAGGTGGTGAGCCGCTATTGCGAGACGACCTCGCGGATATGGTACACGGCATAAAAGAATTTGAAGGCGACATTTCTGTAACCACGAACGGCACGTTACTCAGCCTTTATGCGGCTGACCTTGCGGATGCGGGCCTGAACCGTGTAAACGTCAGTCTGGATTCGATTAACGAAGAAAGGTACGATTTCATTACTGCTTCCACGGGCTATCTACCAAAGGTGATTGATGGTATCTATGCAGCGATAGATGCAGGTCTTACGCCGCTCAAGCTGAATACGGTTTTACTGAAAGGGCTAAACGAAGATGAGTTAACAGACCTGATAGATTTTGTGCGTGCATGCAACAAAAGAGGCGGTCGTGATGCGGTAATCCTGCAGTTGATCGAGTTGATTCCATCGTTTACGCAGTCGGCACAGACTTATAAAGCGGACTTTCACAGGGTAGAAGCGGAACTCGCAGCGAGGGCTTCGTCAATAAAAACGAGACGGTTGCAGCACCGAAAGAAATATTTTGTGGATGACGTGGAAGTTGAAGTTGTTCATCCGATAGACAACACCGAGTTCTGTGCTAATTGCTCGCGGTTGAGGATAACGTCCGAAGGTCAGATAAAGCCATGTTTGTTGCGACATGATAATCTCGTACCCATAGAAAGCGAGGACGAGGAGCACATACTAACTAGATTGAAGTTGGCGATGCAGTACAGAGAGCCGTTCTTTCAGTCTTCTTTTTGAAACGAAAGTTTTTATTTCGCTGAAGTTACTTGTTACACTATGAGCGACACAGGAAGTAAGATGGAAATAGAAGTAGAGATCTCCGTGGATAAGGAACAGATAAGAGCAAAGGAGTTCGTGCAGAACGTGATAGGAAAAGCGATGGTAGGTGCGGTTTCCACGCTGAAGGGTGTGAAAGAGGATTGGACTGAGATAGAGCTAAAAGTTAAGCGTAAGTGATGAGTAATCACGCCCAAAGCTGGATAGCAGGAATCCAATCGGCGTATTCCCTGCCATTCACGTCCACAAACTCAGTGCAGTTGATTGTACCCCCTGTTACCTCTATACTGTGTCCATGGAGTATCTGTGGATATGAACCTGTGCGAATGGTATAGTTGTAGGTCGCGTTTGCCGCAAGTGTGAAATTGTTATCAAACGAGATGTTGTGCCAATCTTCTTTGTAGCCACTCCATATAGCAGTTGCATTCAAACTTGAGTTCCAGATTCTTGCATATTCGGTGTGCCCACCGGTGCCTGCGCAAGGATACGTGTAAAGCATGGCCACCACGATTTTTTTAGTTGGTGTGATTGTGCCGTTATGCGTGCCGGAAATGCTGGGATATGGATTTGCGGGTGCTTCTGTGTCAAAAACATTCAATTCACCCGTAGTAGTAAAGTAAAACTCGGAACTCTCCGCTAAATTCCCACTTTGGTCTACGCTATTTACAACAAAATAATAACAGGTACCGGGTAACAATCCTGTCAGTTCAAAGGGACGATTCTTTACAAATAACGGATTCCCTATGCCTTTAGTATAAATTCTTGATGCTTTGCCATATTTTACTAAACTGTTAGCTATTTCGTCCGTATCCCAGTTTATCGTTGCAGAACTGTTTGTCATGTCTGTTACGGTTACGTTCGTGATTACAGGAGGTGTGGTGTCATTTATGAGTTCTTTTGGATATGCTGTGAAGATATCCCACATAGTATAACAATCTTCGCCCTCGATGTTCGACGTGCCGGTTCTGTATAGAAGAGCGATTGCACTGAATGCTTCTCCGGTAGTCCAATTTCCTTCAGCATGCCAGAGGCTAACGGTGTGAAACACATCTGGTTTCAGTTGCGTTGGTGTGAGCGTTCCATATTTTGTTACCCAACCATCGCTGCAAGGATCAAAACTATTAATGGTGTGTTCATCAATTTTCATGCGTGAGCTGTTACTGCTATTTGCAGCAACGTGTGACCATGACCGCTCACAGACCATAAGGTCACCTGGTATCTTTATCTTGAATGTACTTAACATTTCATACCCCTCCCGCTGAGCACCCGTAACGAACATCATCCTATTTGCATTCGGTGCCCTGAAATCATAATATTTTTTATATGACCAGTTCAAAGTGGCTCCAACGCCGTCACACATCTTTACTACTGCATCTTTAAGTTTTGTGTGTGTTATATCCCTTGGATTAGGGTGTTGGTACACAAACCAGTTTATTATTTTTGCAACAGGTTCGTCATTCAAGTAATAAGCCACGATCCAACCATCTTTGTGAACGTACACATGCACATCCTCAGTCGCGGGATAACCGGGAAGCGCAACCGCTCCAATGGTATAGTTTTCGGTTTCATGTTCTGTTGTTCTGTACACCTCTTTTGCCGTTGTTAAATTAATTTCATCGCTAACATTTATATAAACAGATATTCCCGCTTCTTCTTCGATGATAGTTGTCCCTTCTCGAGTGGCAGCACCGTCACCCGTTCCTTTTGCCACATCTGCCGTGTTATAGCCATATACCACCGCACTGCTTACAACCATCACCAAGACAATCGAGATTGCCAATATCTTCAATCCAAATTTGTTTTGCATTTTTATCCCCCCTCTTTAATGTACCCTTTTATAGCTTTGAACTAAGCCTTTATAATTTTTTCGGTTTTGCATTTTTATGGTTGCGCGGGATTAAGCAGCAGTCGGATTATAAGATTCATCTTAAACAGGTGCAGAACATTTTTCTGTGACGTAAAGTACGAAGAAACAGTTATTGACGAAAACGCTTGATGGCTGGTATCCACTTGAGATAAATGTAAGGAAGTCCTCCAATGAAACTAAACCTGTAATAAAAAGTTATCCAAGTACCCTTATCTGATCATAATGCGTAGAGACTGATAAATCTAGAATCCCAACTCCTTAGCAGCTCTTATTGATAACTTATGTTATTCTATCTTTGCTATTGCTAATTCAGATATACTCCGGTACACTCCCATTTTACACCCTAACGGGTTTTAAAAACCTTTACCCGCTCATCCCATTTCATAACAATCAATTACCTTATATTGGCATAGGAAGCGATGATTATTTAAAAGTATTGTATGGTTGTTGGTGGATTTGATGAGGGTATGTCAGTTGTGTAAGCCGGATAGATGAACTAACACCATAGATGATAACCCCTCTGCGTTGCAAATACTGAAGACCGATGGGCTTTGTTATACCACCTGCAATATGCAAATTAATAGCCCCAACATTACAACATCTATATAATGAACGCCCCTTATAACCGATTATTATGAAGACCTTTATTCTAAGTTTATTGTGTGCTGCGAAGACAGAAGGCAAGAAGCAGAACTGCCAACCTAATGCGATAACTATAGTCCTTAAAACACATATTAAAGGTAGTTTAGACGAGGTGGGCCACTGAACTTATCACCATGAAAGTACTTATAGTAGGCTGTGGCTTTGCCGGCCTGGAAGTCGCAAAGGAGTTACGAAAACGCTCAAGAGAGCTTGAGATTGCTATGATTGACCGCAGAACGCGATTTGAATACCTCGCGGCACTTCCCGAGATTTTAAGCGATACTGTAAGCCCATCAGAGCTTTCAGCGGATTTAAACAAATTCGCAGCTAGCATAGATGCAAATTTCATAACTGCCGAAGTGGTAGCTATTGATTTCACAGCTAAAATCGTGAAGACCGGCACAGCAGAAAGAGAGATCCCGTATGACTATCTTGTGCTGGCCGTAGGTGCGGAACAGACTTTTTTTGGTATTCCCGGTGCGGAAGAGCACTCCTATTCCGTCAATACTCTGGAAGGTGCACGAAGCACAAAAGAAACGCTTGATACACTCGACTACTCAAAGAAAGTAAATGTAGCAGTTATTGGTGCCGGGTTGACTGGAGTAGAAGTTGCCGGTGAATTGGTTGTTTATTTCGAGGCTAAAGGTGCATCAGCAAGGATATGCCTAGTGGAGATGATGCCACAGGTTTTACCTGCTTTTGCACGTGAGAATTTGGCTAACCCGGTACGGAAAAACCTTTCTGGTAGAGGAGTTGAGATATTGACAGAAACAGCGGTGCAAGAAGTAGGCGATGACGCGATTTTATTCGCAGGCGGAGCGAAATATCCATACGATATTATTATCTGGACTGCGGGGATAAAGCCAAACACCCTCTTGCAGATACTCGACCTGCCAAAGGAAAAAGGCTGGCTAAAAGTGGGTTCAGACCTTCGCGTGCAGGGGCATGAAGCGATATTTGCGATAGGCGATACAGCATATTTCGAGTCGGATAAGGGTCGTTCCGGGCAAAACGTTGAGGAAGCAGAAGGGCAGGGCAAAGTAGCCGCGGAAAATATAATACGGGCGATAAAAGGTAAAAGATTGAAGAGCTACCGCCCAAAGAACACGATACAAAATCCAAGGGCGCTTATTTCGCTCGGTGCTGATAAAGCAGTGATTTTTTTCGCGGGAAAAGTAGTTACCGTTGGTGCATACCGATTAAAGAAATTCGTGGAGCACCGTTATATGCGTAGATTTCGATAGGTTCATCGCTGCTTGAGCTTATACATAGATTTTACACGACTTTCTGGTAGAGTCATGCCATTAGTAGAAAGTTTTTTATAGCTCTTGCAACTAATATTACTAATATGGAGGTGATGTGAACCAGATGTTATTCATGACAGCCGTGAAAGTAAATTCCGGTATGGTGAAGGATGCAAGGGCATTCGGTGACAAAGTACTTGCAAATCCGCCTGCGGGCGTTAAGTTCCTGCAGGTATATCACACGCTGGGTAGATATGACGCGATATGGATTTACGAGGCGGAAAACCCACAAGTGATAATGGATTTCCTACATCAGAGCAGGGAAGTCGCAACAACAGAAACCTGGATTGCATTTGAGAGATAAGGGGAGTGTCTAACCACTCTCTTTTTATTTTTTTACGCTATATCTAAAAAATAGGTGGTAAGGAAAAGATGAAAGCAAAAGATATAATGAGTCGTCCGATCATTACAGAAGATGAGGATGCGGCAGTCTCGAAGATAGCGGGAGACATGGAAGAGCTGGGGATAGGAAGCGTAGTGATAACGAAGGAAGGAAAACCGGTAGGTATTATTACTGAGCGAGATATAGCATTAAAAGTGCTATTGAAAGATAGAAGAGCGAGCGACGTAAAAGCGAAAGAGATAATGGCTTCTCCGATTGTCACCATCGAGGCAGAAGCATCAGTAGATGAAGCGTGCAAGCTTGCTGCAAAGAAACGCATAAAACGGCTACCCGTGGTAGAAAACGGTGTGCCCATAGGCATTGTAAGTATCCGGGACATATTGACAAGGAAGCCCGAGTATGTAAAAGATTTCTATTTCTAAAGTTGTGTTTCCGGTGTATGGCGACAATAAAAAATAGGCGGAAAAGGGCGGAGGAAATGGTGTTAACGTTGATTGTGAGATAGCCACTTAGCACATATGACCTCTCCTGCCCCCTGCACCTCAAAACTCGCAACACATGCAGGCACTAACACCGTCTCCGGCGGTGTTAAAGAAGTAACTACGCCAGTATTCGACTTCAGCGTTACCTCGCCGTCCACGCACGTGACCAAGCAAGCACCTGTAAATACTTTTAGTTGCTTGCTAAGAACCTTAAAACGCTGCAGCTCGATTTGCTCGCCTTTCAAAAGCAAATAAACCTCACTACCTTCCGCCTTACGCAAAAGCTCATGCTCCGTCTTCGCGTCCTTGAGTTCTTCAAACCTCAATACGTTCATAGCATCCTTCAGATGGAGTTCACGTCCTCTACCGTAGTCGTAGATCCGAAACGTTCTCTCAGACGCAGTACTTAATTCATATATCTTTGTCCCTGCACCTAATGCGTGAATGGTACCCGCGGGAATGTGATATGTATCGTCAACGAGTGCGCTAAACGCATTCAAACGAGCCATAAAATCCGCACTTTTTGCTGAGGCCTCTAAATCCTCCGCGTTCATAGACTCCTTGAATCCCAGATATATTTTCGCAGCCGGTGACGCCTTGAGGACATGCCACGCTTCCTCTTTGCCAAACACATCACCAAGCTTTCTCGCGTACGCATCGTCCGGATGCACCTGCACAGACAGATTCTCATCCGCCTTTATTATCTTCACAATCAGCGGAAACTTTGCCATATCTCGGCCTAAAATCTTTTCCGGGAACAAAGCAGTCAGGTCATCAAGAGTGAATTCCTGACCAGTCTCGAGTTCACAATAATTACGTGGAGAAGCGCACCAGAGTTCGTAGCCCCAGGGTTTATCCTCCTTGAACGGCTTGATTCTTATAGGTCCGTCAATATGCACTTCCGAGTTCATCTTCCAGGTAAGCCGCTCAAACGTTTCCTTTGTAGCCCGTATTTCAGCTTCAGAAACGCCTTTCATCAATTCGGCTACTTCGCTCAGCGAAAAATCGTTTCCCGAGAGTCGCGAGTCCCACCATTTAGCTTTCGCGCCCTCCTCCTCGCCAATCCTCATCTTAAGCCTTATCTTACCTTTGCTCGGATGGAACACATCCACGAGCACGCAATCTTCGAGTTCTAAAGTGCCATGATCAACCACATTGTAAACCACGCAGTTTTTACCTCGTATTCTGTTCAATCTGGAGTTGATCACACATGCCTTCTCAAGCTGAGCCGATTTCGCGCTTGAATTAGAAACTACGCTATTCTTTACCTGCCCTTCTGCAAACTCGGTATTGTCATACACGGAATCCCGAACTTTACAGCCGTTAATAACCGACAAGACGTTAACCGCTAAGAAGTCGCGTAATCGCTGGCCTACAGCGTCATCGGCTAAGATCTTCATCATGGTTTCGTAATAACTTGCATTCGTCCCGAAATCTTGCCAGACTGTTTTCGCGCTTAAAGGGAAACTCGCTATCAGTGCAGGTAGCTCTGCACGTAGTACGCCCGTTTTTATCATGGCCGCACGCGTACGGAGCCACGGATCGGTACCGGAATCGCCCGAAATCCAGGTCTGCCATAACTCGTCTGAGTTGAATTTGCCTTTTCTATCACGCAGATTCGCGCTAAACGCTTCGAGCATGCGCTCTGTCGCAACATCGCTCATTGCGAACATCCCCATATTCACCATCACCGTGCTGCCTTCATGTTTTTGCAGCTTCTCCTTCGCCAGTTCATAGTTCCGGGTATCCTCGAAATCAAGCAGTTCACAGCCCGCCTCGTCCGCACATTGGACTATCTGAATGCCGTATTTACTCGCAACCTCCTGCGTTAGCGTTGTCTTCAAGCCAAAGAGCATGACGTGTGCGTTCTGTGCACACTTTCTTATCTCTTCTGCACTGTCCTCAAATAACAAGAACTGGTCGCCCCACGTAACCAGAATACGAGAAGGAATGGCAAAGTCCTGAAACTGTTTTATCACGCCTTCCAGTATTGTGAGCTCAGGGACGTTTATGTATGCTTTGTTCTTGCATGTCCGCGTGAGTATGTTTCTGGTGCCTTTGCCCGCGGTGTGCACAATAAGAACGCTTTTGCCACGGGTTACTTCTTCTACTAACTTTTTCCCTTGCTTTTCTCGTATCGCCTTACTCGCGTTTTCTATTGCGAATAGTGTACCAAGACCGTTACCCGCGGCACCATTCCATGCGCTCTCGGAAACGGGCACAAAAATCGAGTTGGACAACACATCTTTAGAAGGTGGCGAAAGCTCCAACTTCTCTGCTTCTGCATCTTCTCCGACCACAATGACGATATAATCGAACATTTCTTTCATATTTTAAATCATTAATGCTTGCTAAAAAAGCTGTGGATGGGTGGATTTTTATTCTTGATTTATTTCTGTAATTGATTCTTGTCTTGACTCTAGCCATCCTTTTAATGTTTCCACATGATATTCATTTCGTTTTCCATCGTAAGTGTTTAGCACTCCTTTTTCTTTCTTAACAATGTAAATCTTTTTTTCATCTGTTATCTCCCATTTGTCAGTTCTTTCTTTTCTAATGCATGCATTTTCAGAAAGTGAAAACCCTCGAGATTTAAAGTTAATCTTTACTTCTTCTGCGATAATACCTCTGTTGAAGTTCTCTTCTAATTTCACATCCATGCTAAATAAAACTTTATCTCCAGCTAAGTTTTTTTCAAAATAATAATCGAATTGAGCACTCAAATAGTTATACATTGGAGATTTGTTATCAAACTTAAATACTGGCACATGACCACCTAAACCCAAAGCCTGTACACCCATGTCTGATTCTTTTTCTAATTGAAAGGCACCCATGTGGTAAATTTCAAAAATTATCCAGTTACTTGTAATAAAAAGGAAAAAATCTGGAGTTGCATCATAAAACCTGATATTATCCATTATATTATCCTTATTTTTTAGTCCACTTATAGTTCTCTCTAACCAACCTATTGATGCATAGAGGTCCTTTCTTAATTTTTCTACTACGGTAAATTTATTTTCAACGGATTGTCTTTGATCAGTCCATCCACTTTCAGGATGTATCATAAGTATCTTTACCGCTAATTTAACCTCTCTGTCCTTTCGTTCAAATTCACTGTTCATTCGTTCTAAGGCCTTTTGCATCTCGTGAAAAAATATTCCGCCCGCACTAAAAAATAATCTTAAGGAAAGTCCACAAATTTTAATTTCCTTTTCTTCCGTTAAAAGCGCTTCTTTAACATCATTTTTAAAATCCACCGACGGTTCTCTTGGAGGTTTATGACAGATCTGCCTATCATAAGGCTCATAAATTTTTAGAAGACCGTTATCCTCACTTTCTTTAATCAGTTCAAAACTAGTTCTGACTTTTTCCATACCCCCAACTATCTCTTTAAGATTATATCTATTAAGCAAGTAAGTTATTGCCCATGCGATAAAAGCACCCACTATTATACCTATACCAAAGCCTCTTATTATATAGTGCAATTCTGAATTATAGGGTAATTCTGAATTTTTTATAGCCACTGCAATAACTATTAGAAGTAAACCTAACACTATTACGAGCCCTTCCATTATCCAAAAGACGGGTATTTCAATACACTTCCCTTTATCTACTCTATTATTCCCTTTTAACAGTGACATATAGATACACCCTTCCGCTTCATGCTTAAAAAGCTTTTCGATTTTTTATGATTTTGTGATTTTGCCATAAACTACATTTGCACGCTCGTAATCGTCAAAACTACCTATATCGAACCAAAGACCTTTATGGATGACTCCATATATCTCCCTCCTTTTACACAGCCAGGACACAAAAAATCCGATGGCATCTGGATTATTTCCCGCTTCCAGATAATCAGTGATTAACGCTAAATCCTCTTTTGAGAATATATAACAAGCTGTCGAGATAAGGGTTGACTTAGGTTCCTCTGGCTTTTCTTCTGAATTGATAATCATAAAATCGCTATCCATTTCTAAAACTCCGTATTTACCTTTTACTATCTCCTTATCCTTCATATCGTACAAAAGCACTACACTCTTCTTTTTAGCCCTGTAAAACTCTATCAAATCCTTTAGGTCAAAGTCAAATAGATTATCGCCCCCTATAATTAATAAATCTTCTTTGAGTCCAAGACGATTAATCAAAAAATTTAAAGCACCAATCGAGCCCAATTTCTCTTCTTCGTCTCGGGTTTCCTCAATTACCAATCTAATCTCTTTACTACTTCTATAGCTCTCAAGCCATTCTTTGAAGTTCGTTTCAAACTTACGGTTTGTAGATAAGTATATTTCTTTAATTTCCTCTATCTTTTTTATTCCATCGAAAATATATTCAATTATTGGCTTACCCGCTACGGGAAGCAAAGATTTGGGGCGATTCTTTGTCAGTGGCCACAGCCTCTTCGCGTACCCGCCTGCTAATAGAATTGTTTTCATCTTTATCTCTAAGTTTTACGTAATAGAATATTTTTATATTTGTAGGAATGATTAGGATTTAAATTTAACGTTCAAGTTCAGATGAGAATAAAAGCGAGCATAAAGATAAGCGGAACAAAATCCGATTTGGTGGCGGTTGCTTTGATATCGGACAATACGAACAATATGAACACGGAGATAAAGGCAAATAGCGCAATTACGTATTTTGAAACACATAAAATAGGGACGCTAATAGCGAGCGTAGATGATTATTTGATGAACGCAAAGGTGGCACAGGATATGGTATTGGCTGCGGACGAAGAATCAGAAGCAAGGAGGTTTAAGAAGAGGGAATGACGGAAATGGAATTTCAACTAAGTGCGGTTATTAAATGCAGCGGGAGTTTAACAGGAATAAGTTCAGCGGAAATAGCTGATTTTGTGCTGTATTGTAACGAGACTTTGTTAAAGAAAGGTGCACCTCCGGGTGGCGGTGCTGCAATAGACTGGTGGAACGTGGCAGAGGAAAAGCTAGAGTTAAAATTGGTTTCTGACAGGTACGTGCGGGTGCATGATGCGCTTCTCCGATTAAAGAAAGAATTGGCTAAATTCTTGGGTAAGCACCGGATAGGACTGAGAGGAGTGGAAATACAAGTTTATGAGATGACTCTGGATTGGGACGAGGACTGGCAGCTAAAGAAACTACCGTTTGTAAAGCAAATGAACCAGGAAAACGGGCGTTTGAAACTATCCCTGGATGTAGATGAGTTTGCGTTAGGAAACAGGATTCCGGATAGGCTACTAAAGTTACTGGAGGATAAGAAAGAAGCTGCGGAGTGGAAAGGCAAAAGTGAGCACTGGGAATTGTTATTTGAAAGCGAAAAGAAGCCTTACTACTTCGATAAAGACCCCACGGAAGAGATGGTGAATCGTGGTTGGATACGGCATGCGGCCGGGCGAGGCCAGTTCATATACGGACCGCAGATAACGAAGATTTTTAGAGCTTTTGAACGCATATTGTTTGACGAGATTTTCACGCCGCTTGGCTACGAAGAGATGATATTCCCTAAGCTCGTGACCTGGGACGTGTGGAAGCGGTCGGGCCATGCAAAAGGGATTTACCCGGAGGCGTATTACGTATGCACACCGAAAACGCGCGACCCGGAATACTGGGAAGAGGTGATGGATTATTACAAAGTCACGAATGAGGTACCGCTGGACATGATTATGGAGCGGATAGAGAATGTAGGCGGGATGTGTTATGCGCAGTGCCCACCCTCATGGGTGTTCCTGCAGGGTAAGACAATGCCGGACGATATAATGCCGATTAAGGTCTTTGACCGGTCCGGCACGTCACACCGGTATGAAAGTGGCGGTATTCATGGCATAGAGCGGCTTGATGAGTTTCATCGTGTGGAGATCGTCTGGATAGGGAAGAAGGAGCAGGTGATTGAGCACTCGAAACAGTTGCAGGATAAGTATCGCCATATATTCGAGGAGATACTGGACATCGAGTGGCGCGAGGCATGGGTGACGCCCTGGTTCATGGCACAGGAGGGTAAAGCGGGTCTGTCGGAATTAAAAGAAGCGGGGACTACCGATTACGAGGCGGTTTTACCGTACAGCGGTAAATTGCTGGAGTTCCAGAATGTTAGTGTGAATGGCAATAAATATCCTAAAGGGTTTAACGTGAAGCTGCAAAGTGGTGAAGAGCTATGGTCTGGCTGCTCGGGCGTTGGGCTGCAAAGATGGGCGGCGGTGTTTTTGGCTCAGAAGGGTTTTGACCAAGATAATTGGCCTGTCAAGTTTCGGGATGTCGTGGGGGAGTTGCCGGAGGTGTTCAGGTTTTTGTGATTAAACGCCAGTTCCATAACTGCAAAGTTTGGTCGTGTATCATCCTTAGTTAAAGTTCACTTCTATTCTGCAATCTCTCATTTATAAATTCCAACTTGTCTCTTCTTTTTTCTTATATGCAGCCTTCATATAGTTTCCCATTCCTTTTACTGCACACAAGTCAATCTTTAAATCTTAACTGATCTTGAAACACGATTATTTTTTTTGCTTATCCGATATTCGTATGTTTCCTAACGTCACTAGGATAACGTTAATTAGGCTTCCAGAGGGCGGATACAGATAACAGCATCCTGCTTGTGGATCAGATGGTAGAAAGGTACGGGGATATTTTACCGATCAACGAGTATTAAGCATCCACAGACCAACGGGAGGGAAGATAGAAAAGTTCTTCGACTGCTACAACAGGTACAGGGAGAGGTGATTTTGAGTGCCTGAATGCGTTCATCGCATTGTACAACGCGGTGCGACCCCATGAGCGCCTTGATACGAAGTGGTATCTTCAAACGCCAGAAGAGGCTTTCTGGGGCAGATTACCTGTGGAGGGAATAGGCATGGCGGCTAAAATGTTTGGATGGTGAGAAGGATGAAAAGTAGCAGTATGGTGCAGAGTAGTAAAGATCTTTATATGGTCAAAAATAATGGGCTATACACTCGTATTGAACATCTAATGGCATTCCGGATTGTGCCGTCTCAGTCCACGCAAAGACTATCGTTTATTTGCTTTTCTACGTCTTCTAACAGTTTTGGGATATGTTTCGTTTTTAGATGAGGTCACTATACTGAAGTTCGTCCGGAAGGACGTAGATGGACCAGATTGGGATATAACACTGAATAGACGGGATATGCAAAGTAAGTTCAGATATGCAACATTTATAAATAGCTCTTGCATCAGAATAAACAGAAGATGAATGCTTATGAACAAAATCAAAATAGGGATTGTAGGAATTGGGAACTGCGCAGGTTCATTAATTCAAGGTATGGAGTATTATAGGAATAAAGATAGCAAAGAGGCTATCGGGTTGATGCATTGGGAGATCGGTAGCTACAAGCCTTATGATATAGAGGTAGTAGCCGCATTCGACATAGATAGGAGGAAGGTGGGAAAGGACGTATCAGAAGCCATTTTTCAACTCCCTAACTGCACTACAATCTTTTGTAAGGACATTCCGAAGACAGGAACCATAGTTAAGATGGGCAGTGTTTTGGATGGCATTGCCGAGCACATGAGTAATTACAATGAAAGATACACCTACCTTCTTTCTGATCAGAGAGAGGCAAGTAAAGAAGAGGTGGTAGGAGAACTCAAAAGATCAGGTGCCGAAATGCTCTTGAATTACCTTCCTGTTGGATCTGAAGAAGCCATTAAATTTTATGCCGAATGTGCCCTTGATGCGGGTGTCGGATACATAAACAACGTGCCAGTCTTCATTGCCAGCAGTCCCGAATGGAGCCTGCGTTTTGAAAACGAGGGGGTACCCATCATAGGAGACGATATAAAATCCCAGGTCGGCGCCACCATAGTGCATCGGGTCTTGACCAACCTTTTTAAAAATCGGGGTGTGAAACTTGAGCGGACCTATCAGCTCAATACAGGGGGGAACACGGATTTTCTAAACATGCTCGACAGAAGCCGTTTAGCTTCTAAAAAAGAGTCCAAGACCGAAGCTGTACAATCGCAAACCAAAGACCGTTTGGCGGATGAAAACGTTCACATCGGTCCCAGCGATTGGGTGGCATGGCAGAAAGATAACAAGGTCTGTTTCATACGGATGGAGGGCAAACTTTTCGGCGACGTTCCCATGAACCTTGAATTGCGGCTTTCTGTGGAAGATTCTCCAAACTCTGCGGGAGTGGTAATAGATGCTATAAGATGTTGCAAACTGGCACTTGAAAGAGGTAAAGGGGGTGTTCTCTATTCTCCTTCAGCCTATTTTATGAAACACCCCCCAAAGCAGTTTACCGATGATGAGGCATATCATTTAACAGAGGATTTCATCAAAGGAAGAAGAGAAGATTAGCGAAAAGCGAAGGATTTGACCAATGAAAATCGCCTATGTATCTACTCATCTTCCCACACAATGTGGGATAGCAACCTATACCGATTATCTCATTCATGGTATAAGAAAAGCAGACCCCGCATCAGAAGTTAAGATCGTTGCCGAGCAGGGAGCATCTCCAATAAAGGATGATAATCTTGAAGTGATCCCCTGTTGGGATAGAAATGAGAATTATGTAGACCCTATCATTTCACACACAAAGGGTTTCGATGTCATTCATATTCAACACGAATATAGTATTTACAACTTTGATGACAGATTACCCACTCTGCTCCAGGGATTGGATGAAAAAGCTAAAAAGATAATAACCATCCACTGTGTAAGACCTGCTCAATTCTCTGAAAGATGGAGTGTAGATGAGGATTTTGCCGCAAGAATTGCTACACTTGCAGATGCGGTCATCGTGCATCTCCCAACCCGGGAAGCAATACTCACTCGGATGGGAGTACCATCAAAAAAGATCCATATTATCCCTCATGGAACAGAACTCAACGATGAAGACAAAGAAGTTTCGCGCAAAAGGCTTGGGCTGCCCGTGGATGCAAAGATACTCCTCATGATCGGATTTATCAAGAGGCACAAGTGTCTACACATCGTCCTTGATACCCTTGTTGAGATACTAGAAAAATTTGAAGACGTGTATTTATTTGTAGCAGGTGGTCTTGCACCAACCGCTTCAAAGAGTGATATAGAGTACGCAGAATATATAGGTAGAAGGATAGAGGTACTAGGGCTTCAAAAGAATGTCATTTATCCAAATAAATTCTTCCCAAACGAAGATGTTCCCTATCTGCTTAGCTCTGCGGACATCGTCCTTTTCCCGTACTATGAGGAAGACCGATCTGCCTCTGGCTCATTTCATCTGGCCATAGGTGCGAAAAAGCCTATCATTGCCTCAAGGACACCAAAGTTTGAAGAACTGAAAAATATATGCGATGAGTTACTTGTGCTTCCATACAACTCCTCTGGTATCGCTGCTATAGCCATTCGTCTTTTTGAAGACTCCAAATTTCGGCAGTATGTGGTCAGTCGCACTGAAGAATATAGAAATTATACATCATGGCAAGCCATAGCATCTCAGCATTTACAACTGTATCAGGAGGTCTAAATAAAAAATGTCATCTTCTTTGAATAGCACGATTAAAGAGCTAGGCGATGGTAAGGTCATTCAAATGGCATCAGGAGATTATATCTTTAAGTTGGACTCTCATCCCGAAAATCCCATCATAAGACCTCAAGACATTGGTCTTACATGGTATGAAAAAGACCAGTTAAAAATTGGGGCGGTCTTTAATGCGGGAGCCGAAATGTTTGAGAACAAGGTCGTCCTCATGCCACGGTGTCACAGCAATTATCAAAAAGGGAGATTCTTTGACGATGCGCTTGGCATTGAGAGGTCCTACCTCGAAAACTACATTTCCGAGATCTGGCCTTTGGTGAGTGAAGATGGCGTCCACTTTACCCGATTCCAGAACGCGCTGATCCGTGCTGATGGCACAGACCATCAAGACTTCGCTTATGGGTTAGAGGACATTCGGATTATAAAGTACGGCCATAGGTACCTGCTGGTCGGATGTGGTAAGATAAAAGCCCCGTTTAAGGGTGGCAATGCCGATCGAATTGCCATTTACACAACCAAAGATTTTGCGGACTTCCGCTATCAGGGTATGGTGGAATCCTTTGACTCGCGCAATGCCGTCCCATTTCCTGAGCGAACGAACGGGGACCTCTTTATATTGTTACGATTTCATCCCAACATACATATAGGCCTGCTTGAAGCGGGTATTAATCAACTGCTAAATCCTGCTAAACACAGAGAGTGTTGGAAGAAATTATATGAGCAACGGAGCCAGAATCTACTTCTGAAATCTGGCCTCTATCCACACGAGAAAGAAAAAATTGGCCCTGGGTCACAGCTCATCAAGACAGATAAAGGTTGGCTCCTTATCTACCATGCTGTTGGCGAGATAGATATTAACATCTGCAAAGCCTATGGCTTGTCAAAGAAAATTGAAAGGGGATATTCCATATGTGCCGCTATTTTGGATTTAGAGGATCCTCGGCGGGTAATTTGCAGATCCAGAAATCCAATATACATCCCCTCTGCTCCCTACGAATTATATGGCAACAAGGAATATCCTATTGATGTGCCTGCTGTTGTTTTCCCCGTAGGTACTATGATTCGACAAAATAAAATGCTTCTTTACGCCGGAGCCGGTGATAAGTATACAATTCTTTTGAGTTGCAAA